>WNGD01000344.1_pt1 | contig 89465 bp, 75 predicted proteins | sample 5400671 | NCBI WGS metagenome assembly WNGD01 (sample SAMN13153369, study PRJNA577476) | soil metagenome | isolation source: 40 cm soil or saprolite under grassland replicate 2 | place: USA:California | collected 2016-06-15
CCGTGAAGCTGCCTTCGTACGAGAGAAACTCCACGACCCCGCCGGCGGCATCCACCAACGCCATGCCGTCGGGACTGCCGTTCTGAATCCCGTTCACCGGATAATTCACGACGACGACACCGCGATCAGCGCAGGTCGGACCGATCGTCGTCCGCAATGTGTCGGTGCGGTATGCGGCGCCCCCGCTGCCGTTGTAGAGCACGATTCTCCAACGGTTGAGATCTGTACCGGCAGGGCCCGAGACTTCGATCGCCTCACCGGCGTCGGTGCCCAGATTGTCGTAGTGGAGCTCGCTGAATCGGACCGCCGGGAGTGAGCCGTCCGGTATTCCGACTTGGTCCATCGACGGCGCGAGGTGGTCGGTGGAGATGCACGACGCAAACAGCCACAGCACGGCGGCGGGGAAAACGACGCGACGCATGCTGTAACGCTCCAAGGGGTCGCTGGATGATTGGGAGGACGACAAAAAGCCGGCACCGGAAGATACGGCGCCGGGGGAAGGAGGCAAATAACAATGAAGTTCTAGTGAAAAAGCCGGCACCGGAAGATACGGCGCCGGGGGAAGGAGGCAAATAACAATGAAGTTCTAGTGGTGACGCACTGCAACCACACAGCAGCAGGCAGGTTACATCGAGTGGGCCGGATGGGTTGCAAACTAGGTGCTCTCCCAACTGAGCCACCGCCCCGAAGTCCCTGCAAGATTCACAACGTAACGCCCTTTCCCCGTAAGCCAAGAAGCCGAGCCGCTGGCCCGAGCCTTGCGTGACATGCCAGACCAAGATGTGGCACTCACTCAACAACGGGCGGGTTATGGACAAGCGCTTCTTGCTCACCCTCGCAATGCTCGCAGCGGCCTGCCGGGACGCCGTCAGTCCCCGGCCGCAGGGACTTGGCGCGCCGGCGCTCGCGGTCACCGCGGCGTCGGGCATTATTCTCGACCAACAGAATGGCGCGTTCCATGACGTAATGCCCACGAGCAACGGGGGCAGCCACGTGGGAATGGGATTCAATCCCCAAAACCCCCACGTGGGCGACGCGATCGTGGCCACGTTCTTCTGGGTCGGCTCGACCAACACCATCACCACCGTAACCGACCATCTGAGCGACGGTGCGCAGACACCCGTCGGGAACACCTACACGTTGGTCGATTACGTCACGTCCGCCGGCATTTCGATGGCGACCTATGTCGCCACGAACGTGCGAGGCTTTCGGGACGCCAGCACCGCCACCGACTCGATCCTGACGGTGCACGCCCTCTTCTCGACGCCCATCCCCGACGGCGGGGTCCTGATCTCGGCGTGGAGCGGGGTGAGCTTGGTCGATGCGGAGGCCAGGGGACCGTACCTGTCGGCATCCGGTTCCGGCTCGGCACCCACGATCGCCGATCCCGGCGCCATTCCCGTCAACGCGGGCGCGCTGGCATTCGGCGTCACGATGTCGGACCGGGTGGTCGGCCTCGGCACGCCGCCCGGCTTCACCACCGTCAACGAATCGGATGACCCGCAGATGAAAGGCGATGCGGAGTACGTCGTGCAGGGCGACGCCGCGGGCGCAGCCGAGCCGCAGTGGACCTGGTTCTTCGATCAGGCCAGCTCGCCGGGCACGTGGCTGGCCACCGCGCTCACGCTCAACCCGGCCGCCACCCACCTCGTGTTCACCGTCCAGCCCAGGACCACGATGCCCTTCACGCGGATCGCGCCGGCCGTGCAAGCCACCGTCGTGGACGACCAGGGCAATCCGCTCACGAGCTTCACCGGTTCCGTATCGATTACCATCGGGCACAACGGCGGCCTGCTGCTGCGTGGCACGCTCTCGGGGACGAAAACCGTCCCCGTGGTGAACGGCGTCGCTACGTTCTCGGACTTGAGCATCGACCAAGTCGGGAACGGCTACACGCTGGTGGTGAGCGTCCCGGGCGCGACCAGCGCTGAGAGTGCCCCCTTCAACATCGGCCTGTTCTGACCGGGTGACGGGCCGAGCACGCGCCGATCCACCTCGTGGATCGGCGCGTGCGCGTTGGCTCCCAGGGGATTCCCTAGGCGTCGGCCGCATCGCGCGTTGGTGGTGAATGGAGCGGATGGGATTCGAACCCACGACCCCCTGGTTGCAAACCAGGTGCTCTCCCAACTGAGCTACCGCCCCCGTGACCGAAAATAGAGCGAGGCCCACGAATTGCAACGAAACCATTGCTGTTGTGCGGACGCCACAGAAAACGAGTGGAACTCTTCCGCCGCTCGGGTATACCGCAGGTGAGGAGCAACGCTGTCGAGTTGTTGCTTACGCAGGAGGTTGTATGGAGTTCAATGATTTGATGCCTCGAGCGCAGGTTACGTTGACACGGCGCGGCACATCGGTCCTCGGCGAGCGGGAAGCGCGATTACTCGATGCGGTGGATCGGGTGCGATCGATCAAGGATGCGGCGGGCGAGGCGGGGATCAGTTACCGCACGGCGTGGAGCGCCATTCAGCACATGGAACAGGCCCTGGGCCGGCCGATAGTCGTCTCGCGCGCGGGCGGACCGGGCGGCGGCGCGACCACGCTCACCGAAGAATGCCGGCAACTGCTCGCGCTGTACCAGGACCTGCAGCGGCGGCTCGAAGAAGGGCTGATGCGCGCCTGGGAGATGCCGGAGCCGGCGTCCGCCAGGGGCTAGCGAGTCAGCGCCAGCCCGTAACCGCCCGGCAACACCCGCAGCTGGTAATTCGGCTGCGCCACTCCGTTGATCGCGCCGCTGTACTGGCTCAGCGAGCCGATATCCGGCACGCCGATCGTCAGGATGGTCGCGCCATTGGTCAGCAGGCCGGTCAAGGCGAAGCGCGTCGTGGTCCCGCCCAGCGGCTGTTGAAACAGGCGCAGACCGGTGCCGGCAGTGGCGCCCGTCAGTGCAGCCGGGCCGGTGATCGTGAAAACGATCGCCGAGTCGAGGCCCGAATTGGGCGACGTGAGCCGCACTTTCAGCTCTCCGGGTCCGGAAGCCGTCGCATCTCCACAGCTCAGTCCCGCGAACAGCACCGTCGCGAGCAGCACGATACCGAAGCCGCGCCTCATCGCAGGCCTCCTTTCCGCTGCAACGCTTGCATCATCGCGCCATTGAGCGGTGCGCCCGTGGTTTTGACCCACGCGAGAAAGTCACCGATGTCGAAGACACCGTTGCCGTTGCCCAGAAAATCGAGATAGCGAATCTGATCGGGGGTGAGCGGCGCGGTCGGCCCCAGGAGCTGCGTCGTGACGTCGGCGGTCGCGAGTGACGGCGCGGTCACGGACATCGTAAAGGTCCTCGCCTGGTTTTGCGCACCCGACGTGACCGTCGCCGTGTAGGTGAAGTTGCCGGTTTGGCGCGGGAATCCCGCGACGATCCCGGTCGGTCCGTCTACTGTCAGACCGAGAGGCAAGGTGCCGTTCGTGACGGCCCAGCTGTTCGTTCCGGTGCCGCCGCTGCTGCGCAGCGTATCGGCGTACGCGGCTCCCATCACACCATTGGGACGTGCGCTGGCGGTGGAAATCGCCAGCGTTCCGAACGTCGCGGTGAGCGTGTACGGCCGCCCCATCGGCAGTGCGACGACCGTGTTGGTCGTCACCGTATCACCAGACCAGCCGCCGAAAGGTCCGGAGTCGGGCGTGGCCGTGAGTGTGACCGTCCTGCCTTCGCGAATGAACGTGCCGTTCGTGAGATCGATCGCGGTGTCGGCCTGGATGGTGCCGCCCGACCCTGACGTCGCCTTCAGCTTGAAATCGCGCAGCAGGCTCGCGGTCAATGTCCCTCCCGCGAGACTCCCCGTGATCGCGTGATTGATGGCGAGGCCGTCCGACCACGACTGGAAGTTGAACCGCGTCCGACCCACAACCTGGCCATCGACAAAGCCTACATTATGGCTCGAACCATCATCGAGCAGATCACGGAACGCGAAGTAGTTGGCGGCATCGAACCGAATCGTGGCCGTGGTATCGCTCGCGCGGACCACCGTGAGCGATCCGAACTTCAGGCGGAAGGACATCTGACCGTCCGGCACCACCTGCGTGATCTGGTCGATCCCGAGCCCCGCGAAGCTGCCGTCAGTCATCGTCGCGACAGGATTGGTGCGGTACACGAACGCCGTGTTACCGCTGACGCCGGGGTACGGATCGCCAGCATCCCCCCGGTTGCACCCGGCCGCGCACCAGAGCTGACGCAAGCCGTCCGCCTCTTCGAGTACGAGGCCGTGGATCGAGCCGGCGTTCACGTTGTTGCTCCCACTGAAGCCGCTCGCTGCAATCTTACTGGAATCCACGTGCCAGATCAGCAATCCACCGGGGCAGGTGACCGGCTGGAAGCTGGTCTGACAGTGGAGCCGGATCACCGCCGAATCGGCCAGCCCCGCGGGCCCACCCTGCCGGTTTTCCACGAGAAAGGATTCGCCACGCGGGTTGGGCCCCGGCGGCCGTATATACGCGGCGGTGCGCGAGGTGGCCGCGGGATCGAGGGCGTACGTGCCGCTGCTGGTCAACTGCTGGAGCGTCACCCATCCCAACTCATTCAACGACCACGCCTCCATCCGTGACGGGCTGCGCGGGCTCGAGAAATTGCCCGAGCCCATCAGCCCCCAGTGGCCAATGCCCTCGGTGACTTGATCGAGGTCGTACAGGTCGGGCAACCCGAGCGCATGGCCGAATTCGTGAGCCGCGGTCCCGATTGGCATGATTTGCGTCGTGTCGCACGCGCTGGCGCCGCCGCGCGCCGACGTCGCGAAATAGTCCGCGACATGAATCATGCTGAATCCGGATGAGTTGCCGGCGTGGGCGGGATCGTTTGTCACGTAGCTGCTGAGCAACGTGAAGCGATGGGACCAGATGTGATTGTTCGTCGCTGGGTCGGCACCATCCGGGAATCCACCGCAGGCGCCGTCCTTGGTGGGATGCGCGAACATGATCATGTCCACGTAGCCGTCGTCGTCGCCAGAATTGGGGATGCCGTCCGGGCCATCGTTGTCGAACTGACCGAAGTCCACTTGATTGTCGACGCGTGCCAACGCCTGCCGGAAGCCGGTCTGCATGCGCGAAATTGCGTTGCCGCTGAAAATCCCGTTGCAATTGGACGTGCCGAACAGATTTCCGCTGCACGTTCCCGCGACACCGGTGTAGGTGACCTCGGCGCTGTCGAGCCTGACCCACCCCAGGATTCTCCCCGTCATACTCAAAGCGTTGTTGGACATTTGCTCGTAGAAGGTGCGCAGGGTGTACGGATTGCCGCCGGGAGGACTGCTCGAGAACAATGCGGTCGTGTATTGTGCCGTATCGGTCATGAACAACGCCGAATCGGTGTTCGCGTAGGCGAAAAACACCGCGGGGACGACGAGCGTGCCGGAGACCGCGGTGGTCGGGGATTGTTCGATCGTCAGCGAGTTCAACAACCCGACTTTGCCCTGCCCCAACATTTGGTGCCGCAGCAGACTGACTTGACGCGCCTTGACGCGCCAGCCGCCATCGGCACGAAAATCGAAGCCCGGGATTTCCCAACGGGGATGAAAACCGCTTTGCGCAGGGAGAACGGCAAAAACAACTGGGCACAGCAGGCTCACCATGCCCAATGTTCTGATACAAGCTCGTCGCGCCATAGACCCCCGGAAAGGAACGGCCTAATTCACCCGCCCGTCACAATCTAGACTAGCACATTCACGGCCCGAAAGACTGTGGCGAGTCTCACACGAGCCTTGCCAATTCGCGGCCGCAAGGCTAAGCTGTACCACCGCTTATCATAGAACCCGAGGCGTCATTGCGCACAGAGACCCTGCAGCACATCGCGCTGTTCGACAAGTGTAAGAACTTCACCCGGGCGCGCGAAGTCCAGGCTGCCGGGCTGTACCCCTATTTCAAGCCGATCTCCCGCTCCGAAGACACCGTCGTCGTCATCGAAGGCCAAGAGCGGGTCATGATGGGGTCGAACAACTACCTCGGCCTCACGCACCACCCCGAAGTCCTGGCCGCCGCCCGCGCCGCGCTGGAACGCTACGGCTCGGGCTGCACCGGCAGCCGCTTCCTGAACGGCACGCTCGATCTGCACGAGCAGCTCGAGACCGAGCTGGCGGAGTTCTTCGGTAAGGAATCTTGCCTCGTCTTCTCAACGGGTTATCAAGCGAACCTCGGCGTGATTTCCGGCCTCGTCGGCCGGTCCGACGTCGTCTTCCTCGACAAGCTGGATCACGCGTCGATCGTCGACGGCGCCAAGATGTCGCACGGCGAGACGATGCGGTTCAACCACGGCGACCTCGCCGGCCTCGAGCGCAAGCTGCAGAAGCTGCCCGAAGGCACCGGGACGATGGTCATCGTGGATGGGATCTATTCGATGGAAGGCGACATCGCGGACGTGCCCGGCCTGTTGCGCGTCTGCCAGAAATACGGCGCGGCCCTCGCGGTCGACGATGCACACTCCGTCGGCGTGCTCGGCCCGAACGGCGATGGCACCGCCGCGCACTACGACCTGGTCGAGGAAGTCGACCTGATCGTGGGCACCTTCTCGAAGTCGCTGGCGTCGATCGGCGGGTTCGCGGCCGGGTCGGAGAACGTGATCCACTACCTGCGCCACCACTCGCGACCCCTGATCTTCACGGCCGCCCTGCCGCCCGCCAACACCGCCGGTGTGCTGGCCGCCTTGCACGTGCTGCAGCGTGAGCCGGAACGGCGCGAGCAGCTGTGGCGCAACACGCGCCGGCTGCAGCAAGGGATGCGCTCGCACGGCTTCGATATCGGCCCGACCGAGACGCCTATCATCCCGGTGCTGATCGGACCGCTCGACAAGACGTTCCTCTTCTGGCGGCAGCTGTTCGACGCCGGCGTGTTCACGAACCCGGTGGTCCCGCCCGCGGTGCCGCCGTCGCAGTGCCGCCTGCGCACCAGCCTGATGGCGACCCATACGGCCGATCAGATCGACCTCGCCCTCGAGGTCTTCGGCCGCCTCGGAAAAGAGCTGGGGGTCATCTGACCGCAGTGGAGATCACGCCCGTCCCCGCGGGGGGCGGGCGGGATCTCAATCGCTTCATCGCCTTTCCGTACGACCACTACCGCCACGATCCGTTGTGGGTGCCGCAGCTCCGCCGCGACATGCACACGCTGCTTTCACCCGGCAAAAACCCCTTCTTTGAGCACGCCGAAGCGCAGTACTGGCTCGCCGTCGGACGGTCGGACGGTCGGACGGTCGGACGGATTGGCGCGATCAAGAATGACATGCACACCAAAGAGCACAACGATCGCGTTGGATTCTACGGCTTCTTCGAGTCCATCAACGACCAGCAGGTCGCGAATGCGTTGTTCGACACCGCGGCCGCCTGGCTCCGCGCCAGGGGCTTCGACACGATGCGCGGCCCAATGAACCCGTCGGTCAACGACGAGTGCGGCTTGCTGATCGCGAACAACGGCACGCCGCCCTCGCTCATGATGCCGTACAACTTTTCCTACTACGAGCAGCTGCACGAGCGCTACGGATTCAGGAAGGCGAAGGACTTGCTCGCCTACGAGGGCGGCGGCGCCGAGTCCGCGCCGGAGCGGTTTCTGCGGATTGGCCGGCGGGCCCTCGAGCGCAACGGCATCACGCTGCGTACGCTCGACATGAAGCACTTCGCCGACGAGGTCGAGCTCATCAAACAGCTGTACAACAGCGCCTGGGAAAAGAACTGGGGCTTCGTGCCGCTGACGAACGCGGAAATCGATCATCTCGCGAAGCAGCTGAAGCCGATCGTCGTGCCGGACCTCGTCATTTTCGCCGAGCGTGGCCGCGAGGTCGTGGGATTCGCCGTGAGTCTCCCGGATTTCAATCTCGCACTCTTGCACAACCGCTCGGGCCGGATGTTTCCGGGCATCCTGAAAGTGCTGTGGTACTCCCGCAAGATTCACCGCTCTCGCGTCATGCTGCTCGGCGTGATTCCAGAGTTTCGCGGCCGCGCCATCGACGCGGTGCTGTACCACCGCACGTGGGAAAACTCGGTCAAGCACGGGATGCCGCGGGGCGAGGCCGGCTGGATCCTCGAGGACAACGCCCTCATGAACAAGGCCGCCACCGAACTCGGCTTCCGCGTCTCCAAGACCTACCGCGTCTACGACAAGCCGCTGTGAACGTGTTTGTGACCGGCGCCACCGGTTTCGTCGGTGCGCACCTGGTGAAGGCCTTGCGTGCGCGCGGCGACTCGGTCGCGGCCCTGGTGCGCCGGCCGGCGCTCGCCGAGCAGCAGGGCTGGGGCAATGACGTCCGGCTCGTGCGCGGCGATCTCGACGACGCAGCCGCGCTGCGCGACGGCTGCGCGGGCGCGGACGTCGTGTATCATGTCGCGGGAAAGATCGCGGCTCGCAATGCCGCCGAGTTCATGGCGACAAACCGCGACGGCACAGCCAATGTGCTCGAGGCCGCGCGCGACGCGGGCGCGCGGCGTTTGCTGTTCGTCTCATCGCTCGCGGTGGCCGGTCCGACCACACCTGGGCACCCGATCGACGAGAGCCGCCCCCCGCAGCCCGTCACCGACTACGGCCGCTCGAAGCACGCCGCTGAGGTGCTGGTCCGCGCCATGCCCGCCTCGCTGCCCTGGACGATCGTGCGCCCACCGGTGGTGTACGGCGAATGGGACCGCGGTACGCTCAAGATCTTTCAGCTTGCCCGGCGCGGCGTCGTCCCGGTGTTCGGTGACGGCTCCCAGGAACTCTCGGTCATTCACGCGGAGGATTTGGCACGGTCGTTGATCGCGGCAGCCACTTCACCTGTCGCGGCAGGCCGTGTTTATTTCGCCGCGCATCCGACCACGACGACGAGTCGGGCGCTCGTGCTCGCGGCGGGCCGGGCCATGGGCGCACGGGGGCCACGCATCATCCCGGTGCCGCCGTTCGTGGCGCGTGGCGTGCTCTGGGCCGCCGGCACTCTTGCGCATATGGCCGGGCGCGCGACTTTGTTGTCGGCCGACAAGGGCAACGAATACCTCGCGCCGGCATGGACGTGCCGCAGTGATGCACTGACTCGAGACACCCGCTGGCAGGCGGAAATCGAGCTCGAAACCGGGCTGCGTCGCGCCGCGAACTGGTATCGGGAGGTCGGATGGCTGTAAACGGAGGAGGCAGCCGCAGTCGCAACTGGAGCGGGTGTGAGACGTGGCGTGGCTTTACGGCCATCGATCTCGCCACCGGGGCCTACGTGCTGGTCGCCACGGGCGCCGTGCTCTACTCGTTTCAGGGCGACGGGATCCGGGGTTGGCCGTGGGTGCTCAGTGCCCACGCGCTGATCGCCGCGCTCGTGCTCGTCGCCCCGCGCGCGCGCACGAGCGGTCCGATCGGCCGGTTCCTCGGCGACTGGTACCCGATGCTGCTGCTCCCCGCGCTCTACGGCGAGATCGGCGTGCTCACACTCAGCGCCGGTTTCCAGAACGATTTGCTCATTCAGCGGCTCGAAACATGGGTCTTCGGCTCCCAGATTTCCTACCGCTGGATCCGGGAGTCACCCAACGTCGTGCTCTCCTGGTTTCTGCACGCCTGCTACCTCGCGTATTATCCGATCCTCTACGCCTCCCCATTCGCACTCTGGATGGTAGGGCGGCGCGACGCGTCCCGCCACACCATCTTCGCGGTGATGGCGACGTTCTATCTGTGCTACATCGTCTTCCTGTTCTTTCCGGTCGCGGGACCGCGCTATGCGTTCGGTGGCGCCCACAATATCGCGACGGAGGTCTGGCCGGCACGGTTCGCCGCCTGGTTGCTCGACCGCGGTGACTCGTGGGGCGCTGCCTTCCCCTCGTCACACGTCGCCGCGTCGGTGGTGGCAACGGGCATGGCGCTGCGCTACTGGCGCACGCTGGGACTCGTGCTCCTGCCCTTCACCGCGGGCCTGATCCTCGCCGTGGTCTACGGGCAATTCCACTATGCGGTGGACGCGCTCGCGGGGTTGATGGTGGCGGCGATGATGCTCGGCATCATGCAAACCGCCGAAGCTCCAGAGCCTCGGCGGTTGGGGGGGGCGGTCGGCGACTACACCGTGGAGCCCGGCAGCAGCGTTTAGTGCCCGATGTGCATGGGGGGCATCGCGCCGCTGCTCCCCACCGGACCCATGAAATGCCGCAGGTCCTTCTGGTAGAGAGAGTCGCCGGCGTCCGTCTTGGGCCAGCTGGCTTTGCGATCGGGGGCGAATAGTCCGCCCACCACGCCCATCCCTCCACCCGCAATCGTGTGACCGGTCGGATTCTCGTAGATCACGCGGACGCGGTAGCGGTGTGACGGAGTAATACGCAGCCCAATCGCCATCAGGCTGTAAAGCTTCGTTACTGGCACCGCGTTCGGTTGGTCGGTCTGCGCCGCCACCGGCTCGCCGTGCCACAGCAATTCCCCTGTAGTCGCATCCCAAAACTCGATCGTCCGGCCGTACTGATGCATGTGCCCACCAATCACGATGAGCTTGCCATCCACTGACGGGCTTCCTTCATATGCGCGCTCGCTGCGCCCCGGCGGCAGGTCGAAGGACTTGTCGCCCACGGGAAAGGCCACGTCCAGCTGCCAGGGTATGACGGTAAACAGCGGCCAGGGCCGCCGCTCGGGCACATAGCTCACCACGAGCCGGGCCCGGACATCGTGATATCCGACGGTGGTGGCGTTGTGGAGCATGGCATTCGAGAGAATCAGCTGGCCGGCACGAATGGGCGCGCCGACCAAGAACCACGGAAAGCGGATCTCGCCTGTCTCGGTGCCCGACGCCAGGATACGCCGTGAGATGGGAAGAAACAGCTCACGCTCATTCGGATCCATCACGTTCACGTGATGGAGCAGCTCGATGGGAAGCCGACGTCCGTGCGCGTCGACGACTTCCGCGTGTAGGGCATAGACAGCGCCGCTCACAGGAAGCTCACCCACGGACGCAGGCTGATCGACCATCGCCCCGGCGGGCAGATCGACCGCCGGCAACTCGATCACGAGCTCGGCTCGCTTTGGATTCGCGGTGATGGTGGCGCGCTGCAACACGCTCCAGTCACGCGGCGGGGCATGCCCGCGCGCGAGAGACGCCGCTCCGGCGACATATCCAGCGAGGATCAGGCGCAGCGCGGCCAAGACCACGAACGACCATGACGTCATCGACAGTCCCCTCAGCGAGCCAGCGAGTCGGCTACGGCAGCGAGTTTGGAAAACGGAACGCCATCGAGAGTGACGCCGGGCGGAATGGCGACGTCGAGGCGCTCGAGGATCGTCGGCATCAGATCTACTGTACGCATGGGAAGCTCTGGAAGAGCCACGCTCGCGGCGATCGGGACTTCCATGTGTTCCGCAATGAGACTGCCGTGCCCGGCGCGATGTTCGGGGATTTCCCAGGGCCCGCGGAAGTCCGCGCCCGGACTCGCCGCCAGAGCGAGATCGCCCGCGCGCGCCGAGTGGAACAGCTGCAGCAATTGGCGCGGTGCGTCGGGCACGTCCGTCCCCCTCGTGCGGGCCAGCAGTTCGCGGTCATCGAGCTCCACATACCCGCCCAAACCGAGTGGGTCGCCATTTTGGGGTTCGTAGCGGACTAAGCCGGATGCCTCTGTTAACCGCGCTCGCCCCGTCCTGGTTCGCACGATGACACCGCCGCTGTCGGAGCGGCAGGCGGCGAGCCGCACGGCCGGGAGCGCGAGGAAGCGGTTGAGGACGTCGCCCGGAATCTCCGATTCCGTCAGCGGCCGGTCGCGGCCCGAACACGGATCGAAGTACACCTGCACGCTGGCATTCCCCGACACCATCGTCGCCGCTCGGGCACCGCGACGCCAGACGTGCGTGGGGTGACGAAGCGTTCGTATCCCGTCGCGCTCGAGCTGCACGGCCACGTCGGAATGGTCTCGCATGACGGTCATGCCGTGATCCGAGACGACAAAAAAGGCCGGCAGCTCGTCTCCCCTTTGCCTGACGCGCCCCACGAAGTCACCCAGCGCGCGATCCACCAGCCGATAACTCTCGAGGACCGCCGGGTGCAGCGGATCCTTCAAATGAGAGACGCCATCGACGCCGGGGAAGACGACAAAGAGGAAACGCCACGGCTCGTCCGCTGCCTCGAGCCAGGCGCGCGCGACCGCTCGATCGAGCACGGGATAGGTACCGATGTAGTGCGCCGCCGTGCCCAGTACGACCCGGCGGGCCGGGATGCGGTGAGCGCCCGCCGCGAGGCCGCGGGTGAGGGGCGTGCAGATCGCGATGCTGTCGGGAACGAGATCGAACAGCGAGGGAGCGGGCGCGATGTCGTGGTTGAGCCACGCGCCCTGGACGCCGCAATAGCTGCGGGCGGCGCGCCACTGCTCGCGCCATCCGCCGGCGGCGCCGCGGCGGTCGAGCCAACGGATTCCGGGAATGCCGACGCCGCCCGGAAAGCGTCCGAAGAGGAACGGGATGTACGCCACGCCGGTCGTGGAGGGGAAAACGGTGGTGCCGACGCCGAAACCACCCGGCTCGATCACCCAGCGTGCGAGATTGGGGAGGTCACCGCGGCCGAGCAGCTCCCGCAGGACATCGGCGCGGGCGCCGTCGATGAGGACGAGTACCGCGCGAGCGTCGGTCATGTGCGCGTAGCTTAACTCAAAAGGGTCCCGGCGTGAACCGGGACCCTCTCTTATTCTCAGCCGGCCCGCGAATTACTCGACTTTGATCGCGATCTTCATGCCGAGCGTCAGGTGGGGCGTGCAATAGCCCTTGTACGTTCCCTTCGGCGCGTTGGCGAACGAGACGTCATACGTCTCGTTCGGCTGCGTCAGGAACGCTCCCGACAGATTGTCCACCGTGTTCTTCATGCCGGCGTTGAGCGCAGCGGCGCCGCCGGCCGGAATTGAATCGCTCCAGAAGGTGATGTTATGCGGGCCGCCCGCCACGTTGATGAAACGCACAGTCCCACCCGCCGGGACCGTGACGGTGCTCGGCTCAAAGGCCGCGCGCGTGCTGCCGTTGCCGGTCATCTTGACCTCGACGACAGGCCCCGTCGCTGCCGCGCTGGCCGCCGGCGCGGCCGGGGGCGCGTTCTGCATCTGCGTCTGGTTCTGGTCGCCGCCCTTCTGTCCACAGGCGAGCGCGCTGATGGCGACGACGGTCGTGAGCAAAGCGAAGCGCATTGCTGAAATCCTCCGGAACGGGACTCGAGGGAATTGCAGAGATTCGACGGGCAAGTCGCTTGTGAACTGTTTCACAATAGCGGTCAATATAGAAGGGGGACCGCAAAACGGGAGTCCTCCAAAAGCAGGGGGAATCCCTAAGCCATTGCGTTTCCGGCGGTAACGCCAATATTGGGGCGCCTTTTTCCGGCCCCCAACCTTTTGGAGGAGTTACCGTGCAAAGAACGTTCGTCGTACTGGCGCTGCTTGCCGGGCTGATTACAACGAGTGCGTCGGCGCAGAACTGGCGCACCGAGGTGGGCATCCAGGGCGGCTACACGCGGATCAAGCCGGCCGGCACCGGGGTCGCAGATCACGTCGACGTCTTCGGCTTCCCCGGCGACCTCTTCGGAGTGACGCCTTCCATCGCCTCGCTGTACGCGATCTTCCCGTGGAAGAGCAAGTTGGCGATCGAGCCGACGCTGAGCTTCTTCCAGGGCAACACCGTCTTCCTGCTTGGGGACGCGACGTTCGTTACGCTGGGGCTGCGGGGCGATTACGCGGTCACGCGTAAGTTTTACGTCGCCGCGGGTGGCGTAGTACACTGGTACGAAAGTGGCGGGACGGGAGAAACGCAGCTCGGGCTCCAAGGAGCAGTGGGCTATCGGTTCCCCTTCATTGCCGGCCTACGGGGCCGGATCGAGGGAAACGCGACGTTCTTCGGAAACAGCGAACAGCTCCCGGCCGCGAATGCCTACGCTGTCTCATTCGGTGTGTCGAAGCAAATCGGAGCGGCCGCGCGCGCTCGTGCCGCCACCGCCCAGCCCCGGCGCGCGACGAATCGCGCCTGGGAGCCGACATTCGGCCTGCAAGGCGGGTATTCGCGCGCGCATGGCGTCGGCGGCGGCGACTTGACCAGCCTCTCGTTCCCGGGCATCGGTGGTACGTTTGGCACACTCGGCTCCGTGGCGGCGTCCCCAACGCTCTTCGCGATTCTGCCGATCGGTCGGAAGATTGCGATCGAGCCGGGTCTCGATTTCCACCGCATCCAATCCCAGGGCGCCACGATTTTCTCCGGAAACCTTTCGGCGCGTTTGGCATATGCGGTGAGTGGCGGGTGGTACGGCGCGCTCGGTGGGAACCTTCATCACCTCAAGGTCACGGGAACGAGTGCCGCAACGATTACGGGATTGAATCTGGGCTGGGGTTATCGCTTTCCACTCCTGAGCGGTTTGGGCGGTCGCGTCGAATTGAATTACAACCTCAGTCGGAAGAACGACAACCTCGGACTCCCGCCCATCAATACCTTCAGCATCAATTTCGGAGTAACGACGCCGTTGCGGTAACCAGCGTCGCGTCCTCACGTCAACGGCCCTCTGTATTTGGGGGCCGTTGCTTTTTGTTGGAGTCGCGACGACACTAACAGCCATGCCGGACCCGACGCCGCCACAGATTGCCCCGCAGGAGCTCGCCGAGCGGCTGGATCGCGGCGAGGCGCTGCAAGTCCTCGATGTGCGCGCCCCCGAGAAGGTCGAAAAGGGTCATATCTCGATCGGCGCCGAGCTTGCTTTCCACGCGCACCCGAATTCCCAGATCCTCGCGCTTCCCGACCTCACCCCCCTGCACCTCGACACGGCCCGTCCCGTCGCGGTGGTCTGCGGGCACGGCAATTCCAGCAAAAAGGCGACCGCCTTCCTGCGGCAGCGCGGTTACGAAGCCTACTCGGTCAGCGGCGGCATGGCGGCGTGGGAAAGTGTCTACGTGGCGCGCCGGCTGTCACCGACACCCTCACTGTCACACGTGGTCCAACTCGATCGCGTCGGGAAGGGCGCGCTCAGCTACGTAGTGGTAAGCGATAGCGACGCCGTCGTCGTGGATCCCGGCCGGCACATCGAGCGGTACGACGCGTTGCTTGAAGAGTTGCGCGCAACACCCGCGGCGGTCGTGGATACACACATTCACGCGGACTATGTGAGCGGTGCGCGCGCTGCCGCCGCGCGCTGGCAGGTGCCCTACTTCCTTCATCCCGACGACGCCGTTTCACCCTACGACCAGCGCGCCGGCCAGCTGACGTTTCAACCGCTGGCCGACGGCGATACGATCGCGTTCGGCCGCGCGACCCTGCGCGCCGCACACGTGCCGGGCCACACGCTCGGCAGCGTCGCATTGCTCGCGGACGACGGCCTCGCGCTCACGGGGGACTTTCTGTTCGTGCAGTCGGTCGGCCGGCCCGATTTGGCGGGCCATTCCGACGCGTGGGCGAAGCTGCTCTGGAAGAGCCTCGAGCGCGCGCGCCAGACGTGGCCCGGCGACCTGCTCATCCTGCCAGCGCACTATGCCGCCGAAGGCGAGCGCCGCGCCGATCGCGCGGTCGCGGCGCGCTTCGATGTGATTACTGCCACCAATGCGGCGGCGGCGATTCAGGATGAGCGCGTTTTCCTGCAATGGATCGCCGATCGTCAGACGAGCTTCCCGGATGCTTACCGTACGATCAAGGAGGCCAACCTTGGCCTCGTGCAGATCTCGGATGCCGACGCGGAAGTGCTGGAATCCGGCCCTAATCAGTGCGCCATAGCCTAGCTTAAGCACGGCGTGTGCAACCTTCGGAGGGATGCCCGTCTCTCATGGCGTCCCTAACCAGGTGCAGTCCATGCGTATGTCGCACGTGCTCGGAGCGGCCGCCCTCCTGTGCATCATCTCGTCTTCCCTACTCGCCCAGGGCTGGATCGATCCTATTCGACCAATCATCCCCCCACCGCAAAATCCCAATGGGCGAATCGAGCGTCTCCGCAGCGCCGTGCAAGTCAGCGTCACCGGGCGCGTGGCCCGCGTGACCGTCGAAGAATGGTTCCGCAATAACGGCCCCGTGATGGACGAAGGGATGTACCACTTCCCATTGCCGGGCGAGGCCGTGTTCTCGAGCTACTCGTTATGGCAAGGCGACCAGGAGCTGCGCGGGGAAGCGATGGATGCCGCGCAGGCGCGTGCCATTTACGAAGCGATCGTGCGCCAGAAACGCGATCCGGCTCTGATCGAGCTCGCCGGGCAGGGCCTCATCCGCGCCCGCGTTTTCCCGATCGCGCCGGGGGAGACGCGCAAGATCACCCTCAAATACACGCAGCTGCTCGACCGCGCCGGTGACGCATGGCGTTTCCGCTACCTCGGCGACCGCAATCGCCAGAGCGCGCCGCGCAGCTTCCGGCTGGAAGTCGATAGCGCTTCTCGCTTCGGGGATCCGTATTCGCCCACCCATCAGGTCCAAGTCACAAGGCGCGATGACCGCCTGGAAGTGACGCTCGGCGATGCCGCGGCCGGTGGCGACTTCGAGCTGCTGCTGCCGCTCGCCCGTGGGTTGGTCGGCCTCTCGCTGATCCCGCATCATCCCGTTGGCGAGGACGGGTACTTCATGCTGTTGCTGGCCCCCGGCGCGGCAGCCGATGCCGCGGCGTTGCGGCGAGATTTGGTGGCCGTAATCGACATCTCGGGCTCCATGTCCGGCGCCAAGATCGAGCAGGCAAAGGCAGCGCTGATCCAGCTGCTCGGATCGCTCCGGACGAACGATCGATTCCGGCTGGTCGCGTTCTCCGGCGGGGTGCGGCGTTATGCAGAAGGTTGGACTGACGCAACGACGGAGGGCCGGCGCGACGCCGCGACGTGGATCCGCAGCCTGGAGGCCGAAGGCGGCACCAACATCGGCGGGGCGCTTACCGAGGCTTTCGCCGTGTCACCGGCCGAGCAGTCGCTGGGTGTCGTCGTGTTCCTCACCGACGGCCAGGCGAGCACGGGCGAAACGGATCCCGAGCGGATCGCCGAGCGAGCCGAGCAGGGACGCGGCCGGTTCCGCGTGTTCTCGTTCGGCATCGGCGACGACGTCAATACGTACGTATTGGACCGGCTCACCGAGCGCGCGCGGGGAACGACGGAATACATCCGGCCGGGGGAGAACATCGAGGGGGCCGTGGGCTCGCTCGCCGCGAAGATCGCGAGCCCGGTGTTGACCGATGTCACGATTGCTGCGGGCGCCGGCGTCGAGCTCTACGACTTGCAGCCTGGCAGCATGCCCGACCTGTTCGCGGGCGACGAGATGGTGGTGCTCGGGAGATACCGGGGAGCACGGAGCACGGAGCAGTCCGTGACGGTCCGTGGCCGGCGGAATGGCCGCGATGAAGAGTTCAGCACCGCATTCGCCGATCGCGAAAACGAGAGCGCGCGCTATATCGAGCAGTTGTGGGCCGCACGCAAAGCCGGCGCGCTGTCCAAGGAGATCCGGCTCCGCGGCCAAACACGCGAGCTGATGGATGCCCTGAAGCAGCTCGCGCTGCGCTACGGGATTCTCACTGAGTACACGTCCTACCTCGTGCAAGAGCCCACCATCGCGCTGCGGCAGCGGGCGGAGAATGGCGTGATGCAGGCTCCGGCGGCCGCCCCTGGCGATCAAGCGGGCGCGGCTTCGGTGGGACGCGCCGCGCGGGAGCGGTCCATGAGCGAAAGCGTTCACCTCGACGCGATTGTCGTCACAGGGGCGATGGACACGACCGGCTTCGATGAGCTGCGGCGCGCGCATTCCGGCATCAATCCGACCCAACGGGTGGGAGGCCGTCTCTTCATCATGCGGGACGGGACATGGACCGATCTCGGCCATGGCGACTCGCTGCGCGTCGTCACGATCACGCCCTATAGCGACGCCTATTTCGCCCTGCTCAAGGCCCTGCCGGACCTGCGGGACGCGGCCACGCTGGAGCCGGCGGTGCTGGTGGCCGGGCGGCGCGCGAGCATCAAGATTGGAGAAGGGGGTAAGACCAGCTGGTTGCCAGGTGAACTGGAGCGACTGGTGCGCGAATTCCGGGGCTGAGGCCACGAGTGCCCGACGACATCGCAGACGTGTATCGCAGCACCTATCCCGCGCTCGTGCGCTTCCTGTACCGCAAGGTCTGGGACCAGGGGCGCGCGGAGGATCTCGCGCAGGAGGCATTCGCGCGGGCCCTGGTCCATCGACCGGAGAACACGCGAGGATGGTTATTCGTGGTTGCGGCGAACATGGCGCGTGATGAAGCGCGCAAGGCGGCGCGGGAGAAGCGGCACCTCACGCTGCTCAAGAGTGAGCCGGACGTCGTGCGCAGTGCGCCGGAAGACGAGATTGACGCCGACACACAGCGCACGCGCGTACGAGCCGCCCTCGATCTGCTGACTCCGCGCGACCGCGAGGCACTGCTGTTGTGGGATGCGGGGATGTCGTACGACGAAATCGCCGCACAGACGGGATTGGCGCGTGGCGCCATTGGAACCACGTTGGCGCGAGCGCGCCGGAGATTGGTCGAAGCCTATGATGCAGGACTGGAAGGAGGGCAACATGTCGCACGTGGATGAGGGGACGCTACACGCATACCTCGACGGCGAGCTGCCTTCCGACGAGCGGACGGCACTCGAGGCCCATCTCGGCCAATGCGCGATTTGCCGCCAGACGCTCGCCGAGCAGCGGGCGTTGCTCGAGCGGGCCAGCGCTTTGCTGGGATCGACGCGACCGGTGGAGCATCCCGCACCACCGTTCGAGCAACTGCGCCGCGCGCCCCGGCGCTCGCCGTGGCACGTGCGCATGCCGTTCGCCTGGGCGGCATCGATCGCGGTCGCACTTGGGATCGGATACTTCTTCCGCAGCCCGGAGCAGCTCACGCCCAACGCCGCCTTGGCGCCGCCGGCCGGTCCAGTGGCCATGCAGCACTCCAGCGATGCAGCTGCAGCGGCGGAGGAAGCGAAGGCGTTGCCGGTTCGCCAACGTCAGAGCGCCCGCGCCGACGAAGTGGTGCGGTCGGAGAGCCCGGCGCGTACAGATTCCTACATTGGTCCGCAGTCACGAGTGAGGGATGTTGGTGCCGTTGCGATGAACTCACCGCAACTGCGCAATGCCACGCCGGCTGCAGCAGAACCCGCGCCGAGCCTCATCGTGTCGGGCGCCCCTGCAATCGGCGCGGTGCGGCGGATGCCGGTCACGACGCAATGGCCCGTCATCAGCCGCGGGGTCGCTGCGTCCCTGCTCGGCGAGGACCCGGTCGGGCTGCCGGGCTTGTCGACGCGCAGAATCCAGCGCAACCCGTCGGGCGACGGCACGGTCGTCGTCGAGCAGACGCTCGATTCGGCGACGGTGATTCAGATCTTCCAGCGGCCGGCTACTGCGCTCGCCTCCACCGATTCGTCGGCCGCATTCACACCACGCATGTTGTTCGACGAACGCGATCGCGCCGCGCGCGAACGGGCGCCGGTCCGCCTAGACCGTCTGGCTCGTTTTGTGGGGCGGTTGCGCGTGGAGATCGCCGGCCCGCTGTCGCTCGACTCGCTGAACCGGCTGCTCGAGCAGGTCGAGCCCCTGCCGTAGACCCTAGCTGCGACGCCAGGCGATCAGCTCGGCGACAACGCTGATCGCGATCTCCTCCGGCGTCACCGCACCGATCGCAAGACCGACCGGCACGCGCACGCGCTGCAGGCTCGCTGCCGGCACGCCCGCAGCAGCCAGCGCCTTGGTGACTACGGCTTTCTTGCGCTTGCTCCCCAGCAATCCCACGTAGCTCGCAGGAGACGCGGCGATGCGCTCGAGGATCAGCGCATCATTGCGATGGCCGCGCGTGGCGATCACAACCGCGTCCGCCGCCGTGAGCGGATACCGCAGCAGCGCAGCTTCCACGTCCCCGGTCAGCACGGCGACCCCGTCGCCAAAGCGTGACGCGTCGGCATACTCGGCACGATCGTCGATCACGACGACGCGAAAACCGGCGGCGGCCGCAGCGCGGGCGATCGCGGCGCCGACATGCCCTGCTCCGAAGACGAGTACGCGCGGCGCCTGGGTCAACCGTTCCTCCATGAAGCGACCGTCGCGCGTGAGCGTGGCGGCGGCGCCCAAGTTCCGGGCATCGGCCAGGGCCTCGAACGTCTTTATCGGAGTGGACGTCCAATCGATCGCGGTGCGCACCAGCCCAGATGCCGCGTTGGCTGCGGCGTCCAGCACGCCCACATAGCTGTCGTCCGGGAGCAGCGGCTCGACGAAGATGTCTACGGTCCCGCCGCACGACAGTCCGAGATCGCCGGCCAGGTCGGCGTTGAGATGATGCGTGAACAATGCAGGTACCCGCCGCGCCTGCGCCTCGAGCGCCGCGCCGATGACGTCGGCCTCGACGCATCCGCCGCCGACCGAGCCGATCAGACGCCCGGCGGCGCCGACGAGCATCTTGGTGCCCGCCGGCACCGGCGTTGAGCCGCGCACGCGCGCCACGGTTGCGAGCGCTCCCGGAGCACCTTCCCGAATCAACGCAGCGGCAGCATGCCACACGTTCATACCTGAAATACTAAGCTCCCGGAGCTCAGTTTGCCCCGGGAGCACCGAAGACTGAGAACCGACCACCGAAAACCCTACTGCGCGACGATCGTTCCGTTCATCCCCGAATGAATCGTGCAATGGAAGGTATAGGTGCCAGCCGCCAGCTTGGCCTTATAGGTTCCCGTTGTCATCGTCGAAGAATTTGTCGGCAACGTGCCGGGCCCGGTGAGCCACGTCACGTTGTGTGAGTTGGAGGCGTTCACCCACGTGAAAACGACTGTGTCCGCCGCCGTGGCGGTATCCGGTGTTGGATTGAAGGAATTGTTGCTGACCGAGATGTCGTTGCCGTGCCCGCCGCTACTGCTTCCCGTCGAATTGCTGCATGCTGCAACGGCCGCAACGCCGATGGCGACCGCGACGGCCAGACCTCCAAACCGCATAACGCCTCCCGAGTTCGAGTAGAGAAGAAACGTGCTACTCGTACACCCGGTTCCTGGAAACGAGTCATGTGCTAGTTGAGCGCTGCGACGCTGCTAGTGCTGTTCGCGGTCCAGTGCGTCGGCAGCCAGTCGGGGAGAGATGATGGGATAACGGCCCGCGAACCAGGCCCAGGAAAGAAGAAAGAGCCCGCCGAAGAACAGCGCCATGCCGACTTCCGGCATGCCGAGCGCGGGGCCGGCGCCGTGATTGATGGACGGCACGATCTCGAGATAGCGCTCCAGCCAGATGCCGACGAGGCTGATGATCGCAAAGCCGGCCATCGTGGGCGCAAACTGCTTCGGCTGGACTCCCAGCAATCCGATGAATGGGATCAGGAAGACGAGCAGAAAGACGGCGATGCCGATCGGTCGCCAGGCACCGGAGAGGCGGTAGAAAATGAAGTACGTCTCTTCGGGAAGGTTACCGTACCAAATCACGAGAAACTGTGACCACATCAGGTATGCCCAAAACACGGTGAATCCAAAGCCCAGCTTGCCCAGGTCGTGCTGCTGGCGCGTCGTGTAGATACCCGCGAGGCCCATGGCGCGGCGCAACACGATCGCGAGCACCGCCAGCATCATCAGGGCGGCCAGGAAGGCGCCCATGAAGTAGAACGCCCCGAACAGGCTGCTCACCCATTTCTGCGCGAGCGACATCATCAGGTCGAACGCCAGCAGACTGTATCCGAAGGCGTAAGCGAGCACGAGGATCGCCGCGTCCCGGCTAATCCGCGCCGCATCCTCGAGCCGTTCCGCCGCCGCGCCGGACGCCAATTCGCGTGCATCGGGGCCGACATCGCGCCGCACGAAGCGCCAGGACAACCACGACAACGCGACGAGGATCAAGCCGTTGCGCGCGAAGAACCACCTGCTGGTGAGCCAGCCGCCAACCTCGGGCCGCGGCTCGTGAATCCACGTGAAGATGTATTGCCGGCCGATGATCAAGCCGATGAAGAGCACGACGGCGACCGTCGTGAAGGCGGCCCCGGCCTCGGCGAAGCGGATGACGACGCCGCCCCAATGACCCTTCGCGAGCTTCAGGACCGCGGCGAAAACGACCATGGCCTGCGCGAGACCGGCCCAGAACATGAAATTCGCATGGTAGGCCCACCAGGTCCGTTCCGGATGCCCGCTCAGCACGCCGAGCACCAGCACGATTCCGCCGAGGATCGCGGCGATGGCGCCGACGAGCGCAAAACGCGCGACGGGCGCCCGGCGGGCTTTCTGGACGAGGTCGGCGCGGCTGACGGTCGCGGCCGTCACTGGTTCGCCCGAGCGTTCAGCTGCAGGCTGCGAACGTAATTCACGACGTCCCAGCGGTCGTTCCCGTGAATCTTGTCACCGTAGCGGGGCATCAACCCGCGTCCCATGCGCTGCGCCTCGACGACCATCCCGTAGATCGCACCATCAGTCATCTTGGGGCGCGTCGGATCGACGAGCGAGGGAACGCCGACGAACGGGCCACCGCCCGCGACCGACACCGGCCCGTCGCCCCGGCCACGCTCGCCATGACAGACGAGGCAGTAGGTCTGATAGACCCACTGCCCACGATTCAACGACTCGGCGGTGCGCGTCCGGGGGTTCACGAGCCGAGCAGCGCTCTCACGGGTCAATGGCAGCTCACCGCCCGTCACGGGCACCGTGCCCTCGACCGGCGGAATGGGCCGGGCATACGGCTTGATGTTGCGCTGGTGCCGCATCGTGGCGAACCACCCGACTTTGTGTACGACGGTGTCGGGATCGCAGGCGCACAGCAACAGCACCGCGACCGCGAGCATTCGCCTAACCACGCCGCACCTCTTCCGCGCCGGACTCGCGTAACAGCGACTCGACGCGGGCCGCCTTGTCGGATCCCGCCGGCACGAAGATGCCGAAGCGATCGTTCGTGAAGCGCGGATCGTACTGGATGGTGCCGAGGCGCCGCGCGGCAAAGACGGCGTTGAAGAGAATGCCCAGAATCGTGGACAGCGCGCCGAACAGGATCGTCATCTCGAACATGATGACGACGTAGGGCGGCACCGATCCGACCGGCTTGCCGCCGAGGACGAGCGGCCAGTCGTACGACATCCACAGAGTGAGCCAGGCGCCAATGGCGCAGCCCGCGATTCCGCCGACCAGCGTGAACATCCGTACCGGGCTCACCGGCTGGCCGAGCGCGTCCTCGATCTCGTGCCGCGGGACCGGAGAATAGACGGTGAAGTCGGTGTGCCCGGCCGCGCGCAGCTTCTTGATCGCGTCGAGCGTCGTGTCGAGATGCGCGAAGACGCCCAGCGCGCCGGGCGTGGGCGGCGGCTGGAAGATGTCGTGCAGCGGCTTGGGAAGCGCGATCATACGTGCGCCTTCTGCGCTTTCCGGCGCGGCGGGGCAAGCACTTCCTTCACTTCGCTGATCGACACGGCGGGGAAGTTCTTCACGAACAGGAGGAACCACATGAAGAACCAGCCGAAGCTGCCCGCCATGATGCCCCAATCGGCCCACGTCGGGTTATAGACCGCGTTCGTCCACGTGGTGTACGGCTCGCCCGCGAGCGAGACCACGATGATGACGTAACGCTCGAACCACATGCCGATGTTGACGAAGATCGAAATCACGAACAAGGCCGTGATATTGGTGCGGATTTTCTTGGACCAGAGGAGCCACGGCAGCAATCCGTTGCAGATGTTCATCGTCCAGCTCGCCCACCAGTATGGGCCGAACGCCCGATACCAGAATGCGGCGCGCTCGGCGGAGTTGCCGCTGAACCAGGCGACGAAATTTTCCGTCAAGTACGAGAAGCTGACGATCGAGCCGGTCAACAGGCACAGCTTGGCGAGATTCTCGAAGTGATGGACGGTGATGATTTCTTCCAACTGAAAAAGCTTGCGGATGGGCGTGAGCAACGTGATCACCATGCCGCAACCCGAGTAGATGGCGCCGGCCACGAAGTACGGCGCGAACAGCGTCGCATGCCACCCCGGCACGATCGCCATCGCGAAGTCCCAGGACACGACGCTGTGCACCGACAGCACGAGCGGCGTCGCGAGGGCGGCGAGGTAGAGATAGCCGCGCGTGTAGTGCCGCCATTGCTCGTTGGCGCCCGTCCAGCCGAGCGAGGTGAGGGCGTACAGTTTCTTGCGCCACCCGGTCGCCAGGTCGCGGACCGCGGCGATATCGGGGATCAGTCCCATGATCAGGAAGACGGTCGAGACGGTGAAGTACGTCCCGATGGCGAACTCGTCCCAGATGAGCGGCGACTTGAAGTTGGGCCACAGGCCGCGCTCGTTGGGATACGGAATCAGCCAGTAGAAGTACCACTGCCGGCCGATATGAATCAGCGGGAACAATCCCGCCGTCATCACCGCGAACACCGTCATCGCCTCGGCGGTGCGGTACACGGCCGTGCGCCACCCCGAGCGGAACAGGAAGAGGATCGCCGAGATCAGCGTCCCCGAGTGCGCGATACCCACCCAGAACACGAAGCAGGTGATGAACACCGCCCAGTACACCGGGTGCGAGTAGCCCGCGAGCCCCAGCCCATAGCGCAGCAGGAACAGCAGCGTGACGATGCCGACGGCGAGCAGCGCGACGGCCGCGCCGAGCAGCAGGAAATAGCCGCGCGTCGGGTTGCCGAGCGTGCGCGCGATGGTGCGCGTGACGTAGTCGTACGTCAAACGCGACGGCGGACCGTGCTCAGCCATGGCTCGGAGTGTCCTGCGCGACGACGCGGGCGAGATAGGTGATCGCCGGCTTCGTATTCAACCCCGCGAGGACGTGATAGCCGCGCGGATTGCCGGCGAGCTCATAGACCCGCGAGCGCCGGTCATTGAGATCGCCGAATACGATCGCTTCCGAGGGGCAGCTCTGCTGGCACGCCGTCACGATGTCGCCGTCACGGACGTTGCGGTCTTCGAGCCGCGCCTGATTCTGGGCGCCGCGGATGCGCTGCACGCAGAAGGTGCACTTTTCCATCACGCCCTTCTCGCGCACCGTGACGTCCGGGTTGAGCAACATCGAGAGCGGCTCGGGGAATGCCTCGTACGCTCCGCCGCGTTCCGCGTAGTTGTACCAGTTGAAGTAGCGGACCTTGTACGGGCAGTTGTTGGAGCAGTAGCGCGTGCCGACGCAACGATTGTAGACCTGCCCATTGAGACCGTCGGGCGTGTGGTACGCCGCGTACACCGGGCAGACGGGCTCGCACGGCGCGTTGCCGCATTGCTGGCACAGCATCGGCGAATTCACGGCGCCCTGGGGCTCGCCCTCGTTGTCGGTGAGCCAGTAGCGCTCCAGCCGCAGCCACGACATCTCGCGGCCGCGCTGCATCAACTCCTCACCCACCGTGGCGATGTTGTTCTCGGCGTAGCACGCCGTCACACAGGCGGCGCAGCCGGTACACTTCGACAGATCGATCGCGAGCCCCCAGCGCGGCTGCTCGCCTTTGTAGTTGCCGATCTCCGCCTTCTCGTGCTGCCGTTCGGCCCACCACTCGACGGCGCCGGCGGCGTACTCCGGCGTCTCCTCGTGATGGAACGGCGCATCGCCGGGATGCAGCGACTTGGCGCGCGCGAGACCGAGCACTTCGACCGTGCCGCGTCCGCGCTCGCGGGGGCTGCCTTCGGTCGTGACGATCTTGCGATGCTCGCCGGTCTTCGTCGCGCTGGCGCGCACCGCGAAGCTGCGGCCGCCGTAGCCGTTCGGCTGCATGCCCAGCAGCTCGAACGCGTTCGCGGAGCGATCCTTGGCGTAGCGGCCGTAGGCGGTGTGGCCCTGCCCGGTCGGCACGGCGAGCACGTCGGGGCGCACCGAGCGCGTGATCCAGGCGGGGAATTTCTGCGCGCCGAACGGCGACTTGAGGAGCAGGAAGTCGCCCGTCGCGAGGCCCCAGCGCGCCGCCGTGTCGGGATGCACCTCGACCCAGCTGTGCCAGGCGATCTTCGACACCGGATCCGGCAGCTCCTGCAGCCATGGCTTGTTGGCGCCACGGCCGTCGTGCAAGACAGGATGCGGGAAGACCACTACTTGCTGATCCTGGTCGGCAGCGGCGGCAGGGGCGGCAGTGGCGGCAACGTCGATGCCCGAAACGTCCGCAAGCCGCACCGCACGCGTCGGCGCCTCAGCGTAGATCCCGCCCTTTGCCAACGAATCGAACCAGTATTGATCGAAGCCCGCCGGATGTTTGGCGCGCCATTTCGCCTGCAGGTAGTCCTGGAACGTCCCGGTCTTGCCGGAGAGCTTCAGAATCACGTCACCGGTGTGGCGGGTGTCGAACACCGGTTGCACGACGGGCTGCTGCAGCGCCGTGACGCCGGCGCGCGGACGGCTGTCGCCCCACTGCTCCAGCGGATGGTGGTCAGGCAGCACCAGGTCGCAGGCCGCTGTCGTCTCGTCCATGTACGACGAGAAGCTGACCTTGTAGCCGACCTTGCCCAGGGCCTGCTGGAAGGCGCCGGGCAGCGAATGCGCCGGATTGGCGCCGTGAACGAACAGGAGCGCGACACGACCTGCCGCCATGTCGGACGTCAGCGTTGCGATCTCGCCGAACGTGTTCGTCGATCCTACGCCCAAGTCGGCGCCGAATCTGACGAGCGTCCCCACCGAGCCGACGACGTAGTTCAGGATGTTCACGGCGGCGACAATCTCGGCACCGTTGGGGTACTGCATCGCCATACCGCCGGCAACCGCGAGCCCGCCCCGGGAATTCGCGAACTCGATCGCGAGCCGCACGATCACCTCGGCGTCGATCCCGATCGACTCGGCCACCGCACGCGGGGCATGGCGCGCGAGCAGCGCGGTGAGACGGCTGGCATCGACCGGCGCGCGAGCGAGGCGCTGTCTCACGATCACGTTCGCCATGGCCAGGGCGAGTGTGCCTTCCGTACCTGGACGCGCGGCCATCCACTGGTCGGCGTTCATGCCGGTGAGCGAGAGGCGCGGGCCCACGTACACGAACTTCGCCATCGACGCGGGCCGTCCCGCATCGAACGCATGGGAGCGGGAGAAGCCGTTCTGGAACTCGACCGGCGAGAGCCAGGTGTCGAGGAAGTCGGCGCCGAAGGAGATCAGATACCTCGCATTCGCGAAGTCGTACGTCGGCAGCGACGCGGTGCCGAATGCCAACCGGTTGCCGGCGCGGAGCGCCTCGAACCCGAATGGCTCGTAGCTCAGGCGCCGCCCGCCGACCTGCTTCATCCACTCGTCCACCAGGTCGCCCAACGTGGAGACCTCGGCGCCGGTCAGGAAAACGATGCCCTTCCCGCGGGACTCACGAAGCTTCGCGCTGAGCCGCTGCAGCGCGCCGTCCCAATCGATGTCTTCGAAGGTGCCATTGGCGTTGCGCACCAGCGGATGCGCGATACGATCGGGATTGTAGAGGCCCTGGAGCGCCGCCTGGCCGCGGGCGCAGAGGCGCCCGCGATTGATCGGCGAGTCGGGGTTGCCTTCGAGCTTGACGGCACGCCCCTCCCGCACGCGCACCTGCACCCCACAGCCGGCCGGGCACTCGCGGCACGTGGTGGCGTAGTAGGTCGCCCTGCCGGGGATCTGATCCTCGGGCTGGATCAGATAGGGAATCAACCGCTCGGTGGGCTCGGGACCGATGCCGCACGAGGAGAGTGCGGCAGCGCCGGCGCCGGTGACGCCGAGCACTTTCAGGAAACGACGGCGATCGAGGGAGTCGGTCATATCAGTAGTGACAGACGCTGCAGTCGCGGGTCACTTTGCGCTCCATGTGACAGCGCACGCACCATCCCATGCGCAGCGTCGAGACCTGCTCGACCTGCGGCATGCGTTGCACGTCGCCGTGACAGGTCGTGCACGCTTGCGTACCGAGCACCTTGATGTGGCGCATGTGGGGGAAGCGTACGAAGCCGGGAAGCGCATGGACGCGAATCCACTCCGGGGGTTTCCGCTCGCGCCACGCGGCGCGGACCTTCTGGATCTCGGCCTGATGCGACGGCGTGGAGCCGCTCACCTGCGTGTGACACCCCATGCACGTCTGGAGCGCCGGGATGCCCGGCTCACTGGACACCGACGCCGAATAGTGACAGTACATGCACGGGATCTGGTCCTGTCCCGCGTGAATGTCGTGGCGGAAGAAGATCGGCTGACGCGGTCCCTTAAGGTCGCCGGTGTCGGTGACGACGGGAGCCTGATAGCGCGTGGCGGAAGAGGAAGCCGATTGTGCCTGCTGGCCGTTCGCGGCCACAGGCGGGAGGGCGAGGATCAACACCACGACCGCAGCTGAACGCAGATGGCCTCGAGTGGCTGGGACGGTCTGCTATCAGAAGGCTGAGGAAAGTAATAATGGCTACTCTGGCCGCGCCAGTAGTTGATATTTCAATCGGACGACGTCGACGAACGCGTGGACCGCGTCGAGATCGGCGAACTCCATCCAGCAGTGTCGCATTCCGTCGAACAGCGTCCCATCGCGCACCGCCTGCTTGATGACGCGCGGCAATCCGTTGGTCGCGTTGATTTCCTGCTCTTCGAGTCCCGACAAGACGAAGGTGCCGCTCACGCCCGACTGCATGGGATGCAGGTAGCCGAGCTTGCGGCCCCCCACCTCGTACATCCAGACCCATTTCCACGTCGTGCCGAGGTAGACGACCTGCTCGGTGACATGGCGCAGGTTGCGCAGCTCTTCCCGGGCTTTCTTGAAGCGCTGGGCGGCGCGCTGCGGCAAATCACGAACGGGTTGGTCGGGTTTCGGACGCTGGCGCGGGCTGAGGTAGAGATGAGTCGCCCAGTAATCAGTGTTTGGCTTGATCATGGCGCCCCAATAGTACGGGTGCGGTCAAGAGCCGGAATCGGGCAGGATCGAGCAGCCGGCCACACGATTGTTGCGGCACCGCCATACGGCCGTCCGGCCCCATGGTGAGCTTGATGACGTCACCATTGCGGCCGAACCAGCGGCTGGACGGCTCGAGATCGGAAGGATAAACGAAGAGTGGCAGCGCGGCGGCCGCCACCGCCGCCTGTGAGCCGATCCCCGACTCCGGCATCGTCCCGGCCCACAGCCTGGCGCCGTACTCGGCGGCCAGCCTGTACATACGGCAGACTTCACTCAGCCCCCCCACACGATGGACCTTGATGTTCCAGACCTTCGGGCCGTTCAACGCCATGACCTGATGGGCCGCGCGCGCATCGCGCAATGTCTCATCGAGACATAGCGGCGTTCGCAGTGTCTCGCCCAGGCGCGCGTGGCCGACCAGCTCATCGGGATGCAGTGGCTGCTCGATGTACAGCAGGCCGGCATCATCCAGGGTGCGTAACGCCGCTTCGTCACGCGGCCAGTCGTAGGCGCCATTCGCGTCGACGGTCAGCGGCAGCGACGTCCCAGCCATCCCCTTGCGGGCCGCATCGACCGCGGCGCTGTCCCACCCGGGCGCGACTTTGATTTTCACGCGGCGGTAGCCGCGCTGCACCGCTTCATACACCCACTTTGTCAAAACATCGCCACGACGATCGGGTGGAATTCCCAGCGCGACGCCGCAATCGACTGCACCCGCTGGTGCCACGCCCAGGCGCTCGCCGAGCAGCGTCGCCAGGCCGGTGGCGCGCGCGTGGGCCTCGAGGTCCCACGCGGCGGTCTCGATGCCCGCACGCGCAAACCAGTTGCCGCGTATTCCGTCGCGCACCGCGGTGTCCACCGCCTCCGGGAGAGGACCCTCGAACTCTCGACCCATCACACGGGGGAGCAACGTGTGCTCGATGAGGTCGCGCGCGCTCGCCAACGTCTCCTCGGAATAGAACGGCAGCTGAAATGGCGGCGACTCGCCGTACCCGACGTGGCCGGCGTCGTCGTACAACGCGACGATGAGGGACCGCCGCTCCGCCATCGTGCCGCCCGAGATGACGAACGGCTCGACGAGTGGGAGCGCGAGCTCGAACAGCTCAGCGCGGGCGATACGCATCGGGAAGAAGGTCGAGAAAATGCAGCTCGCCGCCGCGTCGCTGCAGTGCGCCCGAGGACTCACGATCCAGCATCACGGCGATGAGACCGTCGCTCGGCTCAAAGATCAGCGCGTGGAGTGCCCGTTGTGTGCGAGAACCATCAGTCGCCGGATATTCCTCGAGCGGCAGCTGAAAAAACGTGTGCAACTGGACCGAAGAGCAGCCGCGCGTCGCGTATTCGACGATCAGGCGGCCGGAGTGGATGTTGCCGGTGCCGGACAGACGACGGTAGGGGACGGTAAGGGACGGTAAGGGACGGTAGGAGTCCAACACCCTAAGATTCCGCTGGCTTAGATCCGGCCCACCGTAGGCAACACCTCTTTCAACGTCGAACAAGCGGTTAAAGCACACCAGCGCGTCGGCATCCTCAGCGGCATGCATCATGTCACGCTGAAAGTTGTCGTCGAAGCGGGCATTCATCAGCTTCATGGCGAGGCGGACATCGGCGTGCGCGCGGATGCGCTGCGGTACCTCGCGGAGCCAACGCAAGATCTGTTGCGTCTCACCCGAGAGCTGATCTCCCGCGAGCGTCGGCGAGAAATCCTTCTCGAGGAGTAACGGGGAGTCGCCCCAGGCGTTGGCCAGCGCGCGCGTGGTGAAGGCGTATTCGTCGTCGCGAAACGGCTCGTCCAGCCGCGGCAGATGGTATTTCACCGACGGCACCGTCAAAAGCTGGCCGGCGTGGGTGAGATCCCGGCCGGTGCGGACCAGTGCCAGGTAGTCGTCGAACGAGCGGTCCCAGCCCCTGCCCTTCCACGTGACGGTCCAGCCATCTCCCCGACGCTCGACTTTCATTTTCGTCTCGTGAATCGCCCACGCTTTCATCGACTGCGCGCCCGCGGCATCCTGTGCGATCACCGTCTTCAGCACGGCGAAGGCGAGCCCCGCCTGGGCATCGGTCTCGAGCTGCCCGGCGTTGAGCGACAGCTGCCCCGACCCTTTGCCGACCGGATGCGGCAGCGGCTCGCCGAGGTAGCGCGCGGAGAGATCGATGCGGTAGCCATCACGCACATACGCGGGAAAGTCGCGCGGCAACCCCCGCTTGAACCGCTCGAAATCCTCAGCGAGCGAAGCGCGCGAGCCGGAATTGCTCATCGGGCGCGGTGTCCGTCTCGACGAGCCGGGCGACAAGCTCCCCCACGGCCGGGCCGTGTTTGAAGCCGTGCCCCGAGCCGCCGCCGACGAGCCACGCGTTCGCGGCCGCCGGATGCCGGTCGATGATGAAGTGCTCGTCGGGCGATTCCTCGTACTGGCAGACGCGCGCCTCGAGCAGCGGCGCGCCCTTGAGTCCCGGGAACCGGAATGCGACGTAGTCACGCGCCCGCTGGATCCCTTCCGGGCTCGGCGCGCGCTCGCCGCCGGTGGGATCGAAAGCGGGGCCGCGCGTGTCGTCGGCGACTTTGAAGCCGCGCCATTCGTTGCCCGGAATGCCGTACATGAACGGCGTGCCGTGATCGGCCCACACGGGCATCGCGTCTTCGCTGAAACGCCGATCGCCGGGTGGCGTCCCGAAGAAGAAGACTTCCTGCCGCGTAGCGCGGACGCGGTCTCCGATCACGTCGGGAAACAGCGATCCGAGCCATGGGCCGCACGCGAAGACGAAGCGATCAGCCGCCAGCCGACTGCCGTCAGAGAGCGTCACACTCGAGAGTTGTCCACCACTCGGGACCGGCGGCTCGATCGCGAGCTGCCGGTACTCGCCGCCTTCGGCGAGGAAGCCTTCCAGCACCGCGGCGCATGCCCGGCGGGCCGTCAGGTAACCGCCGTCGTTCTCGAAGATCGCCCAGCGAACGCGCTCGCAGTTGACCTGGGGATAGCGCCGCGCGACATCGGGACCGGTCAGCTCCTGGAAGCGAATTCCGGCGTCGCGCAGCACTGGGAGCGCGCTCTTCTCGTATTGGTCGTCACTTTCGACGAGCCAGAGGACGCCGATGCCGTGATAGAGCTGGCGGTGCCAGCGCCGCTCGTGCTCTTTCCAGAGGGTCAGCGCGCGCGCGGCCATGCGGGTGTACACCGCGCGCGGGCCGTAGGTCGCGCGAATGACGCGCGTCTCGCCGCCCGAGCTGGCGCGCGAGTTGCCCGGCCCCCAGGCGTCGAGCAGTGTGGCGCGGGCGCCCTGGCGCCGCAGGAACAGCGCGGTCCAGCCGCCAAAAGCGCCCGCCCCGACGACGACGATATGCGGTTGCTTGGGCTTTGGCATCAAGCCTCCGAGCGCGACTGTCGCGCTGGTCTTGAGAAAAGATCGCCGTTCTATCATCCGCGAGCCTCGCGCACCGCGCGGCGAACGATGTCTCGATCGGAAGCCGGCAATGCGGGACCCCATGGGTCGTCGCAGGCCTCGTCGGGAATCACGCCCTCTGCCGCCAATGCCCACAGCATGCGCCGGATGTAGCCTTCCATCGGGTCTCGGAACGTCGCCTGGCTGAACGCATCCAGCCACCCAGCAAGGCGGAGAAAGGCGTGGTCGTCTCCGCTCGCAAACGCGCGCAGTAGCGATGCCTGAAGCTCCGTCAACGCCGCGCCCATCCCGATCAACGCGGCGCGCGCTCCCATCATGAGCGAGTAGCCGAGGAACCGGTCTTCCCCGGTGATCAACAACTTGTCCGGATGTTCCCGCGTGACGGCCGCAACGCGCTGAAACGTCATCACGGAATCGAGCGTGGCGACTTTGATGCCGATGACGGCGGGGAGCGACAGAATCCCGTGCAGCGTCTCGTTGTCGTAGTCTACGCCGCCGGCCGCTTCGTATAAGTGGAACGCGATCACCGGCAGCTCGCGCCCCAATTCCTGATGGTAGTCAACTGCATTAGCCCGGCGCGGAAATGCCAGCAGTGCATCGGCGCCGCCACGCTTGGCATCGCGGGCCATCTCGACTGCGTTTGCGCCCGCCACGATGACCTTGCCGGGCAGCGCGCTGCGCCACGTCGCGAGCACCAGCCGGCGTTGCTCGGCCGACAAGTGTGGGCCGCGACCGGTGTGCGCCCACACCGCGACGCCGGCGACAGCCTGGCGTGCCATCCAGGTCGCGTACGCCCGCTGCGCCTCAACGTCGATCTGCGAGCCTCGAAACGGAACGGGCACCGCGGGGATCAGCGACCACTCCAGACGAGCGGTCAGGCGGTCGGGCGGGCGGGCGGTCAGCTCAGCAGTTCCCGAACGTTCTTGGACTCGATGGCTTCACGCCTCTCGGCGGACAGGTCCAGGAGATCGAGCTTCGCGACGCTGGCCTCCGGCAGCCGGAGCGGTTGTCCCGTGCCGAAGACGAATCGCTCGATGCCGACGGTGTCCAGCAACGTGGCGAGGTGATCTTCGGGCGGCCCCCAGATCCAGGAGACATCCCACCAGATGCGCCGCGCCTCCTCCGGCGTCGAGCCGAAGTGGACCTCCTCGACAAACCCGCGGTCGGCGTGCGTCACGAGCAGCCGCACCTCGGGATCACTGCGAATCAGCGCCCGCACGGCGGCGGCCGGCAGCTCGCCGACCCGATCGTTCGGATGGCGCTGCCGTCCGTCCTCCAACCGTACCGCGAGCATCAAGGGGAGGCGCGCCGCGCCACAGGCAGCGGTGAGGACGCGCATTTCACCGCCCGCCGGCTCGAGTCCCAGATAGAGTGGATCACAGCGCACCGCGGGCGCACCGCCATTGGCGGCGTCGGCGAGCACCTGCTCCCATTGCGCCAAGCCGGGGTGCACGGTTGGGACCGGCTTGAACCGCTTCTCCTCGCGGGCCGTTTGATACAGCCACGCGTTGCCATCGGTCGGATCGCGCCAGAAGAGACTCGGCAGGTGCGTGATCCAGGCGACGTCAATCGCGGTGCGATCGAGCGCTTTGACGAGCGCGTCGGGTGAGGTCCCGGGGACCTTGCGCCAGGGATAGGCGCCGAGGAACGCATTGCAGTCGGTGCGCATCAGTCGGCTGGAAAGGCGCCGGCCGGGAAGATGCGCGCCGCGTTCTTCCAGCGCACCAACGCCAGCTCGTCCCCGGATAGCAGCGTCTCGAGATAGCGCAGCTTCGCCCAAGCGGTGTCCATCGTGATGTCGCTGCCCCACAACAGGCGATTCACGCCGGCGCTTGCGAGGCACGCTTCGAGCATGCCGCCGTCCACGCCGCTGCCCGAGAGATCGACGTAGACGTTGGGCACGTCGGCCACGGCGTGCAGGGAATGCAGCCAGTCACCCCCGCCGCCGATGTGGGCGAGGATGAACGCGACATCCGGATGGCGCCGCGCGAGCGTACACAATTCACCTGCGTCCGATGCCTCCTGGCCCGGTCGATCACCGCGGCGATGCTGCCAAATGTGCTGTAACACGGGGACGCGGCGCTGCAACGCGAGCACGGCGATCGGATCGAGCAGCGGATCGTCCGCTCGCCGGCTCGCCGCCAGCTTGATCCCGATCATGCCGGCATCGAGGCAGCGCACGATCTCGGCGCGCGCATGCGCGGTGTAGTTGGGATTCACGCAGACGTAGCCGCGGACGCGGTCGGGATGCGCGCGCTGCAGCGCCAGCAGCGCGTCGTTCCCGGCTGTGACATCGCGGGGCGATGGGAAATAGGTCGGCGACGTGAAGCCAAAGCTGCCGAGGATCGAGGCAACGTGGACCGAGATCCCTATCTTACTCCCGGCCGCCAGACGGCTCTCATTGCGCTCCCGCCAGTCCGCGCGGGGCGTCCGTGCATGGTAAAAGTGCGCATGGACGTCGATCAGCATTGCCACAATCTACGGTCCTTTTATCTTGGGGGCGTCCCGAGGGGGGAGAACTCGATGGCGATGGAGACGCTGACCAGCCGCGTGAAGGGCATCCTGCTCGAGCCACGCGCTACGTGGAAAGAAATCGATGGGGAGTTCACCAAGCCCGGTGAAATCTGGGGCAAGTACGTCATTCCGCTCGCCACCATCGGCCCGATCGCTTCGGTGATCGGCCTGTTCATCTTCGGCCAGCGGATCGCGTTCACCTCGCTCACCAGCTCGGTATCGCTCACCACCGCGATATCGCGCGGCGTCGCGGGCTACGTGCTCGCGTTGCTCAGCGTCTTCGTGCTCTCGAGAATCGTCAGCCTGCTCGCGCCGGGGTTCGGCGGGCAGCGCAACGACGTGCAGGGACTCAAAGCGGCCGCGTACGCCAGCACAGCCTCCTGGCTGGGCGGCGTCTTCATGCTCATTCCCGCGTTGTACCTCGTCAGTTGGATCTTCAGGCTATACAGCCTGGTCTTGCTGTATGTCGGGTTGCCGATCGTCATGAAGGTCCCGAAGGATCGCGCAATGGGCTATACCGCCGTGGTGATCATCATCTTCATCGTCGTCTCGCTGATTACGGAAGCGATTCTCACGGCGTTCTAGATCTCGCGCAACGCCTCGTCGAGGATCGCGACGGTCCGATCGACCGTCACGTCGTCATGGGCGAGCGACACGAAGTTGTACGCCGTGCGCTTGAACAGCAGCCCGCGCTTGGCGGCCGCGAGCGCGGCGCGGTGCGCCAGATCTTCCGTCGCATAATGCAGAAAGCACATCTCGGCGATGCCGGCGACGCCCGTGATCACCCCGGCATGGCGCCGCTGCAGATCGTGCAGGCCGTGCAGCAACCGCGTGCCCACACGATGGAGATGCCCGCACACATCGTCGCGGACGAACACCTCCAGGGTGGCCCCCGCGGCGGCCAGTGCCACCCCTTCGGTCGCCAGCGTCGATGAGATCCAGGTGCGGGCCGCCGCGGCCATGAGATCCGCCCGGCCGCCCACCACGGCGAGCGGGAATCCATTCGCGAGCGCTTTCCCCAGCACGACGAGATCCGGCGCCGGCCGGATCTCGTAGCGCGCCACCGCGCCACCGATCGCGAGCCGGAACGCCGTCTTGATTTCATCGAAGATCAGCACCGCACCCGCCCGCTCCGTCTCCGCACGCAGCATCTGCAGCCATTCGTGGGAGGGCTCGGACACGATCACCGGCTCGACGACGACCGCGGCGAGTCGCGCGGCACGCTCACGGATCAGCTCGCGGCCGGCGGCGACGTCGTTGAAGGGCAGCTCCGCGAACAGCTCGCGCACTCCGGCGGGCACGCCTTCGGTCGCCCCCTGGCACCAGTCGAGCCAGCCGTGGTAGCCGCAGCCCAGCACCTGCTCGCGGCCGGTGGCGACGCGCGCGAGTCGCACCGCTGCGGCCACCGCTTCCGCCCCCGTCTTGAGAAAGCGCACGCGCTCGAGCCACGGGATCCGCTCGGCCAACGCCTCCGCGAGCTGCTGCTCGGCGACGGGCGGCAACGGACCGACGACGCCGGCCGCGATCGCCGCCTCCGCAGCGCGATTGACGGCGGGATGCCCATACCCCAGCGCCACCGCGCCCAGCGCCATGACGTAATCGACGTACTCGCGGCCGTCGGGATCCCAGACGCGGCACCCCGACGCCCGCGTGATCAACGCGGGCGAGCCAAACATCGCGTCGGGCCGCTTGCTAGCGGTCGACGTGAAGCCCGGAACGCGCCAGTCGTTCACCGTACTTGGTCACCTCGATGGCCATCGCGCGCAGCAGCTTAACCTCACGGGCATCCAGCGGCGCGCGATGGACGAGCTCGCGCATCGTGCGCATGACGCCGTCGGCATTGCGGGTCTTGAAGAACTCGATTGCATGGAGCGCCTTTGCGACGTCCACGAAGAGCCGCTCGAGGTCTGCGGCGACAGCAGGCTCCGACGGACGGCGCGGCTCCTTGAAGGGACGCGCCTCGGCGCCGCGCGCGAGCGCCAATTCGTAGAGCATGATGATGACGGCGTGACCCAGGTTGAGCGAGGCGTAGCCCGGATCGCTGGGGATCGCCACCACCCGATGACAGCGATCGAGCGCCTCGTTGGACAGACCCTTGTCTTCGCGGCCGAACAACAGCGCCGCCGTACCGCCCGCCGCCAACGCGACGATCTCGGCTGCCGCGTCGCGCGGCCGTTGGAGATTGCGCTTCGCCGTCCGCCCCCGTGCCGTGAACCCGACGATGTGCATGGCATCGGCGAGCGCCTCCTCCAAAGACGCGAAGGTTTGCACGCGCGCCAGCACATCCTGCGTCTGATGCGCGATCCCTTCGACGCGATAGGCCTCATACTCGCGCGGATTCACGAGCCGCAGATCGCGCAAGCCGAAGTTCTTCATGCCGCGCACGACGTGCGCGATGTTGACGAGGTCCTGGGGCTCGTGCAGAACGACGGTAATCATCCCACCAGCTCCAGAATCCCGAAGCGCGCCGGATCCTGGCGATCGCCGCGCAGCCATACCCAGCCACCTCCGCCGCTCCACACGAGCTGCCCGACCCGCCGCAGGCGGTCCGCCAGCATCTCGTTCACGATCAGATCAAAGCGTGCCCGGCCCCCCGCATGCGGGTGCACGCCGTCGGGCCACGGAATCGCCACGGTCACGCAGTAGCCGACGTCGGTGCGACGCCACGCGCCGCTGACCCCTTCAGGATTTGCGTCACGCGAGTCGCTCGTGGTGCTGGCGCGCACGGTATGTCCGTCCTGATTCGGCACGATCAGATATCCGGCGGCCGGCCGAGCCGCACCGTTCGCGGCGCCGAGATAGACCTGGAGCCCGTCGGAATGGATGTCATCCGGCTCGTTGTCCAGCTTGAGGGGAGCCGAGCCGGCCGGCCGCAGGTAAACGTCGGGTTTGGTGACCGCCACCGCGAGATACAGGGCGGCATTATCCCACGCGGCGTAGGCGACGGCGGAGAGATCATCGGGGCCGGGATAGGCATCCTCGCTGCGCCGGTATTGATCTTCCAGCGCGAGCTCAAGGGGCTCGGATAATTCGAAGCCCTCGAGCGTGCCATCGAGCGGTGGAGGGGCACTGACACGGAACGCGGGAGCGGCGACGGGAGTCGGTGGATCGATCTCGAGCAGCGGGACAAACGGCGGCGCGGCTTCGCGGGCCCCGCGCAGCCCCCGTGGCGCCTGGCCCTCCTGTTCGACCACCCACTCAGCGCCCCCGAAGCGATGCCGGTCGATACCGGATGTCGTTTCAATCTCCACCACGTCGCCCCGCACCTGCACCGCACGAATGGCGGCCCCATTCGCATGTGGCTCTAGCACGGTGACGATACGGGCGTTGCGGCCGCGGGCGCGCACCACGTAGAAACGCGCTCGTTCATGACCTCCGGGGAGGCCCGGCCCCTCGACCTCCAGCAATTCCCCGGTGAACACGAGATGCGCGGTCAGTTGCGCGGACCCCTGCCCATGCGACAGGACGATCGAGCCCCCATCAGACGCGTTCGGAATGAATCGTTGCACGCGCGTGACGAATTCGTCGGGGACCTCGTCAGTCACCCACCGCCCTTTGGTTGCCACTGAGCCACGACCGGCAAAGTGCCACGGCAATTCGAGCTGGTGCTCCTCACCTGCGGAGAGATCGAGGACGTCGACGAGATAGGCGGGACCCGCGGTGATCGTCCGCGTCAAACTCTCGAAGCGCCCCCGCACCCAAGCCCAGTCGTCCTGATCATCAAAACATTCGCAGCTGGCGTTCCCCGGCGTCTGCGACTCGCCGTCGAGTCGCGGCGCGTTATGAGCGAGCGTCGAGCGATACCAGAAAAGGTCACGCGTGACGTACTGTCCGGTGCCGGGATCGGGAAGCCAGTAAACGCTCTCCGCGTGCAGCGTCACATGCAGGCGGTCCGGATGCCCGTGCCCGCCGCCATGCGGCCCGCACTCGAGACTGACATACCGTCCCTTGTTGCGCAGCACAGCGAGCCCCTGGCTCTCGAGCAAGACGCTCTTCGGCTCCCATGGTGCGTCGCTGGCGGGCAGCTCAGGGAGCATCTCGAGCAGCGACCACCACGACAACGTCGAACGGGAAACGCGACACGGGACACGGGACACGGGGGCGTCGTGGAGATATGACTCCATCACTTCAATGGGTGGCGGAGTCGCTTTCGAGTACAACGCGTTCAACCAACTGACCAGGTCATCGCGTTTCCCGTTTCCAGTTTCCCCTTTCCCGATCCTCGCGAGCCCAATCTCCCAGATCTCAACGTACGCCGGCTGCGCCAACGACATCCCGAACCGCGAGTCCTTACGCGCGGGGAACGTGAAGTCGGGCAGCGCCGTGAGCGCCGATGCGCCCAACGCCGATCGCATTCGCGTTGCCAGGCGCTCGTCCGCGACGAAATCGACCCCCGCGAGGCGCGCCCATCCTGCTCCGGTCAGCAGTCCGCGCAGCGCGAACAGGTGATAGTTCTCGCCTTCGTACCACATCCCGTCGCGCCCATAGCCACGCACCAGGTGCGCGATGAGACCTGTGTCTCCCTCGATGACGCGCTGGGCCAGCTCCTCGTCTTCGAACCACACGGCGACGGCCGCGAGCGCCGCGTTGTTCCAGGTCTGCCGGTTCGAGAACGACTCATCGTAATCGCCGATCACGGTCGCGGCCTCTTCCGTCACCTGGTTCACGGCCCGCGCCGTGGCATCGTCGAGCTGACCGCCGGCCCGCAGCAATGTCGCCGCAGCGACGTAATTGCACACCCAAACCGATTCCAGGTAGGTCGAGAAGAAGAGGCGGCTCGGCCCCAGCACGTTGTCGCGGTTGGGATAGCGCCAGTAGCGTTCGGCATATGCGTTGAGAATGTCACGCGCACGTGCGGCGGCCGAGCCGTCCTCGGGACCGCCGAGCGCCGCGAGCGTCGCGAGGTGCGCAGCGCGCTCCGCCAGCCAGAGGTGCTGATAGCGCGCCCACGACCAGTCGTGGCGTTCGCCCCGCCAGACCTTGCGACACTCCGGACATCGATGGTCGACGGGATTCCACGGATCGAACGTGAGCGCCGTGCCGTCCTCGGGGCAGAAGCCGCCGTCGGTCGTCAGCAGCGCCTTCTGGTCGGGGATGATCGGCATACGCTGCACGACCGCAGCGGCGCTCGCCCGCAAGTGCGCGAGCAGCGCCCGCAGATCGGCAGAGCCGTTCACCACCTCCGCGCGTGCGGCCAGCTCTTCGGCCGTCACCACGTGCGGACTCCTTCGCTAGCCCACGAGAGCGGCAGCACCTTGGCGCCGTCCTCACCCCCGGCGACTGCGGTCGCGGCCTGCCGCGCGTCGCCGCGCATCACGAAGAACATGCAACCGCCGGCTCCCGCACCGGCCGCTTTTCCACCGAGCGCGCCGGCCTTGATGGCCGCGTCTTCGAGCCGCGCCATCTCCGCGGTTCGCATCCCGGGATCGAGCGCCTGCTGGTGCTTCCAGTTCTCGGTCAGCAATGCACCCACGCGTGCCAGATCCGCGGCGCGCAATGCGTCGGCCATGGCGGTACCGGTCTCCTTCAGTCCTTGCAATGCGCCCGTCACTTTCGAATCACCTCTGTCATACGCTCCCATGACTCGTGAAATCGTGTCGCCTGACACACGGCTCTTGTTCGTGTAGCAAATCAACGTCTGGCGCTCCAACGAGGCGGCAAATGCCGGATCGAGCGTCAGCGGCTCGATGCCAACGTCCGGATCGCGAAACGTCAGCCGATGAAAACCGCCCAGCGCCGCGGCATACTGGTCCTGCTTGCCGCCGGGCAGCTGTGCCTCGATCGTCTCGACCTGCCACGCCTGGTCGGCGACATCCTGCTGGCTCAGCGGGTCGTGGCGCACGCGGGTCAACGCGCCAACCAGGGCGACGCCCAGCGCGCCGGAGCTGCCGAGCCCCGATCCGGGCGGCGCGTCGCAGCGCGTGGTCAGCGTGAAGCCTCCCAGCACCGGAAACATCCGCAACGCGGCGGTCAGCAACGGCAGCTTCCCACCGGGGACGAGTCCGCCCGAGTTGGCGCACTCGAGTGTCTCTCCGAACTCTCCGGACACGAGCCGCAGCAGCGCGCCGCCCAACTGCAGCTCCACGTGCGCGCGCAACCCGATCGCGGCGTTGACCACGACACCGCCTTCGCGCGCGGAGAACGGCGGCACGTCCGTCCATCCGCCGGCGAAGTCGAGCCGCATCGGCGCGCTCGCGTGGAACGACGTTGGCAGCTCGCGGCGTCTCATGGCAACACATGCCAGGCCGTGACCGTGGGCAGCTCGCCGCGCAGGTCCATGCGTACGCCCTGGACGCGCTGGTTCATGGCCTGGACGCCGCGGCCGTGATACAGCCACACCACCGGCATTCGTTCGGCGAACAGTCGCTGAGCGGCGACCGGGTCCGCCGGCACTGGAATCCCCGTCAGATTGCCGAGCGGTTGCAGGAACCCGAGCCCCGGATCGCCGGGGATGCCCATCACGGCCGCGGTGAAGTCGTGCCGCGGTCCATAGACTCGGGTCAAGAAAGCAGACAGCTCGAGTTGCCGGATCGTCACGTCGAATCCCACGGCGGCGAGCCTGGCCTGCAGCATCTGCTCCAGCGGCGCTTCCCCACTGCCGACCGTGAGCAGCTCGAACCGCGGCGGTGCCGGCAACGCGGCGACGAGGCGCCGCGCCGAGTCGGGAGCCGGCCGCAGATGCGGCGGCGGGACGTAGCGCGGCAAGCCCGGTGGCACCGGCCCGTCCGCAATTGCGGCGAATCCGAACAGATAGCCGTCGACGATTTCCTGCCGGTCGATCGCCAGTGCGGCGGCGAGGCGCGCGCGCGGGTCAGCGAACGGGGGCCGGCGCGTGTTGAAGACGAGGCCGTATGGGAAGATCAGCGGATATTCGCAGATGCCAAGGCCCCGATGCCGGCGCACGAACGCGGCATGCTGCGGACTCACGCCCGCGAAATCGAGCTCGCCGGCGACCAGTGCTGCAAGCTTCACCATCGGCTCATCGACGACGACGACGATCAACCGCTCGACTTGCGGGGGACCGCCCAGGTCCGCCGGAAAGTCGGCGTTCCTCGCAAACACCCAGCGGCGGTTCGCTTCGTGCGTGACGAACCGGAACGGGCCGTTGCCGACCGGATGCAGGTTCCAGGAGGCGTCCCGCAGACGCTGCAGCGGAACGCTGTCCAACAGGTGCGCCGGGAGAATCGCGAGGTCGGTGAGCACATCCGGGAAATTGGTTGACGCTGCGGCATTCTCGAACCGGAGTGCGACCGTCGAGTCGTCCGGCGCGGAGACCGATGTGAGATTGCTCAACTCGTTGAGTCGCGGATAACCGGTCCGAGGATCGCGCGCCGCTTGCAGCGTCCAGACGACGTCGCGCGCGGTGGTCGGCGCGCCGTCGTGCCAGTGCACGTCCGTCCGCAACCGGAACGTGAGCCTCCGGCCATCGGGCGACCGGCGCCAGCTGCGCGCGAGATAGGGACGCGGCACGAGCAACGAATCGTAGCGCGCCAGCGTCGTCAGCAGGACATAGCGCTGCACCTGACGCGCGAGCGGATGCACGGTGAGCAGGGGGTTGATGGTCTGCAGATCGGCGCCCGACGCGAACAGGATCGTCGCGCCGCGGCGCGGTGCCTCGTCTCCGCAGGCGCTCGCCAACAGCAGGGCCACGGTAAATAGAATCGGCACAGGCACGCGCGACACGCACGGATTCTAGCGGGGCGCGGAATGCGGCGCGAGATTCCCGCCGATGTTCGCCAGGCTGGGACAGCGACTGCTCGCCGGTCTCGCCGTCGTGCTCGGCGTGGTTGTCCTCACGTTCCTCCTGTTGCACCTCGCACCAGGCGATCCTATCGACATAATGCTGGGCCCCACGGCGACGGCCGAGCAGGTCGCAGCGCAGCGCCGGGCAATGGGGTTGGACAAGGCCCTGCCGGCCCAGTTCGCCACGTGGTTAGGTCGTTTCGCGCGGGGCGATTGGGGCAACAGCATCGCGAAGGGACGGCCGGTTCGCGCCGTCCTCGGCGACGCGTGGCCCGCCACCGTCCGGTTGGTCGCCTTGTCCCTCCTGCTCAGCTATCTGATCGGGCTCGTGGTAGGCGCCGTGCAGGCGGCCCGCAGCGGCTCGCGAACCGACACAGTCTTGTCGATTGCGTCCGTCACGCTGTTCGCGGTGCCGGGCTATTGGCTGGGACTCATGCTGGTCCTCGTCTTCACTTATTGGGCGCGCATGCTGCCCGCCTTTGGCGCAGCCGGACTCGACTCGGATTACTTGCGCGGCGGCGCGTGGCTCATCGACCGGCTGCGCCATCTCGCGCTGCCGCTCGCGACGTTGACGCTCGTCGGCATCGGAGGGGCCGCCCGATTCGTCCGCGGCGCGATGCTCGAGACGCTGAGCCAGCCGTTCATCACGACGGCCCGCGCCAAAGGCCTGACCCCACGGCGCGTCGTCGGCCATCACGCGCTGCGCAATGCGCTCACGCCCATCGTGACGCTGCTCGGTCTGTCACTGCCGGCGCTTTTTTCGGGTGCGGTCTTTGTCGAGGCGGTGTTCGCCTGGCCCGGCGTGGGACGCGTGCTGGTCGAGGCGGTGCAGGCGCGTGACTATCCCGTCGTCATGGCCGCGACCGCGGTCAGCGCGGTGTTGGTCGTCGCCGGGAACATGCTGGCCGACGTGTTGGCGGCGCGGCTCGATCCGCGGATTCGGACGCGCGCGACGTGACGCCCCCCCGACTGCTCCGGGATCGGCGCGGCGCGTTCGGCGCCCTCGTCCTGCTCGTCGTGCTCGCGTGCGCCATCGCCGCCCCGCTCGTCACCACCGGCGACCCCGCCGCGCAACGGGACATCGTCGCGACCCGGTTTCTGCCGCCGCTGTCCACCGACGTGCACGGCGCGTTTCACCCGATCGGCACGGATCGGTTCGGCCGGGACGTGTGGACGCGGCTGGTGTACGGTGCGCGGATTTCGATGGGAGTCGGGGTGCTGGCGGTGCTGGTCTCGATCGCGCTCGGTGTGATCGTCGGCGCGGTGGCGGGCTATTGGCGCGGCCCGCTCGCCGTCGCACTCCTGGCACTGACCGACTTCGCCCTGGCGCTTCCCCGCGTCGTGCTGCTGTTGCTGCTCGCGGCGTTGTGGCAGCCGAGCACTGCGCTCGTCATCGCGGTGCTGGGGCTCACAGGGTGGATGGGAGTCGCCCGGCTGGTGCATGGCGAGGTCCGGGCGCTCGCGGCGCGGCCGTTTGTCGAAGGCGCCGTCGCGCTGGGCGCACGACGCCTGCGGGTGCTGGCCCGGCACATTCTCCCCAATGCGTTGACGCCGGTGATCGTCGCCGCTGCGCTCGGCGTGGGCAACGCGATCATGCTGGAGGCTGGGCTCTCGTACCTGGGCCTCGGCGTGCAGCCGCCGACGCCGTCGTGGGGCAACATGATCGCGTCGGGCCGCGACACGCTCGTCAACGCGCCGTGGGTCGCCACCGCTCCCGGAGTCGCGCTCGTGCTCGTCGTCGTCGCCTGCACACTGCTGGGGGATGCGCTCCGCGACCTGCTGGATCCGGGCCTGCGGCGTTAGACCAGACTGCGCAGCGTCGCCTCATCGATTTCATGGCCGCCGTCGAATGAAATAAGCTCGAAGGGGATCTCTCGCTCGCGGAGTCGCGCCTCCGTCGCCGCAACAATCTTCGGCGTGAAGAACTCATCGCGTGTGCCGTAGACGAACGTGAGCCGGGCGGCGCGTAGCCGCGGCGCCGCACGTGCCAGGTCGAGATCGGGCGGCACTTCCCCGCCCCACACGATCAGACGGTCGATGCGCGCCGAGCCGAGCGCCGCCCAGCGGCACACCGTCGACGTCCCTTGAGAGAATCCCAGCGCCGTCACCGTCGCGCCCTGCGGCACGAGCTTCGTGTGCAGCGCATCGAGATAGTGGACGTAATCGTCGATCTCGTGCAGGCGGTCTTCGCGCGTCATCCAGCTCGCGCCGACGCGCCGTTCGGCCGGACTCTCCGTCAGGTAGAACCGCGACAGTCCCTCAGGGGCGACGATGCAGCGCCGCTCCGCTTCGAGCGGGCGAAACCGCTCGAGGAACCGTGAGGCGAGCTGCCCGTACCCGTGACAGACGAACCACACCGCGCCGGCATTGCCGGGCGACCCCAACGTGAAGTACCGCGCCGATCGCGACGTCTCAAACGAATGTTCTTGCATTACGTCACCAAAATCGACACGAGCTCGTGCGGCTCGGCGACAAATCGCACGACATTGCCGCGCTGCTCGAGCACCAGCGCCACCGCCTCGCGCTCGTCGGCGCGCACGCGGTGCGCGGTTTTGACGCCGCTGCCAAAGCGCCACGCGCCCGCGGTCTTGCGGTCGGTGGCGTTGTAGCAACGGAGCACCATCGGTGATCCGATTTGCGCCGGTTTGAGCGCTGAGAACACGAGTCCGCTGCCCTCCAGCGCCACATCCCCCGGCGCCACCGTGAGTGTGGCGGCGTCGCGCAGCCACAGACCGTGAGGAGGCAGGAACGCATCCTCCCACAGCTGCGGCACGGCGTCGCCGCGCTCCAGGTCGGCCGCGCTCACCGGTGCTATGGCGAGATCGATGCGGGTCTTGCCGATGCATTGCGCGCCGGGTACCGGCGTGGGCCACGCCGCATGGCCCGGACGAGCCGGGAGGTCGCCGCGCGACAGATCCCCCACCGCCCGCAGCAGCGTGATGAGCAGATCGCCTGTAGCGGTCCATTCGTATTCGAAAAAGCCCGGCGCGAGCACCGCCAATCCCCGGCCAGCGCGCGCCGCGGCCACGAACCGCTGCGCGGGGGCGGTACGCACCGGTGTCTCGCGCGGATAGGCGGCCGGATCGGCGACGACCGCCGGTCGCGGAACGGCGCCGAACGCCGTGCCGGCCGTAGCCAGCGCCCCGGCGAGACCCGTCGCCAGACGCGCGCGCAACCGATGATAGGAATTGCGGTTGTCGATCTCGAGACTCACACGAACGATGAGGCTGTCGGCGTACAACTGCACGAGCGATCGGGCGTCGATTCCACGTGTCAATTCCCAGCGCGCCTCGAGAGCCGCGACCAGCGGCCCCGCTGCGAGCCGCCGGACGGTGATGGGACCACGACTCTGCTTCACGCGGTCGCGCACGGGTGGACAGTAGGTGTACGCGTCGCCTGCATCACCGCCGTCCTCCAGGCGCAACAGCTCCCCGTAACGCTCGTTGCGCTTGCGATCGACGAGTGTAATCGCGCCGTTCGCCTCGACGGCAACCTCGACGAAGCGGTTTTCCAGTGCGCGACCGCGTACGCGCACGTCCTCACCCCGAGCGAGTGGCGCAGCGGCGCCGCTGGTCAAGGCCGCGAGCCCCAGGCCGGGAAGAGGGGGAGATCGAAACGCGATGCGGACCTGATCCACTTCGTCCTGATCGGGATAGTGCCGCGTCGCGTCAATGCGCTCCTGCGCCACGCGCTGCGCCAGAACTTGCACGGGGATCGCTTTCCCATCTCGCCCATAAAGTGCGAAAGGCCGGTAGCCCGGCCCCTGGCGCGCTGAGCGTCCTTCCGAGGGCGGACCCACGAGCACATCGCGCCGGAACAGCGTGACGTCCGCCACGGTCACGCCGCCGCGCGGGCGCGCCGCGGGATTCCACAGCACCAACGCCGGCTGCGTGCCCTCCGCACGTTCACGGGCGACATCGGGATCGTGACCCGCGAGCTCCTGGAGTGCTCCCCGCGTCAACTCGGCGGCGTACGCCGCGACTTCCGTGAGCCGGTGCGCGGCTGCGTCGGCGACGGCATCAGCCGTACATCCCGCGATGGTGTCGTGGAATTGCGTCCGCACCAACGTCCGCCACGCCGTCTCGAGGACGGGCCGCCGATCGCGATGTCCCGCATTGCGCGCCAACGCGACGAGCGGCTCCGCCAGGCGCTCCAACCAGAGCTCGACCTGCGCGTGCCTGCGTTTCAGCGGTGCGCGGGTGCCGTGCACCCCTTGCAGCGTCCAGGTATAGCCGTACGACCAGCGCAGCTCACCGGCAATCGCGCGCGCCGGACTGGCTTCAGCGGCCTGGAAGAATTCGTCCAGCCGGGATATGCGGAACGCGCTCGCGGGTTCGAGGTCGGCGAGCAGATCGCGCAGTCGCGCGAGCGTGGGGTGCGGAGCATGATGATCGGCGCCGATGAGTAGCGGGATGTGCTTGCCGGCGGCCCGCTCGACGAGCGAGGCGCGGACCTGTGTCCAGACATCCGGCAGGCGCGCGCCCGAGCCGGGCAACCCGGCCCCGATCTCATACCCATCCGGTGGGAGATGCCAGACCAGGATGTCCTTGCCATCCGTCCCGCGCCAGCGGACGAAGTCACGCTCCTGTCCCGGCTCACGTCCCAGGCCGCGCCACAGGAGGCCGACCTTCATTCCGAATTCGCGCCCCAGCGTCGGCAACGCGGCGGGATGGCCGAAGGCATCCGGCGAGTACATCACGTCCAATCGTCCGCCGAGGCGTTCCGCGTCCGCCGCGCCCAGCAGGAGATTCCGCACCAGCGATTCCCCTGAGGGGATCAGCTCGTCCGCCAGCACGTACCAGGGCCCGATCTGGAGACGCCCCGTCTTTACGAGTGCCTTGACGTCGTTCTCCCGCTCCGGACGCGCACGCAGGTAGTCCTCGACGAGCACCGTCTGTCCGTCGAGCAGGAAGGTGCGGAACGCGGCATCGGCGTGCAGCCGCTCGAGAAGGTCATCGAACATCGAAACCAGCCGCGCATGAAAGGCGGCGCGGGGGAGGAACCACTCGCGATCCCAATGCGTGTGCGGGATGAGATGAAAGATGAATGCTGTCACGGCATCAGCTCCGACAGCTCCGCAGTGCTCGAGAGATGCACGTGGGCCACGCGCCGGCCGCGTGCGAGCAAGGCGCGCACGTCACCGCGAGCCTGGGCGCGATGCAGCTCGCCAAACGTCCATTCCATCTCCGGGATGTCGAGGTCTCGGTCGTTATCGGTCGTGATGACCAGAAACAGTCCGGTCGGTGGCCCGCCTTTGTGCAGCTGCCCGGTGGAATGGAGATAGCGGGGACCGATGCCGAGCGTCGTGGCGCAACCGAGCGCCCGGCCCCAGTCGGCGCGCAAGCCCTGCAGCTCCGCGAGCACGTCCGGCGTGGGCGGGACATACGCGAGGATTGCGAAATAATCGCCCCGCCGGAATTGCTGCCGGAGTTCCGCGGGCGTCAACGTGGGTAGGGGCGCAGCACGCTGCGCCCCTACAACTGCATGCCCCGCCCCCGCACGTCCATCCCCGCCCATCAATTCCGCGCGCGCGAGCTGCTTGGCCTCCTCGACGTCGGGCTGATCGAACGCGTTGACGCCGAGCCGCTCACACAACGCGGCCGTGGCGTACTCCCAGCGCAGAAACTCGCTGGCGAGGTCGAGTGGATCGGCGGAGAACAGGTCGGGCCCGGCGGTTTGCGAGTCGGGCAACGCGCCGCGGGCGGGATCCTGTACGATGGGCACCACGCCGCGCCCGTCCTTGCCGGAACTCTCGGCGATGAGCTGCTCGATCCAATCCGCGAGCGCGCCGATCCGGGGCGGTGGGGTCAGGCACAACTTGTCCCGGCCGGCCAGCGCCCGGTCCGCGACGCCCAAGCCCATCGCCTGGGCCGCCGCAACGTCGACGGCCCGCGTCCGCTCGAGCAGGGTGCGGCCGTCGAGTCCGCTCAGCGCGGCGGGGACCATGCCGATCGCCGTCAGCGCGGCATAGCGGCCACCGATGCCGGGTGGATGTGGGATGATCGCGCGGAAGCCCCGCCGGCGCGCGATGCGGTCGAGCTCGCTCCCGGTCTCCGTGATGGCGATGAACTGCTCGGCGCGGGCCCGCGCCATGAAGTAGTGGCAGAACGCAAGCGTCTCGACCGTATTGCCCGACTTGCTGGAGATGACGAACGCCGTTCGCGCGAGGTCGGATTCGTCGCCGGCCCCACGGACGGCGGCGGGGTTGGTGCTGTCCAGTACGTGGAGACTCCGCACGCCAAACGTCTCAGCGAGGACGTCGGCGACGAGGCTCGACCCGCCCATGCCGCACACCAGCGTGCGCGTGAGCCCGTCGGCGCGGACCGCGGCCGCCAATGCGGTGTGCGCGTCCCACTGCGCGAGCGATTCCACGGCGGCGCGCATCCACGGGAGCTGATTCATTGGCGGGCAAACATAATGCGGATAATTTAGGCCGGTGGTGCTGCTGTACGCCTTCCGGGAGACCAGCCTGCCGACTCGCCTGATCGTTGGCGTGACGCTCGCGCTCACCGCCGCGTGGTTCGTGTATTCGCTGTGGGTCGATCGCCGCTATGCGCGGTTGCTCGAAGACGAAGTCGCCAATCAGACCCGCTCGCTCATGAGCTCCCTCAGCGCTACTGCGTCGGCCGAGCGCAACCTCCGCCTGCTCATGGAAGCCGTTCCCGATGCGATCACCGTCGTGGATCGCGACGGCCATGTGCTCGACGAGAACAGCTCGGGCCGCGCGCTCGTGAACACCGCTCCGCCCCCCGAGCCTCCCCGATCGGCCTTCGGTTGGCTCGCCGGGACCGCCATGCGCATCGCGCGCGAGAATCTCGGCGCGGCGTTCGACGGCGAGCTGCGCCGCTTCGAAGTCCCCTACCGGCGGCCGGACGGCGGCGAAGGCACCGCGCACGTGCTGCTCGCTCCGGTGCGCGAAGGCGGCCGTATTCCCAAGGTGCTCGCGCTCGTGCGGGACATCACCGAGCAGCGCCGGGCACAGACACAGCTGCAACAAACGGAGAAGCTCGCGGCCATGGGGCAGCTGGTGAGCGGCGTCGCCCACGAGATCAACAATCCTGCCGCCATCATCTCCGGATTCGCCCAGACGCTGCTGCTCGATCAGCTCGCGCCGGAACAGCGGGAGACGGTGCAGATGATGTATGACGAGGCGACTCGGATCGGCCGCATCACGTCGAACTTGCTGGCATTCGCGCGCGCCGGGAGCAAGGAACGCACGCTGGTGGACCTGAACGAGATCGTGCGCCGCACCTTTGCGCTGCGCTCCTACCATCTCACCACGCTCAACATCACGGTGAATCTCGAGCTGGACGACGCCAACCCCAAAGCCTGGGCCAACAGCTCGGACATGCAGCAGATGCTGCTGAACCTGCTCATCAATGCCGAGCAGGCGCTCACGGCAGTGGCGGACCGGCGCGTGATCACGATCCGCACGCTGACGACGAGCGAACAGCGCATCCAGCTGCAAGTCGCCGACACCGGCCCGGGAATTCCGCTCGACATTCAGGAGAAAATCTTCGATCCCTTTTTCACCACGAAGCCCGAGGGGGCGGGCACCGGCCTCGGGCTCTCGATCTGTTACGGCATCGTGCACGACCACGGCGGCCGGATCTCGGTGCATTCCGTGCCCGGCCACGGCGCCACGTTCACGGTCGACTTGACGCGGGATGCGCGCACCCGTCACCGCATCACGCCCGCGCCGCTGCCGGTCACCGCCGCGGCGCGCGCGCCGGACGGGAAACTGTCGGTGTTGCTCGTGGATGACGAGGAAGGGCTGCGGCGCGCGGTCCTCGGCTTCCTCAAGCGCCGGGGCATGCACGCGATCGCGGTCGAAGACGGCGGCGACGCGCTGCGCGTGCTGCGCCGCGAACGATTCGATGTGATCGTCTCCGACGTCCGGATGCCGGGGATGAGCGGCGGAGAGTTCCTGGAACGGCTGCGGCGCGAGCAGCCCGCGATGGTGAACCGCCTCATCTTCACCACCGGCGATGCGTTCGCCGCCGACACCGCCACCCTGCTGCGTGACGCCGGCGTGCCGTCGCTCGTGAAGCCGTATGATTTCGCGCGGCTCGAAATCCTGCTGCACGAAGTTGCCGAGGCCGCTAGAACCTCGGCTTGAGGCGCAGCTCCAGGTCCGAGCGCCCGATCCCGTTCGCTGTGGGGACGAGGCTGAACCGCAGCGGCTCCGCGTCCACCGCCAGCGCATCGAGCACCTGCGCTTCGACGGTCAACTCATAGTCGCCGGGCTTCACGCCCATGAGATAGAACGCGCCGTCGTTGAAAGTGACGAGCGTGCGGCGCGTGCCGCTGCGCCGATCGGTCAGCAGGAGCGTCACACCGCCGACGCCGGCGCCGTTCCGGACCACGCGCCCCTCGATGATGCCCGCTTCGACGACGGGGATGTCGAGACTGCGGAAGCGATTCGGTCCCGGCACGATGCTGGTGCGCGCGAACAGCGGCACGAGCAACGGCGATTCCAGCGAAACGGAGTCGAGGCTGACGAGCACGGGCTCGAACGGCACGAGATCCCAGACGTGATATGCGCCCGCGGAATCGGTCAGCGCGGCCAGCGTCCCGACGAGGACGCGCGCATTGGCGACCGGTGGCTCGCCGACATCACGGATGCCGTTCGCGTTCACGTCCATGAAGACGCGGCCCGAGAGTCCGGAACGCTCGAGCGACGGACCGGGAGCGACGCCGAGCCGCTCGGTGCGACGGTCCCACAGGACCGAGCCCTGCAGGAACTGGGTGGCGCTCACGGGCTGGCTTGGCGGAGCGAGCACCGCCGTCACGGCCCGCAGCGCGGAGAAATTCGACGTCACCGTCAGGCTATAGGTGAGCCCCGCATCGCCGCGGAGCCAGTTCGCACCGACCTCGAGGCGCACCCCTCTGGCGACGGGACGAGCGGCGAAGGCCGACCAGGAGACGAGCCCGGCCTGGCGCTCGATCTCGGTCGTGCCGCGCAGCAGCACCTGACTCAGGAATCCGCCCCAGCGGGGCCGTGGCAGCATCAATGCGCTGATCCCGACGAACTCGCGGTCGCCGCCAGCGGCCTGCCCATGCTCCGTGCGCACGTACGGCAACAGGCGGATGTCGTTCGTCTGCAGCGACGCGCCGAGTCGGGTCCGGGTGAGCGCACCGGCATCGGTGCTGATGCGCTCGATGCGGCCGTCGAAGAAGAAAAACCCGTGGCTGGTTCTGGGCCGCACGAATCCGGTCAATGTCCACTGCGCGCGCCGGCCGGGGACGGCCAGGACCGAAGCCGAATCGCGCTCGAAATGCACGTACTCCCCTTCCACACGCAGATCCACGGACGGCTCGTAGCGCAGCGCGCCACGCTCGAGTCCCGCGCCCACCACCTCACTCTGAATCGCCCACGCATTGCTCGGATTCCCCACCACCGCGGCGTACGGGTGCGTCCGGTCGGGCAACGAATCGCGCCAGTACTGATCGAGGCCACCCTGCACCGTCCAGCGCCGCGTGGCGCCGTAGCGCAGATCGAGATTCGCCGTGGCATCGCAGATGAACGTGGGCTGCGGGCAGCGGCCGCCGCCCAGCCCGTATTCGAAGCGGCGGGCGGGAAGCAGCTCGCTCAACACCCGGTACGTGCGGTTGAACTCGCGGATCTCGCCGAACGGCCCGTACGCGACGAAATCGACCGGATTCTCGCCGTAGCGCACGGGGAGATCGATCGCGAAGCCGCCCGCGGCATCCGCCGTATCGAAGGCGACCAGATCACCGCCGCGGTACGCCTCCACCGACCACCCCGGCTCGAGACTGCCGGCGTAGCGCAGCGAACCGATGAGCGACGGGCGAACGAATGGCGCGTTGGTGAGCGAGACGCCTTCGAGCGCACGCGCGCGCGGGCCGGTGGACGCGACATCGCCCAACCGCAGCTGCTTGACCCAGCGGTTCTCCCGCCAGACGCCGGTCCACGACCCATCGACATGAACCCGGCCCTGGTCCGCCGGTCCCACACTCTGCCCGAGCATCTCCAGCGAACCACCCCCGACATCGGCGCCGAGCCCAAATCCGTAGGTGGAGCCCGCGAGCGGATCCGACGACGGCGCAAACAGGGAGTAGTCGATGACGACACCGTCCCACGTCGGACGCTGCAGGCCGAATGTCAGATCGGGGCGCAGCCCGTCGGCACGCCGCAGATAGGCGTCGCGCGCGGCCTCACGGCGCAGGCGCCGGGCGATCGGCAGGCTGCCGGGATCCACGACCGTCGCCGTGAGATCGGACCAATCGACGGCGAACATCACGCCCAGCAAGTCGCCCAGACGCTCGCTGCCGACGTACAGCTCCGGAGATTCGAACCGGATGAACTCGTGCTCGATGTGCACCCGGCGGTCGCCATATGCCATCGAGTCGCTGCGCGGATCGATGATGATGCGGCGGTTGCCGGGATCGACGGTCGCCTCGAGGCGGCCCTCCGGCGTGAGGCGATGGCGGATCTCGACGAGCTGAAAGAACTGCGACAGCGGCAGCAGCACCTCGGACCGCACGCGGTACCCTTGCACCGTCGTCCCGGTGATACGGCCGATGCGCAGATCGATGACGACGGGTTCCGGCGTCGTGTCCTGGGACACCGGGGACACCGGGGGGGGAGCGCTATTCAGGGCAGCCACGAGCGAGAGTACCGCCCCCAGGTGGAGCATGGGCTACTGGTAAATCAGCGAGACAATGACGTTCCCCTGGTAAATCCCCGGCTTCGCTGCGGCCGCGGGGTTCACGGTGCCGCCGATCCAGATGTACATGTTGAAATTCGGAGGCGGGCCGAGCCGGCCCACCGCGCCCGTCGCGGGATTGAAAATTGTGCCTCCGACCGGATTGTTCGTCGCGCGACGCCAGATGGCCGATACCGCACTGAAGGTGATCGGCATCGTCGAGCCGGGCAGCGCCTGTATATTCGTCAGCTGGGTCGGCAGCGTAAAAGCGATGACCACAAACGCATTGGCGCTCCCGGTGACCTGCCACTCTCCGGCATTGGCCGCAGTGGGGAGCACGGTGGTCGGGACGCCCTTGATCACCGTACCGAAGTCCAAATCGCGGAGCGTCGCGATCTTCATCCCGACGGTCACGATGACCGCGTCGGCCGATACCGTCGCCCCGCCTTGCGCCTCAGCGCGTCCGGCCAGACCGAGCAAGCCGGCCAGCACCAAAACTCGTTTCACGGAACGACCAGCTGCACGGAATCACGGACCGCCGGAGCCTTCAGCACGACCGCGGGGTCGAGGTCCTCGCGCTCGGTGACCACCTCGTAGCGCAGCCAATACCGGCCGCGCGGCAGCCGCGGCGGCGCGACCACGGTCGCGAGGCGCGGCTCCATCGTGAAGTAGACGCCGATGGGCGAGTTGTACGAGGCGCGCACCGCCCCGGTGGAATCGACGAGCGTCTCGCGAATCATGCCGATGAAGGCCGCATTGCCGCGGCGCTCGAGGCGGCCCCAGGTGACCAGCGTGTCGCCGCTGAGTTGGGCGCGGACATGCGACAAAGCGAGGCCCGTCGTCACGGGACCCTTGCGATAATTCACGCCGATGATCGTGCGCACTTCGAGCGTCAGGCCGACCCGAATCGCTGTCGTATCTCCGACGCCGGTGATCGGCACGTGACCGGCCTGCGCCGCGATCACGAGACGCAGCCAGTATTCCCCGTCGGCGAGCCCGACGGGCGGGCGCGCCAGCAAGCGGACCGTCTGGCGCTCGCGCGGCGCCACGGTGAGGCGCCGGGGGAAGGCCTGAATCCACGCCAGCGCCGACGGCAACGTCGAATCGGGCGCGTCGACGGTGCGCAGCGCAATCGATCCGGTCGAGTCCGTCACCGGATAACCGAACAGCGTGGAGATGGTGACTTCGACGGGCTCGGTGCCCGGATTGTAAAGCAGGACGGAGCCGCTGCGCAGGCGGTGATCGATGAAGACCGCGTGTGGGGCGACCATCACGCCCTGCGCGGCGAGCGACGCGCTGCCGAGCGCCAGCACACAGGCGACGCCGAGGGCGCGCATCACGGCAGCACCGTCACGGTGAGAATGATCGTGGCGGTGTATGCGCCGGCGCGCTGGTTGGTCGCCGCATTGGCGGTGGCACCAATGAACACCGAGGCGCGGCCATTGGTCGGAATCGCCGCCGTGAACGCCTGCTTCGGATCGAATCCCACTTGACTCCCAATGGCTTGAGTTGCCGAGTAGCCGGCGTCACTCGACCCGAACGCGAGGGGCATGAGCGCGCCGTTCGGACCGGTCATCGTCAACGGCAGCACGAACGACAACAACACGTTGCCCTTCGGGCCTTTGATGTCGAACTGGCCGCTGTTCGCGGGATCGGTGCGTAACACCACGCGTGGGACACCGGGCAGCACGGCGCCGAACGTCACGCCGCGCACACCGGTGACCGTCAGCGGCTTGCCCTGTGCCCCCAGCGGCACGGCGAGCAGCATCGCTCCGATCGCGAACCACAATCCCTGTTTCATGCGTTGAGTGCGTCTGCTTACGACAGCGCCGGCAGAGGAACTGGAGTCCCCTGCCGGCGCGCCATCAGCTCGACGCCAAAATCCTTCGCTTAGTAGACCACCGTCATGGTGATCGAACCGGTGTAGACACCAGCCACCTGGTTCGTTGCCGGCTGCACCTGCGCGCCGACCCACACGAACAGCGCACCGGTACCGCTGAGGGTCGGGTTCGCGCCCGCTGCGGGCGAGAACGCAACACCACCAGCCTGCGTGGCGAGCAGCGCATGCGCACCCGTGTAGCTGACGATCGGCATGGTGTTACCGCCGGACGACAACGTCGCGGGGAGCGTGAACGACAGCGTGACGGGAGTGCTTGCCTGGCCCGTGACGTCAAAACGGCCGCCGTTCGTGAGGTCGGTCGCGGCGACCGTCTTGTTCACGCCCGGGAACACGTTCCCGAAGCTCAACTGCTGGGCGCCAAGCACGTTGATCGGCGTCTCCACGTTTGCCGTCGCCGTGATATTGGCATTGTTCGTCTGGGCCTGGAGCGCCGTGCCCGTCAGGACGAGTGCGGCTACAACCAGGGACAGCTTCGTGATGCTGCGCATTTCGTTACTCCTGTTTTGGTGTCGAGCTTTTAGTCAGCTGGAGTGCCATTCGGCGCCTCCATCATTCCGGAGCCGTGCCAAGGCAAGGCTTATGCCAGGCGCCAAATTCTTGTGCATTGTCAAATTTCTTGACGAAATGGCCCGAAAGAGCGGAAGCCAAAATAGGACATTGACTTAGCTAACGCAATAGAGCGACGATGTCGTAATTGTTGACGGTTCGTTGGGTCCGACAGGAGGCGACACAAACGTATAACTCGCTGTGCACTAGCTCGTTAGCTCGTTACAATTGATCGGCACAGAGCCTGCCCTAGTGAGAAGCAGAAGTCAATCGGTACTCACACAGGGGAGCAGGCAATGCGGTGCGGTCTCGTGGCGGTTCTGGTGGTTGGCGCACTGGCCCTGGTGGGGCGGAGTGCAGAAGCCCAAGCTCGTGGCACCCTGCAAGCCACCGCAACCGTGGTCGACACACGGCAGGGCTTCGAGGCGCTCTCTCTGGTCCGGCAGTCAGTTACGGATTCCAGAATCGAGAGCTCGCATACTGTCGCGACAGTAGCTCAAGTCTCGAGGGCCTGGGCCGCAACCGATCCGCGCACTCTGGTGGTGACGGTGGATTACTCGAGGAATTAGCTACAGCAACGGAATGGCGTACTTCACCGGGACGGACAGCGCAAAACCCGGTCCCTGCCTCAGCCCTGCACGATGCACCGACATCACTTCGCCGTCGGCGTTGAATACCGGACTCCCTGATGAGCCGCCCGTCGTCATGCCATCGAATTGAATGAGGTCGCGCGCCGCGAGGTCGTCGCGCATCGTGTACCGATGGACAATCTCGCCCACGCCCTGGTTGGTGCAGTGATCGGCCGCGCCGTTGCCGATCGTCATGTGCCGCGCGCCGGCGTGATCGGCATCCTGGCCGCTAACGCGCCCGACTGGACCGAGCTGTTCATCGGGCTTCCGGGAACGAGGGCCGATTATCTGGTTCTGCATCGCGGCATCACGCATTCCCTCGCCGCCGCGTGCATCGAGATCGTCGCGCTCACACTCTTGGTGGGCGGCGGTTGGCGTTTGCTGCGCCCCCCCCCCGGTACGGCGCCGCTGTGGCACTGGCTGGCCGCCTGCATTGGCGCGGCGTTGGTGAGCCACCTCTATCTGGATTGGCAGGGCTCCTATGGGTGGCGCCCGTTTCTTCCCTGGAGTGGGACGTGGTATTACCTCGACTGGGTCGCGGTTGTCGATCCCTTCTTCTGGCTCGTCCCCCTGGTCGCCCTCGCGTGGGGTGCCGAGCGCCACTGGATACCGCTCGCGGGAGCGCTGGTCGTAGCCGGCACGAGCACATTCTTTGTGCTGCGCGCTGGGGACATCGTCGCGCGCTGGGTGCTCGTGGTTTACGGGATCGTGTGCCTCGTCGCGGCGGTTGGATGGATTCGCTACTGGTTCGGACCGGTGGGCCGGCAACGCGCGGCGGCATTTGCCGTGTTGCTGCTGGCGCTCTACGCCGGTGCGCAGGGTATCGCGGGCGCCCAGCGCAAGGCCGAGATCCGTCGGACGGCGCAGCAGCGGTTTGGCGCCGCGGCGTCGTGGGCGGCGCTCACCAACGTCGGACAACCGTTTACCTGGGAAGCGGTGTATGCCGGTGTCGATACGGTTGCGGGAAACGACTGGCGCTTGCCGCGGAACCTGCGGAGTCCCGCCGTCGCACGCGCGCTGCGCGAGACGCGCGAGGGGCGCGCCATGGCGCAGTTCGCCCGGTTTCTGGTCGCCGAGGTCGACAGCAACACGATCTACCTGCTGGACGCGCGCTACGCGCGCGCGGCGCGGGACGGGTGGGCGGTGGTGCGGATTACGAAGGAGTGACGTCTTTGAACGTCAGTCCCGAGCCGCGCCGGTCCTTCAGTGTGCGGCGTTGGCGGAGTGACCGGCGCTCGACCTGGCCGCGTCGTGGGGCGAGTCCACGCCGTTCCACCAGCACGTTGTCGTCATGGGTTCGCCGTTCGGCGATCCGACGATCCAGCCCGGAGCGGCGTTCCGGCCGGACGCGCCGCTCGACGCGGTGACGCAGATCGTTCATAGACTCAATCTGTGACGTGCGCGTGATTCGTGCCAGCCGAAACGACTGGCTACATTTCTCGGCCGTGCAGACGCCCGGTCGACGTTCTCCGATCAATGTGACGCCCGTCACTACCGTACCGCCGCAGACACCGCCCGCCGGCCTGCTCGACGACGCGCTGCGCGCGTTGGAGCCGGCGTTCCGGTTGGACAATCTGGTGGCGCTGTCGTCGGAGCGCGCGCTGTATCACGCGTGGGATCGTGTGCTGAAGCGCCACGTGGCGATCCGGGTCCACCTCGCCGCCGAGGCGCCCGGCCGCGCGTGGTTCATGCGCGAAACCGAGACGCTCGCCGCCCTCGACCATCCGGCGATCCGGCACGTCTATGCCGCCGGCGAGGTCGCGACGTTCGCGTACCGGACGGCCAACTGGGTCGAGGGCGAAAGTCTGGCGGATGCGCTGCGGCGCGGGCCTCGCCCGATCCCGCAGTCGATGTCGCTGATCCGCGATCTGCTCTCGGCGCTCGAGCACGCTCACGCGCGCGGCATCATCATGCGCCGCATCGTGCCCTCGACGCTGATGATCAATACCGGCGGCCAAGGCGTCATCACCGACCTGCGGTACGCCAACTGGTGCCTGCCCTATCTGGCGCCGCTGCAGACGGACGATGCCAATGCGGCGTACATGGCGCCGGAAGCGCGCGCCGGTGAAGCCGGCGAGCCGTCGAGCGACGTGTACACCGTCACGGCAAACATCTACGCGGCCCTGACCGGTCTCGCGCCGGATGTCGACCCGGCCAAGATCATTCCACCGACGCAGCTGCGGCAGGCGATTCCCGCGGCGGTCGAGCGCGTCATCACACGCGGGCTGTCACGCGTGCCCAAGGACCGCTACTACACGGCGACCGAAATGCTGGAGGACTTCGTGAGCGACGCCGGCACCTTCCAGGTCCCGGCGGCCGCGCCCCTCATGACGGAGTCGGGGTTCGAGCGGCGCCTGCGCCGCGCGCTGGGCGACGATTACGAGCTGCTGGAAGAAATCGGCGCGGGAGGATTTGGCCGCGTATATCGCGCCCGCGACCTGGCGCTGGAGCGTGACGTCGCGATCAAAGTCCTGCATCCCGCGCTGATCACGGATCCCGGCGTGATGGAGCGCTTCCGGCGCGAGGCGCAGCTCGCGGCCCGGCTGCGCCATCCGAACATCGTCGCGATTCTCGACATTATGGGGCGCGCCGGACTCACCTGGTACACCATGGAGTACGTCCCCGGCTCCAACCTCGCGCAGGTGATTCACCGCCACGGCCCGTTCTCGCTCGACCAGGCGGAGCGATTGCTCACGGAGGGCCTCTCGGCACTCGAGCACGCGCACAGCGTGGGGCTGATTCACCGCGACTTGAAGCCGGAAAACATGCTGATCGAGCCCGACGGCCGGCTGCGCATCACCGATTTCGGACTGGCGCTCGCGTTGGGGGGCGGCGCGCGCTTCGGCGGGGCGACGTCCCGCAGCGGGACACCGCAATTCGCGGCGCCGGAACAGCTGCTGGGGGAACGCGTAGACCAAAGAGCCGACTTGTATTCCCTCGCCACGGTCGTCTATTTCGCATTGTTGGGCAGGCCGCCGTTCACTGGGAAGACGCCGGAGCAGATTCTCGCTCGGCAGGCGATCGACGACGTACCGCCGCTTACTGCCGAGCGTCGCGACGTTCCGCGCGAGCTCGAGGACGTGCTGAAGCGAGCATTGCGCGGCGATCCCGCTGAGCGGTTTCACTCCGCCGGCGCGTTTCATTCGGCTGTGAGAGGCGCGCTGGGCGGGTTCCTGCGGCGATTGGCCGCGCTGTTCCGACCGGAGAGCTGACTAGCGGAGGAGCGTATGCGCGTGTGCTACGGTTTGTTGCTCGCGTCCCTTGTTGCCTGCGGCTCCAGTACCGGATACGGTGGCAACCCACCGCCCCCGCCTCCCCCACCCGCGCCACCGCCCGCCCCCGGCACCGTGTTCGTCACGATCTCGGAATATCAATTCAGCCCTGATACGATCACGATCGCGAAGAGCACGCCGGTACGATGGACTAACTCGGGAACGGTCTCGCACACCGCGACGGCGGACAATGGATCATTCGATAGCGGCACGCTTGACGGGACAGGGACCGATCCCTATGGAAATCCGATGCAGGGCGGGAAATACGACCACACGTTCACGACGGCAGGGACTTTCACGTATTACTGCATGTTCCACGCGCAGATGCATGGAACGGTGATCGTCACTCCGTAGGCCTACCGCCAGCGGAAGATCTTCAGCGCGACCACGAAGCTGACGGCGCCCCAGACCACGACGATCGCCAGTGGGGCGCCCAGCGTCGGCAGCGCGGCACCGTCGATCATCACCGCACGCAGCGCGTCGTTGAGCGCCGTGAGCGGCAGCGCTTTGACGAACGGAATCATCGCGTCGGGGAAACGGGCGTAGGAGAAGAACGTCCCCGACAGAATCCACATCGGCAGCATCACGAGGTTCATCAACCCTGACACGCCCTCAATCGTGCGCGCCCGGCTCGCGACCAGCAGGCCCAGCCCCGCGAAGGCAAACGCCCCCAGGATCGTGATCCCCGCCAGGGTCACGAACGAGCCGCGCACGGCGACGCCGAACAACAGCCACCCGAAACCCACCAGCGCCACGACCTCGAGAATCAGAAAGACGAGCCGCGACAGGATGAAGCTGAGCAGGTAGTGGCTGCGCCGCATCGGCGTCGCCATGTAGCGCTTGAGCAGCTTCTTCTGGCGCGCCTGCACCACCGAGAAGCCGACCCCCCAGATCCCGCTGCCCAGCAGGTTCATTCCCAGGAGCCCGGGGATCAGGAAGTCGATGTAGCGTGATCCCGGTGCGACGACGCGGTCGTCGCGCACGACGGCCCGATCCCTGCGCCCCCGCGCGCGCTGCACGACGTCGTCGACTTCGAGCCGCGCGAGCCGGCTGTCGGTGCGGGTCGAATCGTAGCGGTACACCAGCGAATCGCCCGCCACCACGAGCAGCGCGACGCGGCCGGTGCGCAGCCGCAGGCGCGCCGTCGCCGTATCGAGCACGGCGGCAATCAGTCGCGGGGACGAATCGAGGGTCGCGGCGAGCGCGCTGTCGCCGGGCCCTCGTGCCACGCCGACCTGGAGCTCTCCCGGCCCGGTATTGCGGAACGCGAGGCCCAGCGCGAACGCGAGCACGATGGGGAAGCCGAAGACCCAGAACACCGCTTCCGGCTCGCGGTAGAACTCGCGCATCCGCGCGAGTGCCAGCTGGAACATCGGATGCTCACGTATCACGGAGCTGCCGTCCGGTGAGCGCGACGAAGACGTCGTCGAGCGTCGCGTGATGCGTCGTCAGCAGCGACAGCTCGAGCTGGCGCTGCTGCAACAGGGCGAGCAGCGCGGGCAGGGTGCGATGCAGCTCGGTGACGGTCAGTGCGAGCCCGCCTGCCCCGGATCGCACCGCGGTCACGCCGCCCAAGTGCTGCAGCCGGTCGATCAGGTCGTCGGGCGTTCCTTCGCTGAGCGCGAACTCGACGACGTGCTCCGCGCCGAGCGTGGCGATCAGCTCGCGCGGCGTGCCGAGCGCGATGATTTTGCCGTGATCCATGATCGCGACGCGGTCGCACAGCCGCTCGGCTTCCTCCATGTAATGCGTCGTGAGCAGCACGGTGCCGCCCGCGGCGCGGAAGCGCCGGATGATTTCCCACAGCTGGCGCCGCGACTGCGGGTCGAGGCCGGTCGTCGGCTCGTCGAGGAACAACAGCTCGGGCTTGCTCACCAGGGCGCAGGCCACGGCCAGGCGCTGCTTCTGCCCGCCGGAGAGCGTCACGACCCGCGCGGTGCGCTTCTCCTCGAGCTCGACCAGCGCGAGCACTTCATCCACCGTATGGGACTGTTGGTAAAACGAGCGAAACAGGGAGAGCGTCTCGCTGACCGTGAGTTTGTCGGCGAGCTGGGTTTCTTGCAGCTGAATGCCGAGCCGTTCGCGCAGCGCCCGCCCCGCCGCGCCGTCGCGCCAGGGTGTGCCCAGGATCTCGACGGCCCCGCTGTCGGGCGGCGTGAGGCCCTCGAGGATTTCGATGCTCGTCGTCTTCCCCGCCCCGTTCGGGCCGAGCAGCCCGAAGCACTCGCCGCCACCGACCGTGAGATCGAGGCCGGCGACCGCCACGACGTCCCCGAAGCGCTTGGTCAGCGCGCGACAGCTGATCGCTACGATCGTGTCTTCTCTTTGTCTTTGTCTTTGTCTTTGTCTTTTTCGGGCGGCGCTTCGTGGGCCGCCTTGAGCGCCTGATCCAGCTGCATCGTCATGCTGTTCACGCCATCCGCCAGCGCCCGCACCTTCATGTTGATCCCCGTCCCCGCCCGGCCCGCCACAATGGCGAGCGAGCCGGCGACGTCGGGCAGCGTGCCCAGATTCGCGGTGAGCGCGCGCTGCCGCATGTGGGACAGCTCGCGCGCGATGGTGCCGCAGATGCCGTTGATGATCTTGGGGTTCGCGGCCCGGTTGGATTCGAGCTCCGCGACCAGCTTCTTCACGTGATCCACGGTGCGCACGTACTGCTGCAGCTCTTCGATGCGGCGGATCTGATTCGCCGATTGCTTTTGCACCACGGCTAGTTTCTCGGCAGGAGCGCTTCGGTGCGCGCGTGACCGTCCACCAGCGACAGCGGCGAGATGCCGAGCAGCACGCTGAGTGTGGGGGCGATGTCCACGGTGTTCATCCGCCCCGCGTACGAGCCGCGCCGCACGCCCCGGCCCCAGAAGATGATCGGCACGTGCGCATCGTCGTCGGAAGGCTGCCCGTGCATCGCGATCGGCAGATTGGGAATGTCCCACACCGACCCGGGCTGCAACGTCACCGTGAGGACCACACCGGCGTCGGGCACCAGCTGATGCAGCCAGCGCCGTGCCACCGGGTCTGACGCCGTGTCGGCACGCGACAGGTCGGCGGGCTTGATCACGCGCGCGACGCCCTGGATACGCAGGATGCGGGCGGTGAGAGCGTCGAAGATGCTGTCGGTCTTCACACCCGTGGCCGCGAACCTGCCGTTGTCGTGCAGGAACAGCATGCCGGTCTCGAATTCCAGCCACTGGCGCGCCGGTGCGCCGGCCCCAGCCAGATGATCGAGATCGCGATTGACCGCGGTGACCAGCGTGTCGAGCAGCACGCGGTACGCCGCGCCGCCGGTCTTCGCCCGCGTCCGCTCCGGGAATGACGTCACGCCGTGGTCAGCCGTCAGCACGACGATGACGTTGTCGCGTCCAACCCGGTCGGTCACGCGCTTCAGGAACCAGCTCAGATAGCGGTCGAGCCGCAGCACCTGGTCGTGGATTTCGCGGGAGTCGGGGCCGAATGCATGTCCGACGGCGTCGGTGGTCGACAGACTGACCGCCAGGACGTCCGTGCCTCGGCGGCCGAGACGCAGCGCTTCGAAGCCCTCGAGCGCGAACAGCAAGGTCAGCGAATCCATCGCCGGCACGCCGGCGACCGCCGCGGCCGCCTGCGTGCTGTCGGCGGGGAGACGATGCGGGAACACCACGTCACGCCCGAGATTCTCCCACGCCGCGTTGTCTTCCTCCTTATAGGCGCTGTCGGGCAGCAGCAGCGTCCACACGGTACTCGCCGCCTTGAACGGCAGACGCCGGGCGTTGAACGCCAGCACCCACGCCGGCAGCGAGTCGGCGTAATACCGGCTCGTCGTGAATAGCCCCGACTGATACCAGTAGACTTGTTCTTTCGATTGTCCGATGGGGAGAATCGCCCCGCGGTCCTTGCGGCTCACCGAAAGCGCCCGCGCGGTCGGATCGACGGCCTTGAGCCAGTCGAACAGCGCCGTACCGCGGACGCGTCGCGGCGACGCTCCGGGACCCGTCGTGCCGAGCAGCGGCGCCGTCGAGTCCTGCACCCCCTCGGAGTTGCGGATGATGCCGGTATGCGCCGGCCACATCCCGGAGAGAATCGTCGAATGCCCCGGCGCTGTCTCCGTCACGGCGTGATCCTGATAGCCGTCGGTGAAAAACGCGCCTTCGTTCATGAGCTGGCCCAGCCCACCGGTGAGCTGGGTCTTCCAGCGCGTGAAGTAGTCGGGACGCAACTGATCGACGGTGATGACGAGGACCAGCTTCGGTCTGGCGGGCGGGGGTGGCGTCACTGGCGTCCCAAGAATGGACGCGAGGAACGCGTAGACGGCGAGGATCATAGGCTCAGAAAGTAGCGATTTTCACGTGCTCACCGCCACCGGTGTGGGAGTATCCTCGCGGATTCGTAGCGTGAGATAGAGCACGAAGAGGATGATCGCCGCCGAAATGAAGAACGGGACGTGCTGCCCCAAAGTCTGGTAGGCGCCGCCCGCATAGACGGGACCCACGATCGCGGCGACGCCGCGGTAGGTCTGCTGCACGCCCAGGGTGAGCCCGATTTCGTCGTGATGCGCGCGGTGACTGACGAGTGCTGAGTTCGCCGGAAACAGGAGGGCCGTCCCGAGCGGCAAGAGAATCTGCGCGAAGACGAAGAGGGTCAGCGTCGACGCGAGCGGCACGAGGATGAACCCGGCCAGGAGCAGGAGCGTGCCGACCTGCATGGTGCGCACCTCACCGAGCTTGGCGTTGAACCAGCCCACCGGCGCAGTTCGCATCGCGACGCCCACCGCTCCAAAGATCATGAAAAAGAATCCGATCTGGTCGGCGGTGATCCCGAATCGATCGTGCAGGTAGAGTGAAAAAACGGGCGGCAGCGCGTTGAACGCGAGCATCGCAAGCGCGTAGATCCAAATGAGCAGCGACACGGGACGCGTCGGATCGGCAATGACACGTACCGCCGGCTGGACGATGTTGCGCACCGCGTCGCGCATTGTCACCGATGTCCGCGGCGCGTCCGTGGCGCGGCGCGTCACGCCCGCCTGGGCCCAGCGTGATTCGGGCAGCCATTTCCAGGCGAATGCGACATTGATCAGCACCAGCGCACTCGCGAACACCCCTGGGGCCGATTCACCAAACCGATGCATGAACGACCCTAGCGCGGGACCGATGATCACTCCTGCGCTCGTGGCCGCCGACAACCACCCCAGCGCTTTCGCGCGTTCGCGTGGCAGCATCGTGTCGGCCACATACGCCTGCACGACACCGGTCGTGCCGCCCCCGAGACCCTGCACGAAGCGCGAAACGAACAACAACCAAACGGTATGGGCAAAGCCGAAGACGACATAGGCGAACGCCGAGGCACCGAGACCGACGAGCAGTGCCGGCCGGCGCCCATACCGATCAGAGACATAGCCCCACACCGGTGACGACACGAGCTGCGCAATCGGAAATGAGGCGGCCAGCAATCCGACGGTGGTGGCCGTGGCTTTGAGATTCACCGCATACAGCGGCAGCAGCGGCCAGATGATCATCAGGCCCATCATGTCCACGAATGCGACCAGCATGAGGATCGCGAGCCGTTTCATCGCCGTGTCCCCACACCCAGCACCAGTGCACTCACCAGCATCAACACGACGCCGAACGCGGCGGCGACGCCGGTCTCCGCGAGCCGCAGGCTCGACAAGATTTCGATCGAGACGGGCCGCGTCTCATACGTGTAGAGCACGATCGATGCGACGATGTCGCCGAGCGCCGCGACAAACGCGAGACTCGCGCCGGCGGCGAGCCCGGGCCGCAGCTGTGGCAGCGTGACGCGCGCCAGCGTGCGCCAGCGGCCCGCGCCGAGACTCGCCGCCGCTTCCTCGAGCGACGGATCGAGCTGGCGATAGGAGGCGAGGATCCCGCGGCCGGTGAGCGGCAATGCCCGCACGAGATACGCGAGCGGCAGGATGGCGGCCGTGCCCACCAGTACGAAGCGCAGCTGCAGCGGTGCGTGCACGCTGAACGTGATCGCGAGCGCGATCGCGAAGACGGTGCCGGGCAATGCCCACGGCAGCGCGAGCAATCCTTCGATGACGCGCCGCAACGCGACGCGCTTCCGCACCACCAGCCAACCGCCCGCCAGTGCCAGGACGACCGCGACGGCCGTGCTGGCCGCCGCCATCCACAGCGAATTGAGCATGGGACGCAGTCGCTCGGCCTCCGAGAAGAGCCGCCGGTAATTGTCGAAATTGATCACGGGGGGCAGGATCTCGGTCGTCCAGGCGCCGTACGGCACGAGCGACACGAGCGCGAGGGTCAGATGGGGCAGCAACAACAGGATCGCCAAACCCCATCCCGCCACGGTCGCGAGCCGGCGCACGCCGGCGCGCCGGATCGGCCGCGGGCGCGGCGCAATGCCCTTCCCAAGCGCCACGAGGATGTCGTCACCCTCCGTGCCGCGCAGGATCGCGAGTCCCGCCACGGCGATGACCGCCAGCGCCACCGTTTCGACCATGGCGAGCGGGAGATCGCCGTTCAGCTTCGTGGCCACGATCTGCGTGGTCATGACGCGAAATCCACCGCCGAAGATGTAGGGCGCGCTGAACGATCCCAGCGCGGTCATGAACGTCAGCATCGCGGCGCCGACCAGCGACGGACGAAGCAGCGGAATGATCACGCGCCACACCGTCGCCCGAGTGGAGGCGCCCAACGCCTGCGCCGCTTCGAGCATCGAGACGTCGAGCTTGGCGAGACCGGCGCGGGTGAAGAGATAGAAGTAGACATACATCGAGTACGCGTGGACGAGCAGGATGGCCCCGGCCCCTTGCAGCCGCCACGGCGCCTGCTCGAGATGCAGCGCCGCCTGAATGGCGCGCGCGATGAATCCCGACTCCCCGTACAGAAACAGGAACGCGATCACGCCCACGAGCGGCGGCAGGACGACCGGCAGGGCGATCAGCGCGCCCAGCGTCTTGCGACCCGGGAAGTCGAACCACTCGAACAGGAACGCGAGGGGGATACCGATGGCCGCCGCGAGCACGACACTCAGCAGCGAAATCCAGATGCTCGCCCACAATGCCGCCCACTCGCCCGGCCGCGTCAGGAATGCGCGCACCGCGGTCCAGTCCGCGGCGTCGGCCGCGACGATGAGAATCGGGTAGATCACCACCCAGGCAAGCAGCAGCGCCAGGCCCACCGCCAGCAGGTCCGCTCTCCGCAGATTCCGGATCACAACGCGATCACCCGGGTGGCTTCGACATAGACCCGCTCGCCGACCCGGGCGGCGTCCGGCTCCGCCAGAACCTCGAAGCGGTTCTTGTCGTCCCCTTCAACGAGGAAGAACGCGCCGGCACCCGTATAGCGCCGTTCCCGCACGACGCCGGGAAGCCCGGCGCCGGCAAATCGCAGACGCTCCGGACGCACCACGACGACCGTGCCGTCATGCGCACCAAGCGCCCGCGCCGCATTGCCACGAAACACGTTGGCGCGCCCCACGAACGTCGCGACGAACAGGTTCTGCGGCCGCTCGTACAGCTCTTCGGGCGTGCCCGTCTGCTCGAGGCGTCCGTTGTTGAGCACCGCGATCCGGTCGCCGAGATCGAATGCTTCGTCTTGTTCGTGAGTCACGAAGACCGTGGTGATGCCGACTCGCTTGATGACCTGGCGCAGCTCGCGGCGCGTGCGTTCGCGCAGCGCCGGGTCGAGGTTCGAGAGCGGCTCATCGAGCAACAGCACGCGCGGCTCGGGGGCAAGCGCGCGCGCCAGCGCGACGCGCTGCTGCTGGCCGCCGGATAGCTCATGGACTTTGCGCCGCTCGTAGCCCGCCAGATCGACGAGCGCGAGCGCTTCAGAGATTTTTTGCTTTACCCGTCCCTCCTCCCCCTTCCCCCTTCCCTGCAGCCCAAAGCCGACATTCTGACCCACATCGAGATGCGGGAAGAGCGCGTAATGTTGAAACACCATCCCGAAGCGCCGCCGAGCGGCGGGCACGGCCGTCACATCCTCGTTCGCGACCGTGATGCGCCCGCCATCGGCCGTCTCGAAACCCGCCAGGAGCCGGAGCATCGTCGTCTTGCCACTGCCTGACGGTCCCAGCAACGCGAGGATTTCGCCGCGCGCGATGTCGAGCGTGATCGGTCCGACCGTCACGTCACTGCGCCAGCGCTTTTCGATCGCCTGGATGTGAAGAAACGCGGTCAACGCCTGCCTCCCGTGCCGCGCACGTGCTCATCCCACCAGCGCATCCACTCGGGCCCGTGCTCGGCCAGGAGATTCCAATCGACGTCGGCAACGACCATGCGCCGGCGGACGTCACGCACCCACCCCGGGAGTGAATCGGCGGGGAGGTCGAGCCGCGCCGGGACACGATAGACTTCGCGCGCGGCCGCGAGCTGCATCTCGACGCTGCCGACGAAATCCACGTAGGCACGCGCCGCCGCGAGATGCTTCGCGCCGTGCACGGCGGCGATCCCGTCTTCGATCACGACGGTGCCGGTTTTGGGAAAGACATAGCCGATCGGCATGCCGCGCCGGCGGCTGATCAGCACGTCGGGCAGGTCCCAGATCGTGACCAACCCTTCCTGCCTCGCGATCTTCTCGCTCACCAGCGCCGGGTTTTGCTCGTAGACCTTCGTCTGTCCATCGAGCCGGCGCAGCCACGCGAATCCGGCGGCGGTGTCGCCCGCTTGCTTCATCCCACGCTGGATGATGAAGCCGAACACCGCCCGCATCGTGCCACTCGCGAGCGGGTCGCGGATGATCAACTTCCCTTTCCATTTCGGATCGAGGAGGTCGTCCCAATCCTGCGGCGCGTCCTCCGGCTTGACGACCTTCTCCGCGTAGAGAAAGACCGCGGGCGTTTCGTAGGCGGCGAAATAGCAATCGCCCGTGCCGCGGCTGCGTGCGGCAATGGCGCCGGCCCACGCCGGCCGGTAACAGTCGAGCAGCGAGTCGCGGGCCGCCTGCGCAAGAATCAGCGACGGACCGCCGAACCACACGTCGGCCTGGGGATTCGCGCGCTCGGAGCGCAGGCGGTCGTAGACATCCTGCGAGCCCATGTCGAGCCAGCGCACGTCGATATCGGGGTGCAGTGCTTCGAAGCGAAGCTCGAAGAGCGTCAGCAAATCTCGACCATGGGGACTATAGACCACCAACGGAGTACGGCTATCGCGCGCACAGCCCACCAGCATCGCCACGACGCACCACGCACCACGCACGCTTTTACGGAACATTCCGTCGCTTCAATCCGAGCAAATTCACAAACAACCGATACGCTCCAGGCACACCGGCGGGCAGCTGCCGGAAGAAACTCAACCCCGTGTACACATACGTTCCGCGCCCCAGCGGCGCGACCAGCAGACCACCCTTCAGCTCGGCCGGCGGGTTGGGTGGAGGATCGTGCGTTTCGAGCAGCGGGACATAGGTCGTGTCCCAGGTGTGTGCGAAGTACAGGCCGCGTTCCTGAATCCAGCCGCGCCAATCCTCCGGCCGGATCTCGTTGGGATAGTGAAACACCGGGCTCGACGGATCGAGCGCCGTGACCGGCGCGTTCTCGTCCGTCACGCGATCGTGTGGGCGCGCGATCGTCAACGGATACGGCGCGAAGCCGCCGTCGACAAACGGATACTGTTGGTACTGGACGATGACGAGGCCGCCGTCTCTCACGTAGTCGAGCAGCCGGCCGTTGTTCGCGACCAGCGCCGGCTCGGTCTCGTAGGCGCGACTTCCGATCACAATCGCGTCATAACGCGACAGGTCGCCCCGGGCGAGCGAATCGGGGCCGACGAGCTCGAGCGGCACACCCACGGCAAGCAGCGCCTCGGGCACACGATCAGCCGCGCCGCGCACGTAGCCGACGTGCGACAGTGCGGGAAGCGCGACGCGCGCCGCCCGGACCTGGGCGAGGGAAGGCCGAGCCAGCGCGCGCGGCCGAATGTGCGGATAGTCGATGATCTCGAGCCAGCCGTTGCCGGCGCGCACGTCGTAGCTGCCCGCCTTGAGGCTATCGGCGACGGGAGGCGCGAGGGCCACGGTGACGGTCTTCGTCTCGTCCTCTCGCGTGAACGCCAGACTCTCGGCAGCGATGGGCGGCCAGCCGCTGGGCGTGGTCAAGGCAAGCCGCGCCTTTGCGCTACCCCGCGACCGGTTCGTGGCGGTGACCGTGAAATGCCGCGGCTCGTGTGATCCTCCGCCCCCCCCCCGCCTCCGCCGTCGATCGGCCACAGCAATTCCTCGGGCGTGATGGCGACGTCGAGCTCGCGTGTCACGAACAACGGCCGTCGAATTTCGCCGATCGCCTGATCGCGATAGCGGTAGACGATCTCACGGGTGAGCGTGATCGCTTCGCCGCCGATCACGAGCCGCACCCGCGCGCTGACGGGCGGCGGCTCGAACGGCAGCCCGCGCACCTCCGGCGGCACCGTCGACCAGTCGTATAAGCCGCCACGATTCGTCAACGGGCGGCGCAGGAAATACGGCTGCGTGCGCTCGGCATCCCGCCCCACCGTCAGCACGAAGCGGCGCGTCATCAGTGCTCCCGGAGCGACGGTCGGAGCACCGAGCTCGAGTCGCTCCAGCGACCAGCCGGCGGGAGCCGCGACGGCAACGCTATCCACGCGCACGGCGCTATCGCCCGCATTCCACACGGTGACTTCGACCTGCAGGCGCTCGCCCGGTGTCACGATCCCGTCGTCGGCTGTTCCATCGATCGTGACGGCCGCTGCGGTGGCGACGGCGCGCTGCAGCAGGGCCCGCTGCTCGGAATCCGCCGCGGCGACGAGCCGCAGCGCCCGGATCAGGAACGGCAGCGTCGCGCCGGGATGCCACGGCGTGAGCGCGGCGCGTGCCGAGTCGATCAGCGCTCCATAGCCCGGCACGCGAATTGTCGTGTCGACGCCCGCGAAAACCGAAGTCTCCCCGGCTGACGGGATCTTCGAGGAGATGAGCGCGACCCCGGACGTCGCGGGGCCAGGGCGTTGCAGCTGCCCCATGTCCTGGGAGCGATGGCGGCTGCGGCTGGCCATCGCGATCTGGAAGTAGGACTGCCCCAGGATGGGATCGAGCGTGCCGACCGGCAGCGTGAGCGTCGTGGCCGATGGATCGCCGCGTGTGGAGCGGTAGAACTTCTGGGGGCCGCCCGCTGAGTCGCGCAGCAGGTCGAACGCCTGCCGCGCGAGGATCGCCGAGACTTGATGGTGGCCATGGCCGTCGGCCGGAGTCCCCGAGAACACGGCGATGACGACCTGCGGCCGAAACCGCCGCATGACGTCCAGCACGTCCTTGAGGATCGAATCGCGCGGCCAGAAGCGGAACGTTTCGTCGGCCGATTTCGAGAAGCCGAAGTCGTAGGCGCGCGTGAAGAACTGCCGCGCCCCGTCCAGCTCGCGCGCCGCCAGCAGCTCTTCAGTGCGAATGATCCCCAGCTCCGGCCCCAGCTCGGGGCCGATCAGATTCTGCCCGCCCTCGCCGCGGGTGAGCGAGAGGTAGGCCGCCTGCGCCCCCATGCCGCGCGCCAGCAGCACGAGCAGCTGCGTGTCTTCATCGTCGGGATGGGCGCCGATCATCAGGACGCGCTTGTTGCTGCCCAGCTGCCGGAGGGTGGCCGCCAATGCGGCGACGCCGCCGGTGCCGGCGGGCGCCAACTGTGCCAGGCCGGCGCCCGCGGCGCCGATACTAAGGAAGAGCGCTACCGAGAGCTGTCGCACTTATGGGGAAAGATAGACGGCACCGCCCTTCATAACGAACTTGACGCGTTGCAGTTCCGTGATGTCCCGTGTCGGGTCGCCCGCGACGGCGATGATGTCCGCGAACAGGCCCGGTGCGATCGCGCCGAGATTCTGTTCCTGGCTGAGCAGCGCCGCGGCGACCGAAGTTCCGGACTGAATCGCCTGCATCGGCGTCATGCCGTACTGCACGTAGTACTCGAACTCTTTGGCCTGATTGATCTCCGTCCAGGGGAACCCGCCGACGTCGGTCCCCATCACGATCTTCACGCCCTTGCGCAGCGCGCGCCCGAACGCGCGCCGCTCGAGCGCCACCAGGGCCGGCCAGACGCCACCGCGCGGCATCACGTGCACGCCGACGGTCACCGTCGGCACCCAGTAGACGTTGTTCTTCACCATGGCATCCATCAGCGAATCGGTGAGGCCGTCGCCGTGCTCGATCGAGTTCACGCCGGCGCGGAGCGCGGCGGCAATCCCGTCCGACCCGATCGCGTGCGCCGCCGCCATGCGGCCGAGGCGATGGGTCTCGTCCACGATCGCCTTCGCTTCGGCATCGGTGAAGTTGACCCAGCTGCGCAGCACGCTGTCGGGTGTGAAGTAGTAGCGGCGATCGCTGTAGTACTTGATCCAGTCGGCGCCGTGCTGCACCTGCTCCCGCACCGCCAGCCGCGCGTTATCGACACCGTCCACCGTCTGCACGCCGTGCGGCAGCTCGATCTCCCAATTCGGCGTCCCGATGGGATACATCCCCGTCGGGGCCATGGCGCGGGTCGAGGCGAAGATGCGCGGGCCGGGAATCTCGCCGCGATTCACGGCCAACTTCACGTCGACGTCGGCGTACATCGCCCCTTCGGTCTCCACGTCGCGGATCGCGGTAAAGCCGTGCTCCAGCGACAGACGCGCGTTGCGGGCCGCGAGAATCGCGCGATACGGGATCGACTGCTTCAGCAGCTGGTCCTCGTATTCCTGCGACGTCACGTCGCCCTGGAGGAGCAGATGCGTGTGCGCATCGATCAGGCCCGGCAGCACCGTCATCTGGCTGAGATCGATGACCCGGGCGGTCGGGGCCTGTCCCTGGACCTGGGCGAGCGGGCCGACGGCCTTGATGCGCTCACCCTCGACCAGGATGCCGACGTTGGCCTGCACCTGTTGCGAGCGGCCGTCGACGAGCCGACCGGCTTTGATGAGCACCTGTTGCGGCGGCGTTTGACCGGCGAGCGTCGCGGCGAACGTCGCGATGACGAGAACGGCTACGTGGAGCGAGCGCACGGATTCTCCAGAGAAAACGGGACGGGAGAAGTTACTCCCGTCCCGTGGAAGCGACTACCTGCGCCTTAGCGCGATGCTAAAGGCTTCCCGTCCGCATCCAGGAATCGCATCTCGCCGAAATTCAGCTCGCGAATCCCAGCCTCGATCTTCGCGCGATCGCCCACGACCACCCACACGAGGTGATCGGGACGAATCGCTTCCTGCGCGGCGGTGGTCGCATCCTGAACCGTCAGGCTGCGCACGCGCTGCGCATACGTGTCGAAGTAGTGGTCATCGAGCCCGTATGTCACCATGTCTTCGAGCGACCCCTGCACCGCGCCCATCGTTTCCCAGGTGCCGGGTAACGTGAGAGTCAGGTTGGCCTGCGCCTTCGCCAACTCGTCGGCCGTGATGGGCTTGGGACCCAGAATCCCGCGCAGCTCGCGATCGACCTCGATCATCGACTCCTTGGTCTTGTCGGTCTGCACCGGCGCATAGGCGATGAAGGGACGCTGGCCGCGCGCGTCCCAGACGAACGTGAATGCCCCGTACGACCAGTGCTTGCCTTCGCGCAGGTTCATGTTGACGCGCGAGGTGAACTGGCCGCCCAGCAGCGACGTCATCGCCTCGACGGCATACTCGTGCGGATTGGCCTTCGGCGCGGCGAGGTCAGCCGCCAGAATCACCGACTGCTCGGCGCCGGGCCGGTCGAGGATGTAGACGAGCGGCTTCGCCTGATCGGCCACCGTACCGACGTTCTTCTGTGGCACCTCACCCGACTGCCAGCGGCTGAACAGGCGCGCCAGCTTCGGCTGAATCTCCGCCAGCGACACGTCGCCCACGATCACCAGGGTCGCGTGATTCGGCTTGAACCAGGCCCGGTGGAAGCGCACCAGGTCCTCGCGCGTCATGCGCGAGACGGACTCCTCCGTGCCCGACCCCGTGAGCGGATTGCCGTAGGCGTGATTCGTGCCGTACAGCAGCTGTGGGAAGACGCGCAGCGCCATCTGCACGGGCTGCACTTTCTCACGCTGAATGCGCGCCAGCCGCTGGCGCTGCAGCCGCTGAAAGTCGGCCTGGGGGAACGACGGATTGAGTAGAACGTCGGCGAAGATGTCCAACGCCGGATCGAGGTTCTCCTTGATCGTCGACAGCGCGACTTGCGACACGTCGAGCCGCGAGCCGGTGCCCAGGGATGCGCCGAGCTGCGAGAGGGTGTCGCTGATCTGCAGCGCGGTGCGTCGGGTCGTTCCTTCGTCGAGCATGTCCAGCGCCAGGCTCGCCGTGCCGGGAGCCGCGAACTGATCGGCCGCGTATCCCGCGTCGACGAGCAGCGTGAGCTTCACCTGCGGGATCGAGTGGCGCTCAGCCAGCACGATCTTGAGACCGTTCGGCAGCGTCGCGCGCGCGACCGCGGGGAAGCGTGCGTCAGGCGGCGTGCCCGCGTCAGGGACCTTCGAGCGGTCCGCTCCGCCCGCCGTCGTTCCGAACTCCGGATACGGATGCACCTCGAGTATGTACTGGCCGTCGGTCAGGTAGCGCGCCGCGGCGGACCGCAGATCGGCGGCGGTCGCCGCTGCGATGCGCCGCTCGGTCACCAGATAATTGTCGGCATTCCCCGTGAACACTTCGTAGTGGGCGAGCACGTCGGACTTGCCGCCAAAACCGCCGATCCGCTCGACGCCGCGGATGAAGTTGGCCCGATACTGCGTCTTGATGCGGCGCAGCTCGCTGGCCGTCGGCCCGGACTGAACGAACCGCGCCAGCTCTTCGTCGATTGCGCGCTCCACGCGCGCGAGATCGCCACCCGGCTTGGCGGTCGCCCGAATGACGAGCTGCCCGCCGATCTCGCGCAGATCGGCGTAGGCGATGACGTCCGTGGCGATCTGCTCGTCGTACACGAGCCGCTTGTAGAGCCGCGACGTCTTCCCCTGGGCGAGCACGTCGGTCACCATGTCGAGATAATCGGCGTCCGCGGAGCCGAACTGCGGCACGTTCCATTCCTTGTAGATCCGGGCCTGCGGGACGCGGTCCTGCATCACCTGACGGTGCGACCCCGTGCGCCGGGCGACCCACACGTCCTGCTTCGCGATCGGCGGCGTCGCGGGAATGTCGCCGAAGTATTGCTCAACCTTCTGGCGCGCGGCCGCGGGGGTGATGTCGCCGGCCAGGACCATGACGGCGTTGTTCGGCCCGTAATACGTCCGGAACCATTCCTTCACGTCGTCGACCGAGGCGGCGTTGAGATCTTCCATCGATCCGATCACCGTCCAGGAGTATGGATGGCCGACGGGATACGTCCCCTCGGTCATCAACAGATCGACTTTCCCGTACGGCTCGTTCTCGCCCTGCCGTTTCTCGTTCTGCACCACGCCGCGCTGCTCGTTCACCTTCGCCGTGTCGATCACGCCGAGCAGATGGCCCATCCGGTCCGACTCCATCCACAGCGCGACGTCGAGGGCATTGGTCGGGACGTTCTCGAAATAATTCGTGCGGTCTTCGTTGGTCGTGCCGTTCTGATCGGTCGCGCCGATGCGCTCGAACGGCCGGAAGTAGTCGTCGTTGAAGTGCTCGCTGCCGTTGAACATCAGATGCTCGAACAGGTGGGCGAATCCGGTGCGGCCGGGCCGCTCGTTTTTCGAGCCGACGTGGTACCAGATGTTCACGGCGACGATCGGCGCCTTGTGATCCTCGTGGACCAGCAGGGTGAGGCCGTTCTTCAGGACGAACCGCTGGTAGGGAATGGTGATCGGCGCAGCCTGCGCCGCGCGTGCCGGACGGCCTCGGGCTCGCGTGGGACGCTGAGCCGGCGCTGGGAGTGCCGTGGTAAGCCCTAGCGCCAGGGCGACGAACGCTATGCGCGACATGGAGATCTCCTTCATGAAGGCTGACGGCGGGCTGAACGCGTGGAAGAAACCCCCGTCTGCGGCGGGTCGCAAGGTCTTGGATGGTGTTAGATTGGGTGTGATGACCACACTCGCCCCGCCCAAACGCAAGGTCAGCGCCGCCGAAGCGCGCGAAGTCGCCGAGGCGGCACGCGAGCAGGAGTGGGCGGCGCCCAGTTTCGTGCGCGAGCTGTTCCTCGGCAATTTGCGGATGGATCTCATCCATCCCTACCCCGAACAGGATCCTGACGAAGTCGCGCGCGCGAAGCCGTTTCTCGACAAGCTGGCGCGGTTCCTGCGCGAGGACGTCGACTCCGATCGCATCGATCGCGAAGGCGAAATCCCCGAGGACGTGATTCAGGGACTGCGAGACGTGGGCGCGTTCGGCATCAAGATTCCGCGCGAGTACGGCGGACTCGGCCTGTCGCAGCTCTCCTACATGAAGGCGATCGAGCTCGTCTCGTCGGTCGACGGCTCGCTGACCGCACTGCTCTCCGCGCATCAATCGATCGGCGTGCCGCAACCGCTCAAGCTGTTCGGCAGCGAAGCCCAGAAAAAGAAATACTTCCCCCGTCTCGCCCAGGGCGCGATCTCCGCGTTCGCGCTCACCGAGGACAGCGTCGGCTCCGATCCGGCGGCAATGGAAACCAACGCGATCCTCGACGACGATGTCTGGGTCCTCAACGGCGAGAAGTTGTGGTGCACCAACGGCACCAAGGCCGAGCTGCTCGTGGTGATGGCGCGGACGCCGTCGAAGATGATTAACGGCAGAGAGAAGAAGCAGATCACCGCCTTCATCGTCGAGACGGACTGGCCGGGTGTCGAAGTCGTGCACCGCTGCCACTTCATGGGCCTGAAGGCGCTCTACAACGGCGTGATCCGCTTCACCAACGTGCGCGTGCCCAAGGAGAACGTGCTCTGGGGCGAGGGCAATGGACTGAAGCTCGCGCTCATCACGCTGAACACCGGCCGGTTGACGCTCCCCATTTCCGCGGTCGCCGCCGGCAAACGCTGCCTCGAGATCTCGCGCCGCTGGGCGGCGGAGCGCGTGCAGTGGGGCCGGCCGATCGGGCAGCACGACGCGATCGCGCAGAAGATCGGATCGATGGCCGCGAACACGCTGGCGATGGAAGCCGTGGCGGAGCTGTGCGGCGCGCTGGCCGAGCGCGGCGGCGCCGACATCCGGCTCGAAGCGGCGATCGCCAAGCTGTACAACTCCGAGGCCGGCTGGCGGATCATCGACGATACCGTGCAGATCCGCGGCGGCCGCGGCTACGAGACGGCCGACTCGCTGCGCGCGCGGGGCGAGGCGCCGGTGCCGGTCGAGCGTATCATGCGCGATTTCCGCATCAACCTGATCTTCGAAGGCTCCTCGGAGATCATGCATCTATTCATCGCGCGCGAAGCCGTGGACAAGCACCTCCAGGTCGCGGGCGACGTCGTCATGCCAGGCAAGACGGCGCGCGAGCGGCTCACCGGCCTCGTTCGGTCGGCCGGGTTCTACGGCTGGTGGTATCCGTCCCGCTGGCTCGGGTGGAGCTTGTGGCCGCGCTACTCGGAGTTTGGACGGCTGGCCAGGCACGTCCGCTTTGTCGAGCGCAGCTGCCGGCGACTCGCGCGCAGCGTCTTCCACGCCATGATTCGCTTTGGGCCGAAGCTCGAGCTGCGCCAGTCGGTGCTGTTCCGGCTGGTGGACGTCGCGGCCGAGCTGTTCGCCATGGCGGCGACCTGCTCACGGGCGCAGCGACTGTTCGAGCGTGACCGTGCCGCCGGCGCGCGCGCCGTGCATCTGGCCGACGTGTTCTGCCGTCAGGCGCGGCGGCGCGTGCGGTCGAAGTTCAACGGGCTGCGGCGCAACGAGGATGTGCCTACCTACAAGCTGGCCCAAGAGATCTTGGCCGGTGAGCACCGTTGGTTGGAAAGGGACATCGTGGAACTGCCGGAGTAGGTTGACTTCTGGACCAATCCTCTTGCATTCCTTTCGGTCCTATCCACTTTTTTATCTCTCAATCCCCCGCAGAGCAAGAACGCGCGGCTTGTCATCCTGAGCGGAGCGCGCGGATCGCGCGCGCAGCGAAGGATCCGATTCTCCCCCATCGAACAGCAGATCCTTCGCGCCTGCGGCGCTCAGGATGACAGGCTCGCTCTCTGCCGTGAAGAAGGGGAAAGAAGACGAGAGTGAGAGAGGAAAGCGCCTACGCTGCCTGGTGCGCAATCATGATACTCTTCAACCTTTCGGGGGCATCCGCGCCGGCATCACCGTACGGCAACGGGTGCCCTTCGGCTTCCATGACGACACTCGGACAGACCAGCTGGTACTGGCGAGCCCGAATGCGATCGGCGGCTGGCTGCGCGGCGACGGGCGTCGCGATCACGACCTCGCGCGCGCCCAAACCCTCGGCAGCCTTCGCGGCGGCCAGCACCTTCCACGGATACACGACTTGTCCCTCGACGATCACCGCCGTGCGTCCCTCCAGCTTCTTCACCGGACGCTGCGTCCGGTAGAGGACGAGATCCTGCTTCACGCGGGCGCGCGACTCGTCGATCGCGGCCTGGAGTTTCTCGAGCAGATTCATCCCCGGCTGGAAGTCGGGATCCATCTCCGCCGGCGCCGATTCGGCCATGGCGCCGACGGGGGCGAGATTAGCGCCCAGCTTGATGAACGATGCGACGATCACGTCGAACTGCGCCCCCATCGCCTTGGCGGCGTGGGCCGCGATCTCCACGCCCTCGGGCGTAATCCCGAGCAGGATGCACGCCTGATAGCCGCGGGCCGCCAGCTGCTGCCCCAGCAGCGCGCCCGCGCTGGAGCGCGTGGGATAGAGGCTTGGACGGGGCTGGGTCACGGTCCGCAAGATAAGAAAGCTATCGGCTATCGGCCACCGGCCGAAAACCCCGATTCCGATAGCCGATACCCGATAGCCAATAGCCGGTTATCTTTTCGACCTCTCACATCCAGGATCCCCGTAGTGCCGAAGGACACGCTCACCGTCGTCGACAACCGGACCGGCAAGAGCTACGAGCTGCCGATTCAGGACGGAACCGTCCGCGCCGCCGATCTGCGGCAGATCAAGGCCGGCGACGACGATTTCGGCCTGATGAGCTACGACCCCGCGTTCATGAACACGGCGGCGTGCCGCAGCGCGATCAGCTTCATCGACGGCGACAAGGGCATCCTGCGCTACCGGGGCTATCCTATCGAGCAGCTGGCCGAGCAGAGCACGTTCCTCGAGACGGCGTACCTGCTGCTGCATGGCGAGCTGCCGTCGGCCGCGGAGCTCGACACGTGGGTGTACCAGGTCACGCACCACACGATCATCCACGAAAACATCAAGAAGTTCATCGACGGCTTCCACCACGACGCGCATCCGATGGGCATGTTCGTCAGCGCGGTGGCCGCGCTGTCCACGTTTTATCCGGAAGCCAAGAAGATCTTCGACGAGCAGTCGCGCGACAATCAGATCTTCCGGTTGATCGCGAAGACGCCGACGCTCGCGGCGTTCGCGCATCGGCACTCCGTCGGGATGCCGTACGCCTATCCCGACAACGACTTGAGCTACACCGGCAACTTCCTGAACATGATGTTCAAGACGACCGAGGTGAAATACAGCCCGCACCCCGTGCTCGAGCGCGCGCTGGACGTGTTGTTCATCCTGCACGCCGACCACGAGCAGAACTGCTCGACGAGCGCGATGCGGGGCGTCGGGTCGTCGCACCCCGATCCCTATTCGTGCATGGCCGCCGCGGCCGCCGCGCTGTACGGGCCGCTGCACGGTGGCGCCAACGAAGAAGTCCTGCGCATGCTGCGCGAGATCGGCTCGATCGACGCGATTCCGGCCTACCTCCAGCGCGTGAAGAAGGGCGAGGTGCGGTTGATGGGCTTTGGGCACCGCGTCTACAAGAACTTCGATCCGCGCGCCAAGATCATCAAGCAGATCGCCGAGCAGGTGTTCGACGTCACGGGCAAGAACCCGCTCATCGACATCGCGCTGGAGCTCGAGCGCATCGCGCTGCAGGAAGAATACTTCGTCACGCGCAAGCTCTACCCGAACGTCGATTTCTACTCGGGCATCATCTACCAGGCGATGAAATTCCCGATCGATATCTTCCCGGTACTCTTCGCGATCGGGCGGACGCCCGGTTGGCTGGCGAATTGGCAGGAGATGCTCCTCGACAAGGAACAGAAGATCGCCCGGCCGCGGCAGGTCTACATCGGTCCGGACAAGCGCGATTATGTCCCCATCGAGAAACGGAGCTGAGGTGCCCACCCCATGCCCACCTACATCCTGTTGTCGAATCTGACGGACGAAGGCGCCAAGGCGCTCAAGAGCAACCCCAAGCGGCTGCAGGAAGTGAACAAGGAGATCGAGAAGTACGGGGCCAAGGTCACGTCGCAATACGCCGTGCTCGGCCCCTATGACTTCGTCAGCGTCGTGGAGTGTCCCGACAACGAGACCATCGCGCGGGTGTCGGTGGAGCTGGCGTCGCGGGGATCGATCCGATTGCTCACGCTCGCCGCCACCCCTGTGGCGAACTTTATCAGGACGCTGAAAACGAAAGACTGACGGTAGGTGAAACGACGGTAAGGGACGGTAAGAGACGGTAGAGGTTTTACCCTTACCGTCCTTTACCGTCGTCTTATTTACCGTCCTTTACCGTCGCTTTTTTCCACCCGGGCGAGGTCTCATCGACCGTGCCGGCTTCGGCTCTGCAACCGCGAGGGATCGAGGTTGCAGCGGCGGCACCGACGGCTCGAATCCCGGAATCACCTCGCGCGGAAACGTCTGGCCGATCAACCGCTCGACGTCGGCCATCAGCAGCCACTCGTCGGGAGAGATGAGCGTGAGCGCCAGCCCACGCGCGCCCGCCCGCGCAGTCCGTCCCACACGGTGCACGTACACCTCGGCGTCCTGCGGCACGTCGTAATTCACGACCATACGGATGCCGTCGACGTCGATGCCGCGCGCGGCGATGTCCGTCGCCACGAGGATCTCGGCCGCGCCGGAGCGGAACTGGTCGAGCGTCCGCGTGCGCTGGCTCTGTGCCTTGTCGCCGTGCAGCGCGTTCGCCGCGATGCCTTCGCGCTTGAGGAACGTGACGAGTTTGTCCGCCCCGTACTTCGTACGCGTGAAGATCAGCGTCTGGCCGGCGGGCTTGGCTTTGAGAATCGAGGCGAGCGCACCGCGCTTTTGCAGCTTGTCCACCGCGACGATGACGTGCTCGATGCCCTCGGCCGCCTGCGCGCGCCGGCCGATTTCAACCGACGCATGGCCGTTCAGCGCGCGGCGCGCGAGCGCGTCCACCTCGAGCGATATGGTCGCGGAGAAGAGCATGGTCTGGCGCTCTTCGGGCAGCGCGTTCAAGATGCGCTTGACGTCCGGCGCGAATCCCATGTCGAGCATGCGATCGGCCTCGTCGAGCACCAGCACCTCGAGCTTGGAGAAATCCGCATGGCCCCGCTCCATGTGGTCGAGCAGCCGTCCGGGCGTTGCGACGACAATGTCGACGCCGTGCTTCAGCGCGCGCGTCTGGGGATCCATGCCGACGCCACCGTAGATGGCGGCGCCCTTGAGATGGGTGTGCCGCCCGTAGGCGCGGATGCTCGCGGCGACCTGCTCGGCGAGCTCGCGCGTCGGCACGAGAATCAACGCGCGCAGCACGCCGCGCTTCCCTGCCGACAGGCGCTGCAGGATCGGCAGCACAAAGGCCGCCGTCTTGCCGGTACCGGTCTGGGCGGATCCGATGAGATCGCGGCCCGCCAGCGCCAGCGGAATCGCCTCGGACTGGATGGGGGTGGGGTGCGCGTAGCCTTCATCGGCGACCGCGCGAACGAGTTCGGGCGCTAGGCCCAGTGATGCAAATGGCATACTACTCCTTGGATACACACGCGCGTCGCGAGATGACCCAATGTCATCCCGACATCAACGCTGCTTCAGTTTTGAACCTGGGGGATGAGACCGTGCGTGTGTTCAGCGACGGAGTCCCTGAGCGGGACTATCCGGAAGGATGCCAGCTCGCGGTTCCTTGCGCCGAGAAAGCTAACGACTCAGCGTCCGAAAACATAGGCCCTGCGACGACTAGGCCACAGACGCACCGCGGTAAACAGTCTTGAGGCAACGGGTTGTCCTGTTGCCGTGGCCTGTTCACCGCGGCGCGTCTGTCGCCTAGTCTTTGCCTAGCCTAGTTCGATCCCGCACCGACCTGGGGTTCAGTGCCCCACCACCACATTCTCGGTAGGGCCCGTTGCCGGGGCCAGATTTCATTCAGCGTCTCGCCCTCGTACAGCCTCCCGTTCTTCATCACATACCGCACCGTATTCGTGTTGTGTATATCCTCGAGCGGATTCGCGTCCAGCACGATCAGATCCGCCAATTTGCCCGGCTCCAGCGAGCCCAGATCCTGCTCCATGCCGATCGCGTTCGCGCCGTGAATCGTGGCGACGCGGAGCACGTCGTGATTCGACATCCCGCCGGCCGCCATCGCCCACAACTCCCAATGATCGCCCAGCCCGTCCATCTGGCCGTGGCCGCCGAGGCCGATGTGCCCACCGGCCTGGAGGATGGCATTCGCCGATGCCGCGATCCGTGGAAACACATATTCGCTCTCCCGGAACCACGGCCGGCGCTCGGCGCGCTGATCGATTTCATCGTGCGGCATGAAGCGCCGCACCTTCGCGTTGTCGTGAATGTCGTAGCGTTCGTAGAAGAAGTTCTCGCTCCACGGACCACCGTAGGATACCAGCAACGTCGGTGTGTACGTGATGCCCGACTGTGCGACCAGCTGCACCGCATCCTTGTACAGCGGCATGATCGGATAGCTGTGCTCCGATCCGGGGTAGCCGTCGATGACCGCCGTCAGATTCATCTTGAAGTCGAGCCCGCCTTCGATCGTCGGCATCAACCCAAGCTCTTTCGCCGCCATGATGACCCACTGCCGCTGCTTGCGATTGCCCGTCATGTACATCTTGATCGTATGGATGCGGTAGAAGTCGCTGTAGCGCCGCAACGCCTGGCGCGTGTCGTCGAGACTCTTGAAATCCTCGGACCAGAACACACCCGGGCCGGTATGGAAGATGCGCGGGCCGAGAATCTCTCCCGTTTCGACGAGATCGGCGTACGTCAGGACGTCGGTCGTGGATGTCTGTGGATCGCGCGTCGTGGTCACGCCCCACGCCAGATTGGCGAGATATTTCCAGACCTGCGTCTCATGGATGCCCCACGTCGGCCAGGGGTGCGCATGCACGTCCACAAAGCCCGGAATGATCGTCTTTCCTGTGACGTCGATGACGCGCGCGCCGGCGGGGGCGTTGCCGCCCCCGCGCGCTCCGACCGACACGAGGCGATTGTCCGTGACGACGACGTCGCCGTTTTCGATCACCTCGTCGCCCTTCATCGAGATGACGCGTGCGCCGCGCAGCACCACCGTGCCGCGCGGAACGTCGCGGGGTACGCGGATCGTGACGTCCACGCGCGCCGGCTCGTACGCCGGTTGCTTGGACACCGAATCGGAACGCGAGCGCAGCCGTTTCTGCACCGAGTCGGCGAGCGCTTTGAACGCGTCGGTCTTCAGCGAGTCGGCGCGGATTGAATCGGTGCGGGCTTTGATCTTATCCATCGAGTCGGCAACGGCGGGATCCCACTTCAGGAACGAGCGGCCGATGGACCAGAACGCCTGACGGCCATCGTTCGTCCAGCCGACGAAGTCACCGCCGATCATTGTCAACCGCTTGACCGGGAACGCCGCTGAGGAGGGGTCCGACACGTTCACGATCGGCGTCTGGCCGCCGATGAGCGGCAGCGTCACCAGGTAGACGTAGTTGCCGACGAGTGCCAACACGCGATCGGAGTCGGGACTGATGATGATCTCCCCCGCCGGGTTAGCCTCCGCACCCGGCGCCGGCGAGGTGTAGCCCGTAACCCGAATGTGCGCCCGCCGGTCGGTGCCGTCGTAGCGCATCGAGACCAACCCTTCGGGCCCTTCATAGATGTAGATGCGGTTGGGATCACGGCTGAAATGCGGCCGCCCCCACGCCGTGATCGGCGAGATCCGCGTCACGGCACCGCCCGCTCCCGGTACCCAGACGATCTCGTAGCCCGGCCCAAAATGCTCCTCGGTCCGCGGCGCGCGCGGGCCTTTGACGACCACAATCCGCGCGCCATCGGGCGACCACACCGGCGTGTCGTAGAACGCGCTGTCAGCGGTGAGACGCACCGGGCGGCTGCGGCCGTCGGGTTTGATCTTGTTGAGCGTCCCGCCCGCATCGGTCCACGTCACGTAGGCGAGCCACTGGCCGTCAGGCGACCACGCCGGGACTTGCTCCTTCACGCTGTCGTTGGTCAGGCGGCGCGGCGTGCCGTTGGGCAGATCCATCACGTACAGCCGATCGAGCGCGCTGAACGCGAGCCGCTTCCCATCGGGCGAAGGCGAGGCGTCGCGAATCTGACGCACGAGCACGCTGCCCGTGTCCACCCGGATCGGGAGATGGACCATCGGTCCCAGTTGCTGGTCGACCTTCGCCGTGAACGGAATGTCGGTCACCTGCCCGGAGGGCACTGCGACGCGGTGAATCTTGCCGCCGTACGACACGATGATGGCCTGATTGTCGGGCGTGAACGAGTAACCAGGGTACAGGTCGCGCGTGAAGCGCGATTCCTGATCGTCGCGGGTCACCGGATAGACGAGCCACTTCTCGTCACCGCTGGCGAGATTGCGCAGCCGCAGCCCCGTTTCGGCGTCGTAGCGGGTCGCATACACAAGCCACTTGCCGTCGGACGAGAGCACGGGCCGCATCGCGCTGCCGTACATGTCGGTCTGGGTGAAGAGGCGGCCGGTTTGGCGATCGTAAATCGCGAGCTGCCAAAGCGGATAGTCGAGGTTGTACCCGAACCCGCCGCGGTGGCGAGAGACCCAGATGTAGCGGGGATCCTTCCCGAAGGCGGCGCCGAGCGTGTTCATCGGCGGGGGCATGTTCGGGCCGGTCTGCACGCGCAGCATGGCGGCGCCGGAGCCACCGTCCTTGTGAATCAGCCACAGCTCATAGGTGCTGCCGAGGAAGCCACTCGTTCGAGAAACGACGATGTAGCTGCCGTCCGGGGTCCAGTCGGGAGACGCATAGAGGTTGGTCGCGCCCTTCGTCAAAGCCTTCGGATGCGATCCATCGGGATCGCACAGCCAGACGTTCTCGGCGCCGCTGCGGTCGGACAGAAACACGATGCGTCTGCCGTCGGGTGACCAGCGCGGCTGCGAATCGAACCCCGGCCCCGAGGTAATCCGCGTCGCTGTGCCACCGCCGACCGGCAACGTGTAGAGATCGCCGAGCAGCTCGAAGACGATCGTCTTGCCGTCGGGCGAGACATCGAGCGACATCCACGTGGCTTCCGACGTCTCGAAACTTACGGTGCGCGTCATTTTCAGCGGCAGTGAGTCGAGTTTGACGTTGGTGGTGTCGCGCTTCGTCGAGTCGGGTGGGGGTGGTGGAGGCTGCTGGACGGCGAGCAATGTGGCCACAACAAGGGAAAGCATGGACGCTCCGGACGGAAGAACGACGGCGTGCGGGGACGGCTGGAACTTAAAACCGACGGTAAAGGACGGTAAGAGACGGTAAAAAAAAGCGACGGTAAGGGTTTTGCCCTTACCGTCCCTTACCGTCCTTTACCGTCCCTTACCGTCAGATACTCAACGCGCGCACCTGTCTCGGCGCCGGGTCCTGCGACCGCAGCACGATGCGCATCGCGTGGGTATCGTAATCGATATCCCAGCCGGCAATCCGCGGCCGCACGAACTCCGCGCCGTCATCCGGCGTCAGCCCTTCGGGCGTCGCATCGAGGAACTCCATCAGCTTCATGCGCCACTCGAGATAGCTGCAGCCTTCACGGCTCGCCGCGATGCGGATACCCACATCGTCATCGAGCTGGCGCCGCACGAACCCCTGCGCGACCTCGAGTAGCCGGCCGACAATGACTCGCTCGAGCATGACGCCGTCCTTGCGCCCCAGCCGCCGCGCGAGAACACGGCCCTTGGCAGGATCGAGACAGAGCGCCAGGAACTGCTCCCGGATCTCCGGATTGGGCCGGCGGCGGCTCTTCGTCTCGCCCTCCCGCTCCGCTTTGGCGCAGGTGGGCAGATCGTTCCGGTGCAGCTTGAGAAACTTGGTCATCGGGGCGTAGACGTCCATGCGGCCAGGGGCCGGGGGACGGCGCCGTCCGGCGACGAGGTCACTGATATAGATCTCAGACACCTGAACCGCATCCGCCAGCTCGCGCGGGGTGCGCTTCAGCTCACGCAACCGGCGCCGTACCAATTCTCCGACTTTGACGGGGCGCTTCAGGGGGAGGGCTGCCGCCATGTAGGCTCCTTTGAGCTTGTTTAGCTGTTTTGGGGTGGAGCAATATCGCTAAATCGAGGTCAAAACGGTAGTTCTGAGGGCTTAATCCCTCGTGGCACGGGACGTGCGGCGGGGGGTTGCTTAACGACCCCTACGAATCATGGCCGCCGTCCCCACCAGGGCTATGAGCGCAAAGCTGAACCACTGCACGGCATAGGAGAGGTGCGGGCCATCGTCGAATGCCGGCGGCGGCCAGCGACGCGGCAGGCCATGCGCCGGTTCCGGCGAGTCGAGTTGCACGATGATCGGAAGGAATCCGGCGGGATTCACGTCGCCCCGTCCCCGCGGTGGCACGAACGCGATTCCTGTCACCGTTGCGGTATCGCCTTCCCGATAGGGCGCGTGATCGACGTGGAACGCATCGGGGGAGGGCACCCAGCCGCGATCGACCAGCACACCCGATCCACCTGCCAGTCGCAACGGCGTGATGAGGGCGACGCCAGGCGTCCCCTCAAAGCTGCGCCCGGGCCAGGCGCGCTCAGCCGTGTAGTCGTACACGCCGCGGGCAACGACACGCCGCTGGCGCAACGAATCGACCGCCACCGCGCCGCGTAGCTCGATCGGCGGCAAGGCCAGGCGCGCAGCCAGGGCGGCGTTGCCAGCCCGGCGCTGTGTGAGACGATCGAGCTGCCACACGCCGGCTCTCACGCACAGCGCGGCAACGAGGCCGGCGATCACAACTAGGCCGACGTCGCGCCGTTGCATAGCGCCAGTTTTTCGGCGCGGGAGAGGCGGCGGATCGCAGCCTCCCGTCTCAACGCGGCACCGCGACCGCGCACCACTTCCCGATAGGCCAGCGAGACCGGGCGGCGCGCGCGCGTGTAGGCACTCGCCTTGCCGCTCTGATGCGACGCGAGGCGCTGGGAGAGATCCTTCGTGATGCCGGTGTAGAGCGAGCCATCGCCGCAGCGCAGGAGATAGACCATCCAGGGCACGGGTTCAAGCTAGCGAGCCCGACTACGCCGCGCCATTTTGCCGGCCGTGAAACGCATGCTCGCGTGGTGCCTGTTCGATTTCGCCAACTCCGCGTATTCAGCGGTCATCGTCGTCGCCGTCTTCAGCGTCTACTACGCCACGCACATCGTCGGGAATGCGCACGGGCTCGGCGATCTGTGGTGGGGGCGCGCGATCTCGGCGTCGCTCCTGCTGGTCGTGCTGACCGGTCCGGTGCTCGGTGCGTTCGCCGACCGCGCGGGATGGCGCAAGCGTTTTTTCATCGCCTTCACGGCGTTGTGCATCGGCTGCATCGCGCTGTTCACGACGCTCGTGCCGGGCATGGTGCTGCAGGGATTTGCGCTGATCGCGCTCGCGAACTTCGCGTTCGAAAGCTCGCAGATCTACTACAACGCGTATCTGCCGGACGTCGCGCCCCCCGATCGGCTCGGGGCCGTTTCCGGCCTCGGGTTTGCGATCGGATACCTCGGCTCCATCATCGGCCTGGTCGTCGCGTTACCGCTCGTCAACGCCCGGCAATTCAATCTGCTGTGGCTGCTCGTCGCCGCCTTCTTCGCGGTATTCTCCGTGCCCGCGTTCCTGGCACTGCCGGCGGATCGGCCCCAGCCTGAAAAACGCGTCTCCCTTCGCGCCATCGTCCGGGACGTGATCGGCAATCAGCCGCTGCGGCGGTTTCTCGTGGCGTACTTCCTGTATTTCGATGGCGTGGAAACGACGATCGTATTCTCCGGCATCTTTGCCGCGACCACGCTTCAGTTCACGACTCCCGAGGTGATCAAGCTGTTCCTCGCCGTCCAGTTCTCCGCGCTCGCGGGGGCGTTGCTGCTGGCGCGGCCTACCGACCGCTGGGGCGCGAAACAGGTGATCACGTTGACGCTGCTGCTGTGGGTCGCAGTGTCCATCGGCGCGTACTTCGCGCAGACGAAGTCGACGTTCTTCGCGGTCGCGCTCACCGCCGGACTGGGTCTCGGCTCCATTCAGGCGGCGAGCCGCGCGCTGATGGCGTCGCTCATCCCGCCCGGGAAGGAGTCAGAGCTGTTCGGCTTCTATGCGTTGTGCGGAAAATCGTCTTCGATACTCGGGCCCCTGGTCTTCGGCGCGGTGTCCTATCTGGCCGGCAGCCAACGCGCCGCGGTCGCCGCGGTCGGCGTGTTCTTTGTCGCGGGGCTCGTCCTGCTGCAGCGCGTCAGGCCAGTTTCGCCTCCATCGTAATCTCGACGTTCCCCTGAATCGCCTTCGACAAGGGGCAGCTTTTCTTCGCCGTCTCCGCCGCTTGCCGGAATGTGGCCTCGTCGACGCCATCCACCTTGCCACGCACGTCCAACGCGCTGCGGGTGACTTTGGGCACCCCGTCCACCATTTCGAGCGTGACCGCCGCGCGTGTCTCGATACGCGTCGCCGGGTGGCCCGCCTTCTCGAGGGTGGACGACAGCGCCATGCTGAAGCATCCCGCGTGCGCCGCCGCCAGCAGCTCCTCGGGGTTTGAGCCTTTCTTGCCCTCGAAGCGTGTACCGAAGCTGAATGAGCCGCTGAACATGCCGCTTTGCGCTTTGAAGCTGCCTTTGCCGTCCTTGAGCTTGCCTTCCCAAACCGCTACAGCGTTGCTGGTCGCCATCCGCGTCGTCCTGGATGAGGGAACCGGGAATCTGGCGAGACGTCGTGCGGTTCGCTACGCTTCCTGACCCCGTCTGGAGCTCGTTCAATGGCGACCAAGAAGACCAATTCCAAGAAGGCTCGTCCTCGGCCCCGGGCCAAGGCCCGGCAGCGTCCCGGGGCCCGTAGCCAGCCGGAAACGCTCCGGCTGCGCGATGTCACCCCGTCGTTCACCGCGTCGGACCTGCAACGCAGCATCGCGTTCTATCGCGACGTGCTCGGATTCGTCGTGGGCGAGGAATGGCGCGAGGACGGTGCATTGCTGGGCTGCGAAATGCGCGCCGGGTCGGTGACGTTCATGCTGAGCCAGGACGACTTCGCGAAAGGGCGTGACCGGCAAAAAGGCGTTGGGTCACGACTGCGGTGTGAGACAGCACAGGACATCGATCGCGTGGCTGCGGAGGTCAAAGCGCGGGGCGGCGCCCTCGATCAGGAGCCGCAGCTGATGCCCTGGGGCGAGCGCCAGTTCATGATCACGGACCCCGATGGCTTCAAGCTGACGTTCGTACAAACGACTTGACGCTGTCGCCCGCCGCGCAGCGTGTGCTGCGGGCCGTCACCGCGACGCTCGTCGCAGACAGCACCGCCGATCTCGCCCCACGGGTGGCGAGCAAGATCGCGTCGTTGCCACGCCCGGCCGACCGAGCGGAGCTGGATCTGCTGCTCCGCCTGCTCGACTTCCGCGTCGTGAATCTGCTCCTCAGCGGCATTCCCCAACCATTCACGCGCATGTCGGCGGTGCAACGCGAACAATGCCTGCGTGGTTGGGCGAGAAGCCGCATGCCGCAGCGCCGGAAAGCATTTCAGGCGTTGAAACGGCTGACGACCGTCACCCATTACACGACGCCCGGAATAGCCCGTGCCATCGGCTATCCGGGTCCGCTGGGCCCACCACCCAGGACCCCAAAGCCGCTGCGGCCGGTCGTCATCACCACAGATACGACGCTCAATTGCGACGCCGTCATCGTCGGCTCCGGCGCCGGCGGCGGGGTCGTGGCCGCGGAGCTCGCGGCCGCCGGCAAGGACGTGATCGTCCTGGAAAAAGGCGGTTATCGCAACGAAGCCGATTTCACGCATCAGGAGGGCGAGGCACTCGCAACGATGTACGACGCCGGCGGGCTGCTGGCGACGCGCGACCTGGGGCTCGTGATCCTTCAGGGCGCGACGCTGGGCGGCGGCACCGTCATCAATTACACCACCAGTTTCCCCACGCCCGACGCGGTGCGCCACGAATGGGCGCGCGAACACGGCCTCCCACACTTCGAATCCGCAGAGTATGCGCGCTCACTCGATGCCGTCGCGCAACGGCTCGGCGTCAACACCGATCACGCCAGGCCCTCGGGGCGCGACCGCGTGCTGATTCGAGGCCTGGAGCAGCTCGGTTGGCATCACGGGTTGCTGCCGCGTGACGTGCGCGGC
>WNGD01000159.1_pt1 | contig 88989 bp, 71 predicted proteins | sample 5400671 | NCBI WGS metagenome assembly WNGD01 (sample SAMN13153369, study PRJNA577476) | soil metagenome | isolation source: 40 cm soil or saprolite under grassland replicate 2 | place: USA:California | collected 2016-06-15
GCATCCGAGCAGCACCACCGTCTTGACCTTCCCATTGTCGAACTCGACCCGGTAGCGCAGCCCCACGCCGGGGTCCAGCTCGCACAGCACCCGCCCAGGATGGCCGGCGACCTCGCGCAGCAGCGCCGGGTTGGCCCTGGTCTGCTGGAAGAACGCGATGAGCTGGGAGTACTCGATTTGCTTGGAGGAGGCGCTGGCCAGATACAGCGTGTCGTGGCCAGTGTCCTGTTCGCTGAGGAACACGCTAAGCTCGGCGGGGGTCATCGAGGGGATGCCGGTGGCGCCGAAGACCAGGAACACCCCGCGGTCGAGCGCCTCGGCCAGGGTGGTCACCGGATAGGCGACCTCGGCGGCGGTGGTGTTGGGGTCAACGACGGCGACCTCGGCGTCGACGGCTGCCAGGGCGCGGGCGAGGGCGCGGCCGATGCGGCCATGGCCGACCACCACCGCCCGGCGGTGCCGCAGGAACTGGTGGTCCTTCCGCAAGCCGCTGTGGGGTGGCGTCGGTTTCCTGGTACTGGTAGTTCAGCTTGCCGCGGGTGGTGTGCTCGACCGCCCCCAGGCACGTGGCCAGATGCGCCTGGAGCGCCGGGTCGTCGTGCAGGACGGGGAAGGCGTAGCCGCCGTCTTCCACGATCATCCAGCCACCCGACGCGGGCAGGCCGCCGATGAGCTGGGCGATGGCGCGGCGGACCGCGACCGCCATGGCGGCGGGGAACTCGGCCGGGTGCGACACGCGCGGCAAAAACGTCGGACCAAGATGCTTAAAGCCCTGGTGGACGGCGTGTTGGACGGGGCCGTGGATGCCACCGTAGGGGATGGTGATGGTGGTCAGCCTGGCACCGAGGCGGACCAGGCCGCGCGCGACCATCAGCGAGTCGGAGATCAGGTGGTTGATGTACAGGATGTCGATGCCGTCCAGCAGCTTAGGATCGAACGTGGTCACGTAGTGCTCCAGCAGCGGCATGCCCACGATGTCGAGGCTGCGGGTCCGGCCGATATCCAGCCGCCAATCAAGCCCGTCGGTTCCGGCCATCTCTCGTCTCCTTCTCCAGCCGAATCGGAATGTAGGGGATCCCGGAGGCGCCCAAGCTCGGCGACCTCACCTCACCCGCACGCCTCCGGGCTCCCAACAACCGGGCTGCAGCGCGCGCTGAGGGATGGGATGCCCAGCGCTCAGCCCCTCGCTCAGTCGCTGACGACCTTTCGATCGATGACTGCTCACCTCCCCGGGTCGACTGAATCTCGGCTCAGGATTTGCGGCCAACCCCGGCATACAAGCCGCCGGCACCAGCGCTGGTGCCTCCCTCGCCGTTCGGCTCTGGTCGCCAGGCCGCCGGCTGCACCAGGCCCGGCGCCACTAGCTCGCGCCCGTCGAGCGACCGCCCGATCTGGTCACGGTTGCGCAACACCAGCGGGGCGCTCGCCCGCTCGTAGACCGCGGTCACCGTGGCCGATGCCTGCGGCTGGATGAAGTCGGCAGTGGCGTGCGAGATGGCCAGGTAGCTGCCGGGCGCCATCGCGTCGCGGAGCCGCGCCACGATCCCGGCCGGGTCGTCCTGGTCGGTGAGGAAGTGAAGGACCGCCACCAGCAGCAGCCCCAGCGGCTGGCCGAAGTCGAGCAGCTTGCCGACAGCGGGATCACCGAGGATCTGCTCGGGCTCGCGCAGGTCGGCCAGAACGGCGGTGGTCGTGGTGTCGTCACACAGCAGCGCGTTGGCGTGGACATGGACGACTGGGTCGTTGTCGACGTAGACCACCCGGGCGTCGGGCGCGATGCTCTGGGCGACCTCGTGAACGTTGCCCTGGGCGGGGATGCCGGTGCCGATGTCGAGGAACTGGCAGATCCCGGCCTCGCCAGCGAGGTAGCGGACGGCCCGACCGAGGGATGCCCGGTTCTCCCTGGCGCCCTCCGCTGCCCGCGGCACCACGCGAGGAACTCCTCGGCGGCGGCGCGGTCGGCCGGGAAGTTGTCCTTGCCGCCCAACAAGCAGTCGTAGATGCGCGCCGGGTTGGGCGTGCTCCTATCGATCCCGGCGGCGTCTGGGGTGGGATCGGTCGGTCGCCGAAGACTGGTCATGGCGACTCCGCGAACGGCGATGCGGACGCAGCGTCGTCTTTGTCGGCTGCCCATGCCGTCTGCGTCTGCTGCTTGAGCGTCCTGGCCCATTCGCGCAGCCGATTGGCGCTGGCGGCTACCTCGTCGGGCAGGGCGGCGCCAAGCTGGTGGGCGCCCACGTCGAGCGCGTCGATCACCTCGGCGGTGCGGGCGGCGCCAAGCACCAGCACGTCCACGCCGCGAGGCTGACGCAGGTACGCGGCGGATCGCTGCAGGTACTCGGCGACGGCGCAGGCGATCGCGCGGCGCAGGTTGTGGTTGGCCCACTCCAAGGCGTCGAGCTCTGCGCTGATGGTGGCGGAGCGCCCCGCTGGTACTGGCACCGACAGACCGTTGGCGCCGTGGCCATGGCGCGTCCGAACGAGTCGCCTCCCTGGGCCTGGGATGCCGAACTGATCGGCATGCGTGCCGAGAGCTGTCGCAGGCGTCGGGGAGACGTCGCTATTCGAGTCGCAATTCGAACGGAATAGAGGTTCCTCGGCGACACAGGAACCGGGTTCGACCATGTCGCCGAGGGGCCACCCCTGCGGGAAGGAGTCGCCCATGGACACGGTCACGCCGTTGCTCGCGTCCGTGGCTTCCCGCCGTCGCCATCCGGGGGACGATGGCGACGCTAATAGAGCGCCTGATGCTCGGCGCCCCCATATCCGCGTCAGGACGCCGAAAAGCGCACCGCCTTGGCGTTGCGTCTCTGAATCATTCGAACCAGCTCGCCTGAAGGCCGGACCTGATTGTCCTCCGCAGTTTGATGAACGACGCCGAGCAACTTCGCGAGCCTGGTGGTGGTCAGGACTTACCCCGTGGCCGGGCCGCACAATTCCTTGAACCGGCGCGTCCAGCACGTCATCCCAGGCAGCGGTGTTCTGGTTGTGTCCCGTGGTTGTCACCCGATCACCGTTCCGCTTTGATAGTAATTGAGAGTTGGAAGGGTCCCGCGAAGTTTGTGACCTCGCTACGGCCTGAAAGCCGTCTTCTTGCGGCAGGCACTAAGCCCAGCAGCGTCTTCTTATCGTCTTCTTTTGGTCATCTGACGCACGGCACGATGATGGAGTAGAAGGTGCAACAACCCCCGAGGTACCCTCATGCCCCATTGGTGGAAGCTGGGGGTGGGTGATGTCCGCGAGGCCGACGCTGCTCAGGGTGCTGGTGGTCCAGCGCCACTGGCAGAAATACGAAACCTTCGCCACCCAATACCGACGCGCCGCCGACGAGCTGGCCAGCCGGGATCGCGATCCGAGGCTGCGAGGCTTGTCTCTCGCCAAACGCCAGTACGAGCGGTGGCTTGCCGGGACACTGAAGACGAAGCCCTATCCCGACCATTGCCGGGTGCTCGAATACCTCTTCAAGCATCCGGTCGGTGAGCTCTTCTCGCCGGCCGCGCAAGCGTCGGAGCCGCCATACCCCGATGCCGGTTCCGCCATCGCGCCCGTCAAGACGAACGCCGAGCCGGCCGTGCCAGCGGTTGTGGCCGATGACACCGCCCCGTCAGGCTCTCAGACGGCGGCCGGTTCGACCGCTGACGCATCGGAAAGCAGGACGCGGCTTGGTCCGAGCCCACCCCACACCGAAGACATTGAGAGGGAACTCGTTATGACCGCACGCGAGTCGAGCGAACACGCTGGATTCGTGGCCTCCTACAGCCTTGACCCGACCAGCTTGGAGCAACTCCACGACGACGTCGTCCAGGTCGCTCGCACCTATGGGCAAACTCCACCGGTGCAGCTCTACGGCGAGGCGAAGCGCGCCCGAGATCTCGGCTTCCAACTGCTTGGACGGACCAGGCGCACCGAGCAGGAACACGAGCTGTACCTACTGATCGGCCAGAGCTGCGGCCTGCTCGCCAGCCTCAGCTTCGATCTCGGTAGCCGCGACGCCGCCACCGAACAGGCACGCTCCGCCTGGATCTACGGCAAGCACACCGGCCACAACGGACTGTGCGCGTGGGCTCGCGGGATGCAAGCCCTGATCGCCTACTGGTCTGGCCGTCCATTGGAGGCGCTGGCGCTGGCACGTGACGGCCAAGAGCAGGCGCCACCAGGTACCGCCATGGTGCGGCTGCACTGCATCGAAGCCCGCGCCCTCTCCCACCTCGGGGACGCCAGCGAGACCACTCGCGCGATCGGGGCCGCCAACGACGCGCGAGCTGCAGCCGACGGGAGCGACGACCTACACGACGAGATCGGCGGGGAGTTCAGCTTCGACGAGGCCCGCCAGGCTCGCTGCAACGGCAGCGCCTATGTGGCGCTGGGCGACGCCGAGTCCGCCATCAGAGCGACCGGGCGCGCGATCGAGCTGCTCGCCGCGATGCCGCGCGACCAAGCGTGGCGCCGGATCGAGGCGGAAGCCCACGCTGACCTTTGCGCCGCTCTTCTGCTGCGGAGCCAGTTCGACGGGGCACGCGAGGCGCTCACTCCCGTCTTCGCCATCCCTCCGGAACTTCGCGTCGAGGGGATGACCCAGCGGTTGGGACGGGTACGCAGTCTGCTGGTCCAAAGCCCGTTTCGGACCAGCCGTGAGGCACGCCAGCTCGGCGAGCAGATCGAAGCGTTCACCCTGGACGCCGTTGGCCACATGCTCCCCAGCGGCCCAGCAAGCCTCATGCCCTCATAATCTCGGCGCCGGTCCGTGGGCCCTTGCCGCCGCGTCCCAGGCAGCCAGGAGTCGGACCTCCTTGGGCGGGGCGATACCGTGCTCGCCTTGGCGCTCATGCAGAACCGCCTGGTCACCCTCGCGCAGCCAGGCCCAGGTATCCCGAACCGTCTCGCTGAGCGGGCGGCAGACCAGCCCGACAGCCTTGGCACGAGCAGCGGCCACCCGCCATGTGCCGGCGAAGGTCCGCCACAGCGGAATCTCCGTCCACTGCCGGACCCCTCGCTCCAGCAGGAACTCATCATCCACCCAGACCAACTCCGCATCGGCGCCAGTCGCAGCGATGCAGTCGGCCAGAAACGAGCCGAAGGTTGCGTGCCCGATGGGGGCGGCGAGGTTGAAACTGCCGGCAACGCTGGCCTGTAGCCCCGTCAGCATGAAACCGGCGACGTCTCGGACGTCGATCGGCTGGATCTGCCGGTTGGGAGTGCCCGGCGCGAGCACGCGCCCACCTCGGGCAATTCGCCGAAGCCACCACGGCAGCCGCCCGATGTACTCGTGAGGTCCGAGGATGACTCCGGGCCGGACTAGCAGAGCACGCTCGTTGAAGACCTCGTGGACCGCACACTCGCAGCCGGCCTTCTGGAAGCCGTACTGGGTTGGATACCCGCGAGGGTCGTCGGTCCCGAATTCCGGCCCTACATCCGCAGGGCAGTCCAGGACCGCGGATTCGTCGGTCAGCGGCTCAATCGGCCAACGCTTGTAGACCGATACCGTGGAGACAAACAGATAACGGTCAGCATGATCAGCCAGGACCTGAGCCCCTCGGTAGACAACGCGGGGCACATACCCGCTGGTGTCGATTACCGCCTCCCAAGTCCGCCCTCTGGTCAGACGCTCAAGGCTGGCACAATCCTCCCTGTCGCCTCGGATCGCCTCGGCGCCGGCAACGTCGGCACCCGACCGGCCGCGGTTGAAGGTGGTGACCTCGTGGCCGTGCCGCAACGCCTCATCGACGAACGCGCGCCCGAGAAACCAGGTTCCACCCAACACCAGCAGCTTCATGAGTGCCGACCCCCAAGGACATCGAACGCGAGGCCAGCAGTGTAGCCAGATGCGCGAAGCGGTCTGACAGATGGAAGATCAAGTCCGAGTTGGTGGTCCATGCGAAAGCTGGATATCAGAGCACCAGGCGAAGGCGTCGTCAGCGTCGACATGCAGCGCAACAACATTATTCGGTTCGAATCTCTCGCACGTTCGACGGCGAACTCGATTCAGCATTGGGCGGCGTGCGGTGATCCGACTGGCTGAGGGGCTGCTTGGAGATGCGAATGGTGGCCTCTTCCGGGTCGTGATCGAGGTCGTCGAGGCGCGTCTCCAAGTGCTGATAGGTGCGGCGGGTCGCGTCCGGCCCGAGCAGCTGTGCTTGCAGGACCATAATCTGGCGATACGTCTCCTCGGCGTAACGACTACCAGCCGACCAGCTAGCGTTCGAACGCAACACCATGCCCGAAGACAGCTGCGGTCCCCGCCTGCTCGCCCTCCGCGACCAGCGCGAGAACCTGCTCGCCCGCCAGGCCGAGCTCCAGGACGCGCTCGCCGCGACCGACATGGCCGCGCCCGACGAGCTGGCGCTGGCCGGCCTGCGTCACCGCATCCGCGACGGCCTGGCCATGGAGGGCACCCCAGCCAAGAAGGCTCTGCTGCGGAGCCTCGTGGCCCGGGTGGAAGTCGCCGGCCGCAACGAGATCACGCCCTGGTTCCGTGTGCCGACCAGCACAAACACGAACACCCTCACGTCGGAGGGTGTTCGTATGCTGTCCAGTTTGGTGGAGGTGGGGGGACTCGAACCCCCGTCCCGGTACGTCGTCTCAGGGCTTCTCCGAGCGCAGCCGCCAGGTGTGGTTTGAGTCCAGGTTGTCTGGCGGCACCGCATCTGGACTCTAGCCCGCGAAAGTGTTCCCGGGAGGGGGGCGGGCGCCCCTTCCTGGGTTGAGCCTGCTGTCGACGCCCGACCCACTCCCACAGGCAAAGAGTGGCGGACGGCTACCTAACCTTGGTTAGGCAGCGAGCGCGTAGTTAGTCTTGGCGCTTGTTTTGTCGCGGTTTGGTACGAAGCCCCGCGAACTCCGGCTCGCTTCCCCTGAGTCGATCCGTCACGGTCGAACCCAGGCACCCCCATGTGCAGTTGTCAACGACGCCATTGTAGCGGCGCCGGCTTATTCCGAGCGTACCCGGGGTCTGGAGCTTGCTTTGCGGACGCGGTCCATCTCGCGGGCGGCGTCGCGTTTGGCGATGGCCTGGCGCTTGTCGTAGGCGCGCCTGCCGCGGCCGATGCCGAGTTCGACCTTGACCAGCTGGGATTTGAAGTAGAGGCGCAGCGGGACCAGGGTTAGGCCGCGTTCGGCGACGCGGCGGGAGAGCTCATCGATCTGCTTGTGGTGGAGGAGGAGCTTGCGGGGGCGGGTGGGCTCGTGCCCCTCGTAGCCGGTGTGGGAGTAGGCGGGGATCTGCATGTGCAGGATCACCTCGCCGCCCTCCACGGCGGCGTAGGCGTCCTGGAGGGAGGCCTTGCCCTCCCGCAGGGTCTTGACCTCGCTGCCGCGCAGCACGATGCCGGCCTCGACGGTGTCGAGGATCTCGTAGTCGTGGCGGGCACGGCGGTTGGTCGCCACCGTGCCCGGTGGCTGGCGTCGAGGCATGTGGAGACGCTACAGCGGAACCGTTACACCCGCACGTACTTGCGCAGGGCGAGCAGGCTTGCCAGGGCCGAGGCGACGACGCCAAGGACCAGCAGGACGATGCACGCCGAGTAGTACTCGTGGATGCCGGCGACCGGCAGGAACTGGAAGATCACCACCTGGCTGCGGATCCGGTTCAGGTAGTACATCCCGCCGCCGAGCAGCCCGAAGGCGACCGCGGTGCCGAGCAGCCCGGCAGCCACGCCCTCAGCCAGGAACGGCAGGCGGATATAGGTGTTGGAGGCCCCGACCAGCTTCATGATCTGGGTCTCGCGGCGGCGGGCGAAGGCGGCGACCCGCACGGTCACCGCGATCAGCACCACGGCGGCGGCGCCGAGCACGGCGGCGAGCACGAAGAAGGAGTTCTTCAGCATGTTGAGGATCGCGAACAGCCGCTCGACGAGCTGGCGCTGGTCGACCACCGAGTCGATCCCCGGGTTGCAATTCTCGCGACCCTGACTGTCGAAGGTGCTCTGGCAGAAGCTGTCGTGGACCAAGGCGACCTGGCTGGGGTCGTTGGGGTTCTTCAGCTTGATCCGGAAGCTCTGGGGCAGGGCCGACTCGTTGACGTTGCGGACCATGTCCGGGGAGTCGCGGAACTGCTGCTTGAAACGGATGAAGGCGTCGTGCTGCGACTCGTAGAAGACCCCGCTCGGGTCGACCACCGGCAGCGCGAGGATCTGTCGCTTGATGCTGGCCTGCTGGTCGGCGGTGACGTTCTTGCTCAGGAAGATCGAAACTTCGATCTTGTCCGACCAGAAGCCGCCGAACAGCGACACCTGCTTGCCGGCGAGCAGCGCGATGCCGAACAGGGTGAGGCTGATCGCCACGATGATCACCATCGACCCGGCCAGCAGGAGGTTGCGGCGGAACCCGCGGTAGGCCTCGGCGAAGATGTAGGAGAGCCTAAAGACCAAGGTCGTACACCCCCCGCTCCTGGTCGCGGATGACCTTGCCGTGCTCCAGCTCGACCACGCGCCGGCGCATGGCGTCGACGATGCGCTCGTCGTGGGTGGCCATGACCACGGTGGTGCCGGTGCGGTTGATGCGTTCCAGCAGCTTCATGATCTCCTGCGAGTTGGTCGGGTCCAGGTTCCCAGTGGGCTCGTCGCAGAGCAGCAGCAGCGGCCGGTTGACAAAGGCGCGGGCGATCGAGACCCGCTGCTGCTCCCCGCCGGACAGCTCATGGGGGAAGCGGTCGGCCTTGTCGTGCAGGCCGACCAGCTTGAGCACCTCTGGGACGGTGCGTTCGATGGAGTGGCGGCGCTGGCCGATCACCTCCAAGGCGAAGGCGACGTTCTCGCGCGCGGTCTTGTTCGGCAGCAGCTTGAAGTCCTGGAACACGCAGCCGATCGAGCGGCGCAGCGCCGGGACCTTCCAGGAGGCGAGCCGGTTGAGCTCCTTGCCGGCGACCCAGAGACGCCCGCCGGTGGGGCGCTCCTCTTTGATGAGCAGCCGGATGAAGGTCGACTTGCCCGAGCCGGACTGTCCCACGACGAACACGAATTCGCCCTTGTTGATCTCCACGGAGACGTCGTCGAGGGCGACGACCGTATTGGCGTAGACCTTGGTCACATGGTCGAGTTTGATCAAACTACGACGCCCTTTCGCTTCCCGGGTTCCTTCGAGCTGGGGGGTGGTGGAACCACGATGGCCATCGGCCGACGAGCGACCTTACCAGGATTACCTGCGGAACACATGGCGCGCATGGTATCTACCATCATAAACCGCGTTATTCCCGGGACGGGAGCCGAGCCCGCAACCGGGGGCTGAGGCGGAGCCGGGAACCAAGCCGGGAACCGAGCCGGGACCGCAGGCGCGGGCCGAGTCGAGGCCACAGGCGGCGACCCAGTGGCGGCAGCGCCACGACCGCCAGGCCGATCCCGCTGAGCGCCTTGCCGCCGGTATCGACCGGGGTGTTGCGGTAGACGAGGCGGACGTGCGCCTGGGTGGGCACCACCACCATCAGGCCGGGTGACAGCAGCCAGGGGCCCTTGGCGCCCTCCGCGTGCCAGTTGGGGAAGTAGCTGACCTTGACGATGTGCGGTTCGCCGATGCGGTCGGTGGTGAAGTCGATGACGCCGTTGTTCTCGCTGGCGGGGACCTCGCCGGGGCGGTCGAGCGCCACCTTCGGCGGGCTGGTGACCGGCGCGGTCCCCAGCGCGGTGAAGGCGGCACGCGCGGCCGGGTCGCTGCTGGAGGCGAAGGCGAGCGGGGTGTCCAGCGCCTTCGGGTTGCCGTACCACTTGAGCGCGGTGGCGCGCCAATCAGCGGTGCCGGTCAGCACCGGCCGGTACTGCGGCACCTCTACCAGGTCGCCGCTGCCGACCTGGTAGATGGTGAACTTGCCGCTGGTGGCCGCCACCGGCAGGCCGGCCTTGGCAGCGGCCTTCTTGGCGACGTCGGTGTAGGCGACGTACCAGCGCACCCCGAAGGCACGCAGACGTGCCAAACCCGTGGGAAAATCGGCCGGAAAGTCCGATGATGGCGGATAGTCGATGCCGGGGACGGCGTCGGTCTGCACCACCGAGGTCTCAGCCTGGTTGATGAAATGGAACGGCGCGTTCAGCGACGACTCGATCAGCAGCCCCTCCATGGAGGGCTGATGGGTGAACACCGGGATGTTCTCCAGCGTCCGGGTGGTCCCGTAGCTCTCGTAGTCGCGGCTGAACTCCCACATCACCCGGCCGGTCGGCAGGCTGTCCAGGCGGTGGAACAGGGCGGCGGCCTGCGGCCAGCCGGGCTTGGCCTCGAACCCCGAGTAGTTGTACTGGGTCCAGCTGGGCAGGTAGCCGTTCTGCCGGTCGGAGGAGGGGTAGGAGGTCGCCAGCGGCACCAGCAGCATCACCAGTGCCACGCCCCCGTAGGCCAGACGGGTGGGCATGAAGGTGCGGTGCTGCAGCCACTCGACCGCCCGGGTGAGGACGGTGGCGGCGCTGTAGGCGGCGACCAGCAGCGCGCACAGGTAGATGAAGGGCAGCAGGCGCGCGTTCCACAGCGAGCCCTTGGGCATGAAGCGCACCAGCGCGACGAACAGCACCGCAGCGACCAGACCCGGCCAGGCGAACAGCAGCACCCGCCGCTCCCCCCGGACGATCGCGATGCCAAGGCCCACCGCGGTCAGGATCAGGTAGGGCCGGATCTGGGTCGGCAGCAGCACCCCGTAGTCGGCGAGCTGACTCCAGCCGAACTGGGCGGTGTAGCGCTGGCGCAACAGGAACGGCAGAGCCCAGAAGGCGCTCAGGCAGAACGCCACCACCATCACCCTGGCCAGCCGCAGACCGGCAGCGAACGACTCCCGCAGCGGCAGCCGCAGCAGCAGCATGGAGCTGCCGAGCACCAGCGCCATGGTCGACAGGATGTGCGACAGCACCACCCCGGAGATCACCAGGGCGGCCGCGCGCCAGCCGCGCCCCTCCTCGACCGAGCGGTACAGCAGCGCGAAGGCCAGCGGCAGCAGCGCGAACGACAGCGCGAAGGGGAACTCCCCGGCCATGGTGCTGGCGACGTTGCCGCCGTAGATCTGGAACACCTGCGAGGGGGTGAGCTGCGTCATGAACATGAACACCACGCTGGCAACCGCGGCCAGCAACGGCGCCGGCTCCCGCAGGCGCAGGATCTTGAACGCGCCCCAGCAGGTCAGCGGCAGCAGCAGCAACCCGGAAGCAGTCACCAGCTTGAAGGCGATCTCGTTGCCGAGCAGCGGGGTCAGCGCGGCGATCAGCACGTAGGGCAACGGGAAATAGAAGGTGAGCATCGGCAGCCCCGCGTACCAGCCCGGCGCCCAGCCGGTGATCTGGCCGTGCGGCAGCAGGTCCTTGCGCAGGAAATAATCGATGTAGTGGTGGGACCCCATGTCCCCGCCCGAGGCGGTGGTCCGCGTGAAGATGAGATTCAGGTGCAGCACCCGGATGAGGACGAAATAGATGGCGACAAAGGTCACCACGGTGAGGACGCGCTGCACCCAGTTGGCGCGCGCCTCGGCCGCACGGAGGCCTTCGCCCTCGCGTCCCGGTGCCTCGATCGTGGTTGCCATCGCCTCCAAGATCCTTGCGCTGGTCCTGATAGGTTTCGTTCTATGAAAGCAGGATCGCCGTGGTAGTGCCGCCACCGATCGCCTCGAAAGGTCCAGGCCGGACCACTGGGTGGGCCGACGACTGGCTCCCGGCCGCGGATCTGTCGATCGGTGAAGGCCGCGCCGCAACCATATCGTTTGATCGCGACGGGCGTTGCCAGCTGCAGCTGGTGCTGGACCAGCCGGCCGACCTCGACGACGTCCAGGCCCTGGACCAGGCGGCGGACGCGCTCCCCTACCTCCAACTCGACGACCTGGAGGGCACCGGCGACTACCCGCGGCGGCACGCAGCCGCGTTTGGTCTGCCAGCGCCGCTGCCGCCGGCCGCCTTCAGCCGGGGCGCCCAGGTCGAGCTGATCTGCCGGCCTGGTGGCAGCCCCCTCCCCTCCCGCCTCGGCAGGCTGGAGGTCCCCGCCAGGACCATCTTCGCGCCGCCGCTCCCCCGCCCCAGAACGGAAGGGGCTGCGGCTCCCACCGGCGCACTCCTGGACGCGGCCGGCGAGCGGCTAGAGGCGCTGCTGGTCGCCGCTGGGCGGCGGCTGGTCGCGCTGAGCCGGGTGCCGGGACCGACCCTGTGCCTGGCGCTGCTCGGCTTCGCACTGGCGCTGTTCGTGCTCACCTTCGCCCTGGAGACCTGGACGCTGCACCAGCACTTCGGCACCTACGGGTTCGACCTCGGCATCTTCGACCAGGGCACCTGGCTGCTGTCCCGGCTGAAAGCACCGTTTGTCACCATCCGCGGCCTGGACCTGTTCGGCGACCACTCCTCCTACATCCTGCTGCTGGTGGCGCCGCTGTACCGGATCTGGGCCGATCCGCGGCTGCTGCTCCTGCTCCAGGTGATCGCGCTGGCGCTGCCGGCGTGGGTGCTGTTTCGTCTCGGCACCCGCCACCTCCGCCACCACATCGCCGGGCTGGTGGTGGCGTTCGCCTACCTCGCCTACCCGGCCATGCAGTGGGCGGCCACCTGGCAATTCCACCCCGAGACGCTGGCGGCCGGCTTCCTGGCGCTGGCGGCGCTGGCCGCCGACCGGCAGCGCTGGCGGCCGATGGCCTGGTTCCTGGTGCTGGCGCTGCTGTGCAAGGAGGACGTCGGCCTAGTGGTCGCCGGGCTCGGCGTGCTGCTGGCCCTCAGCGGCGAGCGCCGGGTGGGGCGCTGGGTGGCGATCTCGGGCCTGGCGTGGTTCGTGCTTGCGACCTTCGTGCTGATGCCGCTGATCAGCGGCCACGGGAGCCCCTATTTCGCACAGAACTACGGGATCGCCTACACCGGCCCGGGCTCGGTGCTGCGGGCCCTGCCAACGCTCGCCGGGCGTGCCTTGGAGACGGGACTTGGCAACCAGGGCATCGCCTACCTGCTGCTGGTGTTCGGCCCACTGGCGCTGCTGCCGCTGCTGGCGCCGCGGTGGCTGTGGCCGGTCGGCCCGCCGCTGCTGCTCAACCTGGCGTCGGCGTCCAGCTACCTGCAGCAGATCCGCTACCAGTACCTGGCCACCTCCGCGCCGTTCCTGGGGATCGCGGCGGTGGCCGGGTTGTGCGTGGTGGCGCGGCGGCGGCGCGCCCTGCTCGCCCCGGCCATGGTGCTGCTGCTGGCGACGGCGTTCTGGACCGATCAGCGCTACGGGCCGGCGCTGTGGTCGCACCAGCGGTTGGTGGCGCCCGCCTCCCCGCTCGACCCCTCCCGGCGCCAAGCCGTCGCGCTGGTCCCAGACGACCCGGACGTGGCGGTGAGCGCGCAGTACAACCTGGTCACCCACCTGGCCCACCGGGTGCGGGCCTACGAGTTCCCCAACCCGTTCCGCGCCTCCAACTGGGGGCAGCAGGGCGCCCGGCACACCGTCGAGGAGGTGGCAAGCGTCCGCTGGGTAGTAGCGGAACGCGACGAGCTGGGCAAAGATGACCTCGACTTGCTACAACGGCTACAGGCATCGCCGTCCTGGTCCACCCGTCTGGACCGCGACGGCGTCGTGGTACTCGAGCGCGTCGCACCGGGGGGTCCGGGTCCATCTTGAACACCACCAAACTCAGCATCGTCTTCCCTTGCTTCAACGAGGCCGCGCGGCTGCCGCGCACCTTGCAGCGCTACCTGGCGCACTTCCCGCGCGACCCCAAGGCTGTCGAGCTGGTGGTGGTGGACGACGGCTCCACCGACGGGACCTTCGCGGTGGCGCAGGCCGTCGCCGCGGGCGACCCGCGCGTGCGGGTCCTGCACACCGAGCCCAACCACGGCAAGGGCTACGCGGTCCGCACCGGCATGCTGGCCGCCGCCGGGGAGCGGATCGTGTTCACCGACGCCGACGGCTCCTACGGCCCGGCCGAGGCCGAACGGGTGCTGGCAGCGCTGGAGGGCGCGGAGGTGGCGATTGGAGCCCGCGGATTCGCGCCCGGCACCGCCCCGCTGTTGCGGCGGCTCGCCAGCCCGGTGTTCGTGCGGGCGATGCGGCTGGCGCTGGGGCTCCCCTACCGCGACACGCAGTGCGGGCTCAAGGGCTTCCAGCGCAAGGCCGCGGCGGAGGTGTTCGGCCGGGCGCGGCTGGACGGCTACGCCTTCGACGCGGAGGCGCTGCTGCTGGCCGCACGCCTCGGCTTGGACGTGGTCGAGGTACCGGTCGAGGCCGAGGACTCGGACGGCAGCAAGGTGCACCTGGCGGCCGACGCGCTACGGATGCTCGCTGACGTGTGGAGGGTCCGCCGCGCGGCGGCCACCGGCGCCTACGACGAGGCCCGGGTGGGCGATTCAGCCGGCTGACCCTGACCCTGGCCGTTGTCCGTGCTCGGCGCGTGGTCACCGTTGGAGTTCACCGGGACCGTGATATGCGTGGGCTCCGCGATGGAACCCTCGGCCAGCGCCTCGGCGGCGGCGACCTCAGGCTGGACGAAGACCCAGCGCTTGTAGGTGGCGAAGCGAAACAGCATGCCAAGCGCCAGGCCGGCGACCTGCGCCAGGTTGAACCACAGCGCGCCCTCCTTGTGCATAGGCACGCGGACCACCCAGATACACGCCTCGGCGATCGCCAGCCCCACGCCGTTGAGCACGAAGAACAGGGTGTACTCGCGGCCAAGGCCGGTACGGGCGCGGTGCCGGAAGGTCCAGTGGCGATTCATGAAATACGACGAGGTGGCCGCCACGCTGACCGAGAGCGCCTTGGCCAGGTACTGGTCGACGCCGAGGCCGAGGTGGAGGTAGTTCGCCAGCCCGAAGTCGAGGACGGTGTTGATCGCGCCGACGATGCCGAACTTGGCCAGTTCGTGGACGAGGACCTGCCAACGCCGGTAGAGGCTCTGCAGCGCGCTCATCCGCGCGCTGATCCGCACATCAGGAAAACAGTCTGGGCGATTTCGATGACGATCACTCCGACAGGTCGGGACATTCAATGCCAAATTCAATGACATCCGCCGGATGTCCAGGGATTTCCAGCCTATCGCATCCGGGTGGGAGGGCCGCACGGGGGTATCACGATCCCGCATCGATTGCTGGTTCAGGGCCTGATTCCCGGCGTCGGCGCAGCCGCAGCCATAGCAGCAGGCCAGCCAGGGTCAGCACGGTGATCGCGAGGCCCAGCCAATCCCAATGATCCTGCTGGAAACGCAGCACGACGTCGCTGGCGCCGGCCGGCAGGGGCAGCAGGATCAGGCCCTCCTGGGAACGTTCCAGCCGCACCGGAGTGCCGTTGACCCAGGCGTGCCATTTGGGCGACCAGCCCACCGCGACGGTCGCGAGCTGCTGACGGTCGCCCCGCACCGCCAGCTGGATGCGTTCAGGCGCCGACCGCACCAAATGGGCGTCAGCGGGGAGCTCTGTCTGCAGCAGCGAGCCGGGCGCGGGCGAACCCGGCACCGGCTTGACGGCCAGCACCGCCATGGGCGGATCACGCCAGATCACCTGGAAGAGGCTCGACTTGACCATCTGTTGGGCAGCGGCCGAGTCGGTGACGGCGACATGGGTGACGCCGAGGTGCAGCAGCTCGCTGGCAGCCTGGGCGGCGCTCTGGCTGGTCATGCGGTCCGGCTCGTAGTCGGGACCAGCGGAGGTCGAGGACTCGACGTTGAAGACGTTGAGGGTGTCGCGCCCCGACGCCCAGGCGAGCCAGTTGTTAGGCGCGGTGACCCCGGTGATGGCGATCTCCTGTGGCCACTCCCGCTGGGTCGCGAAACGCGCCCCGTCAGGCACCACCTTGGCCAGCTCAGCCGCCATCGCCCGCAGCTGCGGCGTCGGAGTCTGCTGCCGCACCACATCGCGCACGGACGCACCCACCAAGACCAGCGCCACCGCTCCCGCAAGCGCCAGCGCCTCGCCCACATGACGCCAGCGCAGCGTGCGCGCCACCGTGGCGAACAGCACCGCCAACGGCAGCACCAGCAGCACGCCGACATAGCCGAGGCCGCGGTTCATAAGCTGCAGGCTGACCACGTTGCGCGGATCCCAGCGCAGAAACAGGTCGGCGATGACCAGGAAGGCGAACGGCGCGACCACCAGCGCCAGCGCCCAGCGGCGGCCAAGCCACAGCCGCCAGGCGCCGAACGCCCAGCCGGCCAGCAGCACCCAGATCACCCCCTGGTGGAACAGGATCCGTCCCGCGAGCAGGTCGGCGAGGCGCTGCGGCAGCAGCGGGTTGATCCAGGAGGTGAGGATGCCGCGCAGGTCGGCGTGCGCGAACGAAGGCAGCAGCCAGAAGGCGGCCAGCCCGGCAGCCAGCGCCACCGCGCCGGCCAGCCCGCGCACCCGCGCCCTGGTCACCCGGTCAGTGACCAGCAGCGCCGGCACGATCAGCAGCAGGAACACCGCCAGGATCAGGGCCGAGATGGCATGGGTGACGAACAACCCCGCCAGCGACAGCGCGGCGATCACGATCCGCCGCCGGGTCGGGACGGCCGCCACCCGCAGAATCGCGCCCAGCGCCAGGCAGAAGAACGCGCCGCCGAGCTGATTAGGGATCAGGCCGATGCCGAACGTCCCCGGCAGACCCACGCCGCCATAGGGGCTGGCGATGCACAGCGACAAGATCGCGGCGATGCCGGCAGCGCGGCGGCCGAGCCCGAAGGAGACCGCGAGGTAGGCCACGCTCGGCGGCAGCGCCAGATAGGCGAGCACCGAGGCGGCCTTAAAGGCGCCAGCGACCGACAGCAGCCCGAAGCCGAGCGCGTGCACCAGCGCGACCAGCCAGGTGAACCCCGGGCCATAGAACAGGAACTGCTCGTAGCCAGTCGCGAAGCGGGGCTGCCAGCCGTCCAGACGGGCGTGCGGCAGCAACTCCCTAATGGTGAACTCGGCCCGCACCAGGTGCGCCATGGTGTCGTCGCCGGATGGAGGGTAGGGGCCCCACAGCCCGGCGAGCAGCCACAGCGCCAGCCCGAGGGCCAGCAGAATGCCGACGACCGCGACGATGGTTGGAGCGCGCCCGGCCTCCGGCTCAAACCGTGGATCGGGCGCCTCCCCGAGCCCCGGACCGACGAGCGGCCCAGGCCGTGGTTCCGGCCCGGGTGCGGGTTGCGTCTCGATCGTGGTGGCCATCGACTGATATTCCAGGCTTCCAGGTGCTGACAGAGAATGAACTCGGGGGGACTAGTTTCCCGTGTTCCGCTCGGTGGCGCGACGGCGCAGCTCAGCGGCCACAAAGTCGTCCAGGTCGCCGTCGAGCACCGCCTGGATATTGCCGGTCTCGGCGTTGGTGCGGTGGTCCTTGACCATCTGATAGGGGTGCAGGACGTAGGAGCGGATCTGGTTGCCGAAAGCGATGTCGCCCCGCTCGCCGCGCAGATCGGCGAGACGCCGCTCACGCTCCCGGCGGGCCAGCTCGGCCAGGCGCGCGCCCAGGATCTTCAGTGCGATGGTCTTGTTAGCGAGCTGGGAGCGCTCGTTCTGCACCGCCACCACGATGCCGCTGGGCAGGTGGGTGATACGCACCGCCGAATCGGTGGTGTTGACCCCCTGCCCGCCCGGCCCCGAGGAGCGATAGATGTCGATACGCAGGTCGCTCTCGTCGATCTCAGGCGCGTCCTCCCGGTCCAGCACCGGGATCACGTCGACCGCCGCGAACGAGGTGTGGCGCCGTTTGGCCTGGTCGAACGGTGACATCCGCACCAGCCGGTGAGTGCCAGCCTCAGCGGACGCGAGCCCATAGGCACGGGGACCCTCCAAGGTGACGGTGACCGACTTGATGCCGGCCTCATCGCCTTCCTGGTAGTCGTTCACGGTGACCTTGAAACCGCGCCGCTCCGCCCAGCGGGTCTCCATGCGCCACAGCATCTCGGCCCAGTCCTGCGACTCGGTCCCGCCAGCGCCGGGGTGGATGGTCATGATCGCGTCGCGGTCGTCGAACTCGCCGCCGAGCAGCGCCAGCACCTCGAGGTCATCGACCTCCCTGGCGAGGGCGGCAAGGCCCTGGCCGACCTCGGCGGCGGCCGCGTCGTCAGCCTCCTCCTGCGCCAGCTCGTTGAGGGTCTCCAGATCGGAGAGCTGCCCGGAGAGCCGCCCCACCTGGTCAAGGTCACCCTCGATCGCGGCGAGGCGACGCATCACCCTGCGGGCCCGGTCGGGGTCGTCCCAGAGGTGGGGCGCCGCCGCCTGCTGCCGCAGCTCGCTCAGTTCCCGCTGCTTGGCCTCCAAGTCAAAGGAACTCCTTCGCGTCAGCCAGCCGCTTGGCCAGCGCCGCCAGCTCCGGTGAATGATCAGTCGGCAACTCAGGATCTCCCGCGAAGTTTGAGCATGACGACCCTCATGGTACCGGCCGCCGCCATGGTCTCACTTGAGCTGCAGAAACCCGATCACGGGCTTCCGATCACGGGCTTCCGATCACAGGCTTCCGATCACGGCCCGACAAGCCGCGGCGTCGCGGTGGCAGCGCCCACCATGTCCGGCGCGACCACCCGCAGATACGCCAGAAACGCCACCGGCGTGACCGCACGCAGCCGCACCGTCACCTGCGGCACCGTTCCTGATCGCATCAGCATCTGTCACTCAGCGCTGATCGGTGGCCCCGAACGGTCCTGGGCCGCCTGGTCGGTGGCGGTATCCGGTTCGGGCGGACGGGTCTTATGGGCTTGTGGCCCTGCCCGCTGTCCTCCTGGACCGCCAGGTCCCTGTACCGTCGACTCAGGTACGACCTCCGGCGCGGCGTTGGCCGCGTCGGTGACCGTGGCCTGCCCGGCGGAGTCGGCAGCTCTCCCGATGCGATCCTCTGGTCGCAGCCGGGCACACCATCCCCGTCGCCGGGCTCGGTACCCAAGCCCACGCCTGCCGATCACCACCGCCGCCGCATGATGGCGCGACACCGTGATTGCAGGTTTCGTTTGCTGATTGAGCGGGGTCTGCCAGTAGCGACCGCCCCACACCGACGTCCACGCCGGGTCCACCGCCACCACCCACAGGCCGGCATTGGCAGCCATGCCGATCAGCAGGTCACGGAACTGCCGTGTGGGGATGCCGGAGATGGTGCGGCGGAAGGTCTTGCCACGCGCGCCCCGGCCGAGGGTCTCCCGGCCCACCTGGCGGGCGTCGGCGAAATTCAGGTCCTCAACCACCAGCGAGCGGCAGCCACATAGCTTGGTTAGATGGATCACCTCAGCGACCGCCGCCCGCAACCGGCCGTCGCGGGTGCTGGCCGGCTGTTCCCCCAAGCCCAAGGGGATGGAACGGGGCGCACCAATCGGGTTACCTGCCGGGTTGAGTGTCCAGACGGCGAGGTGGTCGCTGTTGAGGTCGACGGCGACGGCGGGATGCTGGCGCAGGTCCGCCAGTGATGGCACCGGCCGGGATGGGAGCCGCCACGATGCGTCCAGGTACCAGCGCTCCCGATCTGGGTCCAGCCGGATGGTGTAGGCGATCGCGCCATTGGTCGATTGTGCGGCCCATTCGGCGGTCCGGTAGCTGAAGGTGACCGGGCATGTCAGCCGGTAGCGCCCGCGGGGCCGGTTGGCCAGGTGCGCCAGAAGAGCGGGCAGCTTCAACTCCAACCAAAGCTCGTCCGGATGCACCCTGATGGTCTCGTTCCCAAAGGGCTTGGCGGCCTCCCCGTCGGCAGTGAAGAACAGGCGCGCGGCCTGCCAACGCGCTCGCCACTGCTCTTCGGTGAGCGGCACCTGGTCGCGGTCGCTAGCGTGGCGAAGCTTGGCGAGCTTGCGGCCTCCGCGACACACCGAGACCCGCCCGGCCGTGATTCGCTCCTCGACCTCAGCCAGCCTGGCTTCGAGATGCTGCAGGCGGATTTTCTTGGCGAACCGCTCTGCCTGGCTGGCATACCCACGTATCCGACCCTGACGGCCGCCAACCGGTACTGCCAGCCGCGAGCGAATCGTCCGACAGACCCGCCGCAACCTGTCCCTCGCATCCAGTAGGTTGCGATAGCCGCGCTGCCACTGGTCGTTGGTAGTCCTAGTGATTGCCGCAGCCCACCGCGCCGACGATGCGGGCGTCAGAGCGCGTTTACGCTCCGCCCACTGGTCGTCACCGATGCCAAGACGGCAGCGAACTGATAGATCCTGCCCGGCCAGATGGCCAAGGTGCTGTCCGACGATGCGCAGCACCTGCGCATCGTCTGCACTTACCCGGAGGCGAGTCCGGATGCAGGCGCCGGTTGGCGGGGCGACAACGAAGGGAGCAGTAAGCGAACGCATGTTCAGATCATACCGCGCGACAGCGACAAGGGTCCCAGCCGCGTGCAACACCACCAACCCGCCGCTGGACTGGCCGGTGATCGTCACCGAGTTGGTCAGCAGCCCACCCACTGACTGCCGCAGCGCTGTTGCTCCCAGACGCCGCCCGGATGCTCCACCTCCTCGCCACCCTCACGGACCCTGATCCAGGCGACCCCTCAGCACAAGGGGAAAGGGCAAAGGCGCCAGCACCCAGGCAGCGCCGCCAGCTCCAGCGGCCCGGCCCGGATCACCGCGCGGTAAGCGGTGAGAAGTTTCCATACAGGATCAAGGCGCCCCGGCCCGGGACCTGCGCGCGGCACCGCAAGCGGCGCCGTGCTCGGCCCCGGCCGGGCGCCACACCACCACGGCTACCGCCGTCCCGACGAGCCCAGCATCCGCCACGGAGCTGCCTCATGAAGCCGCCGCCCGCCGCCGCATCAGTTACCGTCCAACCATTGGGCAATGCTCAGTCCGGCCTTCCCTGCCCAGCCGCCTGATGCGGGCCCCGGGTCGCGGGCCGAAAGCTCGATGGCGTTCGCCCGAGCACATCAGACGAGCCGATCCGACACGTCTGCTGTAGCCCGACTAGCGCGAGCCGGCACATCCGGCTATTCAGACTCCTCTGACAATGACGCCTGCCGTCGCGACAGGAACTCCCTCGTTAGAGCCCCCGGTCGCCTCAATATGTATTCAAGAGGTGCCCGAACCATATCGATCCGCTTCAGCAATTCCTCTGGGAGATCGTTTTTCTCTTCGTCGCGAGTAATTTCAAGTTCAAGATAGCGATCGAGGCGTATCCAGGCCCTAGCTAGATCTTCAATAGCACTTCTAGAAACAGAAATCCTTCCATGACGTTCCATAACGAAAGCAACATAGTCGGGGGGTAGAAACGTTGAAGGATCGGACAACATTTTCTGCTGCCCACGAACAAGCTCCAAGACTTCCGCAAGGACATCTTGTGTAGGGCGTTCAGCTCCTACAACCGATGGCGCCGTGTCCTTTATATCATTGAGCTTTTTTTCGAGCATCGGCCACCAGACGCCGAAAATCTCATCGAGTCGGCTTTCGTCTAGGACCCCCAGCCCAGTATCCCCACAAGCCTTATTCAGGCTTCTAACAAGCTTGTGTACGTCCTCACGCTCATAGACTGTGGACTGAAATTGCAACAGAGGACCGGTTACATCTGTACGCTGGATGCCGAAAAGGAAAGGTGCCACCCTGCTCCGCTCTAACGATTTCGACAATGCACCCGCCTCAAAATTTACCCAAGGGGCAGCTATATTTTCGGCAGTTATGCAAAGAATACCGTAACCTGAGTGCTCGAGTTCCTGGGAGATGTCCGTATTCCATCGTGCCCCTTTGTCAATATCCTCAGAAGAGACGTATGGCTCGATTGCCTGGATGACCGCCGGCAGCCAGTCGTGCAACGCCAAGGCGACTTGATGACTTGTGGATCCAGACCAGCTAATGAAGACCTTCACGCTGCCCTCCGTGGACTTGCCAGGAGCACACGGGCAAGATGGCGGCAACCTATCCCTTTCGAGTTACCCAGACAAGCGGGCAAAGTGCTCCCTTTGGCTCATTCGACGATCGGCCATGGCTGTGCTTCGAGCAGGCGCCTTTGACCTGATAGCCACCAACGCTCAACGAGGGCGCTCAGGGGTACTTGACGATGAATGAGCCAAGATCATTCTCCTGCCGGGCCCTAGCAAAGTCACGTTTTGTCCCAAATGTGGCGTGCCGCAAGCAACCTGTGGACCACCCCTCCCAGCGGAAGTCGCAGGTCCGAAGGCAGAGACGCCAGTCCTGGCTAGTCGGACGAAACGGGCATCTAAGTGATCTGCCGGGGCCCTGCGCCCAGGTGCAGGCGAGGTGTGGCGAACATGTGGGGGGTGCAACGGTCGACCTGGCTGTTCTGATGATCTCTTTGCACTGGAGTTCCGTCGTATCGCCGGGGCGCGGATACGCTACCCGTTGCTGGATGTCGGGCGAGGGGAGAGTCGTGTTAGAGTCCGCTCAGCTTCGCGGTTGGGATGATTGCCACGGGCAGGAGGAATTGGATGGCCACGCTTGACTCACCCTGGCATCGCGGCGTCCAATTGGGCTTCGCGGCGAACCATATCCTTGTCGTCGGCCCTGTGTTACCGGGAGCATAGCGATGCCCAAAGTCTTCATCAGTCACTCGTCAAGTGATGACAAGGTCGCATCTGAGATCGCACAGGCACTTCAGCGTGCTAGGTTGGAAGTATTCTATGACCATTGGTCTCTGACGCCTGGCGACTCTCTAGTTGAAAAGATCGGGACGGGTATCGCAGACGCGAATGTGCTGGTGCTGCTGCTATCAAGGTCCTCGCTGAACTCCCGGTGGGTCGGTCAGGAAATCAACGCGTTCTTCAACCGCGCAATGTCGGACCGGGGGATTCGCATAATCCCGGTGGTGCTTGAGGACGTTGAAATTCCTCCACTGCTACGAGACCGCTTGTACATCGACCTTCGCGTGGACCGAGCAGCGGGGATCGCTAAGCTTGTGCAACAGCTCACTACGATTTCGGATATATGCACCGTGTTACCGGACGAGGTCCTGATCGACAATTTTGATGCCGGCATGATGAGATCTAATTTTCTAGGTGGGTCAACGCTTGTGTACCATGAAACCGGCGATCCCACGACTCTCACGGCGATCTTCCTCAATCGCGGCCAAGGAAGAGCGCTGGGACTCGCGTTTAATTTTCGACCGAGTGCTGATGCCCCCCCGCAATTTGTCGGCTATGCCACACGTCTTCAATTCGCCAACTGGGAAGAGTTCGTGCGATGTCGCTACTGGTTATGTTTCGACGTGTGGTCCGACGGCAACGCACCAAGCATTCAGCTTGAGATAAAGCGTTTGAAGAGTCCGCCTATGGAACAGAGTCAACAGGAGATCGCAAAATGGCAAATTAACCTGCCAAGATCATCCTTATGGCGCTCCCGGAGTTTGTGTCTTGCTGATATCCAATTACCTCACGCTTCTTGGGACAACCTCTGGGAGATCTGCTTTGTTCTGTTCGGGGATCGCGTGGCAGGTGACGAGGGTCTTGTGCAGATCGACAACTTGAGGCTCTCCCGAAATTCAAACTGAGTACGAGGGGCCACAGCCAGCATCTCGCCTCGAATCACAGGGTCGGTAAAGTCACGCTTTGTCGCAAATGTGAGGTTCCATGAGCAGCCTGTGGACCCACCCTCCAGCGGAAGTCGCAGGTCCGAAGGCAGGAACACAGTTCCGGCTAGTCGGACGAAACGGGCATCTCGCAACTTTGCCGAGGCTCTGGGAAAACCCGTGATGATGCTACAGTCGCTATTGCTTCGTGAGGCCCAGGATTGGCTGCGCCGATGCGGTACTGGATAGAGGGTGATGAATAGCGGTGAGTGAGGAATTTGCCCTCGGCACTTGGCACCAGGAGCCGGATCAGAGGGGGCTTCGAGTAGAGGCTAGAATTCGGATCAGTCAGCAGGAATGCGAGGCGTATCTTGATGCTATTTCGAGATACCGCGCGTTATCCGAGCGGAACACGTATCAGATCCTGCAAAGAAACTATGCCAGATTGGCCTCGATGCTCGCCACCTACACTAATCTTGAAAAAGTGGGCGGAAGGTTCCGAACCGTCGATACGCGCTCGGTCTCAATCCTATTCATGGGGGAGATGACCAATTGGCTCGCCTCTACTCGTCTCTACCTGGAGAGCGAACGCGACTTTCTTGTGGGACAATTCGGCGAGGGTAGCGAGGAGTTCCGCAGCTTCAAGCGTGCGACTTCGCGAGCGTTCGACACCTATCCTGGCTACCGCTTTCTCTACAATCTCAGGGACTATGCCCAACATTGTGGTCCGCCAGTATCAGGTATGAAGGTCTCACGCGATTCGCAGGGCAAGTCGATTATCGAGATGTATCTCAACCGCCCAGAGCTTCTGATCGCACGTTTCTCATGGAGCCATCATTCAAGGACGCTCCTGAATGTTTGGCCTGAGCAGATCTCGATCATGCCCCTGGTTAAAGAAGCCATGGACGGCTTCCGATTGATTGAAGAAGAAGTGCTTCGCATTCTCATTCATCGATGCGACGCGGCGTTGACGAAGATGAGGGAGGGTATTGCGCACACTGAAGGGGAAGGACATCCGGCCGTATTCAGGCTGCCGGCGCCAGGGAGTCAGGGACAACTCTCATGGCAGACCTTTCCGGAGCCGCGCGCGCTCGACCTTATCGACGATGCCCTTCGTGCTGAGGACCCTCTGTCGAGGTTAGTAAGTCCCTCAAAGGATCCGCCAGCGTGGTCCCCTTCCCAAATGCATGCAAACGCTCGGGCCGCTGCTGTGGTCACGACGTGGCTGGAACATGGGGGAGGCGATGAATTCACAAGGAGCGTGAACCGAATAATTCAGGCTGACAAGGGGATCGTTCCGCTAGTCAGCGGCCTGACGAATCTATGTGTCGTTCTCATCAAAATGCTCGGTCAAGCGCTCGGATCGCCGCCAGAGGACCTTCTTGGGTCATTTATCGCGCAGGACCGAGATTAGATGAACGCACCGAGAGCGTTCGACTCGAGCCTCCCCATGCCAGCTGTCTGCAGACTGTCATCATCAGCTTCGTCCACAGTCCTACCAAGACGACGATCGCAGGAAGGCCCACAGCCTGAGCTGCTTGGCTCAAGAACACGAGCGGCCCCACTGACCAGACAGCGACTACAGCACAGATTCTATGTCCGGACCGGGGCGAATCGTACCCATGCTCTTGCAGAGTTGATCAAGACGACTTGACTCATGATCGCAGGCCCGGGGCCTGTGGCCCAGGCGGCCACGGCCTTGCCGCTCGAGCCCTAGCGGACGTTTGGGGCTTCCGTGCTTGCTCCCGGTGGTCCGGCGTCGGCGACCAGGCAGAAACCAGCCTATGGGAGGACTCGTCGCCGCGCACGGCCACCAGAGCACGCCGACATCCTGCGAGGCGGCCCGACCACCCGCGAACCCACAGGGCTCCCTACCTCATCGGGACCGCGCAGCCAATGGTTATGCTCTTTGCACGTGGCACACCTCCCAGATCAGGTTGGCGTAGATCTCGACTACGGGCAGTTGCGGAAGGGAGCTTATAGGCACTTGACGATGAATGAGCAGGGTCATTCTCCCGGCTGACCTGGGTGACATCTCGTACCCTCAACGCGCCTTGACCAAAGTCGAGCAGACACGGCGAGCATGCGCGTCAGGACTGCGTGAATGATCCTGCGAACCGCACGGCATGTCCCGCGACGGATTTGGATCAGCCTTGCCGTGCCCGGCCGGCTGATGCGGTCCCTGGTCGCGGAGGACCGGAAACGCCGAAGGGCGTCCGCGCCCGGACGGGACCGCGAAGACCTGCGCGGCCTGTTCTCCCGCGCATCCTCTCCCCGCCGGCAGTGCTTCTCTCTGCGGCCCGGCGGCTATGCCCTTGGCTTGATCTGCACAGACTCCGGGATGAAGTACCAGGGACCGCCGAGAGCCTTCGCGCGCTCGAACCCCGGGCTATCGGCAGCCGGCCAAGTCCGCATCCCCGGATGCTGACCGCCGCCGAGCAACACGACACGCTCGATTGCAAGCCGCATCAGTCCACGGCGCCCATGCACGTCGGCGCCGTTCCACGCCTCTAGGATGCTCGCACCGGGCGGAAGGTTCGTGAACACGCGCGCACCTGCCGCGCGTTCGAGCTGCCGGTTCACCTCAGTAACCTTCCCGTCGACCAGTGCCAGTTGCCGGGCAAGATCCGCCTGCATGCTCTTTCGCTGCTCGCGGTCGCGGCACGTGATCATCCGCTGCGTGTGATCCTCGATAAGGTCGTCACGAACGTCAGTGAGCTGCTGGCGCTCACCAAGCAGCCGCGCCACATCAGGCTCTTTGGAATGCTGCCACCTGGACGCGAACTCCGGACTTGCGAACACGGCCAACACGTACTCAGTCACGAAGGCCTCGACCGGTTCGGCCAAACGGCCCATCTTCCCGCAAGCGTTCGGGTTGTAGGTCGTCTTCCGGCAGACATAGCGCCGCTTCACAGGCAAGCCGGGACGGTCGCGCTTTGCCGCGCCGATAACGGGGAGCCCGCACTCGCAATAGACCAGGCCAGTCAGTAGATACGTTCCCCACGGTCCCCGATGACCCTTGTACCGCTCCTCTGCGTTGAGGATCACCTGCACCCGATCCCACACCTCCCGATCGAGGATCGCCGGCCACTGCGCCGGATACTCGTTGGTGACTTCGACGAGCTTTCCGTTCTTCTTCACGGTGGTGGTGTGCGACCGCATCCCAATCACCCGCGTCGATTGAAGAATCGGCCGAATGGTTCCCGGTCGCCACCTGCCGCGCCCGGTCGTAGTCGGTACTTCGTTCCGGTTCAACTCGTCCACCATTGATTTGAGCGACTGACCGGACAGCAGCGCGGTTGCCCATTCTCGGATGAGCGCCGCCTCCGCTTCGACCACAGTGACGCCATCGCGTTCGTACCCGTAGGGCCGGCCGCCACCGTCGAACTTGCCGCTCCGAGCGTTCGCGCCCTTCTTGCGCCGCGTGCGCTCTGCGATCTTGTCGGACTCGTATGCGGCAGCCGCGACGTGCTCACGCGCCGCCCGTACTCCATCCGATGTTCCAAGGTCGTAGCGGTTGTCGTTGGTCATCTGGATCACGAACGGCATGCCGGCCTCCGCAAGCTCAATCAGGCTCTCAAGCTCACGCGGTCGCCGGTACAGACGTTGGACTTCGGTACAAAGGATGCCGTCACAGCCGTCGCCCTTGACAATGGCAACCATGCGCTCGAAGTCCATACGCTTCTGCCTAGAGTGCCGGCTAGCGGAGATGCCGTCATCCTTGAACGAGGCAATGATCTCGTCACCATGCTCGGCCGCCCACGTCGCGCACTCGCCAAGCTGAATGCCGACGTTCTCAGACTCCCTACGGCGCTGCTCTTCCTTGCTGAGCCGCGCGTAGGCCAGCCACCGCATACCACTCATCGCATGCTCCCCTGCGCCGTTTCCCTGGTCAGAAGCATAGCACGATCGGTGTTTGTTGAATAGTGGTGGACGCTGACGGCTATGACAGGTCGCCTAGCCATGGGCCTGCCATGGGGGCGGAGCGAGCCGCTTGGAATGGGGCGCTGGCGCGGTTGCTGCCGGCTCCGGCTGGTGGCGGGCGAGTGCTCGACGCGGGGGCGGGCACTGCGGATGCTCGATCGGCTGCGAGCTGTCGCCACCCGTGAGGGCCTGGCGATCGAGTGCGTCGAAGGCAGCGCCGAGCAGCCGCCAGCCGGACCGTTCGACGCCGTGATCGAGCGGCATCTGCTGTGGACCCTCCCCGACCCTGGCCGGGCGCTGGCCGCTTGGCGCGCGGCGGCGCCGGCCGGACGGCTGGTGCTGTTCGAGGGCATGTGGGGCAATATCGACCCGGTCGAGGCGCTGCGAAGCCGCGCCCGCGAGCTGCTGCGGCGCCTCCGCGGCGAGCCCGACCACCACCACGCCAGCTACGACCCGGCAGTCCTCGACCAACTCCCCTTCGGCGGCGGCGCCTCCCCCGACCAGCTCGTCGCACTGGTGGAGCGCGCCGGCTGGGAGGTCGCCCGCCTGGAGCGCCTCCACGACGTCGAATGGGTCCAGCGCCTGTCGCTCCCCCCGAGTAGGCGCCTGTTCGGCGTAACCCCTCGCTTCGCCATCAGCGCCGGCCGCTGAGAGAGGTGCCAGCCGCCGTCTCGCGCTACCCGGCCAGGTCGTCGGCCAGGGCTGTGCCTGGCTCGTCGGCCGCTGCCTCGGGGGGTTCCGGTGTGGCGGCGCGGGCGTTGTCCAGAGCGTCGCGGGCGGCGGCGCCGTAGAGGGTGCCGAGGAAGGTGTAGCCGGTGCTGGAGGGGTGGAACCAGTCGTCGCTGAACATCTCCGGGCGCCGGTGGAAGGCGGCACGGGTCACCTTGGCGATGTCGAGCACGGTGATGCCGTGGTGCTCCAGTTCGGCCTTGTAGAGGCGGGTGTAGGCACGCGCCCAGGTGCCGAGGACGTTGCGCAGCGGCCAGCGGAAGGCACGCGAGGTCTCGGCTGGAGGCAGCCCGGAGACCACCTTGACGGCATCGGGTGCCACGGTCTCCAAGCCGCTGGCGAGCAGCCGTAACTGGCGGCGCACCTCCAGCATCGGGGTGCAGTGGGTGATGTCGTTGGTGCCGACGCAGACGAGCACCACGTCCGGGTCGATCTCGGCGAGCTGTGGCAGCTGCTCGGTGACCACGTTGGCGAGCCGTGCGCCGGAGACGCCAAGGGCGTGCAGCGTGACTCGGTGTTGCTCGGCCAGCACCTGGGCGACGCCGTAGGTCAGGGTCGTTTCGGCCGAGTCGGCGCCGACCCCCGCGACGGAACTGTCACCAAGCACCGCGAGAACCAGCGGTTCCCCGTCCTCAGGCCCGAGCACGCAGTCGATCTCGTGCGGCTGGCTTGCTGGCAGGAACCGGTGCCGGGTCGCCACCCACACCTCTGCCGCCAGCGTGCCCACGGCCGCTCCGCTCGCCACCAACGCCATTCGCCCGGCTTGCCGGGCACCGAACCGGATGCCCATTCCCATCCCGCGTACACCTCCTACAGCAGAGCGTACGAAGGATCGCGCAGTTTGTGAAGGGAGATGCGGTTACCGCATAGGCACGATTCGGTCAAGCTCTCCCGGGTCGCGCTGGTATCGCCCGACCAGCTCGGCGGTGCAGGCGTCGATGCGCTGGTGCAGGGTGCGGCGATAGACCGATAGTGCCGCCTCGGCTTCGCCCAGAGCCTCGGCCATCTCACTGAGCCGACTGGCGTCGTCCCATGGCATCGGCGTCTCCCACAGCCGTGCCAGGTCGCCGGTAGGCGCGTCGTCCACCAGCGGGTTCTCCCGCAGGCTGCCGGTGAAGGCGGGCGAGCGCCGCGCTCGGGCGTCACCTGGCCGCTCGCGGGTGGCGGCGGCAACCGCCATGTCCTCGGCGCTCGGCTCGCCGCCGGCCAGGGCGGTGCGGGCCAGGTCGAGCCGGCCCTGAACCAGGCGGCGCCAATAGCTCACCTGGCGTTCCTCCTCGCGCAGCGCCTCGCGCAGCGCCCGCAGGCCAACCAGCGGCTCGCTCTGTAGCTGTCCAGTGAAGGGATCCTCGGTCACGGCGGCTCCTCTTCTCGTTCGGTCCGGCGGCGGTCCCGGACGTGATCGTCCGGTTCCCTTTTCGGCAGCTGGCGCGCGCCACTCAAGCGGCTGGTCGGATAAGCTCAGACCATGCCGTCATCCTCACCGGAACCCGAGTCGAAGACGCCTCCGAGTCCGCCCGACGACGCACGGCCCACGGCGGTCAAGACCAGCCGGCGTGAGTCCAAGGCCGCCAAGGCCGCTCGCTGCGCGGAGATCCACGCCCGGCTCGCCGAACGCTACCCGGACGTGACCACCGCGCTCGACCACGGCTCGGCGTGGGAGCTGCTGGTGGCGACGATCCTCTCGGCCCAGTCGACTGACGTGACCATCAACAAGGTCACCCCGGAGCTGTTCCGCCGCTACCCGACCGTCGCCGACATGGCGGGCGCCGACCGGGCAGAGCTGGAGGAGATCCTGCATCCCACCGGCTTCTTCCGCAACAAGGCCAAGTCGGTCCAGAGCGCGGCCGCCTACCTGCTCGAACATCACGGCGGCGAGGTGCCGGACCAGATGGGGGACCTGGTCAAGCTGCCGGGGGTCGGGCGCAAGACCGCCAACGTGGTGCTCGGCTCATATTTCGCCCGCAATGAGGGCGTGGTGGTGGACACCCACGTGGGGCGGCTGTCACGGCGTCTCGGCCTGACCCGCGCGAGCGACCCCGTCAAGGCCGAGCAGGACCTGATGCGGCTGCTCCCGAAGGTGGACTGGACGGTCTTCTCGCACCGCCTGATCTGGTTCGGCCGCGAGGTCTGCGCCGCCAAGGACCCCCGCTGCGACCGCTGCGAACTGGCCGACCTGTGCCCCTCAGCCTTCAAGGTCGGCCGCTGGGTCGAGAAGGCCCCGGCAAAGAAAGCCGCGAAGGCGAAGCCAGCGAAGCCAAAGACCACGACGGCGAAGCAGCGCGGCTAGCGACAGGCGCTGCCGCTAGCGCCCGCGGCACTTGGTCCGGCGGGATCGGTACAACGGAGGAGTTTGAGGGGCAGCACTGGATGGGTACTTGCGCTTCTGGATGGGTACTGCGGCTGCGCAGGATCGCAATACCGCTTTCCAGTCAGGAGACAGCCCGCGACGATGGTAGGGAATGGGCTCGGCGCGACCTGGTCGGTGCCGGCGACGGTTCGCCGCACCTTCAGCGGTCGCGCCGACCAGGTGCGCGCCGCACGGCGCCTGGTTGGAGGCTTCCTTGGAACCGCCTCACCCCTGCATGACGTGGCGGTGCTGCTGGTGAGCGAGGCGGTCACCAACGCACTGCTGCACTCGGCCTCCGGCGACGAAGGCGGCAGCTTCGAAGTGGTCTGCAAACTGGACCGCTCGGGCCGATTACGGGTCGAGATCTACGACGGCGGCTCCACCAATCGGCCACGCCGCCGGGTCCACTTCCCCGACGCGCTCACCGGCCGCGGCCTGGAACTGTTCGATGCCCTGGCCAACCGCTGGGGGTCCAGTGGCGGCCGCCGCGGCCATGTCGTCTGGTTCGAGCTGGACCTGGCGCGGGCAGGCGGGGCCCCGATCCGGCTTCCCTGATCCCTACCCGATCCTTACCTGAGGATCAGCTTCAGCCCTTCATGGGTGGGCTGAAAGCCGAGGGATAGGTAGAAGCGCAGGGCGTCCGGGCGCCGCCTGTCGGTGGTGAGCTGCACCACGCGGCAGCCCCGGGCGCGTGCGCGTGTGATCGCCCAGTCGACCAGGGCGTGGCCGATGCCGGCGTTCCGGTGGCGGGCATCGATGCGGACCGCCTCGATCTGGGCGCGCTCTCCACCCTCATAGGTCAGAGACGGGATGAAGGTGAGCTGCAGGGTCCCGACCACTTCGCCGTTCAGCTCGGCGACTGCCAGAAAATTTCGCGGGTCCCGGTTGACCTCCTCGAACGCGCGCCAGTAGAGCTCGGGCGTGCCTGGGGACTCGCGGGTGGTGCCGAGGGCGTCGTCGGCCAGCAGGCGCACGATGGCGGGCACGTCCTGGTAGCGGGCGCGCCGGATGGTAGCTGCGGCTGCTTGGTCTGGTGTCATCGTGGCTAGTGTAAGGTATGATTTCCTAACAACCGTTTGTTAGGGAGCCTACCGTATGCGGACCCGGCGGGAGCAGATCGAGGACGAGGCCAGCGCCCTGTTCGCCGCGCGCGGCTATGCGGCGACCAGCATGCGTGACATCGCCAAGGCGCTCGACCTGCAGGGGGGCAGCCTCTACGCGCACATCCTCTCCAAGGAGGCCCTGCTCGCCGCGATCGTCCAGCAGGCGAGCGAGCGCTTCCACGGTGCTGTCCGGCCGCTCGCCGAGGGACCCGGCATGGCGGCGGCGCGTCTGCGCGCGATGATCAGGGCGCACGTGGGCGTGGTGACCGAGGCGCCGAGCAAGGCCAAGGTGTTCCTGTTCGAGTGGACCTTCCTCGGTTCCGCCCGCCGCGAGCAGGTGGCCCTCGCCCGGGACGCCTACCAGGCGCACTTCGAGCGGGTCATCGCCGAGGGCATGGCCGCCGGCGAGCTCGCCCCGGGCGACCCCAGGCTCGCGGCGACCTACGTGCTCTCGGCCCTGAACGCCATCGCCCACTGGTACCACCCGGACGGCCCGCTCACCCCGGCCGAGATCGCCGACCGCTACGCCGACCTGTTCCTGCAAGGGGTCGAGCACCCCGCGCCCGTCGCCGTCACGTCGCCATAGGAGGTAGGTGATGAACGACCGCATCCAAGCCTTCAACCAGCGCGTCGCCACCGGTGCCAAAGTCGAGGCGGGCGACTGGATGCCCGATGCCTACCGTGAGGCGGTGCGCCGGTTCGTCGAGATGCACGCCAACTCCGAGCTGATGGGCGTGCTGCCCGAGCGGGAGTGGATCATGCGGGCGCCCACGCTCAAGCGCAAGCTCGCCCTCACCGCCAAGGTCCAGGACGAGGTCGGCCACGCCCAGCTGCTCTACCGGGTCGCCGAGGACCTCGGCAAGCCGCGCGAGGCGATGATCACCGACCTGATCGCCGGGCGCACCAAGTTCCACAACGTCTTCCACTACCCGACCAGGAGCTGGGCGGACGTGGGCATCATCGCCTGGCTGGTCGACGCCGCCGCGATCGTCGCGCAGCAGGCGCTGCGCGAGTCGTCCTACGCGCCCTATGCCCGCACCATGAAGAAGATCTGCTGGGAGGAGTCGGTCCACATCATGCACGGCCGCGACGTCGTGCTGACCCTGGTCAACGGCACCGCCACCCAGCGCGCCATGGTGCAGGAGGCGCTGGACCGCTGGTGGGGGCCGCTGATGCAGATGCACGGCCCCCGCACCGACCCCGCCAAGGACCGCGACCTGGCCTGGCGCATCAAGAACAAGGACAACGAGACCCTGCGGCAGGAGTTCCTCAACACCTACGTGCCGCGCGTCCGCGAGATCGGCCTGCGCCTCCCCGACCCGGAGTTGCGCCAGGACCCGGCGACCGGCCGCTGGCACTACACCGAGCCGGACTGGAAGGAGCTGTACGCGGTGGTCACCGGCCACGGGCCCAAGTCCGCCGAGCGCCTCGCCTTCCGCCGCCTCAACTGGGAGCAGACCCAATGGGTCCGCGACACCATCTTCGCTGCTCCGGGAAAGGCTGCCTGACCATGACGCTCGAGGTGTACGAGGTCTTCAAGCGGGAGCGCGAGGGCGCTGCCATGGTCCATGCCGGCAACCTGCTCGCCCCCGACCCGGAGCTGGCCAGCCACTACGCCCGCGAGTTCTACGGCCGCCGGCAGGAGTCGGTGCGGCTGTGGATCGTGCCGAGGGCCGCCATCCGCGAGCTGGACGACCCCGACCTGCTGCAGCCGCCGTTCGATCGCTCCTTCAAGAAGCCCATTGGTTACTCGACCGAGATCAAGCGCAAGCTCGCCGAGGCGAGAGGGCGAGCTGAGGGTAAGCCTGAGGAGGTCGAGGCCGGGTGACACCAGTGACCGCCGTCATGGCCGAGGCGCTCGACCGGGGTACCCGCGAGGCGCTGGCCGGGCTGCTGCTGGCGATGGCCGACGACGAGTTCGTGCTGGGGTTCTGGGATTCGGAGTGGACCGGGATCGCGCCGCTGCTGGAAGAGGACGTGGCCCAGAGCTCCATCGCCCAGGACGAGATCGGCCACGCGCAGGCGCTCTACCGGCTGCTGGCGGAGCTGACCGGCGGCGACCCCGACCGGATCGCCTTCGGCCGCGAGCCCGGCGCCTACCGGCACGCACGGCTGCTCGACCACGCGCGCACCGACTGGGCTTTCTCGATCGCGCGCCGCTTCCTCTACGACACCGCCGACGCGGCCCGGCTCGACCTGCTGGTCGCGGGTGCGTGGTCGCCGCTCGCCGGGGTCGTCGCCAAGATGCGCCGCGAGGAGACCTACCACCTGCTGCACATGCACACCTGGCTGGAGCGCCTGGCCACCGGCGGCGAGGACGCCCGCGGGCGCCTGGTCGCCGCGCTGGAGCGGCTTTGGCCGGACGCCCGCACCGTGCTGGCCCCGCTGCCCGGTGAGGAACTCCTGGTGGCGGCGGGCATCCTCGGTGAGCCACTCGCGGTCGCCGAGCAGCGCTGGCTGGACGGCCTCGCCCCGATCTTCGCTCGCCTGGAACTCCCGTTCCCGTTCCGCCAGCTCGAGGGCGAGCGGCTGGAGCCAACCCTGGCCGTGCCCGCCGCCGCCGATCCGCGCGGGGGGCACGACGGCAGCGACAGCTTCCGCTGGCTGTGGGGGGAGTTCACGATGGTCTACCGCTCCGACCCGGAGGCGACCTGGTGAAAACAATGACCGTTGCCACGATCTGGGAGGCTTTGGCCGAAGTGCCGGACCCGGAGATCCCCGTGCTTTCGGTGGTCGATCTCGGCCTGGTCCACACGGTCGCGCTGGACCTGGCGGGTGGCGGGCGGCTGCGGGTCGAGCTGCTGCCCACCTTCGTCGGCTGCCCCGCGCTGGAGTTGATCCGCACTGCGGTGGCCGAGCGGCTCGCCGGCATGGCGGCCACGGTCGAGGTGGAGATGACCTTCGCCGAGCCCTGGACCTCGGACCGGATCACCCCCGAGGGCCGCCGCAAGCTCCGCGACAGCGGTTTCGCCCCTCCGGGCCCGGGATCCCTGGAGCCAGCGGGGCAGCAACCCGAGCGGCCCCTCTTCGCCACGATCACCACCAGGCCCGAGGCGGCTTGCCCGTATTGCGGTTCCCGTGACACCACCCTGGAAAATCCCTTTGGCCCAACCCTGTGCCGTGCGATCTTCTACTGCCGTCACTGCCGCCAGCCCTTCGAGCAATTCAAGAGGGTATGAGCGGCTCTTCAGCAGCTATGATGGTGCCGCTGAGCAGCAGCGACCCGCCTTGCTCTCGCTCTAGGAAGCGGCAGTTCCGAGAGCCTTACTATCCGCGCGGGAGGGTTTATGGCACTGCTTGAGGTCAAGGACCTTCGGGTCCAGTTCACCACTGACGACGGCATCGTGGGGGCCGTCGACGGGGTCAATTTCTCGCTCGATCGCGGCAAGACCCTCGGCATCGTCGGCGAATCGGGCTCGGGCAAGAGCGTGACCTGCCTGTCGATCCTGGGGCTGTCCCGCGGCGCGAAGGTCACCGGCCAGGCGGAGTTCGAGGGCCGCGACCTGCTCAAGATGCACCCCGACGAGATGCGCGACGTCCGCGGCAAGAAGATCGCCATGATCTTCCAGGACCCGCTCTCCAGCCTGCACCCGTTCTACAAGGTCGGCGCGCAGATCGTGGAGATGATCCGCACCCACGAGAAGGTCTCCAAGAAGGAGGCCCATGACCGCGCCGTGGATCTCCTGCGCAAGGTGGGCATCCCGCGGCCGGAGCGGCGTGCGAACGACTACCCGCACCAGTTCTCCGGCGGCATGCGCCAGCGGGCGATGATCGCGATGGCGCTTGCGCTCGACCCGGCGGTGCTGATCGCCGACGAACCCACCACCGCCCTGGACGTCACCGTGCAGGCGCAGGTGCTCGACCTGATCGAACGGCTCCAGGAGGAGTTCGGCACCGCCATCATCATGATCACCCACGACCTCGGCGTGGTCGCCGACATGGCCGACGAGGTGCTGGTGATGTACGCGGCCCGGCCCGTCGAGGTGGGCAGCCGCCGCGACGTCTACTACCACCCACACCACCCCTATGCCTGGGGGCTGCTGCAGTCGATCCCCTCGGTTGACACCGCCCACTCGGGCGAGCGGCTCCACCCCATCAAGGGTTTGCCGCCGAGCCTCATCCACCCGCCGGCCGGCTGCCGCTTCCACCCACGCTGTCCCTACGTGATGGACGTCTGCGTCCGCGAGGAGCCGCAGCTCCTGGCCGCCGATGCCACCGACGACCGGCACCGGTCCGCCTGCCACCTGTCCCTGGAGGACAAGCAGCGCATCTGGGACCAGGAGGTGGCACCGGCTCGATGAGCGCACAAATGAGCATGACTGACGCCAAGAGCCAGCCGCTGCTGCGGCTCAAGGGAATCAAGAAGCACTTCCCGATCACCCAAGGGCTCATCCTGCAGCGCGAGGTCGGCAGGGTCCACGCGGTGGACGGGATTGACTTCGAGGTCCGCCCGGGCGAGACGCTCGGGGTGGTAGGGGAGACCGGCTGCGGCAAGTCCACCCTCGGCCGGGTGATCTGCCGCCTGCTGGACCCCACCGACGGCACGATCGAGTTCGACGGCCGCGACGTCACCCATCTCAAGGGCGCGGAGCTGCGACGCTTCCGACGTGACGTGCAGATCATCTTCCAGGACCCCTACTCGTCGCTGAACCCGCGCAAGCGCATCGGCACGATCATCGGGGACCCCTTCCAGATCCACGGCATCGCCGACAAGAAGCAGCGCAAACTGCGGGTCCAGGAGCTGATGGAGGTCGTCGGGCTCAACCCCGAGCACTACAACCGGTTCCCGGCTGAGTTCTCCGGCGGGCAGCGCCAGCGCATCGGCGTGGCCAGGGCGCTGGCCCTGCGGCCCAAGCTGATCGTCTGCGACGAGCCGGTGTCCGCGCTCGACGTGTCGATCCAGGCGCAGGTCATCAACCTGCTCGAGGATCTACAGAACGAATTCAACCTGACCTACATCTTCATCGCCCACGACCTGTCGGTGGTCCGCCACGTCTCTGACCGGGTCGCGGTGATGTACCTCGGCAAGTTCGCCGAGGTGGCCGACGCCAAGCGCCTCTACGTCGAGCCGAAGCACCCCTATACCGGCGCGCTGCTGTCGGCGGTCCCGGTGGCCGACCCGGACCTGGCGGCGCAGCGCGAGCGGGTCATCCTGCAGGGCGACGTGCCCTCCCCGATCGACCCGCCCTCCGGCTGCCGCTTCCACCCGCGCTGCCCTAAGGCGCAGCAGAAGTGCGTCGAGGTGGAACCGTCGCTGGAGCCCAAGGTCGCCGGCGACCTGGCCGCCTGCCACTTCCCGATCGAGCCGGGCGAGAACCTGGCCGAGGCCAAGCCGGGCATCCGCCAGGAGCAGACCGTCCCGACGGTCGGGGCCTAGGGGGCTCTCCAGGGTTCGCTAGGAGTAGCGGACGCGCGGGTCCAGGTAGGCGTAGATGATGTCGACGACCAGGTTGCAGAGGGTGATGGCCAGCGCGATCACGATCGTGACCGCCAGGATCGCGGGCAGGTCACCCTGAAAGACTGAGTTGACCGCCCACTGCCCGACGCCCTGCAGGTTGAAGACGGACTCGGTGACGATCGCACCGCCGAACAGCGTGCCGAAGTCCATGCCAAGCATGGTGACCACTGGCGTGAGGCTGGCGCGCAGGCCGTGTTTGAGGATCACCTTCCATTCGGGCAGGCCCTTGACCCGAGCGGTGCGGATGTAGTCCTGGCCCATCGTCTCGATCAGGTTGCCGCGTGTCATGCGCGCGTAGAACGCGGCGTACAGCAGCGCGAGCACCAGCCACGGCAGCCACAGGTGACCGAGCCAGCTCCCGAAGCTCGTCCCGATCGAGACGTAGCCGGTGCCGGGGGACAGGTGCAGCTTGAACCACAGCAGCCACAGCGCCACCAGCCCGAGCCAGAACACCGGCGCCGACACGAAGAACAGCGCGAGGCCCATGGAGAGCCGGTCCATCAGGGAACGCCGCTTGATCGCGGAGATGATGCCGATGGGGATGCCGATGCACAGCCACACCAGCGCGGCGCCGACGGCGAGCTGCGCGGTGATGAGCAGGCGCGGGAGCAGCTGGTCACGGACTGACGAACGGGTCACGAACGAGAACCCAAGACCTGGCCAGCCGTAGGAGTCGCCGGCGAAAAGGCGTTTGACGAACAGCCCGTACTGCACCCACAGGGGCTTGTCGAGCCCGAACTGCTTCTTGACCTGGGCGATGATCTCCGGGGTGGGCTGCTTGCCCGCGAAGGCCACGGCAGGGTCGATGGGCGGCATCACGTAGAAGATCACGAAGGTGATCAGCGTGATGATCAGCATCACCAACACGACCCACATCAACCGCCGCACGATGTAGCGCCACATGGCTCCTGCTCACCTACCCCCTGCCTCGAGGTCACGCACGGGCGCGGGACCAGCCGGCTGTTCCGGACCGGCCCCGCGCCGTGCGCGTTCATCCTTGCCTGACGGTCATCCAGTTGCTGCTTAGCTGATGCTGCTGACGTTGAGGTTGTTGTTGACGGCCACGTTGGTGATGGACAGGTACCCGGAGAACTGGTCGAACTCCCAGTGCGTCACGCTCGTCGCGGTGACCGTCTGGTTCTTGGCCCACAGGTAGGGCACCCAGGGAGCAGCCGTCTCCATCAGCTTCTTGTCCAGGTTTGCCCAGCAGGTCACCCGGTTCGCGTCGGTCGCCGCCAGCTTGGAGCATGCGGAGATATCCGAGTCGACGTTCGGGACGGTCACGCCCGACGGGATCTTGATGCCGAGACCGCCCGCTATCTTCGAGGTCAGCCCGACCAGGGCGTAGTTGGTGTTCCCGGACGGAATGATCGAGCTGCCGTCGAACAGCGGCAGCATGAAGGTGAGCGGGTCGGCGTAGTCCTTGCCCCAACCAGCGTTCAGGGCGATCGGGATCATGTTCTTGACGGTCTGGATGGTGGTGTAGGCGTTGCTGCTGGTCAGCTCGCGCGGCTTCACCTGGATGCCGATCTTGGCCAGGTCCTGGACCACGATCGGCTCGCTGTTGGTCCACGGCGCGATCGTGCGGTTGATCATGACCAGGTTCTTGCAGGCCGAAGCATCACAGGTGCCGTCGTGGTTGGAGTCGTACTTCGACTGCTGGATCTCGGCCTTGGCCTTGGCTTCGTCGCCGTGCTCACCCGGGGACCCGTAGGGGTCGTAGGAGGCGTCGAGCTGACCGTTGAGGACGATCGGCGGGATGATGTGCGTGGCGATGTCACCGAGCGTCGACCCGCCCCATGCCTGCTGGATGGCGGCCTTGTCGATGATGTAGTTGACCGCCTTGCGTACGTGCAGGTCGTCGAACGGCGGCGTGGCCCAGTTCAGGGTGATGTACCAGGTCCGGTCGCCCGAGTTGCTGTGCAGTAGGGCCTTCTTCGACGGGTTGGTCAGGTACTGCTGCAGGACGGTCTTGGGCGGCTGGTCGGTGAACGAGGCGTCCAGCGAGCCGGCCTGGACCTTGGAGAAGATGTCGTCCTGGTTGGTGTCGATGTCATCGACGATCGCGTCCGGGTAGTTCAGTCGCAGATCGTCGGTGCTCTGGCTGTAGTTGGGGTTGCGGACCAGGACCATCTTCTTGGTCAGGTCGAAGCCGGAGATCGGCTTCATCGCCGAGCAGGAGGAGGTGACGAGCTTGTCGGAGCCCTGGATCATGTACGGCCCGGACGAGATCACGAAGCGGCCGTAGTCGCCAGCCTTGGTGAAGCAGTCGCCGACCTCGTGCGGGACCGGCGCGGTCGCCGGCATGCTCAGCCGGTACAGGAAGTCACCGGTGGCCTGGGTCAGGTGGAAGATGATGGTGGAGTCGTCCGGCGTCTCGATCCCGGAGATGGGCTTGAGGCTGGTCGCCTTGCCGTCCATCCCCTTGATCACGCCGAAGTAGTAGAAGCCGTACTGCGCCGCCAGCGACTTCAGGTTGATCCGCTCGAAGGCGTACTCGACGTCCTTGGAGGTGATCGCCCGGTTGAGCGGCGGCCCGAACTTGACGCCCGACTTCAGCTTGAAGGTGTAGGTCAGCCCGTCGGACGAGACCTGGCCGAGGTCGGTGGCCAGGTCCGGATAGAGCTTGTTGCCCGCCGCGTCCGCGACGTGCTTGTAGCTGATCAGCTCGCGTGTGAGCGCGCCGTACAGCGTGATGGCCGACGCCAGGTACTCGCCGGTCGGGTCGAACGCATTGGTGAAGCCGAAGTCGGTCTGCGCGAGCCGCAGCACGCCGCCCTTGGTCGCGCCGGATGTGGTCCCACCCGTGGTGGTCTTCTTGCCGCTGCCGCATGCCGCGGCGATCAAGGTGACGGCAAGGGCAAGTCCCACCAGCCCGAGCAATCCTCGTCTCTTGCCCATCTGTATCGCCTTTCAGTAATCGAACAAGGTTGATGCTGAGTTGCTGTCGTGCTCAGTCGATCGCTGTGCAGTCACCTCCTTTGCCCCCAGGAGGGAGGGCCTCAGCGCTCACTGGGGCCGAGGGCGTCGCGGAGCCCATCGCCGACCAGGTTGAACGAAAGCGTCGTGAGCAGCAGGAACATGCCGGGGAAGAGCATCATCCACCAGGCGTAGGTGAAGAACTGACCGTTGGACGCGTCCGAGAGCATCCGCCCCCACGACGGCGTCGACTGCGGGACCCCGATGCCCAGGAACGAGAGGTACGCCTCGAACAGGATGTTGCTCGGGATGATCAGGGTGGTGTAGACGACGATCGGTGCGACCAGGTTCGGCAGCAGCTCCCTGAACATGATCCAGGGGGCCTTGGCGCCGAGCGAGCGCGCCGCCTCGATGAACTCCCGCTCGCGCAGCGACAGCACCTGGCCGCGCACGATACGTGCGATATTCGGCCAGGTGAAGACCGCGATCAGGGCGATCACCAGGCTGAAGCCCGGCTGCAGCAGTCCGTGCAGGCAGCCATTCGCGCTGATCGAGCAGACGCTGGCGATGCCGATCGCGAACAGCAGGATTGGCATGGACAGGACGATGTCGACCAGCCGGGAGATGATCGTATCGGCCACGCCGCCACGGAAGCCGGCGACGAGCCCGAGGATTATCCCGGTCAAGCTGGCGATGCCGGTGGCGATGAAGGCCACCACCAGCGAGGTCCGCGCCCCATAGATGGTCCGCAGGAACAGGTCCCTGCCGACCTGGTCCGCGCCGAACCAGAAGTTACCATTCGGCCCCTTGGGCAGGCCGAGGTCTTTGGTGAGCTCGGTGTCGCCGAACAAGTCATTGGGGCCCCGGTGCAGGATCAGTTTGAAGAGCGGCGCGGAGATCGCGAGCGCCACCAGCAGCACGATGATGATCGCGCCAGCCACCGCCAGCCTGTCCTGCAGGAAGCGAACGCGGAACAGCTCCCATGAGGACCGGCCGACGATCTGGACCTCGGCTCCCGGTGGCTGGGGGGCGAAGCCCTCCTCGGTCAGGGTCGGTTGGCTCACGTCGCCCTCCACGACGAAATGCTGCCCGCCATTGGCATTGGGCGCTACCTATCCAGGATCGGCACACCCGGACATGTCCTTGCGGATCATATCCCCTGACCTGGGCTCTAACCTGAGAATGACCTAAGTTCCCTGCTCAGCAGAGTTCGGCACGGCGGCTCTGTGGACGGCCTTGGCGAGCGATCCCGCCAGCGTACGGACCCGTGGGTCGGCCAGCAGCTCCTCCAGGGGCAGGGGCAGCGGCAGCGACCAGTTGGGGCGCTCGCTGGTGGTTCCAGGGACGTTGGGCCGGTCCGGGACCAGCAGGGCATCCTCCAGCGTGGCGGCGACCAGCATGCATGGGGTCTGCGCGAGCAGCTGGTGCAGAGCCTGGGCGATGGCCCCGAGCGAGCGCTCACCGGGCGCCAGCAGCCCCTCGCCTTCGAGTCGCGCGAGCAACGCGGCGTTGCGCCGCGCTTCGCCCGCTCTGGCGCTGGAGGCCTGTTCTGCCGGTATCACGTTGAGCTGGCGCAGTTGGGCGGCATCGTCGCCGGTGAAGCGCCCGGCGATGGTGGGCAGGTCATGGGTGGTGACCGCGGCCAGCGCCAGGCGCGGCCAGGCGGCCGGCGGCTCGCGCTCGAACCAGGCCAGCCGGTAGGACAGCACCCGCGCGGCCGCGAGCCGCCTGCGCACCCCGACCGCGACCGTGCCGAGGTCCTCGCCGACCACCAGGGCCCGGGCCCGCATGCTCTCCGCGGCTAGGACGGCGAGCAGGTCATCGGTGGGGTAGCGGACGTAGGTCCCGTCCGACGGCGACGCGCCCTCCGGGATCAAAAACAGCCGGAACAGGCCCATGACATGGTCGACCCGCAGGCCCCCCGCGCCCTCCAGGTTCGCCCGCAGGGTGCGGGCGAACGGCTCGTAGCCAGCTTCGGCCAGGCGCGCTGGCGACCATGCCGGGAGTCCCCAGTTCTGTCCCTTCGGCCCGAGCACGTCCGGAGGTGCTCCGATGGTCACGCCCTGGGCTAGGACGTCCTGCGTGCTCCAGGCGTCGAAGCCGTCGGCGGCAACCCCGACGGCGAGGTCGTTGACCACCCCGAGCGACCCGGGCTCCTGGGCGCGGGGCAGGGCGCGGAACTGTTCCAGTAGCAGCCACTGCAGGTAGGCGTGGTAGCTCACCTCCTGCGGGTGTCCCTCGTGCCAGCGCCGCACGGCTGCTGCGTCGGGGTGGTGCAGGGCGGCTGGCCAGGCACGCCAGTCGCGACCGTGCGCGTCCTGCAGGCCGCAGAAGGTGGCGAACTCCTCGATCCCGTTGGTGCGGGCACGCCACGCCGCGAACGCGGCCTGCCGCCCGGGACGCCGCTCCAGCGCCGCATGGCAGCGCCGCAGCGCCTCGTCCTTCAGCGCCCAGACGGCGGTCCGGTCGATCACGGCCGCGTGGTTGAGGGCGCGCCCCTCGGTGGCGAGCGCGGCCAGCGCTGCGCGCTCGTCCGCATCGAGCGGCTCCACCTCGGGCACCGCCTCCACCCGGAGGTACAGCGGGTTGCGGAAGCTGCGGCTGGAGGGCATGTACGGGCTTGCCTCCTCGGGGGGCGCCGCGTGCAGCGGGTTCAGCAACACGAACCCGGGCGGGTCGGGCGCCCGCAGGAGCGCGGCGAGGTCGCCGAGGTCGCCGATGCCCCAGCTCGCCCTCGACCTGAGCGCATAGAGCTGCACCCCCCAACCCCAGGAGCGCCCGCCGGCCAATAGCTCCGGCGGTAGGTAGCACCGCGGCTCGGCCTCCAGCCGAACACCCGGTGCCTGGGCCAGCTCCGGAACCGGCTCCGGAACCGGCCCAATCGCCTCCAGAACCGCTCGCAAGGTTGCCACCGGGACCTCGTGCCATTGCTTCAGCCCGTCGCGATAGCGGGTGGCCACCCCGGACGCCTCCGCCCGCCGTCGCAGCTCGTCGTCTCGCATGTGACGGAGCGTATCCGTTGCGGCACACTCGGCGGATGAACCAACCGGAACCGATTTGGCCCGGCACCTCGCTGCGGCTCGGCGCGAACTGGGACGGTGAGGGCACCAACTTCGCGCTCTTCGCCGAGCATGCCGAGGCTGTGGAGTTGTGCCTGTTGGATGTGGACGGGGAGGAGCGGCGCCTGGCGCTGCCCGAGGTGACCGCCCACGTGTGGCACGGTTACGTGCCGGAGGTGGGGCCGGGGCAGCGCTACGGCTACCGCGTTCACGGCCGCTACGACCCCGGGCGGGGCGACCGCTTCAACCCAGCCAAGCTGCTGCTCGACCCCTACGCCAAGGCGATCGAGGGCAAGGTCGACTGGGACGACGCGGTGTTCGGCTACCGCGTCGGCGCCGAGGACGGCGACCTGGCGCCGGACCAGCGCGACTCCGCCCCGCACGTGCCGCGCGCGGTGGTGATCAACGACGGCTTCCCCTGGGGCGACGACCGCCGCCCCGACGTGCCCTGGCAGGACGCGGTCATCTACGAGGCCCACGTGCGCGGCTTCACCATGCGCCACCCGGACGTCCCGGAGCACCAGCGCGGCACCTACGCGGCCATGGGGTCCCCGCCGGTGATCGACCACCTGTTGCGGCTCGGGGTCACCACCCTGGAGCTGCAGCCGGTACACCACTTCATCTCCGAGCACGGGGTGATCCAGCGGGGCCTCACCAACTACTGGGGTTACAACTCGATCGGCTACTGCGCCCCCGAGGCCGGTTACGCCCTGTCGAGCCAGGCCGGGGCACAGGTGCGCGAGTTCAAGGCGATGGTCCGCAACCTGCACGCCGCTGGCATCGAGGTGATCCTCGACGTTGTCTACAACCACACCGCCGAGGGCAACCACCTGGGCCCGACGCTGTCGTTCCGCGGCCTCGACAACCGCGGCTACTACCGGGTGGACGAACGGGACCCGCGCTACTACCTCGACTACACCGGCTGCGGCAACACCCTGAACGTGCCGCATCCCCAGGTGCTCAAGCTGATCATGGACTCGCTGCGGTACTGGGTCCTGGAGATGCACGTCGACGGCTTCCGCTTCGACCTGGCCAGCGCGCTGGCCCGCAGCTTCCACGAGGTGGACCGGCTGTCGGCCTTCTTCGACCTGATCCACCAGGACCCGGTGATCTCCAAGGTGAAGCTGATCGCCGAGCCCTGGGACGTGGGCGAGGGCGGCTACCAGGTGGGCAAGTTCCCGGTGCTGTGGACCGAGTGGAACGGCCGCTACCGCGACACCGTCCGCGACTTCTGGCGCGGCGCCCGCACCGGCGTCGCCGACGTGGCCTACCGCCTCACCGGCTCCTCGGACCTGTACCAGTCCGACGGCCGCCGGCCCTATGCCAGCATCAACTTCGTCACCGCCCACGACGGCTTCACCCTGCACGACCTGGTCAGCTACAACGAGAAGCACAACCAGGCCAACCGTGAGGACAACCGCGACGGCAGCGACGACAACCGCTCCTGGAACTGCGGGGTGGAGGGGCCGAGCGGCGACCCGGCGGTGATCGCGCTGCGGGAGCGGCAGAAGCGCAACTTCCTCGCCACCCTGTTCCTGTCGGCCGGGGTGCCGATGCTGCTCGCCGGCGACGAGATGGGCCGCACCCAAAAGGGCAACAACAACGCCTACTGCCAGGACAATGAGCTCTCCTGGGTCGACTGGGAGCTGGACGAGCGGCGCCAGTCGCTGCTCGCCTTCACCCGCGCGCTGATCGCGCTGCGCAAGCGCCATCCGGTGCTGCGCCGGAGGAGATTTTTCCAGGGCCAGGCGATCCACGGCTCGGGAGTGAAAGACATCGGCTGGTTCACCCCGGACGGCCACGAGATGGACGAGGACCGCTGGCGTGCCCCGGACATCGCCACCCTGGGCGTGTTCTTCAACGGCGAGGAGATCCGCGACCTCAGCTCGCGCGGCGAGCGCATCGTGGGTGACAGCTTCCTGCTGCTGCTCAACGGCCGCGCCGAAGCGGTCCCCTTCGTCCTCCCCGGCCAACCCTGGGCCAAGGAGTACGAGCTGGTGGTGGACACCGGCATCGACTTCGTCTATTCGGTTGGGCTTGGCGGCGACGCGCCCGCCTACCAGGCCGGCGAGGAGCTGTCCATGGCGGCCCGCTCGCTGGCCATCCTGCGCAAACGCCGTTAGAGCCGCTAAGGGGCTGGGTGCGGCTCCAGCGGTGCGTGGCGCGGCCAGGGGCGCAGCCGCTCAAGTTGGGCGGCGACCGCGAGGAGCAGGCCTTCGCCGCCGGGTGCGGCGGCGAGTTGCACCCCGATCGGCAGGCCGTCGCTGGAGCGGCCCGCCGGCACCGACGCGGCCGGGAAGCGGACCAGGTTGAGAGGCGGTGTGAACGGGATGAAGCGGGTCACGCCCAGCAGCGTGGGGGTGAGGCCCTTGCCCTGCAAGGCGCCGACCCGCAGCGGCGGGGTCGCCAGCGTGGGCGTCAGCAGCAGGTCGTAGTCGCGGAACCACGCCTCGTAGCGGGCGAGCAGCTTGGCCGGCACCGCATCCGGAACCGGCCGGACCCGTCCCAGCAGCCGGCCACGACGGGCTGCTGCGCGGGTGCGCGGCTCCAGCTTGTCGGTGGGCAGCCCGGCGCTGTCCTCGGCCACTCCGGCGACGAACCGCGCCAGGAACGGCAGCGCGTCCTGCTGCCGCCAGGGCGGCTTGGCCTCCGTGACCGTGTGGCCCGCCTCCCGCAGCGCCTCGGCTGCGACCTCCAGCGCCGCCCGCACCTCCGGATGCAACGGGACCCCGATCGCCGGGGGCTTGACGGCCATCCCGATCCGCAGGGTTCGCTCGGGGACGGAGACCGGCGTCGCCCGCCGGTAGCCGTCGCCACCGGCCAGCACGTCGAGCAGCAGCGCAGCGTCGGCCACGGTGGTCGCGATCGGCCCGAACGACGACATCCCAAGCCAGTTCGAGCCCAGTTCCGGCGGCCTCGCCACCACGCCCTCACCCGGTTTGATCCCAAACAACCCACAACACGACGAGGGGATCCGGATCGACCCACCCCCATCCGCCCCCAGCGCCAGCGGCGCCATCCCCGCCGCCACCGCCGCACCCCCACCGCCAGTGGATCCCCCCGGCGTGTACTCCAGGTTCCACGGGTTGCGGGTCGCCCCGAACGCAACGCTCTCCGTGAACGGCCACAGGCACAACTCCGGCACGCTGGTCTTCCCAATCAACAGCGCCCCCGCCGCCCGCAGCCGCCCCACCAACTCACTGTCCGCGGCAGCCAACTCCCCCAAGGTCGCCGCCGACCCGTTCGCCGTCGCACACCCCGCCAGGTCGATGTTGTCCTTGACCGCCACCGGCACCCCCGCCAGCGGCAGCTCCCCAAGATCTGCCCGCCCCCCGAGCGCCGTGGCCTCCCCCCGAACCTCCTCGGCCCGCACCACCCGGAACGCATTGACCCGCCCATCCAGCGCCGCAATCCGCGCGAGATGCCCCTCCACCACCTCCAGCGGCGTGACCTCCCCCTTCTGCACCGCCGCCGCAATCTCCACTGCGGTCCGCCCGACCAGCCCGTTCCCACCCATGGCGTGCTACGTCCTTTCAATCCCGAAGGAGCCCGCCTCCACCGCCTGCTTGAAGTCGGGATGGACGCCCCTGAGAAGCACCGCACCTGCCTCCAGGTCGAGGCGCGCGCCCACCGACCAGGCGTAGTCGAGGGCGTAGAGGACCGGCACGCCGGCCAGCGCCGCGAAGAACAGCACCACCAGCACGGCTGGCTCGCCCCGCAGGAGCAGCAGGACGAGTAGCACGAGCGCGGCGAGCAGGGTCCCCCACCGGGTCATCCGCACCTGCCGCAACCGCCGCAGGGCACTGCCGGAGAACGGCACCATGCCCTCCGCCCGCTCAGTCGAGAAGGCACTCGCAATCAGGAACGGCAGAATCCCAAAGAACAACAGCAGGCACGGCCAATCCGGGGTCCGCGTCGCCACTACCGGCGTCGAGAACTCCGCCGGCTCCCCTGTCTTCACGCAGATCCCCGGCAGGTCCCCGTCCCTGAATGCCCCCAGCGGCACCCACACCCTCGCCATTGCCCGCCTCTATCCAGCCGGTTCGCGTGCTGGTGAGTATGACTAGTTTCGCGCTGGTTCCCAAAGGGAACCCGTCAGCGTACGGACGCGCGCTGTGGTGGCTTCAACCGCCCGAGACCGCGAGCCGAATGGGGAAGCCGAAACGATTCGCGTTCCGTACCAGCTTGCTGTCGAGTGTCCAGCAGGTCGCTGTCCTGCCCTGGTAGGTCTCCCTATAGGAGCGTGAGACCGAGCGGCTCAAGCGGTTGGAAATCCTTGAGATTGAGGGTGACCAGCGGATGATCGTTCACGACACAGCAGGCGGCGATCCAGCAGTCGTTATGACTCAACTGCCGGCCTCGGCGGAGTGCCAGCCCGGAAAGGCGGCCCCATTCCGAGACCACCAAGGCATCGCACCACAACCGTTGGAACTTCTCACCGAACGCGCCGAGGTCAGACTTCCTGCGTTCGCCCCAGTCCTTGGAGTACGCCCATTTTCCCCATTCGGCGATCGTGACGTACGTTAGGACCGCAGTCGTTCTCTCAAGCTTCTCGTGTGTGTAGCTGTCGAGGGTCCCACGCCAGAGCCTCGAAGCGACATCTGTGTCCAGTACCACCTTCGGGCGGCGCATCGATCGGTTACCGGTCAGATGTTCGCGCGGCGGTTCTCGTAGGTGAACCGAAGGAATTCCTCGAACTCCTCGTCGGACTCCCATGGACCGCCTGTCCCAAGCTGCTCGATGAGTTCACGAGTAAGTGGCTTGTCTACAAGCGATCCTGTATCTGGCACTGAGGTTGCACGCGCTTTCCGACGATTCGTGGACCGCCGGCCGCGTTCTTTTGGAGCGGGGTCAGCCATGAGAATCCCCCCTCGGGTGAGTAGTGCCAACCGCTACTGTGCCATGGGCACCCTCATTTGGACAACACGTCGTTTCAGCGTAAGTAGGTCATTCGGTCCGAGCCCGCATTACGCCCAAGTGATCAGGCCCGGTTCGGCGGCGCTGGTGAGGGCGTCGTGATGGGGGATGACGCGGACGGTGTAGCCGAAGGCGCCGGGGGTGAGGAGGGGGACTTCGCCTTCGAAGAGCCAGGCGGAGTCGTCGGGGTGGCGGCCGTTCTGTTTGAGGGCGGCGACTTCGGCGGCGCGGAGCTGGTCGCTGTCGTCGACGCGGCCGTAGACGACCTGGACGGCGACGTCGGAGGGAGCAAGGTCGCCGAGCTCGACGGTGGCGCGGACCTGCAGGCGAGAGCCGAGGGTGCGGTCGCGGTGGCCGTTTTCGACCTGGCGGACGTGGACTGCTGGCCAGGCGCTCGCGACCCGGTGCTTCCAGGTGGCCAGCTCGCGGGCGGCAGCGTAGCCGTCGTTGCCGAGGCGGCGGGAGCTCTCTGCAGCGGGCCGGTAGAGATCCTGGACGTATTGCCGCACCATGCGTGCGGCGAGCACCGCTGGGCCCAGCGAGACCAGCTCGTGCTTGATCATCTGAATCCAGCCGCGCGGCAGGCCGCCGGTGTCCTGGTCGTAGAAGAGCGGGACGATCTCGTACTCCAGCAGGTCGAAGATGGCGGAGGCCTCCAGCTCATCACGCCGTTCGGGAGCGATGCTCGGATCGTCGGCCGAGGGGATCGCCCAGCCGTTCTCGCCGTCGTACAGCTCGTCCCACCAGCCGTCCCGGATCGACAGGTTGAGGCAGCCGTTGAGGGCGGCCTTCATGCCGCTGGTGCCGCAGGCCTCGTAGGGCCGCAGGGGGTTGTTGAGCCACACGTCCGCGCCCGCGACCAGGGTGCGGGCCATGGCCATGTCGTAGTCAGGCAGGAAGGCAATGCGGTGGCGCACCGTCGGGTCGGCGGCGAAGCGGGCGAACTCAGCGATCAGCGCCTTGCCGCCCTCGTCGGCGGGGTGGGCCTTTCCGGCGATTACCAGCTGGATCGGCCGCTCCGGGTCCAGCAGCAGCCGGCGCAGCCGCTCGGTGTCCTGCAGCAGCAGGGTGAGGCGCTTGTAGGACGGCACCCTCCGGGCAAAGCCGATGGTGAGCACGTCCGGGTCGAAGGCTCGGGCGATCCAGCCGAGGCGCCCCTCGCTGGCACCGCGGGCACGCCAGGCCTGGGCGAGGCGGTGGCGGATGTCGTCGACCAGCAGGCCGCGGGCCCGTCGGCGGACCTCCCAGACGTCCTCGTCGGGCACGTCGGCGAGGGTCGCCCAAGAGCGGTCGGCGGTGCCGAAGTCGGGCCCAAGCACCCGCCCGTACAACCCTGCCCAGCCAGGATCGACCCAGGTCCCAGCGTGGACGCCGTTGGTGACGTGGCCGATCGGCACTTCCTCTGGGGCGAAGCCCGGCCACAGCGCCTGGAACAGCTCACGTGAGACCTCGCCGTGGAGGCGGCTGACGCCGTTGGCGCGCTGCGCCAGCCGCAGGCCCATGAACGCCATGTTGAATAGCGAGCGGTCCCCTTCCGGCTCGGCGCCGAGCGCCAGGATGCGCTCCAGGTCCAGGCCGGTCTCGACTCCGCTAGGACCGAAGTACCGCGCCACCAGCGGATGCGGGAAGCGGTCGATGCCAGCCGCGACCGGGGTGTGGGTGGTGAAGATGGTCCCGGCGCGCACCGCCTCGATGGCCGAGTCCGGGTCCAGGCCCTTGCCCTCGACCAGCCGCCGGATGCGCTCCAGGCCGAGGAAGCCGGCGTGGCCCTCGTTGGTGTGGAAGACCTCCGGCTGCAGGCCGAGCGCCTCCAGCGCGCGCACCCCGCCGATGCCGAGCAGGATCTCCTGCCGCAGGCGGTGCTCGCCGCCGCCGCCGTAGAGCCGGTCGGTGACCGCCCGCTCGGCGGGGGCGTTCTCCTCCACGTCGGCGTCCAGCAGCAGCAACGGCACCCTGCCCACCTCGGCGCGCCACACCTGCGCCCACAGGGTCGTGTCCGGCAGTTGCACCGACACGCGCAGCGGCTCCTCGCCACCCGGGGCCGTGACCAGCTCCAGCGGCAGCTCCTGCGGGTTGAAGGCCGGGTAGGACTCCTGCTGGCGGCCGTCGGCGGTGAGGGTCTGCCGGAAGTAGCCGGAGCGGTAGAACAGGCCCACGCCGACCAGTGGCGCGCCGAGGTCGCTGGCCGCCTTGAGATGGTCGCCGGCGAGCACCCCGAGACCGCCGGAGTACTGCGGGAGCACCTCGCTGACGCCGAACTCGGGCGAGAAGTAGGCGATCTGGCGGGGCGCGTCGCTGAGCGTCTGGTACCAGCGCGGCTCGGTCAGGTACCGCTCCAGGTCATCGGCCGCGGCGGCCTGCCTGGCCAGCAGCACCTGGTCGGCGGCGGCCTGTTCCAGCACGCCGGAGGGGGCCTCGTTGAGCATCCGCAGGGGGTTGTGCCCGGACGCCTCCCAGCCGGCGGGGTCGATCGCGGCGAACAGCTCCTGCACCGGCGGGTGCCAGGTCCAGCGCAGGTTCCGAGCCAGTGCGGCGAGCGGACGGAGTGGTTCGGGAACGGTCGGAAGGACCGTGAAGCGATGGAGTGGTCTCATAGCCCCCGACTATACAAGCGCTCCAAGCACTCGCCCCGGGGCCTCCGCACCTCCTCCCCGGCAAACTTTATCCACCAGCGGAGGATCTCGCAGAAAGTTATCCACAGCCCCGAGATATCGCCCATACTGGCCGGGCCGCTCTCGGTGGTAGCGTGCATGGTGTGATCGGGCGCATCGTCATTGAAGCCGTGAGGCCGCAGCTCGACTGTGGCCGTTGGCCTGCCCGGGCGGTCGCGGGGGAGACGACTCCGATCGGGGCGACCATATTTCGGGACGGCCACAACGTCGTGGTCGCCGCTGTGGTCCGCGTGGTCCCGCCAGATGATGGTTTCACCCGAAAAGCCCAGCTTGTCCCCATGGTCGAGGTCAACCCGGGCCTGCACCGCTGGGAGGGCCAGGTGACCTTCCCGCGGACCGGGCTGTGGCGCTTCACGATCGTGGCCTGGACCGACGAGCTGGCCACCTGGCAGCAGGGCAGCCGCAAGCAGCTCGACGCCGGCCGGGACATCGCGCTGGAACTAGAGGAGGGGGCGCGCCTGCTGGAGAGGCTCGCCGCCGAGCTGCCCGCGCAGGTCCGGCCGCTGCTCGCCGAGGTGGCGGCCACCCTGCGGCGGGACGACCTGGACCAGGGTGAGCGGCTCGACGCCGCCTGCGACCCGGCGTTGCGGGCCTGGCTGGAGCGCCAGCCGCCGCGCTCCGCCAGCCGCTCGCGGGCGCTGGCGGTCTGGGTCGACCGGCCCCGGGCGCTCTGCGGATCGTGGTATGAGTTCTTCCCCCGCTCCGAAGGCGCCACCAAGGAGCGCGGCGGCACCTTGAAGACCGCGGCCGAGCGCCTGGAGGCGATCGCGGCGATGGGGTTCGACGTGGTCTACCTGCCGCCCATCCACCCGATCGGTCACACCCACCGCAAGGGGCGGAACAACACGCCGGAGGCCGGGCCGCACGACCCCGGCAGCCCCTGGGCGATCGGCGACGAGCACGGCGGCCACGACGCGGTCCACCCCGACCTCGGCACTATCGACGACTTCGACGACTTCGTGGCTCGCGCCGGGGAGCTGGGCCTTGAGGTCGCCATGGACTACGCCCTGCAGTGCTCCCCCGACCATCCCTGGGTCAAGCAGCATCCCGAATGGTTCAGGGTGCGGCCGGATGGGTCGGTGGCCTATGCCGAGAACCCGCCCAAGGTCTACCAGGACATCGTCCCGCTGAACTTCGACAGCCCCGACGCGCCCGCGCTGTACGAGGCCTGCAAGGCGATCCTTGACCACTGGATCGCCCACGGCGTCCGCATCTTCCGGGTCGACAACCCCCACACCAAGCCGGTGCGCTTCTGGGAATGGCTCCTCGCCGAGGTCAAGGCCGAGCACCCCGACGTCCTCTTTCTCTCAGAGGCGTTCACCAATCCGCCGATGCTGCGGATGCTGGCCAAGATCGGTTTCGCCCAGTCGTATACCTATTTCACCTGGCGCAACACCAAGGCGGAGCTGGAGGAGTACCTGACCGAGCTGACCCAGTCGGAGTCCGCCGACTACCTGCGGCCGAATTTCTTCGTCAACACCCCTGACATCCTGCACGCCTACCTGCAGCAGGGCGGGCCGGCAGCCTTCAAGATCCGGGCCCTGCTGGCCGCCACGATGTCGCCGTCATGGGGGGTGTACTCAGGCTACGAACTGTGCGAGAACCGGCCGCTGCGCCCCGGCTCCGAGGAGTATCTCGACTCGGAGAAGTACCAGTACCGGCCGCGCGACTGGTCGCAGCCGTCGCTTGCCCCCTATCTCAGCAGGCTCAATCAGGCCCGCCGCAGCCACCAGGCCTTGCGTTGGCTCCGCAACCTGCGCTTCCATCTGGTCGACAGCCCCGAGATCATCGCCTACTCCAAGCGTGACGGCGACGACGTGGTGCTGGTCGTGTGCAACCTGGACCCCCGTCATGCCAGGGAGAGCTTCGTGCACCTGTGGCTGCCCGCACTCGGTCTGGACTGGGAGACCGCTGCCTTCGCGGTGCACGACGAGCTGACCGACCGCACCTTGACCTGGCACGGGCCCTCCAACCACGTCCGGCTCGACCCGGCCGCCGAACCAGCCCATCTCTTCCACGTCCGCCCTGTACCAGGGCCTAGGTGAGGGGCCCTCCATGCGCGGCTCCGACCTTGAGAGCGCCCTGGCGGTGTTCCTGCCCCGTCAGCGCTGGTTCGCGGGCAAGGGACGGCCGCTCGGCGAGGTGCGGGTGGAGGCGTCGGTGCCGTTGCGGACCGCCCTCCCGAGCCTCCATGCGCTGGTCGTCGCGGTCGCCTATGCCGATGGCGGCATCGAGCGCTACCACCTGCCGATGGGCCACGACCGCGGTGTGGAGGCACGCCAGTTCGTCGAGCGTCACCCGGACGCGGTGATCCAGCGGACCGGGCGCCCAGGCGACGACGTCTTCTACGACGCCGTCCACGACGAGCGGCTGGGCGCGGTCTACCTGGAACTGCTGTCGAAGGCGGCCACCGTGGAGCAGCTCCGCTTCCACCGCGAGGGGCCGCGGACCGAGACGATGCGCGGCCCCGGGCGGCTGCTGGGCGCCGAGCAGTCCAACTCCTCGCTGGTGTTCGGCAACCGCCTGATCCTCAAGCTGTTCCGCCTGCTGCAGCCTGGCGAGAACCCGGAACTGGAGGTGACCAGGGCGCTGGCCGCCAAGGGCTTCGACGCCTGCGCGGCGCCGCTGGGCTGGATCGAGGGGCTCGGCTCGACCCTCGGGGTGCTGCAGGGCTACCACGCCGGCAGCGTGGAGGGCTGGCAACTCGCCATCGAGCGGGCTGCCCGCCACTACCAGAACCAGGCTCCCGCTGGCGACCCCGACCCGGGCAACTTCGCCGGGGAGGCGCGCGAGCTCGGGCTGCTCACCGCCGCCCTGCACGCTGCCCTCGGCGAGGCCCTGCCCAAAGTCAGCCAGGGCCGGCCCGACCTGGAGCACCTCAGCGCCCGCCTGTTCGGCCAGCTCAACCAGGTCGCCACGGTGGCCCCGGCGTTGCGGGACCAGCGCCACACCATCGAGGCCGTCTACTCCCAGGCGCTGGAGGCGAGCGGCGGCAGCCTGCGCCTGCAGCGCATCCACGGCGACTACCACCTCGGTCAGGTGCTGCGGGTGGGCCAGCGCTGGATGGTGATCGACTTCGAGGGCGAGCCCGCCCGCAGCCTGGATGAGCGGCGGCGCCTGGCCAGCCCGCTGCAGGACGTCGCGGGGATGCTGCGCTCCTTCGACTACGCCGCCTTCCAGCCGCTGCTTGACCTCGAGCCTGCCAGGGACCAGGGAGAGCAGGCGCGCCTGCGGGCGGCGGCGCTGGCCTGGATCGAGGCCAACCGCGAGGCGTTCCTCGGCGCCTACCTCGGCCGCGCGGCCCAGGGCGGCTGGCTGCCACCACACCAAGAGCTGCTGCTGCGCGCCTACGAGCTGGACAAGGCGGTCTACGAGGTGCTGTACGAGGCGAGGCACCGCCCGGGGTGGTTATCGATCCCGCTCGGTGGGATCTACCGGTTACTGGGCGAACCCGAGCCCGAACCCGGGCCGGGTGCGGCCGAGTTGAACAGGAGTTGAGCGTGCCGGACACCGCTGTCAACGACCCGCACCGGTTCCCGCCGACCTTCGGGGAGCTGGACGAGCACCTCTTCGGCGAGGGCCGCCACGAGCGGCTGTGGCAAAAGCTCGGCGCGCACGAACTGGTCCTTGACGGCGTCGCTGGGACCGCCTTCGCGGTGTGGGCGCCGAACGCCCGCGCCGCCCGGGTGGTCGGTGACTGGAACAGCTGGGACGGCCGGGTCAACCCAATGCGCCAGCTCGGCTCCTCGGGGGTGTGGGAGGCGTTCGTGCCCGGGGTGGCCACCGGGGCGCGCTATAAGTACGAGCTGGTCGGCGCCGACGGGTCGCTCTTCCTCAAGGCCGACCCGCTCGCCGTCGCCACGGAGGCGCCGCCGGCCACCGCGAGCGTGGTGTTCACCTCCGAGCACCGCTGGCGCGACGCCGGCTGGATGGCGAGCCGCGCACAGCGCCAGCACGCCAGCGCGCCGCTGTCGGTGTACGAGGTGCACCTCGGCTCCTGGAGGCACGGCCACAACTACCGGCAGCTCGCCGAGGAGCTGCCCGACTACGTTGCCGACCTCGGCTTCACCCACGTCGAGTTCATGCCAGTCGCCGAGCACCCCTACGGCGGCTCCTGGGGCTACCAGGTCAGCTCGTTCTATGCGCCTACCGCCCGCTACGGCACCCCGGACGACTTCCGCGAGCTGGTCGACCGGCTGCACCAGCGCGGCATCGGCGTGCTCGTCGACTGGGTGCCTGCCCACTTCGCCACCGACGCCTGGGCGCTGGCCCGCTTCGACGGCACCCACCTCTACGAGCACGCCGACCCGCGCCGTGGCGTGCACCCCGACTGGGGCTCGCTGCAGTTCAACTACGGCCGCCTTGAGGTGCGCAACTTCCTGGTCGCCAACGCGCTCTACTGGCTGGAGGAGTTTCACCTGGACGGCCTGCGCGTGGACGCGGTCGCCTCCATGCTGTACCTGGACTACTCGCGGGAGCCGGGCGAGTGGACGCCGAACCAGTTCGGCGGCAACGAGGACCTGGAGGCGATCGCCTTCCTCAAGGAAGCCAACACCCTCGCCTACCGTGAGGACGAGGGGATCATCACCGTGGCCGAGGAGTCGACCGCCTGGCCGGGCGTGTCACGGCCGGTCCACCTCGGCGGCCTCGGCTTCGGCTTCAAGTGGAACATGGGCTGGATGCACGACACCCTCGCCTACATCTCCGAGGACCCGGTCTACCGTCGCTTCCACCATCACCAGCTCACCTTCTCGCTGATGTACGCGTTCAGCGAGAATTTTGTGCTGCCGATCAGCCACGACGAGGTGGTGCACGGCAAGGGCTCCCTGCTCGGCAAGATGCCCGGCGACCAGTGGCGGCGGCTCGCCAACCTGCGCGCCTACCTCGGCTTCATGTGGGCGCACCCGGGCAAGCAGCTGCTGTTCATGGGCTGCGAGCTGGCCCAGGAGGCGGAGTGGTCGCACGAGCGTTCGATCGACTGGGCCGCCCTCGACGATCCGGGCCACCGCGGCGTGCAGTCCCTCGTGCGCGACCTGAACCGCGTCTATCGCGAGCATCCCGCCCTGTGGCAGCGCGACTCCACCCCTGACGGGTTCTCCTGGATCGACCCCAACGACGTCGACGACAACGCCCTCTCGTTCATCCGCTGGAGCGCCCCGCAGGGTGAGCCAGCGGAGGGCGAGCCGGAAGAGCGGGAACCCGTGGTATGCATCTGCAACTTCTCGCCGGTGCCGCGGGTCGACTACCGCATCGGCTTCCCCCGCCCCGGCCGCTGGGTCGAGGTCCTCAACACCGACTCCGCCCACTATGGCGGCAGCGACGTCGGCAACCTCGGCACCATCGAAGCCGAGCCCATCGCCTGGGACGACCAGCCCGCCTCCGCTCGCGTCACCCTCCCACCCCTCGCCACCATCTGGCTGGTGCCGGAAGCCTGACAGGCAAGCCAGCAGGCTGGCCCGATTAGCGAACGAAGCCCGCGAAGAGGATGATGAGCGTACAGGTTTCGCCAAGCAGGCGGAACATTGCCCCCAAATAGCTATCGCCCTGATCTGATTGTTAGAGTTCGGGCGTTCTAACAGGTTTGACGGCGCCCCCGAGTGTCGCGGTACAACTGCGATCGATGGGGGCGACCGAGAGGAGCGTGATGGCGGCCAGAATGGAGATCGAAAGGCTTGGTCTTGGCCGCCTTGAGCGGCTGGACCTCCGGTCGTTCTGGGGTGAGCAACTTCCCGACCTGACCCCCTGGTTCATCCAGAACGTCGACCTGCTGAGCCAGACCCTCGGCATCGACATCACGCCGCTCCAGCGCGAGCTGCATGGCTCCAACGGCTCGTCCTTCAACGTGCTCGGGTCGGACACCCTCGGCCGCCCGATCGTGGTCGAGAACCGCTTGGAGGCCGCCGACTCCAACCAGCTCGGCCAGCTCATCGTGCACACCTCCGCACTGGAGGCTGCGGTGGTCATCTGGGTGTCGCCGCGCTTCAGCGAGGACTTCCGGCGCACCATCGAATGGCTGAACGAGCACACCGACCAGAAGCTCGACTTCTTCGGCGTCGAGATGGGCCTGGTGCGGATCGGCCGCTCGCTGCCCGCGCCTGTGCTCGACGTGGTGGTCCAGCCGCGCAACTGGCGCCTTGGGACCAGGCGGTCCGGGCCGATGCCAAACGCGTCCCCGATCCCGACGCCGACGGCGCCGCCTCCGCCTCCACCAATGCCGACCGCGCCGCCAATGCCCGCCGAGGTCTACACGCCAGCACCGCCACCGCCCGCGTCCCCACCATCCCCGCCGCCTCCACCCGCACCGGCACCGCCACCCCAGGCGGTCCCGATGCCCCCGCCGCAGCCCCGCTACGCCCCACCCGCCGCCTCCATGCCCATGCCGAGTTCGAGCGCGCCGCCCCCGCTCGCTTCGGAGAAGGACGGCGGCCTGCAGCCGGCCGAGGTGCGCCACAGCTTCTTCCAGCTGATGTTCGAGTCGGTGGCGCGGCGGCGGCCAGGCTTCCGGGTGCCGAAGTTCGGCTACGAGAATTGGGTCGGCTTCGCCGCCGGGCCGTTCGGGTTCTACGACGTCGCCTTCACCGCCAACGGCGCGGTCAGGGCTGGGATCTACCTGGACATGCAGGAGCGGTCGGCCACCAAGCGGCTGTTCGACGACCTGTACTCCGAGCGCATGGCGATCGAGACCGCGGTTGGCCGCATCCTCTCCTGGGAGCGGCTCGACGACCGCCGCGCCTCGCGGATCGTCGACTACCGCGAGGTGCGCAACCTCCCGGACCTCTCCGAGCAGCGGGTCGCCGCGGAATGGGCCGCCGAGACGGTGGTCGTGCTGATGGAGGCGCTCGACACCCGCTTGCGGACCACCGCGCAGATCCTGCTGTCGCGGGTCCAGGGCGGAGTCTGACGGCACTGGAACCCAATCTGGAACCAAACCTCGAACCTGCTCTGCTCGAGCTGGAGCGGCACGCCCGGCAGCTGCTCGATCCGGTCGTCTACGGTTTCTTCGCGGGCGGCGCCGACGACGAGCTGACCTTGAACGCCAACCTGGCGGCCTGGAGCCAGCTGCGGCTGCGCCCGCACGTGCTGCGCGACGTCAGCACCGTGTCCACCGCGACCACGCTGCTCGGCGAGTCGCTGCCCACGCCGTTCCTGGTCGCCCCCATGGCCTACCAGCGGCTCGCGCATCCCGACGGCGAGCGGGCCACCGCCGCTGGGGCAGCCGCGGCGGGCGTGCCGGTGATCTCCTCGACCCAGGCGTCGGTCTCACTGGAGGAGACGGCCGCCGCCGTGCCGGAGGCGCCGCGCTGGTTCCAGCTCTACGTCCACCGCGACCGCGGCTACGCCGCCGAGCTGGTCCACCGCGCCGCTGCCGCCGGCTACCGGGCGCTGGTGCTCACCGTGGACATCGCCGCCTACGGCAACCGCCTGCGCGAGGTCCGCAACCAGTTCAAGCTCCCGCCCTGGCTGGAGATCGCCAACGCGGCCGGGCGCTTCGCCTACGACCCGGACGACCCCACCAGCATCCCCATCCATTTCGACCCGGGCCTCACCCCTGCGGTGATCGGCTGGCTCCGCGAGCTGGAGGGCCTGCCGGTGGTGGTCAAGGGCGTCCTGCGTGGCGACGACGCGGTCGCCTGCGTGGACGCCGGCGCCAGCGCGGTGATCGTCTCCAACCACGGCGGGCGCCAGCTCGACACCGCCGTGGCCACCGCCGACGCGCTGCCCGAGATCGTCGCGGCGGTCGGCGGCCGGGCCGAGGTCTACGTCGACGGCGGCATCCGGCGCGGCACCGACGTGCTCAAGGCGCTCGCCCTCGGCGCGCGCGCGGTCCTGGTCGGTCGACCAATTATCTGGGGTCTCACCACCGGCGCCGCCGCCGGGGTCCAGGCCACCCTCGACGCCCTCCGCGTGGAGCTGGAACGCGCCATGATGCTGTGCGGCGCTCCCATCGTCGCCGACCTCACCCCGGATCTGGTCGTCCGCTGACCGCTTCAGCGAAGGCGGGTGTGCAGCCGTACGACCGTGCCGGAGGGGAGGGAGCGTACCTGGACCAGGTCGCAGAGTTGGTTGGCGAGCCACAGGCCACGGCCGCCGTCCTGGTCGAGGGCGGGGGGTTCGGGGGGCACGGCCCTGCGGCCGGCCCGGGGATGGTCGAAGTGGCCGGTGTCGTGGATCTCGCAGACGAACGAGTCGCCGTCCTGCCAGACCCGCAGGGTCCCTCGGCCGCCGCCGTGGAGGAGGCTGTTGCTGGCGATTTCGTTGACCACCAGGACGATGTCTTCGGTGCGGCCCGGGCCCAGGCCGGCGGCGACGGCAAGGCGGGACACGAACGTCCGCAGCTCGCCGAGCGGTCCGCTGCCAAATTCAAACAGGACGGGCTCGCCAGATTGCGGCAGTGCCTCGTGGCGTAAGCCTTCCACCGGCTCGGTTGGTCGACGCCGAGCCGGTGGGTGCGTGTTCATGCTGTTAGTAGTTTCCAGTGCTACTCCAACCTATGCCACCGTATGCCAAACCAAATTAGCTAATTCTGGAGATTTTCGAAGATACCGGCAGCCCCCATGCCACCGCCGACGCACATGGTCACCATGCCGTAGCGGGCCTTGCGCCTGGCCATCTCGGCCAGGAGCTGGACGGTTAGCTTAGCGCCGGTGGCACCCATGGGGTGGCCGAGGGCGATGGCGCCGCCGTTGACGTTGACCATGTCCGGGTCCAGGCCCAGCTCCCGGATCACCGCCAGGCTCTGCGAGGCGAACGCCTCGTTCAATTCGATCAGGTCGATGTCGTCGAGGGCGAGCCCGGTCAGCGCCAGCGCTTTCGGGACCGCCACCGTCGGGCCGATGCCCATCACTTCCGGGGCGACCCCGCCGACCGCGAAGCCGCAGAAGCGCGCCAGCGGCCGCAGGCCGAGCCGCTCGGCGCGGCCCCGCTCCATCACCACCACGGCCGCGGCGCCGTCGCTCCGCTGCGAGGAGTTGCCGGCGGTGATGGAGCCGCCCTGCTTGAAGACCGGCCGGAGTTTGGCCAGCGCGTCCGGCGAGGTATCGCGGCGCGGCCCCTCGTCCCGGGCGAAGACCGTCTCGCTGTGGCGTGTCGCGCCGCCGTCGTCAACCCAGTCGAAGGCGACCGGCAGCGGGACGATTTCCGGGTCGAACAGCCCCGAGTCGACCGCTTTGGCGGCGAGCTGGTGGGAGCGCAGCGCGAAGGCGTCCTGGTCCTCACGGCTGATGGCGTAGCGCTCGGCGACCAGCTCACCGGTCAGCCCCATGCCCATGTAGTACTCGGGGTGGGTCCGGACGGCGTCGGGGTTGGGGGAGAACGTCGGCGTGGGCGTCGGCACCTGCGACATCGACTCGGTCCCGCCAGCCACGATGGTGCTGGCGAAGCCGGCCATGATCCGCTCGGAGGCGCTCGCGATCGTCTGCAGGCCCGACGAGCAGAAGCGGTTCACGGTCTGGGCGGGCACCCCGTCGGGCAGCCCCGCCCGCAGGGCCGCGACCCGGGCCACGTTCAGCCCCTGCGACCCCTCCGGCACGGCGCAGCCGAGCAGCACGTCCTCGACCTCGGCCGGGTCGAGGCCGCCTGCCCGTTTGACCGCCTCGCCGATCGCGGCGGCGGCCATGTCGTCCGGCCTGGTCGCCCGCAGCGTCCCCCGGGGCGCCCGCCCGACCGCGGTGCGGGCGCCGCTCACGATGACAGCTTCATGCATCGCCATGACTCCTATTCCGCTCCCAAAGGTTCTAGTTGCGTAGCGGTTTGCGGGTGGTGAGCAGTGCCTGCATCCGGTCCAAGGTCTTCTGCTGGTGCAACAGGGCCACGAACGCCTCCCGTTCCAGCTTGAGGATGTGGTCCTCGTCGACCCACTGGGGCTGGGAGAGGTCCCCGCCGCACAGCACCCGGGCGAGGGTAGTGCCGATCAGCGCGTCGTGCTCGCTGGCGAAGCGGCCCCACTGCAGGGTGCGCACGCCCAGCTCCAAGGCGGCACGCGCATCCCTCCCGGCGGCGTAGACCGAGCGGTCCAGCGGCGGCCGATACCCCCGAGCGAGCGCTTGCACCTGCCGCTTGGCGGCGGCGAGCTGGTGGTCCGGGTTCATCACGATCGGGTCAGCGTCGGTGAAGAAGCCCAGCTCGCGCGCCTCAAGCGCGCTGGTCGCCACCTTGGCGGTGCCGATCGTCTCCAGCACTCGCTGCAGGTAGGGCAGCGGCGCGGCGCCCTCGGCGCGCATCGCCGGGCTGACCACGCGGCGCAGCAGCTCCTTGCAGCCGCCACCGGCCGGGATCAGGCCGGCCCCGACTTCGACCAGGCCGATGTAGGTCTCCAGCGTGGGGACCACCCGGTCGGCATGCATGCAGATCTCCGCCCCGGCGCCGAGCGTCTGCCCGTGCGGCGCCGCCACCACCGGCTTGGCGTTGTAGCGCAGGCCCGCGAGCAGGCCCTGGAGGGTCGCGGCGGCCTGCCCGACCTGGTCGTAGGCGCCCCCGGCGGCGGCCATGCCGACCTCCATGAGGTTGGCGCCGACACAGAAGTTGCGGGCCTGGTTGGCGATCACCAGGCCGGCCCAGCGGTCCTGCTGGAGTTCCTCCAGCACGCGTCCGGCCATCTCGATGACCCCCGCGTCCACCGAGCTGGCGGGGGAGTGCAGCTCCAGGCACAGCACCCCGTCGCCAAGGTCGACCAGGGTGGCCGAGTCGTTCCCGGCGACCTTGCCCCCGGCTGCCTTGACGGCCTCCAGGTCGATCGTCCGCGGGTCGGTCTCCAGCGGCTCGTAGCTGCCGCTGACCGGGCTGTAGACAGTCCCGTCCTGGTAGAAGTGCTCGTGGCCGGCGGCGAGGAAGTCGCCCACCCAGCTGGCTACATCCAGGCCGAGGGCGTCCATCCGCGCGACGGCGGCCTGGACGCCGAGGAGATCCCAGACACGGAACGGGCCGGCCTCGTGGCCGTAGCCCCACTCCATGGCATGGTCCACCGCGACCAACGAGTCGGAGATCTCCGGCACGCGCCGGGCCGCGTAGGCGAGGCCGGGCAGCAGCAGGTCGCGGATCAGGCGGGCGTCGCGGTCCTCGCCCTGGTCGGCACGGTCGAGGATGAAGCGCAGCCGGGCGCCCAGGTCGGTGTGTTCCCGGGCGGCGGCGATGATCGCCAGCCGCGGCTTGGCCGCCGGGCGGTACTCGAAGGTCTCCAGGTCGATCACGTCGAAGACGGTCTGGCCGTTGCGCCGGGTGCGGCGGTAGAAGCCGCCGCCGGTCTTGTTGCCGAGGCGGCCCGCCGCGCGCATCCGCCGCAGCGGCTCTGGGGCGCGGAACTCCTCGCGGCTCTCGTCGTCTGGGACCAGCTCGTAGAGGTTGTCGGCCACACCCAGCATCACGTCGAGCCCGACCTGGTCGGCGAGCCGGAAGGTGGCGGTCTTCGGCCGCCCCATCACCGGCCCGGTGAGGGCGTCGACCTCCTCGATCGAGTAGCCCTGTTCGAGGGCGACGCGGTAGTCGCGCATGGCGAAGCTGCCGAGGCGGTTGCCGATGAAGTTCGGCGTGTCCTTGGCGATCACCGGCCCCTTGCCGAGCACCTCCTCCACGAAGGTGCGGATCCGTGCCAGCACCGCCGGATCGGTGTCGGCGGTCGGGATCAGCTCCACCAGCTTCAGGTAGCGGGGCGGGTTGAAGAAATGGGTGCCAACAAAACGCTGGCGAAATTCCATGCTGCGGCCCTCGGCAATGGTCCGCAAAGGGATTCCCGAAGTGTTGGAGCTGATGATCGCGCCCGGCGCGGCGGCCTTCTCGACCCGGGCCATGATCTCCTGCTTCGGCTCCAGCCGCTCGACGATCGCCTCCACGATCCAGTCCGCCGTGCCGACCCGGTCGAGATTTTCCTCGAAATTGCCGAGGCGGATCGCGCTGGCGAGCCGGGGACTGGCGAGCGCCGCCGGCCGAGCCTTGGCCATCCGCTCGAACCCGGCCCGCACCACCGCGTTGCGGTCGGGACCCGGCTCTGCCGGGGCGATGTCGAGCAGGTCAACCTGCAGGCCGGCGTTGGCGCAGTGTGCGGCGATGGCCGCTCCCATGGTCCCGGCGCCGAGCACCGCGACCCGGCGGATGGGCGATTCGCTCACAAGGCTCCCTCCATTGGTCGGTCGCCGCCTCCACCACACCATAGCGCACCAAACACGCAGGGTGCCCACGATGTTTTTGACACCGACGTCGATGTCAATTGGCCGCGTAATTAGCTGCTACCTTCGCGGGGAAAGCTCATAGGAGCTGCCTGAAAGGGACCGTCAAATGGATGCGCGAGTGACTGAACGGGATGTGACCGACTTCTACCGTATGAACGACCTGCTGACCGAACAGGAGCGCGACGTCCGCGAGCGCGTGCGGACCTTCTGCGACAAGGAGGTCACGCCGATCATCAACGATTATTGGGAGCGGGCGGAGTTCCCCTTCGAGCTGGTGCCGAAGCTCGCGGAGCTGGGCGTCGCTGGCGGGAACATCGAAGGGTACGGCTGCCCCGGCCTGTCGCCGGTCGCCACCGGGTTGATCGCCATGGAGCTGGCTCGTGCGGACGGCAGCGTCTGCACCTTCTTCGGCGTGCACTCCGGCCTGGCCATGCAGTCGATCGCGCTGCTCGGCTCCGAGGAGCAGAAGCAGCGCTGGCTGCCGGCAATGGCCCGTATGGAGAAAATTGGCGCCTTCGCCCTCACCGAGCCGGAACACGGCTCGGACGCGGTCGCGCTGGAGACCCGCGCCCGCCGCGACGGCGACCACTACGTCCTGGACGGTGCCAAGCGCTGGATCGGCAACGCCTCCTTCGCCGACCTGGTGATCGTCTGGGCGCGCGACGACGCCGGCAAGGTCGGCGGCTTCGTGGTGGAGAAGGGGACACCTGGCTTCAACGCCAGCGTGATGACCGGCAAGATCGCCAAGCGGGCGGTGTGGCAGGCCGAGATCACCCTGGAGGGCGTGCGGGTCCCCGCCGCCAACCGCCTGGCCGGCGCCAACGGCTTCGGCGACACCGCCAAGGTCCTGGCCGCGACCCGCTTCGGCGTCGCCTGGGAGGCGGTCGGCCACGCCATGGCAGGTTTTGAAGCCGCCCTCTCCTACGCCAAGCAGCGTGAGCAGTTCGGCGCCCCGATCGCCAGCTACCAGCTGGTCCAGCACAAGCTCGCCACCATGCTGGCCGAGATCACCGCGATGCAGCTGCTGTGCCTGCGCCTGTCGCAGCTCGCCGCGAGCGGGCAGATGACCGACGGCATGTCGTCGCTCGCCAAGATGCACAACGCCGCCAAGGCCCGCCGGGTGGTCGCCGACGCCCGCGACATCCTCGGCGGGATCGGGATCCTGCTGGAGAACCACGTCGCCCGCCACCAGGCGGACATGGAGGCGGTCTTCACCTACGAGGGCACCGACTCGATCCAGAGCCTGATCGTCGGCCGCGAGGTCACCGGCGTCAGCGCCTTCACCAGAAAGGGCTGAGCCCGCCCGTCCTTTTAGGGGCCAGGCTGGAGGGTCGGCGTGGCACACTCGATCGGTGAGTCACGATCATGAGGATCAGGTCCGGATGCGGAGCGCTGCCGGGGCGCACCGCGGCCGGCTGGTCGCGGTGCTGGCGATCACCCTCGCGATCCTGGCGGCTGAGGTGGTCGGCGGGGTGCTCGCCGGGAGCCTGGCGCTGCTGGCCGACGCGGGGCACGTGGCGGCCGACGCGGCTGGGATCGCCATGAGCCTGCTGGCGATCGCCTTCGCGGCGCGGCCGGCCACGCAGGAGCGGACCTACGGCCACTACCGGCTGGAGATTCTGGCCGCGGTGGTCAACGGCGTGCTGCTGTTCGGGGTGGCGACGCTGGTCCTGGTCGAGTCGGTGCGCCACCTGCTGTCCCCACCCGAGGTCGAAAGCGGCGTGATGGCCGCCTTCGGCGTGCTGGCGCTGATCGGCAATGCCGCATCGCTGCTGCTGCTGCGCCGTGCCCAGGGCGAGGCGCTGCCACTGCGGAGTGCCTTCCTGGAGGTGCTCGGCGACCTCTTCGGCGCGGTCGCGGTGCTGGTCGCCGCCGCCACCATCGCGGCCACCGGCTGGCAGCGCGCCGACCCGATCGCCTCAGCACTGGTCGGCCTGCTGATCCTGCCGCGCACCTGGCGCCTGCTGCGCGACGCGGTCGACGTGCTGCTGGAGGCCACCCCCAAAGGCGTCGACCTGGCCGAGGTACGCCACCACCTCATCACCGCCCCCGGCGTGGCCGACGTCCACGACCTGCATGTCTGGACCATCACCAGCGGCATGAACGTGGTCTCCGCCCACGTGGTGCTAGCCGAGGGCGCCACCGCCCCGGCGGTCCTCGACCACCTGTGCGAGTGCCTCGGCGGGCACTTTGACATCGAACACTCGACCTTCCAGCTGGAGCTGCCCGAGCACCGCGGCCACGAACGCACGCTCCACCAGTAGCGGGGCCCGGGCCCCATCCCCATACGCCCGGGTTTTGTGTAGTCTCCTGGTGGACGACAGCGAGAGGCGCAATGCATAAAAGGGACGATGCAGGCGCGATGAACACCGGGGTGCGGCTCACTCCCGACGCCATCAGGGACAAAACCTTTACCAGGGCACGGCAGGGGTACCGCCCAACCCAGGTCGACCAGTTCCTGGCCCGGGTCGCCGACGACATGGCCCGGCTGCAGGAATGCTACGTGACGGGCTCCCGGGCGCCGGCGGGGCTGCTCGGCCCCGAGCAGGTCGAGACCAAGCTGTTCTCCCGCGCCTTCCGCGGCTACGCCATGGTCGAGGTCGACGACTTCCTCGACCTGGTCGCCGCCGACCTCGGGCGCATGCATCAGCAGGTGGCCGAGATGACGCGGGTGTTGCAGCCACAGCTGGAGCTGACCCCGCGCGTGGAGGCGCTGCCGGACCAGATGACCGCCAGCGAGGTGGCCTCCACCACCTTTACGCGGATGGTGCGCGGCTACCGGATGGACGAGGTCGACCGCTTCGTCACCCTGGTCGCCAGGGAACTGGCCCGGGTCGAGGACAACCCTGATGACGCCCTGCGCATCACCGCCCACGACATCGGCGCGACCCGCTTCACCCTCGGCCCGCGCGGCTACGCCATGTACGAGGTGGACAGCTTCCTGGCACGCCTCGCGGCCCACTTCGCCCGCACCGAGGCTGAGAACGGCTATCCGCCGTTCGGCTGAGACGTAATTTCCGTAATTGCTGGCGGAATAGGACTCGGGCTCCGACTCAAAAGAAATCGGACTGGACCGTTGGCCCGTATTGGGGTACACGTTGGGCCTGCCGGGCGGCTACCGGTTTTTCGCGCTCGCAGAATTCTGTGAAACAGGATGGGCGCGATTATTGGTAGCAGACCGCGGCTGTCCGTTTTTTTCGCAGGAAGGGACTATCGGGAGGCGCGTATGCGAACGGTGAAGGTGCTGGCAGCCGGGGCGCTGGTCGCCCTGGCCCTGGCGGCCTGCTCGTCAGGGAAGGGAGGCGGCGCGGCGTCAGGGAATGGCTCGGACGCGGCCGCCAACAGCGCGGAGCTGCGGATCCAGCTCGACAAACAGCTCGGCGAGCACGCCATTCTGGGTGTGACCTTGCTGCAGGACATGATCAACCGGCAGCCGGCGGCGGCGCCCGAGGCGGCGTTGCTGATCGGCAAGAACACTGACGAGCTGGGCGCCTCGGTCGCCGCGGCCTACGGCGCGAAGGCTGGCGACCAGTTCAAGCAGCTGTGGAAGAACCAGGTCGGCATCCTCGTCCGCTACACGGTCGCCAGGGGCGCGGGCGACCAGGCCGGCGCCGCCAAAGCCAAGCAGGACCTGACGGCCTACCAGAGCCAGTTCGCCACCTTCATGGCCGGCGTCGCGCCCAAGCTGCCGAAGCAGGTCGTGGCAAGCGACGCGAAGCAGCGCCTCGCCGGCATGGTCGCGGCGGTTGACGCGACCGCGACCCACAGCCAGCAGCAGGCGGCCAACCAGTTCGCGGCCGTCTACGAGCACATGTTCAGCAGTGGGGCGACGCTGGCCGCCGCGACCGGGGCCGCCCCGAGCGCCAGCGCCAGCAAGGCGAACGACCTGCGCTCCACCATCGACATGCAGCTCGGCGAGCAGGCGGCGCTCACCACCCTGGTGCTCGACAAGGCGGTCACCGGCGCGCCCGACGCCAAGGCGTACGGGGCAGTGCTCGGCAAGAACACCCAGGCGCTGACCCAGTCGATCGGCTCGGTGTACGGCCGCCCGGCCGGCAGCAAGTTCAAGAGCCTGTGGAACGCCCACCTCAGCGCCCTGCTGAACTACACCGCCGGCAAAGCCAGCCACAACCAGGCCAAGGTGCAGGCGGCCCAACAGGAGCTGAAGGGCTTCAGCGACAACCTCGCCGGCTTCTTCGCCGGGGCCAACCCGAACCTCTCCAAGTCGGAGCTGGCCGGCCTCCTGACCACGCAGGTCAACCAGGTGGTGGGTGCGGTCGACGCCAGCCTCGCCAAGAACCCGATCGTGGCCACCAACAGCCTGACCGGTGCCTACGAGCAGTCGTTCGCTATCGGCGACAACCTCGCCGACGGCATCGCCAAGCAGTTCCCAGACAAGTTCGCACCCGCGAACTGAGCACAGCAGTAGATGACGGGGACCGCGCCGCGGCGATAAGGCGCGGCCCCCGCCAATATGCGCCCTCACCCCGGAACGAGGACGCATGCCCTCCTGGACTCTGTAGTGCTGACCATCCCCCGATGAAGTCCCCCGATACCAGTACAACTCTGTCGGGGCCCCGCTGGTTCCCGGATCGCCGCCAAATCACCAACTTCGAACTTCCCGGCCCGGCTCGTCCGTATCCAGTGGTGTGTTCCTACCGCAACCGTCGTAGCGCAACGAATCCAGGTAGATATGCCTTGTCAGGAGGATCTCCCGCGCGGTTCACTTTCGGATCGTGGCAGAACGCATGCTCGACGTCGCCAGGCGTACCGCCGCGGACGAGGCGGACCTGCTCGCCAGCGTCGCCGCCGGGGACCGGGGCGCGCCGCTGGAGGAGCTGTACCGCCGCTATGGTCCGCGCCTCTACGGCCTGGGCTTGAAGCTGCTCGGGGACCGGGGCCTGGCCGAGGAGCTGGTGCAGGAGACTTTCGTGCGCCTGTGGCAGCAGGCCGGCCGTTTCGACCCGGCGCGCGGCACGGTGAGTGCGTTCCTGTTCACGATCGCGCGACGGATCGCGGTCGACCTGTGGCGGCGGCCGTCCTCGCGGCCGTTCGACCCGCCGCCCGCCGAGAGGCCTGCCGCTGGCCACGACCCGGTGGAGGGCGTGATCGAGGGGCTGGCCGTCCGCGACGCCATGCAGTCGCTGTCACCGGCCCACCGGCAAGTGTTGGAGCTGTTCATCGGCCAGGACCGCAAGCAGGCCGAGATCGCCCAGCTGCTGGGCCTCCCGCTGGGTACTGTCAAGACGCGCGCCTACTATGCGTTGCGTGCCCTCAAGCTCGCGCTCCAGGAGCGTGGGATCAATGCCTGACCACGTGATGCCGCACCCCGACCTGGCCGGCTACCTGCTCGGCGCGCTCGACCCTGACGAAGTGGCCGCGTTCGAGGCCCACCTGACCGGCTGCCCGGCCTGCCGGCAGGAGCTGGCCGAGCTGGAGGGCCTGCCAGCGATGCTGGAACAGGCCGCCCCGCCGCTCGAGGTCCCTGCCGGGCTACGGGAGCGGACCTTCGCAGCGGTCGAGCGGGCCGCCGCCGAAGCCGAGACGGAGACCCAGGTCGAGGTCCCGGGGAGAGCGCGAGCCGCCCAACCCCGGCCCAGGCGCTCGGTGCGCTGGTTGGCGCTGGCGGCCGCTGCGGTGGTGGTCCTCGCCGCCGTGCTGGTGGTCAGCAGCAACCTGGTCAGGCCGAGCGGCGGCACCGCCTTCGCGCTGGCCGACCCGAGTGGCGGCCCGGCCCGGGGCGTCGCCCACGTCCACCGCACCCGCGACGGGCTGTCGGTCGACCTCACCGTCAGCCACCTGCCGCCCACCGACGCCAACCATGTCTACCAGTGCTGGTTCGTCGGACCGGGCGACAGCCTGCAGAACCAGAACCGGATCTCCGCCGGGACCTTCACCGTGGGATCGGACGGCAAGGCGTCCGTGCACATGATGGCCGCCGCCGACCTGGCCCGCTTCCCGAAGATGGGCATCACCCTGGAGCCCAACGACGGCATCCCGCTGCGCCGGGGCCCCAAGGTCCTCGGCTCGCCCTGACACTTGAACCTGGGCCGGTAGAGTAGGGTCGTGGCGATGACCACGCCACCACCTGCGACCTTCGGAGTCTGGACGGAGCTGCGGCCTGCGCCTGGCCGCCAGCCCGACTCGGCCTACTATCGCCAGCGCCTCGACGAGGCGGTGCTGGCCGAGCAGCTCGGCTTCACCGCTGTGTGGGGCAGCGAGCATCACGCGGTCGAGGACGCCCACCTGTCGCAGCAGTTCCCCTATCTGGCCGCCGTCGCCGCCCGCACCGAGCGCATCCGGGTCGGCACCGGCGTGCTGCTGCTCCCGCTGCAGCGTCCCCGCGACGTCGCTGAGCAGGCGGGAGTGCTGGACCTGATCAGCGACGGCCGGCTGCTGCTCGGCTTCGGCGCCGGCTACGTCGAGCGCGAGTTCGACGCCTTCGGCGTCGCGCGCTCCCAGCGCGGCCGCCTACTGGAGGAGAAGCTCGCCTGGCTCCGCCGCGCCTTCGCCGAGGGGGTCGCCCCTGACGGGCCGGACGGCACCGACCTGCCGGTGGGGCCGCGCCCAGCCCAGCCAGGCGGGCCGCCCATCTACCTCGGCGGCAGCGCCGCGCGGGCGCTCGACCGGGTCGCCCGCCTCGCCGACGGCTGGTTCGCCCTGGCCCATTTCCGCTGGCAGAAGACAGCGGAGCAGTACCCGCTGCTGCGTGCGGCCCTGGAGCGCGCCGGCCGTTCCGCCGAGGGCTTCCCGATCGTGGTTGGCGTCCACCTGCGGGTCAGCGACGACCCGGAACGCACCTGGGCCACCGAGTTGGCCCCGGCGCTCGCCTACCAGCTCAGCCGCTACAACGACTGGGCCACCGACCGCCACCTCCCGCGCCCTGCCCCGGTCGAGCCAGCCCGCTTGAAGCGCTCCGCGGTCTTTTGCGACACCCCGGACGGCGTCGCCGCCGCCCTGCGCGAGTTCCAGGCGCAGCTTCCTTTCACCCACGTCGCGCTGTGGAGCCGCCCCGCCGGCACCAGCCACGAGGCGGCCTGCGCCAACCTGGAACGCGTCGCCCGCGAGGTCGCCCCCGCCTTCGCCGCTGCCGGTCCGGAGCCGGCCTGGCGCTAGGCGCTCGCGCTAGGCGCTCGCGTGAGGCAAGCAAACGCCGGAAGCACCAGAAAAGTCGGAAAAGCCGGAAGCGCCAAGGCGCATATCCGGTGGCGCTGTCGCAGCACTCCCCTACACTCGCCCTATGTCCACGGCGATCCAGGCAACCGACCTCGTCCGGCGTTTCGAGGAGGTCGAAGCTGTCCGCGGCGTCAGCCTCGAAGTCGAAGAGGGTGAGATCTTCGGCTTCCTCGGCCCCAACGGCGCCGGCAAGTCCACCACCGTCCGCATCCTGACCACCCTGCTCGAACCGACCAGCGGCTCGGGTTCGGTGCTCGGCCACGACGTCGTCCAGCAGGCGGCCACCGTGCGCCGCTCTATCGGGGTGGCGCTGCAGGACGCCGGCCTTGATCCCAAGCAGACCGGCCGCGAGCTGCTCACCCTCCAGGCCCGCCTGTACGGGCTTCGTGGCGGGGTGCTGGCCGAGCAGATCCACGAGGTGACCGAGCTGGTCGGCCTCAGCGACGCGCTCGACCGGCGCATCAAGGGCTACTCGGGTGGCATGAAACGCCGCCTGGACCTGGCCTCGGCACTGCTGCACCGGCCCCGCGTGCTGTTCCTGGACGAGCCGACCACCGGGCTGGACCCGACCTCGCGGACCCTTATCTGGGACCGGGTGCGGGAGCTGCGCCGCCGCTACCAGACCACGGTCTTCCTGACGACCCAGTACCTGGAGGAGGCGGACCAGTTGGCCGACCGGGTGGCGATCATCGACCGTGGCCAGATTGTCCGCCAGGGCACCCCGGCCGCGCTCAAGGCCGAAGTCGGCGCCGACGTGATCGACGTCGCCGTCGATGAGCGCGAGTGTGGCGCCGCCCGCGTCACCATCCTGGAGATGCAGGGGCGCGGCGAACTGCCAGCCGGCGAGCTGAAGGGCACCGCCACCGGGTACACCTTGTTCGTCCCGGACGGACCCAGCAACGTCGCCGTGCTCCTCCGCGGCCTCGACCGGGCAGGGATCACCACCGGGCCGATCAGCGTCTCGCGGCCGACCCTCGACGACGTGTTCCTCGCCGCCACCGGCGGGCGCATGGCCGCCCGCGCGGCCGAGGACAGCCAAACCTCCGATGCTGACCAGCGTCAGGACGGCGACCAGGCCAAGGCCAGCGCGACCAGCGGGAGGCGGCGCTCATGAGCGCCAGGGTGAGCGCGGCAGGGCGGCGAACGATGAAGCGGGTGCGCCCATGACTTCGGCGGCCACGGAGACGGGGGATGTCCGCACCCTGGCGGCGCCAGCCGGGTTTGCCTCCGACGTGGCGGCGCTGACGACCCGTTCGATCCGGGCGTTGCTCCGCGAACCGGAGTCGTTCATCCCGGCGCTGGCGATCCCGCTGTTCTTCTTCGTGGTCCAGATCGGCGCGCTCGGCAAGATCGCCGGGCCAGCCTTCGGGATCAAGAACTATGCCGCCTTCCAGCTCCCTGTGGCGGTGCTGTTCGCGTCGGCCAACACGGCTGGCGGGAACGCCCTGGTCCTCGACATCGACGGCGGCTACTGGGACAAGCTCAGCCTCACCCCCGTGCACCGCTCCGCGATGGTGATCGGCACCCTCCTCGGCGAGATGGTCTCGGTCATCAGCTACAGCGTGCTGCTGACTCTGCTCGGGCTGGCGATGGGCGTCCGCTTCGTAGGCGGTGAGGTTGGGGGCGCGCTCGGTCTGCTGGCTCTGACGGTCCTGTTCGGGGTCGGCTTCGCCGCCGTCAGCGTGGCGGTGGCGCTGGCTACCGGTTCGGTGCGGGCGACCCAGACGACCTTCGTGATCTTCTTCCCGCTGCTGTTCCTGACCCCGGGCACCTTGCCGCGCGGACTTATGCAGGGCTGGTTCAAGACGGCGGTCTCGGTCAACCCGATCACCTACGTCCTCGAGGCCGGTCGTGGGTTCATCCAGTCGACCGGTGTCGCGTTCAACGCCGCCACTGTCTCCAAGGGCTTCATCGCGGCGCTGGCGTTCTGCGCGTTGACCTTCAGCCTCACCGTGCTCGCGTTCCGGCGCCGAGCCCGGATGGGCTAGAGATCGTTAGCCAGACGGACATAGGTATGAGAGAGACAGGTCGCTCTCATTTGTAGTACCTTTGGACCATTCATCCTCTGACGCCGTCGTTCTGGGCGAAGTACTGCAGTGGGGAGTGCGAGTGGAGCGACGCGCACTCGGGTCGAGCGGGCTCAAAGTACCGGTCATCGGCATGGGGACCTGGCGGACGTTCGACGTCCGCGGGGTGGCGGCGGAGTCCACCTGCCGGCGGATCGTGGCCGAGGCGCTGGCGGTAGGCGCCTCCTTCTTTGACTCGTCGCCGATGTACGGGCAGGCGGAGCGGGTCCTCGGTCTGGGCCTGCAGGGCCGCCGCGCCGAGGCACAGGTCGCCACCAAGGTGTGGACCCCCGACGACGCCGAGGCGGAGCGCCAGGTGGAGCAGTCGCTCCACCACGCTCAGGGCCATCTGGAGTTGCTGCAGGTACACAACCTGGTGGCCTGGCAGCCGCGCCTGGACCTGCTGGAGCGCCTGCGCGACGGCGGCCTGGTCACCGCGATCGGCGCGAGCCACTACGACAGCCACGCCTTCGACGAACTGGCCACGGTGATGTACAGCGGCCGGATCAGCGCGGTCCAGGTGCCCTACAACCCATTCGAACGCGAGGTCGAGCGCACGATCCTGCCACTGGCCGAGGAGCTTGGCCTCGGCGTGATGCTGATGCGCCCGTTCGCCCGCGGTGCCGCCCTGTCCCGCTGGCCGAAGCCGGCGGACCTCGCCCCCTTGGCGCCGTTCGGGGTGCGGACCTGGCCGCAGGCGCTGCTCAAATGGGGCCTTTCCGACCCGCGCTGCTCGGTGGCGATCCCAGCGACCTCCCGCAAGGGCCGCATGACCGAGAACGCCGTCGCCGGCGACCCGCCCTGGTTCGGTCCCGACGAGCGGGACCTCGTTACCCGTCTGGCAACCCGTACCCTGTGATTTCGGGTGAGGGATCCGGCGCCGGCCGCTAATGGCCGCGTCGGTGACGCGGGTCTGCGGTAGTCTCGTCATTTCGAGCTTCCCCCTTGGCGGCAACAGGCTCGCGCGAGCAGCAGGAAGGAAGGAGATCGTCGTGCCCGGATATGCGGCTGCGCTGGCGTCCCTGTCGGACGCGCAGCTCGGCTGCCTGCTGCGTCGCCGTCCCGACCTGCTGGTGCCCCCGGCGCCCGCAAGCTTCGCGGAACTGGCGAACCGCGCCGGCAGCCCCGCCTCGCTGGCCGCCGCGCTGCGCTCGCTGGACCTCGCCGCCCTGCAGCTCGCCGAGTTGCTCGCGGTCGTCGGCCTGCCGACCACCGTCCAGGCGCTGGCCGCCGCCGCCGGTCCTGGCCTCAGCCCCGAGCGGCTGCGCCATAGCCTTGCCGCCCTCACCGAGCTGGGACTGGCGATCCCTGCCGGGGATCAGGCGGAGAGCCTCTCGGGCCCGCGCGGGCTGCATGCCCCCTTCGGGAACCCGGGCCGGCTCGGGCCCTCCGTGGTAGAGCTGGCCAAGGTGGGGGTGCAACGTGAGCAGCTCGACCGCATCGCGACCCACCTCGACCTGCCGATCGACCGCCCCGCCCGCAAGGCCGACCTGGCCGCCGCGGTCAGCGCCGCGCTCGCCGACCCGGCGCTGGTGACCCGGCTGCTGGCCGAGGCCGAGGAGCCCGCCCGCACACTGCTCGACCAGGCGCTCGCCACGCCCGGCCCGCTCACCATCCTCGGCGTCGGCGACGGCCGCTTCGCCCGCAACCCCGACGCCGAGCCGGCCACCTGGCTGCTTGACCACGGCCTGCTGCTGCCGACCACCTACAGCCGCTACGTGGTGCCGCGCGAGGCGGCGATCGGCCTGCGCGGCGGCCTGGTGTTCCCGCAGTGGCCCGTCGCGGCCACGCCGCGGCTGCTCGACCCGGTGCCCGACCCCGCGGAGCGGGCCACTGCGGCGGCCCTGCGCCTGGTAGTGGCGGCCGAGGGCGTGCTCACCCGGCTCGACCGCGATCCCCTGCTGCTCACCCAGGCCGGCACGGTGGCCGTGCGGGACCTGCGCCGGCTCGCTCGCGAGCTGTCCCTGGCCGATGACGAGCTGGTCTTCCTGGTCGATCTGCTGGTCGAGGCCGAGTTGCTGGCGGTCGGCGGCCCCTGGGACCAGCGCAGCCTGGCGCTCCGGCCGGAGGCCGACGCCTGGCTCGCCGGACCGCGCGCCCGGCGCTGGGCCGACCTGGCGGTGGCCTGGCGCGACCGCGACCTCGCCTTCGAGGACCACCTGCTGCCCCGCCACGACCCGCCCGTCCCCGGTGCTGACCGGGTCCGCCCCCTCGGCGGCCACCGCCTCGCAGCCACCCGCGACCGCCGCCGCAGCCTGCTCACGGTCCTGGCGCGCCTCCCGGCGGTCGCTCCTGACGATCTCGTCGAGCTGCTTACTTGGCAGGAGCCGTTGACCTGGCCGGGGGGTTCGGGGGGCATGGTCCCGCGGCCGGAAGTACCGAGGCCCCATCCCACCGTGGACGCGGGGCCCCCCGATAGGTCAGGGACCGTGCCGCAACGCCTGACGGCGACCGTGCTGGCCGTGGCCGACCTGGCGGAGCTGCTCGGCCTCGCGGTCCGTGACAGCGGCCGGCTTGCGTCCGGGCCGGCGGCCGCAGCCTGGGCAGCGGGGGCGGGCGCGGGGGAGCTGGCCGCGCAGCTGCAGGGGGCCCGCGCTCTCCCCGAAGGGTCAACCCGCTTTCTGGTCGCCGGCGACCTCACCGTGGTGGCGCCGGACGGCCTCGCCCCGCGCATCGAGGCTCGCCTGCGCTGCCTCGCCGACCGCGAGCCGAGGAGCACGGCCGCCTGGCGCATCCAGGAGCCGAGCCTGCACCGCGCCTTCGACCAGGGGCTCAGCCCCGCCGAGGTGCTTGGCTTCCTGCGCCAGCACTCCTCCACGCCGCTGCCGCAGGCGCTCGAGTACCTGGTCGACGACGCCGCCCGGCGCCACGGCCGCCTGCGGGTCGGCGACGCTGGCACTTACCTGCGCGGCGACCCCGCCCAGGTGGCCCAGATGGTCCGCTCCAGCGCCGGCCGCAAGCTCGGCCTGCGTGAGCTGGCCCCCGGCGTGGCGGTCACCGACAGCCCCCAGCGGAAGCTGATCGAGGCGCTGCGCAAGCTCGGCGAGGCGCCGCTGGCAGAGGAGCCGGACGGCACCGCGCGCCTGGAGACCGGCAAGGCCGTCCGCCATGCCCGCCCGCTCCCCGCCCAGTTCCGCTCATCCTCCGGCCCTGGCTCCGTGACGGGGGAGGGGCATGCCGACCCGGCAGAGCTGGTGGCGCGGCTGCGCGTAGGCGCGGGGGAGGCGGCGCAGGGTGGCTGACGCCGGCGGTGCCTTGATCGTGCAGAGCGACCGCAGCGTGCTGCTGGAGGTCGACCATCCCAAGGCCGAGGCGGCCCGCGCCGCCATCGCGCCCTTCACCGAGCTGGAGAAGAGCCCCGAGCACGTCCACACCTACCGGCTGACCCCGCTGGCGCTGTGGAACGCCCGCGCAGCCGGGGTCGAGCCCGCCCAGGTCCGCGCCGCCCTTATCGAGCACTCGCGCTACCCGGTGCCGCCCGCCCTGCTCGTCGACCTGGTCGAGACCATGGACCGCTACGGCCGGCTGGTGCTGCGCGCCGACCCGGCCCATCCCGGCCAGCTGGTGCTGGAGGCGGCCGACGCGGCCGTGCTCGTCGAGGTGCTCCGCGCCAAACAGGTCGCGCCGCTGGTCGCCGAGCGCCTCGGCCCGACCCGGGTGCTGCTGCCGCTGGGCGAGCGGGGACGCCTCAAGCAGGCGCTGCTCGGGCTCGGCTGGCCAGCCGACGACCAGGCCGGCTACGTCGAGGGGGCGCCGCTGCCGCTGGCGTGGCGGGAGGCGGACACCCGCAGCGGCGAGCTGTTCGGTCTGCGCCGCTACCAGCGCGAGGCGGTGGCCGCTTTCGCCGCTGCTGGCTCGGGCGTGATCGTGCTGCCGTGCGGGGCGGGCAAGACCCTGGTCGGCCTCGGCGCCATGACCGCTGTCCAGGCCCGCACGCTGGTCCTGGTCACCTCCACCCTGGCCGCGCGGCAGTGGCGCGACGAGCTGCTCGCCCGCACCACCCTGGAGCCAGGGCAGGTGGGGGAGTACTCCGGGGCGCGCAAGGACATCGCCCCGGTGACGATCGCGACATACCAGGTGCTCACCACCCGGCGCAAGGGCGTCTACCAGCACCTCGACCTGCTCGGCCGCCACGACTGGGGGGTGATCGTCTACGACGAGGTGCACCTGCTGCCGGCGCCGGTGTTCCGCATGACCGCAGAGATCCAGGCGCGGCGCCGCCTCGGCCTCACCGCCACCCTGGTCCGCGAGGACGGCCGCGAAGGCGACGTCTTCAGCCTGATCGGCCCCAAGCGCTACGACGTGCCCTGGCGCGACCTGGAGGCGCAGGGCTGGGTCGCCACCGCCGACTGCGTCGAGGTGCGCGTCACCCTGACCGACGACGAGCGCATGAGCTACGCCACCGCCGAGCCCGAGGAGCGCTACCGGCGCGCGGCCACGGCCCGCTCCAAGCTGGCGGTGGTGCGCCGCCTCGCCGAACTGCACCGCGACGACCGGGTGCTGGTGATCGGGCACTACCTCGACCAGCTGCAGACCCTCGGCATCGAGCTGGACGCCCCGGTGATCACCGGCCAGACGCCCAACGTCGAGCGCGAGCACCTCTTCGCCCAGTTCCGCTCCGGCGAGCTGGCGCGGGTGGTGGTCTCCAAGGTGGCCAACTTCTCGCTCGACCTGCCCGAGGCCAACGTGGCGATCCAGGTCTCCGGCACCTTCGGCAGCCGCCAGGAGGAGGCCCAGCGCCTCGGCCGCATCCTGCGGCCCAAGGCCGGCGGCGGCGGCGCCCGCTTCTACACGGTGGTCAGCCGCGACACCAACGACACCGAGTACGCCCAGCGGCGCCAGCGCTTCCTCGCCGAGCAGGGCTACGCCTACAAGCTGGTCGACGCCACCGCGGTCCTCAACGGGGCCGCCCCTGCCTCCCTCGGCATCTGACGCAAAGTGAAAAGCGCCCCGGTGGTCGACCGGGGCGCTGTGCCGGCCCGGGAGTGCCGGGCCGGAGGCGGAGGCTGCGCGTCGCTACCCGCGCCGTGGGCGGCGGCTGCGGCTGGCCACCAGGGTGGCGGTGCCGGCGCCGAGCAGGCTGACGGCGGCGAGCAGCAGCGGCCCGGAGTTCGAGCCGGTGAACGGAAGCGCCTGCGTCGACGTGACCGTCACGATGCTGGTGCGCGGCACGCTGCTGACCGGCGCGGTCGTGGTGGTGGCATGGGTGTTGCGGCAGTGCGCCAGCCGCACGGTGACGCTGTTGGTGGCGTCGTCCCGGTCCTGCCAGTGGGTCACGGCAGTGAGCGTCAGCGTCTTGTCCTGGCTGCGGTTGATTGGCAGGAGGAAGTAGTCGCTGACGGTGTCACGCTGCGGGGTGAAGACCCCCTCGGGCAGTAGTTGCGGCTTGCTACCGTCCACGGTGTACGACAGGTCCGCGGTGCCGGCGTGCCCTGGTTCGGATGCCTGCACGGTGTAGTCGACTCGCAGCTTTTCGAGGACCCGGTCGCAGGACGAGCTGACCTGCATGGTGCTGTGCCGGGCGAACGCCGGGGCGCTGAACGCCGCCGCGGCGGCCACCAGCCCGAGCAGTGTTGCCGCGAGCGTCACGCTGCGGCGGCGTTTCGTCATGAAGATCGCGCTCCTTGTTGTTCCACACCCTGGCCTGCGTTCTGTGCCCTACGCCCCGAAGTGAGGCCTCGGGACTGTATCTGAGGCATACGACCGTTTCGAGCGGATGGAACAAAAAGTGAAGCGCCCTGCGGTATCGGTTCAATAACTTGCGGCATATTGGGGATAAACGAGCGTCGAGAGTGGTGTGCCCGGTTCGCGAGCGCTCAGGCGAGCGCTCAGGCGCTGGAGGTGGGGGTGGGGGCACCACCGGCGAGGGCCACCACTTCGTGGATGGCCTGGGGGTTGGCCAGGGCTCCCTCGCTGACCGCGCGTTCCAGGGGCACACCGGTGAGGATCCGCTTGACCGGGACCTCGAGCTTCTTGCCGCTCAGGGTCCGCGGTACGGTGGCGATCGCGTGGATCTCGTCAGGGACGTGGCGCGGTGACAGCTCCTGGCGGACAGCGGTGCGGATGGTCTTGGTCAGCGCGGCATCCAGCTCCGCGCCGGGGCGCAGCACCACGAACAGCAGCAGCCGGCCCTCGCCGCCCGGGTCGCTGATGTCGACCACCAGGCTGTCGGTGATCTCGTCGAGCCCCTCGACCACGCGGTAGAACTCGCTGGTCCCCATGCGCACGCCGCCGCGGTTCAGGGTCGAGTCCGAGCGCCCGGTGATGATCAGCGAGCCCCGTTCGGTGACCTCGACCCAGTCCCCGTGCCGCCACACCCCCGGCCAGGTGGAGAAGTAGCTGTCGCGGTAGCGCTCGCCGTCCGGGTCGTCCCAGAAGTACAGCGGCATCGACGGCAACGGCTCGGTGAGCACCAGCTCGCCGACCTGCCCGACCACCGAGTGACCCCGCTCGTCGAACGCCTCGACCTTGGCGCCGAGCATGGCGCACTGGATCTCGCCGGCATACACCGGCAGGACCGGGCAGGACCCGACGAAGGCGGTGCAGACGTCGGTCCCGCCGCTGATCGACCCGACCAGCACGTCGTCGCTGACGTGCTGGTACAGCCAGGCGAACCCCTCGGGCGGCAGCGGCGAGCCGGTCGAGCCGATCGAGTGCAGCGCCGCCAGGTCGGCCTCGCGCGCCGGCTCGATGCCGGCCTTCATGCAGGCGAGCACGTAGGCGGCGCTGGTCCCGAAGTAGGTCATCCCGCTCGCCGCCGCGAAGCGCCATAGCGTCCCCATGTCCGGATGCCCGGGGCTGCCGTCGTACAGCAGCACGGTCGCGCCACGCAGCAGCCCGCCGACCAGCAGGTTCCACATCATCCAGCCGGTGGTGGTGAACCAGAAGAAGCGGTCGTGCTCGCCCAGGTCCAGGTGGAGGGCGATCGCCTTCAAGTGCTCCAGCACGATCCCGCCGTGCCCCTGGACGATCGCCTTGGGCAGCCCGGTCGTTCCCGACGAGTACAGCACCCACAGCGGGTGCTCGAACGGCACCCGCTCGAAAGCGAGCCCGTCGTCGCCGCCGGCGCATAGCTCCTCCCAGGTGAGCAGCTCTCCATCCCCGGGCGCCGCCGCCGCTGGCGCCTCCCCGCTCAGACCTGAATTGACGAGCACGGTCGCCCGCAGGGTCGGCAGGCGGCGGCGGATCGCGTCGAGCGCCTCGCCCCGGTCGTGCCAGCGGCCCCCGTAGCGGTAGCCGGAGACTGCGAGCAGCACCTTGGGCTCGATCTGCTGGAAGCGGTCCACCACGCTGGAGACGCCGAACTCGGGCGCGCAGCTCGACCAGACCGCGCCGATGCTGGCGGCGGCCAGGAAGGCGATCGCCGTCTCCGGCACGTTCGGCAGGTAGGCCACCACCCGGTCGCCTTTTTGGACCCCGAGGCGGCGCAGCCCTGCGGCGGCGGCTGCGACCGCCCGGCCCAGCTCCGCGTAGGTGAGCGTGCGCAGGCTCCCGTCCTCGGCGCCGGCCACGATCGCTGGATGGCCGTCCCGGCGGCGCAGGGCCAGCTCGGCGTAGTTGAGCCGCGCCTCCGGGAACCAATGCACCCCCGGCATCCGTCGCCCGGTCAGCACCGGCGCGGGCGCTGCGCCCGCACCCCCGCCGACCCCGCCGACCCCGAAGAACTCCCAGACCGACGCCCAGAAGGTGGCCAGGTCCGTTACCGACCACTGCCACAGCGCCTGGTAGCCGTCGAAATCGAGCCCCCGCATCCGCGCCAGCCAGCGCCGGTACTGCGTGACCCCCGACCGCTCAACCCGCTCAGCCGACGGCACCCACAGCGGTTCCACTTTCACCCCCGCCGTGCCGCGCTTGCTCATCCACACCCTCCACAACCATACGACCCGGTACTGCGGCGGTGAGCAGCACGCTACCACGGACCCGGGCGTTCCTCAGAAGCGTCCACAGGCCAGGGCGGGGTGTCAGAGGGCGTCTCAGCTTGCCGCGACGATCCGCTCGATCAGGTCGATCCCTGCGGAATCGGCGTCGACGGGGGTTGGGGGCAGATCCTGGCCGTTCTCGGTGAGGAGCAGCTGCCAGCCGTCCATGGACTCGACCAGGGCGACCTGGTGGAGGGTGTCGCGGCCCAGCAGCAGGCGCCCGCGGGGGGCAAGCAGGCGGCTGTAGTGGCGGCGCTCCAGCCAGCCGGCGGGGTGCAGGTCACGGCAGGCGGGGCAGCGGGGTGCGCGGTCGCCCGGCGTCTGCGCACAGTAACCGCAGACGATGATCTGGCAGACGCCACAGGGCCAGGCGGGGGCGCTGCACGACCCGCAGCTGGCGGTGAGGCAGTAGCGGCAGGTCAGCGCCGCCGCGACCAGGTGGCCCTCGCGGTCGCGCATCACGGTGGCGGTGGGGGTGCCGGTCTCCTGGCAGCGGAGCCGGCCAGCCTGCTCTCCGGGCGCCAGCTCGTAGACCAGCGGCACCGAGTCGCCGCCGAGCTGCCAGGTCTCCTCCACCAGCAGGCCGAGGCCGACCTGATAGCGGGACACCTGGCTCTCCACCCGGTCGACCCTGGCGAGCAGCTCGGCCGCTAGCGCGCTGGGGAGCGAGAGCCGCTGCCCGTCCCGGTCCGCCAGCACCGGCACCTGCTCCGGGACAAACGCCGCCAGGGCCTCCCTGGCGAGATCCCCTCCAGGCCCGGCCTCCATGCGCCGCAGCACCACGCTGGTCCGGCGCTGCAGGAGCTGGCCCCCGACCAGCACCGGGCCCACAATCGATTCCGGATCGGTCAGCTCGGCAACCTCCAGCAACATCGGCCCCTGACTCGGGCAAAAGGCGACGCCAGCAGCCAGGCGAGCCAACTCCTCCGGCCGGTCCTGGACCGTCCCCCAGCGGATCGGCCCCTCCGCATCCTGGATTCCGAGCGCCACATGGCCACCAGCCCGCACCACCACTGCCGAATCATTCCCGAGGGTCGCGCGGAAGACCACCTCAGGCGGCGGCGACCATCCCACTGACGCCCATGCCGGCTCCGCCGGCGCCGACCAGGCGGCGTCAACCCGGCGCACCTGTCGTCCGTCGAAGTCGCTCCGGTGCAGGCCGCCGGCGTCCACCCAGAGCAGCTGCTCACGCCGCCGCGGCTCCACCACCAAGGTCATGCCGCCGCGGGCCGCGTTGGGCCCTGGCCCGGAGCCTGCGGTGACCGCGTCAGCAGGTTCCTCGGCTGGGGTGGGTTTGGTTGGGGTGGGCAGGTCGCGGAGCAGCTCCGCCAGGCCTGGCGCGGCCGGGTCGGGGATCACCACCCTGCCCCAGCCGGCCTCCTGCAGCAGCCAGCCGAGCGCCGCCGCCGACGTTTCGGCGTCGGGATCGTCGGTGGCCATCGCCTCGGGCTCGCGGTTGCCGTCGATCATGGTTCCGGTCCCGTCGAGCAGCGCCCAGTGCAGCACGTCGTCCCGTTCGCGCCGCAGCACCAGGCCCGGCTTCTCGGGCTGTGGCGGCAGCGCCACCCGTGCCTGGCGGATCTCGACATCCCCGCTGCCGGAGATCCGTGCGACGGCGATGCGGGCGCACAGCAGCTCCGGCTCGTCGGGCCGGACCGTCTCCCAGCGGACCAGCCGCCCCGAGCGGAGCACGGCCAGCTCCCGGCGGTGCCGTCCCAGCAGCACCGCCACCGTCAGCCCGTCCTCCACGGCCAGCAGCACCCGCAGGCCGCCGGCGGCCAGCTCCGCCGGCAGGGCCGCCCGCTCCAGCTGGTCAGCCTCGTGCAGCTCCGCACAGGTCCGGCAGCGTCCGTCCCCGGTCTGCCGGCAGCGGCGGCAGGTCTCCCGCCGGCACAGCCCACACCGCTCACTCCGCACAACCCGCCCGCACTCCCCGCACGACCGCGCCGAGCAGCGCTCGCACCACGCCTCCTCGTCCCAGGCCGGCGGCGACTGGACCCCGACCCCACCGCCTTCGGGGAGCAGCCATGGAACCCCCTGCTCGGTCTCGGTGTGCGTCGGCCCCGTTCCGCTCCCGCTTCCCATGTCGATCTCGTCGGCTCGGGCCAGCGGCGGCATCCGGGTCGCCGCGGCAGCCGCATGGCACGACCGGCAGACCGGCTGCCCGCATCCCGTGCAGGTCTCCCGGGCCGCCTGCGGCCCGCAGGCCAGGCAGCGGATGCGCCCGCACACGGGGCACTCCCAGACAGCCTGCGGGTCGTAGAGATGGCCGGCCTCGTCCACGCCGAAGTCCTCGGCCTCCTCGCCGCTGTCGTCCAGCGTGGGCCACGGCCGGTTCCCGGGCGCGACCAGGTATGACCGATCGGCGCTGGCGCGCCCCTGCCAGCGTTCGCTCACCTCCAGGAAGCGTGCCAGCGTCACCCGCTCACCCGCGGCGAGCCGGTCCAGGCGCCGCGCGGCACCGAGCAGCCCGTCCGGGAGCGCCCTGCCTAAGGTCAGCGGACCAGTCGAGGACGCCCACCCTGCACCGTCGCCAGCCTCCTCGCCCGCGAACAGGAACGGCGCGGCGGCGATGTTCGCCCCGCTCGCCGGCTGCTGCCCCGCCCGTGCCGCCGGGTGGCCGACCAGCTCGAGTTCCCTGGGCCCGGCGACGCCGTCGTCAGGGAAGTGCGGCACCAGCCGCCACGACTCCCGCACGGTCCGCTCTATCAGCGCGGCGATGTTCGGCTGCGCGAAATCCTCGTCGGTGATCCGCGGCGCCGCCTGCTGCCGCCGGATCTGCGCCCCCGGAGCGAACCCTGCCGCCAGCGCCAGCGACGCCCAGGCGATCTCACTGCCCAGGCTGAGCCCCCGAGCACCCGGAACGAACCAGGAACGCGACCCACCCGCACCGCCAGTGGCGGAGGCGACCCGGCCAGCGGCGCTGGGCGTTCCCACGCGAGGCTCACCCGCAGCGCGTGGCGGACTGTCGCCGCCGGGCGCGCCGCCGTCGGTGCCCTCCGCGATCGTGGCGGTGACCATGTAGGAGGCGTGGACCGCGTCGAGGGTCGCCCGCACCGGCCCGAGGGTCGCCTGCGCCACCGCGCGGGCGGGCCGGTCGGCCGCGTGGTCGCTGCGATCGAACGGCGCGCGGCGCACCTCGACGACCTCGACGTCGCCGCCGCTCCAGTGCCGCTCCCGCCGCCACTCCAACCCGTCGGCCACCAGCTCCACCCGGGTGACCGCCACGAACGGCCGTACCTCCAGCGAGCCGACGGGCGGCGGGGGAGCCTCCTCCCGCAGGCGGGCCAGCAGCCCGGCGATCCCCGCCGCGCCCTCGCCGTCGACCGGCGGCGGCTCGGCATCGGCAGGGGGTTCGGGGGGCATGGTCTCGTGGCCCGAAGCCCTGCGAGCGGATCCCACCGTGGCCGCGGGGCCCCCCGATGAATCAGGCAGTTCGGGGGGCATGGCCCCGCGGCCGGAAGGACCGCGGGTCGATCCCACGGTGGCCGCGGGACCCCCCGATGGGTCGAGCGCCTTTCCCACGAAGCGGTCCACCTGGCTGCCGGTGTCGGGCACCCAACCCCACTCCACCTCCGCACGGGCGTGCAGCCACGCGGTGAGCGGGCCCGGCGCGGGCCGAGGAGGCGCCCCTGCACTGAGGAATCCGGTCTCCGGTGGCAGCCGCAGCGCCGCAGCGAGCGCGCGAACCCGCCGCCGTACCGGATCGTCCAGGTCGACGTCCGGGACGAACACCCGCGGCTCGCCATCCCCGCCGGCCAGCATGGCGGAGCGCTCGCCGACCAGCAGCCAGCGCCCCCCGCCGATCACCCAGGCACGGCAGAAACGGCGGTCCGCCTCCGGCAGCCGCACCGGCGTCGCGCACTCCACGCAGCAGGCTGCTGCCTGCAGCGCGTCGTCGCGCCCACGGCAACGCCGGCACACCGGCCGTGCACACAGCACGCAGGTGGCCACGCCGACCTCACGGTGGCAGGCACCGCAGGAACGCGCCCCACAGCGGGCGCAGCCCGCCGCCGCGACCGTCACCGCCCCACCGCCCCGGCAGCTCCCGCAGGCCGCCTGGCCGCAGGCATCGCAGGCAGCCAGCTCCCCGTCGTCGCCGCAGGCACGGCAGCGGCGCCGCTCGCACGCCGGGCACACCCAGGAGCCGTGGGGAGCGTGCAGGTGCCCGAAGTCGTCCACGCCGAAGTCCGCCGCCAGGTGCCCGCCGTCGTCCAGCACCGGCCAGGCCATCTCCCCCGGGCCGACCCGGTAGCTGCGGGTGGTGCTGCTGGTCGCGCCCGCCCAGGTCTCGGTGACCTCAGCCTCACAGGCCATGGTCCAGCGGCGGCCCTCCGGCGCCCGGTCCAGCCGCCGGGCGACCGGGAGCAGCAACCGCGCCAGCACCGCCAGCACCTTCGCGGGGCTGAACGCCACCGGCGGGATGCCCAGGTCGCGCAGATCCGCCGACTGCACCGGCCGGGCCCACGGCAGCTCCTCGGCCGGGAAGGGCCGCCAGCGCTCGGTCACCTGCCGCTCCACTAGCCGGGCAGCGGCCGGGCACGCGAACCGCTCCGGCCCGGGCGGCGCCCCCGCCGGGCTCACCCCCAGGTGCGAGTCCGGGCCGAGCCCCTGCGCCACCGCGAAGCGGGCCAGCGCCAGCTCGGTGACCGGGTCGGTGCCCGGCTCGGCCGCCAGCCAGCCGCTCTCGGTCCCGTCCGGGGTGACGCAGGTCAGCACATAGGACCGGTGCAGCCCGTCGAGCGACGCCCGCACCGGCCCCAGCTCCGCCAGCGCCACCGGCCGGGTCGCCTCCGCCGCCGCCTCGTCACTGGCCGTGAAGAGGGCCTCCTCCACGGTGAGGCGCTCGCATTCCCCGTCCGGCCAGTGCCGCTCCAGGGTCCGCCGCAGGCAACCGCCGGCCGCACCGCCGGCCAGGCCCTCGGCCAGCTCGAAGCGCTCCACCTCGCGGCTCTCGACCGCCACCAGCCGGGGCGGTTGCGGCGGCGGCGCCTCCGCACGGAGATACCCAAGCAGCGCCGCAACCCCCACCGCCCGCTCGCCGAACACCTCCGGGCTGGGTGCGTCCGGCAGGCGGCTGGCCAGCGTCGCATCGACCCCGTCCCCGCCTCCGCCCTCCAGCGACCCGGTCCAGTCCAGGCCATGCCGCTCCCGCTGCCACACCATCCCCGGCTGCGGCTCCGGCACCCGCACCGGCCCCGCCGTCCCAAGCCCGGTATCCAGCGGCAGCCCAAGCCGCGCGGCCACACCCCGCAGCCGCCGCCGCGCCGGGTCGTTGACGTCCTCGTCCGGCACGAACACCACCCCGCCACGCGGCCCGCGCAACTCCGCGGCCCGCTCCCCCACCAGCAGCAGGCTCCCCCCACCAACCCGCCACGCACGCCGGAAGGCATCGTCCGCATGGTTCAGCCGCCACGGCGCCGCGACCTCACTCTCACCGATCCCGATCCCAGCCTCGGCGCCCCCGAGATCCCCCCGGCAACTCTCGCACGCGGGCCGCCCACACAACGGACACGGCACCAGCCGCAACAACGCCCCATACGCCGCCACCACCTCTGGCGGCAGCGGTCCAAGCGGCCCCCCCATCACTCCAACCACCCAGACCACCTCCCCCGCGCACCCGAACCCACCCAACACAAACCGACGGCCGGGCCGCGAGCGTTACACGCCCCAAACCATAACCACACCACGACCAGCCGGGATCCTCAAACCTGCCGAATTTTACGGTGATTCACCGCTGCAAGCATCGCACGGATGGAGGTCAGCCCGAGAGAGTTATCCACAGGGCGGAACGGGCCGGGTGCCGTCGCTGTGCGGGGGATGGATAGAGTGTCATCGACTCGACCCGGCCCAACGAACGAAAGGCATCCGATCCGATGCGGTACCGACAGCTCGGCGCTTCTGGCCTGACCGTCTCCGTGGTCGGGCTCGGCTGCAACAACTTCGGCTCCCGAGCGGGGCTCGACCAGACGCGGGCCGTGGTGGACGCCGCCATCGACAGCGGCATCACCCTGCTCGACACCGCCGACGTCTACGGCTGGCGCGCCAGCAACCCCGGCGGCTCCGAGCGCCTCCTCGGCGAGGTCCTCAAGGGGCGCCGCGACCAGGTCGTGATCGCCACCAAGTTCGGCTCCTACATGGGCCCCGAAGCCGGCCCGCCCGACGAGGCACGGGGCTCGCGCCGCTACATCTACCGCGCCGTCGAAGCCAGCCTGCGCCGCCTCCAGACCGACCACATCGACCTGTACCAGCAGCACCAGCCCGACCGGAACACCCCGATCGAGGAGACCCTCGCAGCCCTCGACGACCTCGTCACCCAGGGCAAAATCCGCTACAGCGGGTCCTCCAACTACGCCGGCTGGCAGATCGTCGAGGCCGACTGGGTCGCCCGCACCGACCACCACGACCGCCTCATCTCCGCCCAGAACCACTACAGCCTGCTGCAACGCGACGCCGAGAACGAGATCGTCCCCGCCTGCCAGCGCTACGGCATCGGCCTGCTGCCCTACTTCCCCCTCGCCAACGGCATCCTCACCGGCAAATACCACCGCAACCAGCCCATCCCCGAAGGGACCCGCCTCTCCCAGCGCGCCGCCGACGACAGTCCCTTCACCGACGACCTCTTCGACCGGCTCGAAGCCCTGGAGAAGTACGCCACCGAGCGCGACCAGACCCTCCTCACCGCCGCCATCGCCGGCCTCGCCGCCCAACCAACCGTCAGTTCCGTCATCGCCGGCGCCATGACCCCCGACCAGGTCCGCGCCAACGCCACCACCACCGACTGGGAACCCACCCCCGACGACCTCGACACCCTCGACACCATCCTCCCCCGAGGCGCCACCCTGGTAGCCAACGCCTGACCGAAGGAAATGTTTGGCCCCCAGAGGCGCAGGAGTCGGCGCTGCACCACGCCCCTGGGGGGTCCTGACCGGGATGCCCGTGCTACCGGTACCGGTGATAATTCGCCCGAACCCGATACCCCACCCGCACCAACTCCCGGCTGGTCGCCCCGGCCTTCACCAACTCCCGCCGAGCCTCCCGCGCCCGCCTGCGCCCCGCCCGCCAGTCCGCCATCAGAAACCCACCCACGATCGCCACCACCGCCACCACATAGGCAACCATCCCCACCACCAGCAAGGTCATATCCCCGTCCGCGTCCATGGCGACCAGCCTCCCTCATCCCGCTCGTCGTGATGCGATTCGAAGTGCGCAAACCGATGAGTTGTAGGAAATCGGTTACAGTCGTTGCCGAGAAGGTCATTGGTGGTCGCCGGACTGGCAATCTTCTGGCAACTCAGGGGAGGCGCTCATGGCCAAGCACGCCAGGAGAGGGACTCCGAATCCGCTCCTTCGCCAAGCGCGTGAAGAGCTTGGCCTCACCCAAGACGAGCTTGCTGATCAGCTGATTCAGCTTGGCGCCAAGGGCGTGACGGGCGGGTCGGTAAGCAAGTGGGAACGTGGCGTCTGCCGTCCAAACAGCTTCCACCGCCGCTTGCTCTGCGGATTCTTCGACGCCACTCCCGAGCAGCTTGGGTTCCATCGGGGTCGCCGCAACGGCGGGCTGGACACCGAGGCCGAAGAGGCCATTCGTGCTGTGCTGCTCGAGCCCGCACGGGCTACGGTCAAGCTTTCATGGCTTGTCTGGTACGGCAACGCCGACACCTCTGTCGTCCATCGCGTCGCCAGCCTCACGGCCACCCTCGCCGACTTGGCAGATCGTTACCAAGGCGCGCTCCGTTCCTCCATCTTGGAGCTGATGGCCTACGGCCACGAGATGATCGGCAAAGTCGCCTTCGACCAGCTCGATTACCCGACCGCGTACCGTCACTTCCTCGACATGCAACGGCTCGGGGAAGAACTGGCCGACGCCCGTATCATCGGCCTGTCAGCCATCCATCAAGGCGACCTTCTCCGCCGCCGTGGCCAGTACGACCTCGCCGTCCAGCGTCTCGAAAGCACCGCGTCACATACGGCGGACGTCGCGCCGACGATCGAGGGGCTACGCCAGCAGACACTCGCCCGCGCTCATGCCGAACAAGGGCATCGAGAAGACTTCGTGCGCACGATCGAGGCGGCGCAAGCCAGCGCCGCCGAGCTTCAGGGAAGCGAAGAGGATTGGGGCAACGAGTTCAGCGCGATCGCCGTCCTGCATGAACGAGCGCACGGGCACACGCTGCTCTGGGAGCCCGAGAAGGCGCTCGACATTTACGAGGGCTCCGAATCCAGGCTGCAGATCGCAGCGCTCAGAGACCTCGGCAGCTTCACCATCTTGAAGGCACAGGCCCACGCCTACGCCGGCAACGTCGATGTGGGCGTCGAACTTGCCATCGAAGGACTGAGATTCGCCCGGCGATATGACTCCCCGCGACACGTCTCGCGCGTCGAGCGCATGTACGACCGCCTGAGCGCCACACCAATTGGGTCCAGCGCCAGGATGCGCGATCTGGCAGAGGCGCTGCGGGTAGCGTAGGTCGCATGCGGCAAAAGCGGACCCTCTACGTCGTCGTCTGCGGTGCTGGCCCCGCCAGCGACATTGGCACGTTTGTGAAGTTGGCCCTGAATCGAGGCTGGCAGGTCTGCGTGGCGACGACACCGGCAGGGGCGCCATTCGTGAACATGCCCGAACTGCAGGAGCTGACCGGCTACCCGGTCAGGATCGAGTTCCGCCAACCGGGCGACCCAGAATCACCCTGGCCACCAGCCGACGTGATCGTGGTCGCCCCAGCCACCATCAACACGATCTGCAAGTGGGCGGCGGGGATCGCCGACAATCTGGCCCTGAGCATCCTGTTCGAATGCATGGGTCTTGACGTCCCGATCGTCGTCGCACCAAACGTCAACCCCGCACTCGCCCGTCACCCGGCGTTCCGCCGCGCCATCCCCCTCCTCCGCGAATGGGGCATCCACATCCTCTACGAACGCACCGCCCCGCCCCCGATCTGGATGGCCTCGTGGGAACACATCCTGGAAGCAGCCACACGACACGGCGAAGAGCCTTCCGGGTAATCGCCAGAGTGGACATTCCGGCTCCCCACAGGTTTGTCCACAACCTGTGCATTGCTGGTTGTGTCCACCTTAGGTCGCCTACTACGATCCGGGCATGTCCACCGAACGGCCTTCCCCGCTCCCCAGGCGACTCCCCGTCGTCACGAGTCTCGTCGTCCTGTTCGCAATCACCGCAGCGGTGACCGGGTGCTCCAGCCAGCCATCCCGCTCTACTTCGTCAACGGTTTCCCCGAAGG
>WNGD01000061.1_pt1 | contig 88635 bp, 68 predicted proteins | sample 5400671 | NCBI WGS metagenome assembly WNGD01 (sample SAMN13153369, study PRJNA577476) | soil metagenome | isolation source: 40 cm soil or saprolite under grassland replicate 2 | place: USA:California | collected 2016-06-15
TCACCTCCTCTCCTGTGGACGGATGATCATGCGATCCCGGGCGGACTAAGGCAATAGGGTTTAACAAATTGGTTGGTGCCTTTCTCTAACACTTTGTATACGAACATGCCTCAGATCTATACGCTCCATCCCTGGGCATGCAATGGGTGCATACTTCATGCGGATTTATCTGTAAACAAAGCTGGCATATATTCATATTGAGGAAGCACAGTGCATGGTGAGGAAGATAAGGGGCAAAAGAAAACGCCCGGACGAACTATTATCCGAGCAGCAACACCTATCGGCATAGAGAAATCTTCTCCTATGCTCCAGCGTTGCTTTGCGGATGAGTTCCATTGCTTCGCACACACCGTGCTGTACTTCCCAGTACATTTTTCATAGAACTCACCCCCTTTAAATCTGCGTGTCATCATCGTTGACTCAAACTAAGCTACATTAACTCTGGGTATGAGTGTACTCGCAGAGCTTACAAAAGTCAAGAGCTTTGAGGAACTTTCAGCTTCACGTTTACTAAAGCCGGTACGTTCGTATACCATTGCCAGTTTCATACTTTTATGAAGGGGACCATTCTCGTCAAATAGGCGCGGGGCCTGGCAAAAGCCGGACCTTTCTTGAAACCGTTTTAGCAGGAACTCAGGCTGCTTAATTTTCTGCCCATCTCGACCTGGATATTCCAATATGCTACACTGCAAAATACAACAGTGAAGCTTTCCCTGGCGCGACTCACCCCTCTTTTTTGTCGTGGGAGCAGGGCCCAGAGGCGAGCATTCCCCAGGAGAACAACCATGGTGGTACGCAAGCTCACCGGGGGCGACCTGGAAGCGTTTTGGACACTGCGGCTACAAGCTCTGACAGACAACCCGGAGGCATTCGGCTCAACGTATGAAGAAACGGTTGCCCGGGGCAAAGCGCACATGCTCCAGCGGCTCCTTGTCGGAGCCGAGATGTTTTACCTGGGGGCTTTTGAGGAGACTTTAATTGGCATGGTCGGGTTTCGTCGCGAAGAAGGCATCAAAGACCGTCACAAGGGACTCGTCCTGGGGATGTACGTCCTTCCCGAAAGGCGCGGGCACGGCACCGGCAAAGCGCTGATGCAGGAACTCATTGCCCAAGCGAAGCAACTGGCAGGGCTGGAACAACTGCATCTGGCTGTCGTGACGACGAATCGGGCTGCCTGCCACCTCTACCGCTCCCTGGGCTTTGAGGTGTACGGAACGACACCCCGCGCGCTGAAACTGGGTGGGCAGTATTGGGATGAAGATCTCATGGTATTATACGTGCGCTAAGGAGTGAGGAGAGCGATGGTTACGGTAGCACAAGCGAAGAAAACGCTGTATATGAGCAGCACTTCCAGCCCATTTGGAGAGTGCGTCGTCATGGCGACGGAAGCCGGGGTCTGCTGGGTAGGGACTCCCGGAACACCAGCAATTAAAGGTCAGACGTGGGTTGAGCACAGGCTGCCGGGTACGTACGTAGTTTCACACGAAGAGATTGCACCGCTGCGACAAGCAGTGGATGAGCTAAGATGGTACCTGGCAGGGGAACGCGTGCAATTCACCTGCCCACTGGATTTACACGGCACTCTATTCCAGGTCGCGGTGTGGCAAGAACTAGTGCGTATCCCCTATGGAGAGGTACGCACTTATGCAGAGATCGCCAGAGCTATTGGTCGCCCGACTGCCACACGTGCAGTCGGTATGGCCAATGGTGCCAATCCGGTTGCTATAATTGTTCCCTGCCACCGTGTAATAGGCAGCGATGGGACTCTCACCGGCTATGGTGGAGGATTGCCAACCAAGCACTGGCTGCTCAGGCTCGAAGGCAACTCTCAGTTTCGATAGTTGCCCGCCTGGGTCATGAATATCCTGTAAAAACCTATAATTAGAACGGCTGCGATGCCGACCTCAATGATGAGCATTACGATCCAGGTCCAGATGAACGCTGGAGAATTGCGCAAGAGCAGTGCCAGGATAATCAGTGGTATCGCCAGCACAGCGAGACAGCAGAGGACAACAAAACCGGGCAGTAAGAAACGCCAGAGGCCCGAATCGCGCAGGTTTTCTGTTTTGGCTGTGCCATATGCTTCTCTGTGTTCAGAAGCAAGTTCCTGTCCCAAGGCGGTAGGGCTTTGTTCGGCAGTGGATTGCTCCACTGATGCACCAGAGGATGCAGTTTTTTCGTCCATTATGTCGCTCCTGAAGAGTTTTTATGAGTGCGTTACCAGTATATCACATCGAGCAGGCTCCTGCACTGAGAAGTAACCCCTGCTTGACCCAGCGTCCCGGGTATGTCATACTGTCGCGGGTATCTGCAAAGAGATGATTTATTTCATGTATCAACAAGTATAGTATGTTAGACGACAGGGCAGAACGGCAGCACGAATACGACTTGCACAACCATGATCCTATCAACTGGTGGAGCTGGCGACCGGGAATTAAGCCGCGCAAAGCCATGGCCATCGGTGGATTGATCACACTGTTTGCCCTGCTGCTGACTGGTATAGGACTGATCACGCTGGTGCTGGGCATTCTGGATGGCTTTTCACCACCCCTACAAATTCCTGGTATCGTATCGGGTCATACAATGAATAGTTTCGATGGGCTCCCACGCCTTACCATCCGCATGCATTTGCCAGGTTTCCCTGCCAGCGTCTCGCCTGTAGTCTTAAACGCTGCCTACCACGCTATCTCTGATGGAGACCATGTCACAGTAGATTATTCTCCACGACTGCATTTTCTTTACGCACTGGAGAGGGCTGGACAGTATTATGCTATCCCGGGGTCCAGCAAGGGAGACGATCCTCTGGGCTCTATAGCACTGTTGTTCCTGGGCGCGGTATTTCTCCCCTATCCAGCACTCCTGGCCATCTGGAGCTGGCGCGACCTGCATCCCAAACCCGACAGCGGGGATGAACGGTGTATAAGGACGGCTAAAGTTGTTGGCAAGCGGGCTGCGATACGCGCTATGGTAAGGCGAGGTACAAATCGTCCAGGACTCCTGCCGCAGTTCTCGCGTTCCTGGTATGGAGTGGCATTAGACCCCATCGATGAAGATGCTACAGGGCAAATCATAACCTTCAGCATCAGTTACGAGACGTACCGTTCCCTGGAGGAGGGAACGCTGGTGAGCATTACATATTCGCCTCACCTGCACTATGTGTATAAGCTAGAGCGAGCACGGTGAGCGAAGGGATTATATGAAGTTTGCAGAGAATATCCTGGATATCCTCTTTCCGCCATGTTGTGCAGGGTGCCAGAAGAGCGGGCACATCCTATGTCCGTCATGTATCATGCAGATTTCTCCACTGCCAGCACCAGTTTGCCGGCATTGTAGTACACCCCTCACTGCCGGGGGTACTTGCAAGCAATGCCAGTACCATCCTCTCAAACTGAGTAGAGTACATGTCGTGGGCGCCTACCAGGAGCCATTACGATCCTGCATCCATGCATTAAAATATAATGGTAATACTCGCGTGGCAGAGCCGCTAGGCCAACTGCTGGCAGAGGGCTACAGCAACTATGATATGTATGCCGATATGGTGATCCCTGTGCCGCTTCACAGCGAAAGGCAACAACAACGTGGCTATAATCACGCCCACCTGCTGGCACAGGTTTGTGCAACAAAAATAGGTGTACCACTGCGCAATGATGTCCTTATACGTCACCGGGCTACCCCTGCACAGGTCGGCTTGAAGCCGGACGAGCGGCGTGAAAACGTGGCAGGCGCATTTCTCTGTACAGCGGCATTTGCAACTCGTGCTCTCTATGGACGCACAATCTTGTTAATAGACGACGTATACACTACCGGAGCCACCCTGGAAGCATGTGCCGCTCCACTCTTTGCCGCCGGCGCTGCATCAGTGTGGGGGCTTGTGCTGGCCCGGCCCGTATGAGCCAGGTTTATTTCTTCGATGGAAGGAAATGCTATGAACCTCGAGATGGACCATATCATAGAGTTTATGAGAGATGTCCTCTACGAGATTGATCGGCGAGTGTGTTATAATAAGGCACGGTAGCGTGTAGATATTTCTAAGAGTGGATACACTACTTTCTCTGACGATAGAGAGGAGATTCGATGCCAAGCAGTGGGAGATGGCTCAGAACTAGCTTCTTTGTTGTTCTGTTCGCGGTGGCTGTGGTGCTGGTCATCCTGTTAATTTTCCGTCCGCTGTCAGAAACACAACTGGTCAATGTATCTACCATCCTGTCCGACATAAAGGCGGATATGGCTAAAAATCAGAAGGATACCCTGGACGTGTCCACTGGTACCATTACCTTGACAAGAGGACAGGGACAGAATGCGCCTAAAGAGCAGGCAAATATTAATGATAGCTTTGACATTACCAAAGTACTCAAAGACAATGGCATTGATTATACGAACAGCAACCTGTTAGTACTGCAATACGATCCACCCAGCGCTGTGGGCACATGGTTAGGTATCCTGGGAGGGCTGATACCCTTCCTCTTGATTGGCGGCCTGCTCATCATAATGATGCGCCAGGCGCAAGGAAGCAACAACCAGGCGCTGTCGTTCGGCAAGAGCAGGGCGCGTATGTTCATGGGCAACAAGCCCAGCGTGACGTTTACTGATGTTGCCGGGGTCGAGGAGGCGAAGCAGGAGCTACAGGAGATTGTCGAATTTCTGAAGTATCCTGATAAGTTTGTCGCCCTGGGAGCGCGCATTCCTAAAGGGCTACTGCTCGTTGGACCTCCTGGAACAGGCAAAACGTTGATTGCTCGCGCAGTGGCCGGAGAAGCTGGTGTGCCTTTCTTCAGTATCAGCGGCTCTGAGTTTGTGGAGATGTTCGTAGGTGTCGGAGCCAGCCGTGTGCGCGATCTCTTTGAACAGGCCAAACGTAATAGCCCCTGTATTGTCTTTGTCGATGAAATTGACGCCGTTGGCCGTCAGCGGGGAGCAGGGTTAGGCGGTTCGCACGATGAACGCGAGCAGACACTAAATCAAATACTCGTGGAGATGGATGGTTTTGATACGAACACAAATGTGATCGTGATCGCTGCTACGAACCGCCCGGATGTGCTCGATCCCGCGCTGCTGCGCCCCGGTCGCTTCGATCGCCAGGTGGTGCTCGATCGTCCAGATATTCGTGGGCGTGTCGCCATCTTGCAGGTACACGCGAAAAACAAGCCATTGGAAAAGAGTGTGAAGCTGGAAACGCTGGCAAAGCGAACGCCTGGTTTCTCGGGCGCCGACCTGGCTAATCTGCTCAACGAGGCGGCCATCCTGGGGGCACGTCGCAACAAGCGATCCATTGGCATGAGCGAACTGGAAGAGGCGATTGACCGCGTGGTTGCAGGACCGGCCCGCAAGAGCCGCATTATCAGCGAGCGTGAAAAAGCCATTACTGCTTATCACGAGGTGGGTCACGCACTAGTGGCACGCATGCTGCCCAACACTGATCCTGTCCACAAGGTTTCGATCGTGGCACGAGGCCAGGCTGGCGGCTTCACCATGTTGTTACCCACCGAGGACCGCTACTTGTGGAGTAAGCCACAATTCGAGGATATGCTGGCCTACGCTCTGGGCGGGCACGTGGCCGAACTGATTATCTTCGGCGAAGTCACGACCGGGGCTTCGAACGATATCGAGCGCGTGACGAAGGTTGCCCGTTCGATGGTTACCGAGTATGGTATGAGCACGCGTATTGGCCCTATGGCGCTGGGCCATAAAGAGGAACTCGTTTTCCTGGGTCGCGATTTTGGCGAACAGCGCAACTATAGCGAGCAGACGGCCCGCGAGGTGGACGAGGAGATCCGGCGTATCATTCAGGAAGCATTTGACAAGGCTTACAACGTTTTGAACCAGAACAAGACGCGCCTGATTATGATTAGCGAACGACTGATAAAAGAAGAAACGTTAGAGGGGCCGCTTTTTGAGTCGCTCTTCAATCAGCCGATCAACGAGGGCCAGTATGAGGCGCCGTCGATCATGGTGAGCATACCGAGGCTCAGTATTGCGGAAAAGAGCGGGCAAGAGCCTGTAACAGCGCCGGCAGACGCACACCTGTTGCCTCCACAGTTGCAACAGCCATATAAGCTCGGGGAGAATGGGTAGTAGACTAACACATCATTCGAGCAGTGCGAGTCGCTTTTCAATCACGGAACGAGGCGAAGCAGGGACATACCCTCCCAGGGCGATGACCTGTGGCATGAGAGATTCCATCTCATCGCAGAGGGACCGCAGCGTTGCAATCTGCTCCTCCCGAGTGCAATAGAGCTTGATCCGTGAAGCCTTGCTAAAGTGGGTACGCTCTCCCTTGAGAGCCGCTCGCGTTTCACGTACATTGTCCTCAAGCCAGCACAGGAGGGTATGATACTGAACGAGGTCTCCATGCAAGAAATTCTGCACGTTGCTGGCGGCAATCATCCAGAAGAATCCTACCTGCGAAGAAGCCCATTCGGCGCATTCCTCACGACTCGGTGGCTCCTCGGCAGGTGGCTCAGAAAGCTCAGCATGGCTAAACAGCAGAAGAGAAGGATGCTCCAGATAGGCGCGAGACTGTGGGATCAGCATCCAATCCACATTGATAGCTGACTCCTGGTAGAGGACATAGGTAAACGTTCCTCCGACCAGATTGTTGGCATGTACCTCATAGATGACCGCCGGATCACCAAATTGAGTAAAGAGTGCGAGTCGTTCTGGTGTCGTTTTGGCTCCTGCTGACCAGGGTTTTGCACATAGGGTTTGCTACCTGTCTGCATTTCGCAACGAAGAGGGCAGGTACTTTATTAATAGCTCAAAAGCTCTTATGACTTTTGCTCTGGGAGCATCGACAGGAAACTTAGACACTAGATAGTTACCCCTGCTTCAGCCACAAATGCTTCCAGTACAGGTGATTCTGCATCGAGAACTTCCGGGCCAAAGGTTTCAATGTGAAACTGGATGGCTGATCTCACATCGGCTAAGGCTTCCTCATAGGTGTCGCCTTGAGCAACAACAATGCCTTTTAGACCAAGAGGATAGGCAACATAACCATCAGCATGCTTCTCGACGATGACCTTGATTTGGTTCATCCTGGCAGACCTCAGATAGTAGATATGATGAAATATTTCCGAATACTAACATGATACAATGATCATAGCATATGTGGAGGCACCATGCTATACCGCGAAGATATAGAGCTTCTAATTTGCCCCCACAAGTTCGCTCACCAGCTTTTGCTCCCTCAGAGGCGAAAACCCCAGCCATGCATTATACTGAAGGAGACATAAGCCATATCCTCTATCTATATTTTCCTGCATCTCGCCACAAAAAGGGCTGGTACTTCGCTATACCCTTTGCGAACATCTCTGTCCCGCGTCGTTTGCGGCTCAATAAGGCGCTCCAGCACTAAGCCTGCTTCTGCCAGAGTATTGACGTAGGTGCTCAGCGTGCGGTGATAGGCGCCTACTTTGCCCCGTACCCCATGCAGATTGTCGGAGAGCCAGAACCTTTCGTCAAAATAGCCTCTCACCGTGCGGTGGGTCGTTCCATCGGCTTCAGTTAGCCACCCTGATGACGGCGTTAGAAAGCATGGATGAGTAAGCGAGAAGATAAACCAGCCAAGGGGACGCAGGATGCGCTTTACGCTCTGAAAGGTTGCCCTCAGATCAGGAATATCGGTCAACGACATGTTACAAAGCACGCCGTCAAAGGCTGCATCGTCAAGGGTAGTAAGCGTATGAGCGTTATCTTGCAGGTAGACGATGCCCAACGGTTCCACGTCCTCATACCGTCGAGCAATCTCGAGCATTTTCGCGGACAGGTCCACTCCCACTACCCCGGCTCCCCGCACCGCCAATGTGCGAGAGAGCACGCCCGGGCCGCAGGCAAGGTCACAGATACGCTGCCCGCGAACATCACCGAGCAGGTCGAAAATGGAGGGAAGAACAAGGTCATGCATGAGGCCGTTTGTTTGAATGCTCTCGTTATACCAGTCCGCAATCTCATCATAACTGGCTTGAGTCATGGGCTTCTCCTTTAATGGCTGGTTCCCGTGGCCAGACTTGGGGGTTGTGCCTTTTTCTAGCTACATAGTACAATAAAGTGGACCGCGAGTTTCTGGTTCCCGGTTCCTGCATTTCCAGTCTTGGTAATTTCCTCTTGCGAACAGTGCAATGGGAACAGGGAACTCTTTCTGATTAGGAGGATTTCTTCGTTGTCTGACATATTTCGCGAGATCGACAACTGTATAACCGCGCCACAGGGCTTCCACGCGGGCACTACATCCTGCGGTATCAAGTCCGGTGGCTCGATACCGGACCTGGCTATTTTAGCATCGGACGTGCCGTGCGTTGCGGCAGGCACATTTACCACGAGCACTACCCGCGCCGCGCCGGTGCTGGTGTGCCAGGCACGGCTGCACAGCGGCAGGGCGCAGGCCATCATTGTCAACAGCGGCAACGCTAATTGTGCCACGGGCGATACTGGCTTGATGAACGCCTACCTAATGACCGAATTGGTAGCCGGAAAGCTTGGCCTTGAGAACGAGCTGGTGCTCTGCTCCTCTACCGGCATCATTGGGCGTCAACTGCCGATGGAGAAGATAAAGGCGGGTGTAGCAGCAATTGAACCTGGCAGCGACAAGGGGAACGCCTTCTCTGAGGCGATCATGACGACGGATACTCATCCCAAGCGCATTGCACTGGAATTTCAGATCGAGGGGCGTACCGTACGCCTGGGTGGTGTCACAAAGGGCGCAGGTATGATTTACCCGAACATGGCGACGATGCTCTCCTATCTCACAACCGATGCCGCCATAGAGCATGGATGGATGCAGGCGGAAGTGCTCGACGCCGTCCGGAACTCGTACAACATGATCTCAATGGATGGTGATATGTCCACCAACGATACCTGCATCCTCTTTGCCAATGCGCTGGCAGGGAACACGCCGATCAACGATCGCCACCTGGAAGCGGGAACGTTCCGCGAGGCGCTGCGGCGGGTGACGCAATACCTGGCGCGTGAGATGGCGCGCGATGGCGAAGGCGCAACGAAGTTGATGACGGTGCATGTCCAGGGGGCACGTGACAAGAAGGATGCTGTGAAGGCCGCTCGCGCGATCACGCTCTCGCCGCTCTGGCAATGCGCCCTGGCGGGCGGCGATCCCAACTGGGGCCGCATTGTCGCCGCGCTGGGAGCCAGCGGCTGCGAACTGAAGCAAGAAAACTATGATATCTACATCGGCAATGTGCAGGTGATGAAGCAGGGCATGGCCGCTCAGTACGACAACGAAGCCGCCCGCGCTGCCATGGGGGGTCCTGAAGTGACGATTGGTATAGATCTCCACCTGGGCGAAGGCAGAGCTACAGCATGGGGCTGCGACCTAACACATGGCTACATTGATGAGAATACGTTGTATACACGGTAGTATGCCGTGGTAATTAGCATAGACGTTTAAAGAAGGAGGAAAATGAGCATGTCGGCAACAGAGGTGAATAAACGTGACTGGGTCGCGCTGGAGCACCAGTATTATCAATCGACATTCAAACGCCAACCGGTGACATTTGTGCGCGGCGAAGGCTCCCGTGTGTGGGATAGCGATGGGAAGGTGTACCTGGACCTGGTGGCAGGCATTGCCGTCAATGTACTGGGGCACTGTCACCCTGCCATTATCGAGGCGGTACAATACCAGGTGACGCAGCTCGTTCACGTCTCTAATCTTTACTACAATACACGCCAGATCGAACTGGCGGAGCAGCTCGGACTGCTGAGCAACGGCATGCGCTCATTCTTCTCCAACAGCGGTGCGGAGGCTAACGAGGGGGCGATCAAGCTGGCACGCAAATACGGGCGGCTGCATCGCAATGGCGCGTACGAGATTATCAGCATGGAGCGCAGCTTCCATGGCCGCACCCTGGCTACAACCTCGGCAACTGGGCAGGCGTACTACCAGGCGACATGGGTACCCCTGGCCGACGGCTTCAAACAGACGCCCTTCAATGACCTGGAGGCTCTGAAGGCGGCCACGAGTGCGAAGACGATAGGTGTGCTGATCGAGGCGGTGCAGGGTGAGGGCGGCATCTATCCTGGCACCCAGGAGTTTATCCAGGGGGTACGACAGTGGTGCGAGGAGCAGAACCTGGTAATGATCTGCGATGAGATACAGGCAAGCATGGGACGCACCGGCAAGTTCTTCAGTTGGGAACACTACGGCGTCGTGCCTGACATCATCACCATGGCCAAAGGCCTGGCAGGCGGCATACCCATCGGTGCCATGCTCACCGGACCGCGCACGGACGTGTTTGTGGCGGGGGATCACGGCACCACTTTTGGAGGCAACCCTGTCGCCAGCGCGGCGGCTCTGGCGACGCTCAAGACGATTCGCGATGAGAACCTGGTGGAGCATGCCGCACAGATGGGCACGTACTGGCGCGCCAGGTGGGAAGTCCTCTGCAAGAAGTATCATTTCATCGACAGCCCGCGCGGCATAGGCCTGATGCAGGCGGTGAACGTCCAGCATGAACTTGCTCCCGTTATTGTACAGGAGGCGCTCAGGTATGGCCTGCTGCTTAACAATCTTGGCCCGTCAACTTTGCGCATGGTCCCGCCATTGAATTTGAGTCGCGAGGATTCGGAAGAGGCTGCTGAGCTGCTGGATCGCGCCCTGGCGGATGTAGCGCAGATACCTATCGCCGAGGCTCAATAAGGCTTTTTTGTGGGGCTGCTGAAGGACACTCCTTCAACCTCATGAGTATCCAGGGCGCCGATCGGCTAGTTGTCTTCCGCCGATTCTTAACAGAGCAGCTCTATCCCGCGGAACTGGAGAAGGAGGAGATTTCCTAATCTCCTTCATTATCGCTCGATGGTTCGCCAGGTTTTGGCAAAGCGTCTGACCCAGACTTCGTGACTTGCTGGACGATCGCTCGCGCTTTCGTACGCAGCAGGCGAATCTCCGCCACGGTTGCATATACACTTTCGAAGATGTCTTTGTGTGCGTCAATGCCAGCATGGATGAGCCAGGACGCCGCGTCACTGCGCGTCGTGCGAACGCTGGCTTCGACCAACGCATCGATGGCATCAAGGTCGAGGTCATCGACGCGGCACGCCACCACGTTGCTCTTGGCCTTGAACAATTCCCGGACAATCTCAGGCATGGCCACCCGGTTGACCATCGTCCGGTACACGCGCAGGCGCATCTGTTCAAGAGGAACGCCCAGAGTCTCGAGAGCGCCAGCAGCTAAACCTTCACCCTCGCGCAAGAGACCCAGCAGTATATGTTCAGTACCAAGCGCAGGCGCACGCCATGCCTCGCTGACTGCCAGCGTAATCACAATCTGGGCACGCGGCGTAAAGGGATGTCCAGCATCTGGAGCGGCATCACCCCGTCCCACAATACGTTCGATGATAGTTCGCACCTGCTGCAAATTCACATCGAACTCCTTCAGTACATCGGCGGCGATACCTGTATCCTCGCGCAGCAGTCCTAATAGCAAGTGTTCGGTGCCGATGTAGTTGTGACCAAGGAGCGCCGCCTCCTCCTGTGCCAAGACCAGCGCTCGCCGCGCCCTCTCCGAAAACTTAACAAAGAACCGTTCAAGTGACGCCTGCTGAGAGAGCATTCTACGTGCTTCCTGGTCGATATCGATCTCGCTCATTGTTGCCTCTTAAGTGGTATTTCCAATGATGATGTTCGTAATACGTAAATTGTAAATCATTTACGATTTGCATAGTAGCAGTATAGGTTATTTGTGTGAGTTTGTCAACAGTTCATAAGGCTTGTTTTCTAAAGTGGAATAGGGTATGCTTTCAGTGTCGAGACTGTTCGCTGTCGCCCGTCTGTTCGTGTCTATGACATAAGAAAAATGCTGGTGTAGCGAGTGATTGTTTACACAACTCAGGAGAATACTGTGCATACATTCTATTGACGCTGAAGCGCTTCACATGATCCATGTACCAGATCTTCTCTCATTTGTATTTTTGCTGATGAGTTCTTTTTCTACTGGTTAGCATCAGCCAATCGGATATGGCTCTCCGGTTATCTCCACTTTGTTCCTCTCTTTGCTCGAGCTCCACCTTCTCCCGCGTGCAGGTTTCCCTGTTCATTGGTATACCATTACCCTGAAAAGAATGCCAGGGATGGTTGTATAGGAGAAATTACGCATGAACGGAGAATGTTGAGCATGTTTGTTATTCCTGATGATTTTGTTCGTAAAATGATCGCGCTTGGCGGGGAAAAGGGCCGCGCCTGGATCGAGCGACTACCGACCATTCTGGCGGTGTGTGAACAGCGCTGGGGTCTCATCATCGGCTTTCCATTTGACCTCTCCTACAATTACGTTGCACCCGCTGTACGCAGCGATGGCACATCTGTGGTGGTGAAAGCATGTTTGCCGGACGGCGAATCGACACAAGTTGAAGCGCTGCGGCTCTTTGATGGTTGCGGGATGGTGCGGCTGCTGGAGTATGACGAGGGTGACGAGGTGATGCTGCTGGAGCGGCTGCGGCCGGGCACGTTATTGAGCACTGTAGAGGATGACGAAAAAGCTACCTCTATAGCCGCATCTGTTATGCGGCAGATGTGGCGACCGGTGCCGCAGGAGCGTGCATTTCCGACGGTCTTCGATTGCAGGAAGGAAGCCTTGCCAGCGTTCAGACTTCGCGTGCCGCAGGAGCGTGCATTTCCGACGGTCTTCGATTGGGGGGAGGGATTTGCTCGCTTGCGGCAGCACTACAGCGGAGGATGTGGGCCTTTCCCGCCTGCTTTGCTCGAAGAGGCGGAGACTCTCTTTGCCGAGCTGAGCGCCTCCATGGCTAAGCCCGTCCTGCTGCACGGGGATCTCCATCACGAGAATATTCTGGCGGCCGAGCGCCAGCCGTGGCTGGCAATCGACCCCAAGGGGCTGGTGGGCGAGCCAGCCTACGAGCCAGGAGCGCTGCTGCGCAATCAGTTGTCAGTGGTGCTCGAGGACCCACGGCCAGGACGCGTCCTGGCACGCCGCGTGGATCAGTTGGCCGAGGAGCTTGGCCTCGACCGCGCACGGGTGCGCGGCTGGGGATTGGCACAGGCTGTGCTGTCTGTATGGTGGAGCATCGAGGATTTTGGCCGCCTGGAGAACTACGACATGGAGACGCTTGCCTGCGCAGAGCTGCTGGCGGCGATCAAAGATTAGATAGAAAGAAGCATGAGGAGAAACATGACCAAGATCAGACCAATGGAAGAACGCGAAGCCGAGCGTGTTCGCGACTTGTGGCTGCAGATGTGCGCGGAAGGGGGAACTCCGCTACCAGACGTGTCGTCACAGCTTATTCTCGCCAATCTCAGACAGTACGCGACACACCAGTCGGTCCACTGTTTTGTTGCTGAAGAACAGCAGACCATCATCGGATTTGTTACCTGTTGTGTCTCAGGTCACCCGGTGATGCCTGGACTGTCGGGAGAGATCGAAGAACTCTATGTAGAGAGACGCCGACATGAGGTTCAATCCGACCTGGTGAGACAGGCGGTCACCTTCCTGCAGGCACGTGGGGCGGGAAGTATTCATACAAGGATATGTGTTGGGAAAGAATGCCCGGAGGAAGGGGAACTGAGGTCCTTCTGGCAATCGCTCGGGTGGGAAAATGATATGACCATTTTCTCCATCTACAGCAATGTCCCAGGAGATCCAGCCCTGCAGCGCACCTGGGATGAGTACCAGGCACATAGCTAGCAAGAGTTCCTTAGTGATTCTCTTCTAGCTCTCACTTTCCACGCCCTGTGTCGGTGAGGCTGCTAGTGAAGATGCTAAGCATCTGGCCGAGATCGGGCGAGGTCAACACTTCAATGCGGGTGATCCATTTGACCCATTCAAAGCCGCGACGGCCTGGGGCGACTAAGCGGAGGGGGAAGCCATGCTCATGGGAGAGCGGTTCCTCGCCTAGATGGGTCGCCAGTAACGCTGTGCGTGCTTCTTCCAGGGGCAGGCTCCAGCGGTAGCTCGTCACGGAGATGAAACTCACGTAGCGTGCATCCGTACGCGAGGCGGCATGGTCCAGCAGGCGCCCGATACGGATGCCGCGCCAGAGCTGGGTGCTATAAAAGCCACCTGTACAATCCAGCGTTGCTTCCAGGGTATCACGCGCCGAAGCCAGCTCGTCGTAGGAGAATTCCTGGGGTATGGTGACGGCCCCGCCAAGCGAGAGCCGCCACGTCTGCGCATCAATTGGACGTGGTTGATCGGCGACCCAGCTTGACGTGGGGAAGACGTTTCCAGCGTAGCTACTGCTCTCGCGCGAGCCGGTGAAGCGCTGCGCGGCGCCGGGTAGATTCAAGACACCTTGGGCGAGCTGCTGTGCTGGCCAGAGCGCCGCACTGCCAAGGAGCAATGCGCTGAAATGCAGTGCCTGCCTCCTTCCGGCAACGTCGCGTTTGCGCAACCGTTTGGCGCGTGCGAGCATATGAAATACTATGGCTGCCGAGAGCACGAAACCCAGGACAATATGCCAGTTCAACAGATTGAACCCGGCGAAGTACCAATCGCCACCTCCGACCCACCAGAGACCTGATCCAAGCGCCAATGTGACCAGCAGCAGCGCCAGCAGGCCATAGATGGTGCGGAGATCCCAGCGACGGGGATGGATCAGCCTGGGCCAGACGCGCTGCAACTTGCCCCACAAGAGCAGCAGAAGCCAGAGGCCCACTATGCCGTGCAGCGCAAAGATAAACCAATCTTGCGGCAGGCCGCTGATCAGGCTGACCACGCCGGTTATGAAGGCGAGGACGGCAGCGAGCGCAAGGCTCCAGTCGGTGAAGCGTGGAGACATGAGACACCACTCTTTTTTAGCCGGGTATGGCCAGATATCCATACCCCCTGACACCTACGATATCTTGCCATCCACAAGTTCGCCTACATGATCCAGAGCTTCCTGGAGGGCACGTGGATCACGACCACCGACCTGGGCCATCTCTGGCTTGCCACCGCCACCGCCGCCGATGATCTGAGCCAGTTTTTGTGCAAGCTTTCCGGCGTGGTAATCCTGCTTCACCAGGTCGGAGGTTACCGACACCACAAGCTGCGGCCTATCATTGATGACAGAGCCAAGGACGACGATGCCAGAGCGAAGGCGATCCCGCACTCGCTCGACGAGCTGGCGCAGCGCCTCCACATTTGCGGCTTCTGCCCGTGCGGCGATGTAAGCAACATTATCGCCTGTTATCTTTACCTGCTCTAGCAACAGGTCGCTTTGACCTTCCGCCAGGCGAGAGCGTAATGCCGCCAGTTCAGCGCTGCGTCCCTTCAGTTCCGCCATAAGGGCATCGACACGTTCGGGAATCTGAGGGAGCGGCGCTGCGAGCTGTGCCGAGAGGGCGCGAGTCACCTGGCGCTGCTGCTCGACCCATTCCTCGGCGCCACGGCCGGTGACAGCCTCGATACGCCGCAAACCAGAGCTGATTGAGCCTTCGCCGGTAATGCAGAAGTAGCCAATCTCACCAGTCCGTCTCACGTGCGTGCCGCCACACAGTTCACGCGAACACAACGCCGGCTCGCTATGGTCGTCATCGTCGCATGTGTCACAACCAACACTGACCACGCGCACAACGTCGCCGTACTTCTCACCGAAGAGGGCCATCGCGCCGAGTTCGCGGGCGGTGTTGTAGCTCATTTGTGCCACCTCAACTTCCTCGTCGGCGCGAATCCAGGCGTTGGTGAGGCGCTCGATCGAACGGAGCTGTTCAGGCGTCACCTGGCGGGGGTGTGTGAAGTCGAAGCGCAGGCGGTCGGGGGCCACCAGTGAACCAGCTTGTTCCGCATACTCGCCCAACACGCCGCGCAGGGCGCGGTGCAGCAGGTGGGTGGCGGTATGGTTGCGCATAATATCGCGCCGCCGACTTGCATCCACGATAAGCTCACCCGATTCGCCGACAGAGACCGAACCTTCTTCGACCACGCCGCTGTGAATAAAGAGGTCGGGAATGGGCTTCTGGACATCTTCGATGCGTACCCGTCCAGCCGGGCCGATGAGCAGTCCGGTATCCGCTACCTGCCCGCCGCCTTCAGCATAGAACGGTGTGCAATTCACCACCAGCTTCACCTGCTGTCCTGCAGTTGCCTGCGCTACCTCCAGACCATCAATATCCAGTGCGAGGATAAGCGCCCGCGATTGGAGTTCCTTGTAGCCGGTGAAGGTAGTCGCTGGCAGCCCACGTGCGCTCCAGCGCTCCGCTTCACCGCCGCGCTTGAACTGGGAAGCCAGGCGAGAACGCTCTTGCTGTTCGCGTAACGCTTCCTCATAGCCTGCTACATCGACACTCAGCCCACGTTCGGCCAGGATTTTCTGCGTCAGATCGAGCGGGAAGCCGTAGGTGTCGTGCAGCATAAAGGCATCGCGCCCAGGCAGCACTTTTGTATCTTCCCCAGCTATGCGGCTGAGGAACATGTCCTCAAGATGATGCAGGCCAATCGAGAGCGTACGGTTGAAACGCTCTTCTTCGGCCGTGATCACGTCCTTGAGGTAGTCGCGCTTGTTACGCAGCTCTGTATAGTGTTCACCCATAATGTCAATCACGGTATCGGCGGTCTCGGCCAGGAAGGGTTGGTTGAAGCCGAGAACTTGACCTTGATAGGCAGCGCGGCGCAGGATACGCCGCAGCACATAGTCACGTCCCTCGTTGCCCGGCCTGACACCGTCGGCGATGAGGAAGGCGATGGCGCGGCTATGGTCGGCGATGGTATAGTACGCTGCACGGTGCTCCCGGTAGTGGCTGCGGCCTTTGCCGAGCAATTCCATTGTGCGTGAGATGATCGGCACGAACAGGTCGGTTTCGTAGTTATTTTTAACGCCCTGGAGGATGGCAGCGAGACGCTCAAGACCCAGGCCGGTATCGATCGAAGGCCTGGGCAGCGGGGTCATGTTGCCCTGCGCATCACGTTCATATTGCATGAAGACGAGGTTCCAGAATTCCATGTAGTCATCATCTTCGGAGTTGACGCCTTCGGGCCGTTGGGCATCGACATCAGGACCCTGGTAATAATGAATCTCCGAACAGGGGCCGCACGGTCCCGTATCGCCCATTGCCCAGAAATTATCCTTCTCGCCAAAGCGCAAGATGCGGCCTGGATCGGCACCCACTTCCTCCCAGAGCCGGGCCGCATCGTCGTCATCGGTATAGACGGTAAACCAGAGGCGTTCGACCGGCAACTGGAATACTCGCGTTATTAACTCCCAGGCATACTGGATGGCTTCGCGCTTGAAGTAGTCGCCAAAGGAGAAGTTGCCGAGCATTTCAAAGAACGTGTGGTGCCGTGGTGACGGGCCAACGTTCTCCAGGTCATTATGTTTGCCGGAGACGCGCATGCACTTCTGAGCGGTCGTGGCTCGCTTGTAGGATCGCTGTTCCAGGCCCAGGAACGTATCTTTAAATTGTACCATGCCAGCGTTGGTGAAGAGCAGCGTGGCATCATTTGCCGGCACGAGCGGACTGCTGGGGACAATGGTATGGCCTTTGCTGGCAAAGAAGTCAAGAAATGCGCGACGAATCTCGGATGACTTCATGTGATAGATCCCTCCTCGCTTCATACTAACATATTCTGCTCATTGCGCATAGAGTCTGGGACGACTCCCGATCACTCGCATATGACTGCCCACAAGCAAAAAGCCCGCCCCGAACGCTTATTCGGGGCGGGCTAGAATTACCGTTACAGCCCGTGGTACCACCCTGATTGGAAACTGGCTTCCCACTCTATGGACACGGAACACACAATCCAGGTGATTCTTGATCATCACCCACATTCAGAGCCACATGCTCCTGACCGCTACATGTTCGATGCCCTGCCCTTAGATAACGGTGGGCTACCGGCCAGGATTACTAGCGACCAGAACCGAGATGCACTACGGTTCATGGAGCAGTCGCGTTCGTCCCGCATCGCGGTCCAATGACTCTTTGCAATCGGACCAGAAGGTGGCATTCCACGTGGCTTGAGTGCCGGGCTTGCACCGTCTCCAGCTCGCTGCAGTTCATAACCTGCGTGTACTCGTCCCTCGCGGCGATTTGAGCTATAAAGCTTCTACTATCGATGCGCCTAGTGTACTGAGCACGAGCGGTTTTGTCAAGTGGTTGCGGCATCCTTTTTTTTCGAGTATTTCGTTATATTTCTTAGTACTTCCTTGCTATCATACGAAATAAGGAGGGTGTTTTTCGTAACGAAACAAGATTGTGAAGTACGATTCATAACACTGGCACAAAATTCGCCGAGAATAACCTCGGCGGTTTTGTCATAGAGACAGAGACCAGACAGTATGTTATAATAGGGACATGGCAGAGGTAAGCTCTAGCGCTCAGGCGGGTGAGAGCTGCTGACCCAGGCCTCTGTACGCCTTCGGGAATCCGTCCACGTGTAGTTCTATCGGGGATAACACTGCATCCTGCTCACAACGAGTTGAGACGACGGATAGGCGATGAGAGAACTCCATTGGGGGAAATCCACGATCCATGTCTGATAATCTTGGACACTACATATAGCATGCTGCGCCTTACTTAGGAGATTAGAGTCAGATGCCCAAGCCTCTGTAAGGGGGCGGGCTTGCCCCTATCTGGCCAGTCCCCTCGGTGTTCGCACTGAGGAGCCCTTTGGGAGGAGCGCCCAAGGTCGCACGTCGGGGTGACCGGATCAGCCCCGACCCCTGTAAGTCGGCTGGTAAACAGCTTTGGTGGGAGAAAGCAGTCCAGTGGACAGATGGCCGCTCCCAAAGCGGACGAGGACCACTTTACCTGAGCAGGCAACTGCTCAGCGACGCCCCATTATCGGGGTCCGCAGTGCGGGAAAGGAAAGCGTGCGATGTCACGGATTTTCGTTGTGGATGCCCAGCGCAATCCCCTGATGCCTTGTACTCCTGCGCGTGCCCGCCTGCTGCTCAAAGCAGGCAAAGCGGCGATCTTGCGCCGCGCCCCTCTGGTGTTGATTCTCAAAGAGCGTCGGCCAGAGGCGGTGGTCCAGCCATTGCGAGTCAAACTTGATCCTGGAGCAAGCACCAGTGGGATCGCCGTCGTCAACGATCGCTCGGGGGAAGTGGTGTGGGCTGCAGAAGTGACCCATCGCGGGCGAGAGATCCGCGAAGCTCTCACCAGAAGACGAGCGGTACGCCGCCAGCGTCGGCGTCGACAGAGGAGATATCGCCCCAAACGCTTTGCCAATCGCCGTCGCCCGTTAGGGTGGCTAGCTCCCTCTTTGCTCTCACGTGTGCTGAATCTGCTGACCTGGGTGGCGCGTCTGCGAAGCTTTTGTCCGATAGAAGCACTCTCGCAGGAACTGGCCAGATTCGACACCCAGGCCATGCAAGATCCGACCATTGCTGGCATCCAGTATCAGCAGGGGAGCCTTGCTGGATATGAGATAAGATCATACTTGCTAGAAAAGTGGCAAAGGCGTTGTGCCTACTGCCAGCAGCCCTCGACGAAGTTGCAAGTCGAACATCTGATTCCCAAGAGCCGGGGAGGGAGCGACAGAATTTCCAATGTGGTGCTGGCCTGCGAAATCTGCAACATCGCCAAGGGTGACAGGACGGCTGAAGAGTTTGGTTTTGTGCAGCTGATGGCTCAGGCAAAAGTACCCCTTGCAAGTGCGGCAGTAATGAATGCCACCCGTTGGAGGTTGTACCAGGAGTTGCAGGCGATAGGCTTGCCAGTAGAAGTGGACACCGGGGGGAGAACAGGCTACAACCGTGCCATTCGCCAGCTTCCCAAGCAGCACTGGATAGACGCGGCCCTGGTGGGGACCTCAACTCCTGAACAGCTCCAACTTCAGCACGTTCGCCCCTGGCAGATCACAGCCACCGGCTGGCAGCGGCGTCAAATGTGCCTGGTAGATGGAGCAGGATTTCCACGCACCCGCGCCAAGCAGCGATCCCTGGTTAAGGGATTCAGGACCGGCGACCTGGTAGTTGGCGTGGTCAAGAGCGGAACGAAACAGGGCATCTACAAGGGGCGCGTGGCGGTCAGAGCTTCTGGTTCTTTTAACATCACGACCGACAAAGTCACGATCCAGGGCATCAATCATCGCTGGTGCCGGGTGCTCCAGCGGCGTGATGGATATGCATATCAGCAACGAGAGGAGGCGGCGTTTCCTCCCACCCCTTGAAGGGGGGCGGGTCTCCACGCCGATTTTTTGATGACATGGAGAACTCTTAGCGAACTGCTGGTTTACAACGCGGAATTATATCCAGATTTACTTTTTGTACGCTTTCTCAAACGTGGCGAGGTTGTGGCCACCTGCACCTTTGCAGAGGCATGGGAGCGGGCAAGTCAATGGGCGGCACTTTTAATCGAGCGAGGCATGCGGCGCGGGGAACGCGTGGTACTGGCACTGCCCAACTCGGATGATTTCGTCTATGCGTATTTCGGTACCTTGCTTGCCGGTGGGATTCCGGCCCCCAGCACTCCAATCCGGCGCCTCAGCAGCAATAGCTACTACCTGGTGAATGTCACCCAGAGGCTTCACTCTATCGATGCTAAAGTATTGATTGTGCCCGAGACACAGGCATATATTGCCGATGTATCGCCATTATCCAGTATTGAAGGCCTGGCAGTCCTGACAAGACGGGATGTGCAGCCGACTTCGCAGCATTTCACACCCAGAGGTTCTGAACATGACCTGAGCCTGCTCCAGTTTACGTCCGGCACCTCGGGTAATGCCAAAGTAGTGCAGTTGAGCAATGCGGCGCTGCTTGCGCAGGTGCGGAATATCTCTTTGACGCTGTCCGTGGATCATGACACGGATTCCGGATTGTCATGGCTACCAGTTTTTCATGATATGGGCATCATAGGTTTCCTCCTCACCCCACTTTATCGCACCATCCCGCTCACTTTACTACAGACAGAGGACTTCATGCTGCGCCCCAGCCTTTGGATCAAAGCGCTCTCTGATTTCCGCGCAAATATCACTGCTGGGCCGCCATCCGCATATGCGCTATGCGCCCGGCACCTGAAGGATGCCGAGATTGCGCAATATGACCTGAGCCATGTACGACTGGCCATGGTGGGAGCGGAAGTGATTTCGAGGGAGAGCCTACACCAATTTGCCGAGCGACTGCGACCAACCGGGTTCCGCGCCAGCACTTTGTTGCTAGCGTATGGCCTGGCAGAAAACGGCCTGGCAGTGACGATGACACCACTGGGTAAGGAGCCGGAATTTGAGACGATAGACCTGGAGTCTATGCAGGCACAGGGAATAGCCAAAGCGGTTGAGCATCTCAATGGAGCCAACGGCACTACCAGAATGGTCGCCTCGGTAGGAACGCCCCTACCACAGACACAGGTGGTCATTGCCGGACCAGCAGGTGAACGACTGAACGAACGCCGGGTAGGTGAAGTACTGGTGAGCAGTCCGAGCCTGATGCAGGGCTATTACGGACAGCCGGAAGCTTCTAGCCAGGCAATTCGTGACGGCTGGCTGTGGACAGGGGACCTGGGGTATATTGCTAACGACAAGTTGTACATCACCGGACGGAAGAAGGAGGTACTCATCGTCGGCGGGCGCAACTATTATCCTGATGACCTGGAACAGATTGCTGTAGCAGCGGCAGGCGCGCGTCAGGGCAACGCGGTAGCAATTTCCTACGAAGACCCGGCACGGGCAACTGAGGCGGTGGTGGTGCTGGTGGAGACGAGCGCGATAGAGCAGGCCGAACGCGATGCCCTGCGCCAACGTATCCGCCAGGCACTGGTCGAGGCGGAGTACCCCATCAGCGAGGTTGTGCTGCTGCGGCCCAAAACCATCCAGACCACGCTGAATGGCAAGCTCAAGCGGGTTGATTGTAAGGTTCGCTACTTAAAGGGGGAGTTTTCTCATGACAACTAAACGAGTTCGAGCGGCTGAAGCGCTAGTGGATATCCTGGAGCGAGAAGGCGTGTCAACCATCTTTGGCATTCCCGGTGGGCCATTACTGCCGCTCTACGACGAACTGGCCGACCATCCCAAAATCCGCTTGATCCTGGTGAAGCACGAAGAGGCAGCAGCCTACTCGGCCTTCACATATGCGCGTGTGACCGGGAACCTGGGTGTGTGCATTGCTACGCTCGGACCTGGTGCGACCAATTTACTAGCAGGCTTACCGGTCGCCCTGGTTGCCAGCGTGCCTATCCTGGCCCTCACCGGGCAGGTGCAGACAACTGCTTACGCCAAGAGCGCTCACCAGGAATCGACCGGCTGGTTCCGCACACCTAACCAGGAGGCGATGTATGCCGGTACCTGCAAGCATACTGCTACGTGCAACGAGCCCGCCCGCTTCCCTGATTTCGTGCGCCATAGTATCCGCATTGCTACTTCCGGACGCCCCGGCCCGGCCCACTTGATTATTCCTGCCAACCTGCTGCACCAGACGATCGACTATACACCGCTGAATCCCCCAGAGTATCGTTTGATCGAAAACAAGACCTGCGATGACTCAGCCATGGAGGCTATTGCTCACCAGATATCCCAGGCTCATTACCCACTGATTATGGCCGGTGAGCGCGTACTACTGCCCGATGCCACCTCCGAGCTGCAGGCGCTAGCTGAACGCTTCTCCATCCCAGTTGTCACCGATATGTCCTGCAAATCGGCAGTGGACGAGTGGTCGCCCATGTTCATCGGGGTGATGGGCGTGATGGGGCACAAAGCTGCCGATAAGTACCTTAAAGAAAAATCGGACCTCGTGCTGGCGCTGGGGCAGACCTTCAACGAGATCTCCACGCTGAGCTGGGACCCATCTTTCGCAACAGGGCGGCAGTTGATTCAACTGGATACCGACCCGGAGGAGATCGGCAAAGTGTACCCGGTTGCGGCTGCAAGTGCCGGGCACCTGCCCACTATGCTGGCACGCCTGGCGAAAAAGCTGGAGGCTCTGGGGGTGAGCAAACAGAGTGAACGGGAGACGCTGGTGCTATCCCTACGCAAGCAATATCCGCTGTTTAATGTCAACGAGATGCGCAGTGAGAAGGTGCCGATGCTTCCACAACGTGTGGTCAGCGATCTGCGGCAGGGTTTGCCGGAGGATGTACTCATTCTCTCGGACTCCTCCAAGTGGTCGCGCTGGCTGGGACGCTATTTTCCCGCACGAAGGCGCAGCTTTGTAACTGCCCACGATTACGAGCCGATGGGATGGGCGGTGGCCGGGGTGATTGGAGCTAAAGTCGCCCGCCCAGACCGCCCGGTTGTATGCGTGAGTGGCGATGGCGCATTTCTGATGAGCGCAATGGAGCTGTCCACCGCGGCCAACTACAAACTGAACATCATCTGGCTGATTATGAACGATTCGCGGCTTGGCATCATTTACGATCTACAAAAAACGCTCTACGGCGGGCGCATTGCTGCCACTACTTTTGAAAATCCCGACTTCGTAAAACTTGCTGCCTCCTTTGGCATGGAAGGGCGTGTGATCGAAAAGCCTGGAGAGCTGGTATCCGCGTTACAAGCTGCCCTCCAGCGGGGAGGTCCCGCCGTGTTCGATGTGCGCTTTGATCCCGACGAAGTGCCGCCGATTCGCCCGCGCAGCGTGCTCATTACCAAGGAGATGGGGCTTCCCAATCCCAAGCCTGGACCGGAAGTGACCCGTGCCTTCATCGCAATGCTGAAGGAGAAGTGATTAGTACAGAACCCGTTTCATCAGTTGAGGCAAGAGAAATGAAAGTAATAGAAGAGCGCCTCGGCTGGTCTTTGTTTTAGGTGAAGAATTGCCGAATTCATCAGTACCAGGCCAGCCTCTACCGGACCAGCAGTCATTGTATACATCTTGTCGATAGTATTCCATGCTCCTGTTCCTTGTTGCCATGCTGCTGAAAAAACGGCACCTCTTCTCTCTAAGCGCAGTTTCACAGTAGGTGGAGTCGCTAACAGTTTGCTGCCGAGATCATGAAAGTTTCCTTTAGGATCTGACAAATCGTAGTACACGAAGTTAACGCCGTAATACTTGTTGTCCCAGGCGCTAATTTCCAGGCGAATAAACTTGCTCTGACTTTGCCAGATAAGAATAGCCGCTCCTTGGAAGGTAGCGGGCTGTTGAAGGAAGTCGATCTGTGTCTCGATGCTAAAGTCGCCGTCAACTGGCTGAAGTAAGCGAGGAGCGTTAGTGTTGTTGTTGGGATTGAGGTCCTCGTCCACGGCGCCAGGACTATATATATGCAGATAGTGCTCCGGATTATCAAAGTCATAGGTAGAGGCACCACTGGGGTCTTCCCATGTCCACCCGCCAAGGTCCTTTTGCTGAAAATGATCGGATAAGCCTTTACAGTTCGTATTATGTCCAATAGGTAAGATGCCAGACACAAGAAGAGTACCGAGCAGGCTTGCGACTAAAAGCAGCGGAAGAGCAATTCCCAGGAGAGCGACTCTTTTCCGTCTTAAAGGCTGGAATGGTCGAAAAGGACCGGATGGTGGTGATGTCTCAACAGAAGCATCAGTCCAGTTTGACGGATATTTGACCTGGTCGGATGAATATTTGATAGGAGGGGTCGTTTCTGGCAGCGGTGGAGGCTGGTGTATCTGCGACTCTTTCTGCTCAATGAGCTGCATATACTGATCGTCAGAGGTAACACTAACTGCATTGTCCGCAAATGATGAAGAAGAAGACAATTCGATTGCGGCGTACCCTTGATTGGCTTGCTTCAAAGCATTGGAGAAGGCACGGATGCTGCTAAAGCGCCGCTCCGGTTCTTTGGCAAGCGCAATGAATAATACTTCTTCAACGTGCAGAGGGAGTCCCGGCACTTTTTGCTGTAGAGATTCAGGTGTGGCGAAGAGGTGCTGGCTGGCGATTTCGCTAAATGAGCCCCGGAATGGATATGCGCCACTCAACCATTCATAGATAACGATGCTCAGAGAGTATTGATCGCTGGCCCGGCGCGGTTGGCCTCGTAACTGTTCCGGAGCCATATAGGCTACGGTCCCTGCAACATCTAGCAGGCTCTGAAAATGCGAAGTCTTCGAGACAGTTGCTATGCCAAAGTCGCTGAGCAGAATTTCCTGGTTCGACCCTAAAAGCATATTCTCCGGCTTCACGTCACGGTGAATCACTTTGTTATCATGTGCATACTGCAATGCCTCAGTAATCTGTTCCGTATATTTGATAACCGTATCCAGAGGAAGTTTTGTACCCTTAGGGTGTTTCTGACGCAATGTGCCGTTAGGTGCGTACTCTTCTACAATATAGGGAGTGTCATTATTAAAATTGAAATCGAAGATGCGCACAATATGCGGGTGAGTGAGATTGGCAATGAACCGGGCTTCACTTAGAAACTGTTTAGAACTATCATAGCTTACACGGCGATCTAATAATTTTATCGCAACTTTATTGTGAAGAAGAACATGTTCGGCCACATAGACCTTAGCAAAAGCTCCCCGCCCGAGCAAGCTAACAAGGCGATAGTTACCTAATTGTTGACCAATATAGTCATCCATTTTCTCTATCCCCTCGCGCTCCCGCTAAATCTACAAATTGTGTTAAAATGTCTTAAATAACCGGATGCTTAGAAAAGTATAGCATAGCCTTTTTATCCTTGTATAGCCCTTGCCGAAGAGAAGACCTGGACTCCAAGACACAACAAAAACAAAGCTCAGAAATCCGTAGCCTGAAAGTTCTTATGCTTAGCGTTTTAGTAGTGATGAGTGACAAGCGCCTTCGATACCAATTAGCCTTCAGCAACAAAAGGAAATTGATGAATGTCGTATAGAAAGTTCATCCCTACCTCTACACATCCAAAGACAAGGGGTAAGCGCGCCAGCAAGACTGGCCAGCCGGAGAAACGGCTCTCTAAAGAGGTTCATTACCCTGCCACCCATGTCAACCAAAAGAATATCAATGATTATATAGAAGAGGCGCGCAAAACCGTCGTTATCGGCGGCCATGAAGTAAGACTATTCGCGCCTTTTCGCCATGAAATTTCCGCATTTCAAACGTTACTCTCCTGGCAAAAACTGGTTCTGGCCTTATTCTTAGTTATGCCAGTTCTGGCCATAGTATTTTTGCGTTATCAAGCTCTCGTCTTTGCAATAATTATCATCACCGTTCAATACCTGGCAGATCTGCTTTTCACCTTTATTCTATCCATAAAATCTCTTGGTAAAACAGTAGAAAAACAGATTGATAATGATTTTGTACAAACGCTCATTGATTTCGACTGGCCACGTTATACCATTCTTTGCCCACTATATCACGAAACTTCAGTTGTCCCCCAATTTATCAGAGCTATGCAGGATTTAGACTATCCGACTGATAAATTACAAATACTCTTCTTAACTGAAGAAGACGACTTTGAGACGCGTGCCCTTTTGCAAGCGGCGAATCTACCCTCACATTTCACCGTCCTGACTGTGCCCTCAGGCAGGCCAAAGACGAAGCCGCGTGCGTGCAACTTTGGATTGCTCCATGCCAAAGGTGAATATGTTGTTATTTATGATGCCGAAGATGTACCAGAGCCCTTGCAGTTGAAAAAAGCTGTGCTGACCTTTGCTGTCTGCGATCCTGAAGTGGCCTGCGTGCAGGCAAAGTTAAATTTCTACAATGCGCACCAGAACTTGTTAACGCGCTTGTTTACCGCCGAATACTCGCTGTGGTTTGATCTCACGTTGCCAGGATTGCAAAGCACGCAATTACCGATTCCACTTGGTGGCACGTCAAATCATTTTCGGGCCGAAGCTTTGAGGGCATTAGGGGCATGGGATCCCTTTAATGTAACAGAGGATTGCGAATTGGGGATGCGACTGGCTCATAATCATTACAAAACTGTCGTGCTCGACTCAACCACCTACGAAGAGGCCAATTCGCGTTTCAAGAACTGGTTGAGACAACGCTCACGCTGGATTAAGGGCTACATGCAGACGTACCTGGTTTATATGCGTCAGCCCCTGCGCTACTTGCATCCCCGTAACTGGCGCGAGTTCTTATCTATACAATTGGTAGTGGGTGGCAAGGTGGCCGTTCTCTTCATCAATCCAGTTATGTGGGGATTACTTGCAACGTATATACTCTATTACGCGGCCGTTAATGACATCTACCACAAGCTATTCATAGCCCCTATCTTCTACATGGGTATGACGTGCCTCGTTTTTGGAAATTTTTTATATGGATATGCCCATCTTGTCGGATGCATGAAGCGCAGGCACTACGAGCTCACCAAATGGATCGTCCTTATTCCTCTTTATTGGGGCATGACAAGCATTGCAGCGTTTATCGCGCTCTTCCAACTCATCTTCAAGCCGCACTATTGGGAGAAGACGCAACACGGCTTACACCTGAGTGCGAAGGCGTCACATATACTCAGGCAAGCCGTGTTAGAGCAGGTAGAGATACGAGCAATAGTTGAAGAGCCCACAATGAAGCTCACGTCCTCACAGGGTATTGAGATGCAGCGAGAGACATTGGCGACACAACCAACGATGAAACTTGCTCATTCTGTATCCTCGGGCGATATTGCAGAGGAAGTGACAGCAGCTCTAGAGCCTACAGGAAAGCTCACGACCCTTGCATTTCTACGCGCTCTCGATAGGCAGCGGGAGGTGTTGGCAGCAGAGCCCACAAGTATACTCTCAGACGAACCCCTTAAGGCATTTGAGAAGCAGGCAGGCATAAATACCGTGATGAAGCGGGAAGGGAGCCAGGCCAGGTCCCTGCGGAAGTACCTCTACGAAGATCCCTGGCTTGTTGCCGTACTGATTGTTGCCTGTAGCGCTAGCATTTCAGCGCTGGTTTACTGCTTCCAAAATCATCTCATCCTCGGCTATAACGATGCCTACTCACACCTGCTCATCGCGCGTCGCATTTTTGATAGTGCGACGCCGGGGCTAAGCCAGCTTGGCGGGGTATGGCTCCCCCTCCCTCATCTTCTAATGATACCTTTTATCTGGAATGACTACTTATGGCACACTGGTCTGGCGGGAAGCTTTGTGTCGATGCCATGTTACATCGTAACATCTGTATATCTCTTTCTCCTGGCTCGCCGTGTGACTCGCAATAGCACGGCCAGTTTTATCGGCACGCTGCTGTTTATGCTAAACCCGAACATTCTCTATTTACAAACAACTCCGCTCAGCGAACTTGTGCTTATTGCTTCGTCGACAATGGCTTGCTATCATCTGTTTGCCTGGGTGCAAAGCAACCATCTAAACCAGCTGATCTTGACGGCATTGGGTACGCTGCTGGCATCTCTATCTCGTTACGATGGTTGGTTCATATTCCTTGTGTTCATTTTTATCATCGCTGTCACTGGATTAATAAAGCGTTACAAATGGTCCCAGATAGAGGGCTACATCCTCACGTTCGCAACATTGGGCGGGCTGGGTATAGGCCTATGGCTCCTCTGGGGGTTGTTGATATTTAATGACCCACTCTATTTCCAGCGTGGCCCATATTCGTCACAAGCAATGCAGGGAATCTTGCTCCAGGCGCATGCGCTGTATACCTATCATGACCTCTGGCAGTCAATTCGCTTTTTTGTTCTTGACTCAATTGAGAATTCTGGTTTAGTGATCTTTCTATTAGGAGTTTTAGGATTCATCGCCTTTATCTTCCACCATCGTTTTTCGGCATATACCGTCGCAGGATTAGCGCTTGTGACTCCTTTTGTCTTTTACGTCGTCTCTCTATACACCGGACAGGCCATTATCTATTTACCCAGCGCGGTACCAGCCAGCGCGCCTGCCTTGCTACATTCACAGTATGGATTGTATAACACCCGCTATGGAGTTGAGTTGGTGGCTCCGATTGCTTTTTTTGTATCGATTTTAGCGAGTGGTTTACATTGGCCGATAAGCCAAAAATTGGTCAAACTCAGCGGGGTTCCCTGGCAGGTGTTACTGGTGATAACTATCCTGGCGCAAACAATTGCCACTGTGTTGGGTGGGGTCATTTCGTTGGAGGATGGCCGCTATGGTATAGACTGCGCGCCCCCTAGCGTTATCGCTGTGTACCTGGCACAGCATTACGACGGAGGTAGCCTGCTGGAAGATCTTTATAGATCCCAGGACCCGGGTATCGACTTTAAGAATGTGATCTACGAGGGTTCTGGCAGTCTGTGGGAGGAGGCTCTGAAAAAGCCTGATCAGGTAGAGTGGATTATCCTCAATCCAGTCGACCAGGATGATCTTGTGACAAGAGCGATCAATGTCAACAGTCCAACATTCTTGTCAGAGTTCAGTGTCATAGCTCAAGAACCAAACGGTCGTATATTGTTTCGCCGCAAGGGTCTGCCGGCTCTGCCAACTCGACCGGTACCTGATAGTCTACTCAACGAACATGCAAGTTGTGGTGCCAGCGGCCCGATTTCAAAGGTAACATTCCAATCGCCGCTACCATCTTCTCCGGGTTCTACGCCATCATCCACGACGCAAAATTTAAAGCGGCCCGACTTTCAAATGGGGATTGCCTTCCCCCAATGGGATCCCAATGGCTATAGTAATCTGGCGTGGTTGCGAGGGCTAAAGGATATTCATGAACAGACGAGCGCTCGTTGGATAGAAATGCCGGTTATACTGTATCAAAGCTCGCTTACATCGACCGGGGTAGTGAGAGGGGCTAATACGCCTACACTTACTGCTTTCACTGAAGGCATACGCGCTGCTCACAACGAGGGCTATCGCGTCTTTGTGGTGCCAGTCCTCATTGTGAAGGGTCGACAATCATGGGCCGGTAGCATACACTTTTCAACGCTTCAAGCGGAACAGCGGTGGTTCGAGAATTACTGGTTAACTTTCAAGCCATATGTAGAGATTGCCAGCAGGGAGAAAGTCGAACAACTGGCCATCGGCACAGAGTTTGAGTGGCTGCAGGAATATGCGCCAGATGAATTGTGGAACGGGCTAATAGCCAATTTTCACGGGGTCTTTTCCGGAACACTCACCTACGATACAAACTGGACAACGCTCAAAGTAACTCCTGCCGGGTGGTTGCATAACGTTGATCTGAAGATGATCGGTGTTTCCGCATATTTTCCGCTGGTGGACACGCCGTCACGCGTCGATCCAAAGCGGGCGAATGAGCTATGGAAAAGTAAAGTGAGAAACATTCTTGATCAGTATAAAGCGATGGTGAACAAGCCCATCTTTATCTCAGAGATAGGATATCGAAGTACCGCGGATGCATTCTACCGACCCTATGCCCAGAAAAGTGCCGTACCGTTCGATCCTGAGGAACAAGCGGCTGCCTATAATGCTGCATTGATCAACACCATTCCTGACCTAAATATAGCCGGTATCTTCTTCTGGGCATGGGACAACGTGGGCGCGCTCAGCATACATGATCTGCCTGCTGCTGCAACCTTGCACTCCTGGTATAATTCGCCAGATGCATAGTGACAGAAGTCTACCCAGCGCACGTAAGGCTGCATTCAAGCAAAAAGGAGGGAGGATCATGAGAAAGAAATTTCAATTGTCCCTGCTTATGATATTTCTTCTGGGCTTGATTTTCCTTTCATATTACGTCCTGAATGATCATAGTAGATATGTGCTGCCTGCAGAAGGGATAGGTAGGTATACGAATGGCCTGGCCCAGAGGCCGCTGATGGGATGGAGTAGTTGGAGCGCTCTTGGATCGTTCCCCACGGAGTCGAAGATACAAACGCAGGCACAAGCGCTAGCCAGAACGCTAAAGTCTCATGGATACATTTATGTGAACCTGGATGATTATTGGTATTTAGATCCCGCAACCACTATTGACCAATTTGGGCGCTGGGTGGCTGATCCACAAAAATTCCCTGCTGGCATCGGAAGTTTGTCGGCGTACATACATGGTCTGGGCCTCAAATTTGGCATCTACCTGAACCCTGGTATTCCTGTGGCCGCTGTGCAGCAGAATACGCCTATCGAAGGAACGAAATATCACGCAAGGGATATAGCTGATACTAGCAGGTATGAAACGAGTTTCAGTTTTGGGAAAAATGAGCAGTACGTTATCGATTACAGCAAGCCGGGAGCCCAGGCCTTTATAAACTCATGGGCCCATCTGCTTGCGCAATGGAACATCGACTTTCTCAAACTGGATGGAGTACAATCGCGGAACTCTATGCAGAGCCAGGTCTCATCTACCATCCAGGCCTGGTCACTGGCACTGAAACAATTGGCAAGACCGATCTATTTTGATCTCTCGGGCGCATTCACTGTCGCGCAAGCGAGCTTATTGCGGGTGAGCGCGAATGGGTGGCGGATCGATGACGACATAGAGTGCTACGCGTCTTGTGCGGGACGCGTTTCCTGGCAGCACGTCTTGATGCGTTTCAAGGATGTACCGCTTTGGGCAAGGTGGGCTGGTCCAGGTGGATGGAACGATCTGGACTCGTTGGATGTAGGAAACGGGAGTAAGGACGGTTTAACCGATGACGAGCGCCAGAGTTATATGACATTATGGGCGATATCCGCAGCGCCTTTGTATATCGGAGATGACCTTACTACGCTGGATGCATATGGGCTAAACTTGCTAACTAATGATGAAGTCATCAATATCAATCAACAAGGAGTAGTGGTCAGTCCTATTACTACCACTTCCCAACAACAGGTCTGGCGGGCGAAGGAAGCTGATGGATCTTACGTCGTAGCGCTCTTTAACCTGGGAGACTCCCCTGCTACTGTCAGCATCAAATGGTCTGCGTTGGGCTTAAAAAGGCCAGCTTTGCTAAGAGATCTATGGAGCCACACCGATCTAGGTGTATATGGCGATGGTTTTAGCGCGAAACTCAATACGCACGCATCCAGGTTGTTAAAGCTGATGCCCATCAGCACTTTATCAGGAAGTTAGGCAGCAGAGCCACGTGCCAATAATTCATAAATCCGTATCCTAAAAGTTCTTATGCTTAGCGTCTTAATAGTGATTATAGAAGTGCCAGGTTTCTTCGAAGCCAAATGAGTCTAGTAGTTAGTCTGGATAGGTTTATGAGGCAGACATGTAGTGACACCCCTTGCGGGAATCCTGTCTGGGGGACAGGTAAACAGATTTCCCTACTTGAAGTTCAAACCCCAGATGAAGCGCAACCCGGCATAGCAAGTTTTGTTCCCCGTCCGGCACAATCATGGGGTGACTCATTCTGGCAAATCGTACGTTTTGGCATCGTGGGGACTCTCAACACCATCATTGACATACTGGCACTGAATATCCTGCTGTGGCATTTTCCGACCCACAACGCCAATCTCTTACTTTTGTATAATTCAATTGCTTATACGCTGGGGGCGCTCAACAGTTTCAGCTTGAACAAGTACTGGACGTTTCAACACAGGCAGACCATAAGCGGCTGGGAACTCGTGCGCTTTGCTATTGTGAATGTTGCTGGTATCCTCTGTAACGATAGCATTATTTGGGTCGTAGCCAGGATCCTCTACCCGCTACTTGCAAGCAACCTGCTCTGGGCGAATGCCTCCAAGTTGGTGGCAATCAGCGGAACTATGATACTATCATATCTGGGTATGCGACTCTGGGTCTTTGCCAGTAAACCTCAGGGGCGCCGGCTATTCTGATGGATATCCTTCCATAATCAGGAATTGGGAAGTTTAAAAGCATAGAGCTTATGGTCCCGTGAACCAATGTACACAACGCCATTGAAGACGGCTGGAGAGGATTCGATCCCATCTCCTGTTGACGTACTCCATAGGATAGTACCGTTGTAAGCGTTGATCGCGTAGACATTACGGTTCCATGAACCCACATACACGACGCCATTGGCAATGGTTGGAGAAGAGGCTACTTCTGCACCTGGTATATTAATGGCTGTCCAGTTCTGTTTCCCGTAGATGGCGTCAAACGAGTATAACTTGCCATTTTTTGCGCCTACATACACCGTCCCATAAGCTACCGCCGGGGAGGAGTTGATGTAGTCGCCTGCCGGCATCTGCCAATTAATCTTTCCTGTAGACATATTAATGGCGTAGAACGTAGAGTGTTCCTTTGTGCCAATGTAAACAATGCCATTATCTACTGCTGGCGAGTCAAAAATTGAGCCATCAACCGGAACGGCCCAAATTAATTTGCCGGTAGAGGCATCAATGGCATACATAGTATGGTCAAATGAGCCAAAATAGACCACGCCATCAATGATGGCTGGAGAAGAATTGATATTCGCGCCTGTCCGAAAAGACCAGATCACCTGGCCCGAGGAGGCGTTAAGGGCATACATTTTGGAGTCGGATGAGCCAATGTAGACCACGCCATCTACGACAGCGGGTGAGGAACCAACAACTCCACCTGTTGAGAAAGACCAGATCACCTGGCCCGAGGAGGCGTTAAGGGCATACACATTGGAGTCGGCTGAGCCGATGTAGACCACACCATTTGCTACTGCCGGGGACGAGTAGATGGTGTCTTTGGTGGGAGTCGCCCATACACGCCTGCCTGTAGTAGCATCGAAGGCATAGACTTTATGGTCGAATGAGCCGACATAGACCATGCCATGCGCTACAGTGGGCGAAGAGATACCGATCATACCTTCTACAGCAGCCGTCCAGGCTTGCGTGAGACGAGAGACGTTTCCCGTTGAAAGAATATGCTCGTCGGTGTTGAAATGCGTACGTTGGGGGTTAAGGCCGAACATAGCGCCTGAAGAGGAAGCAGGAGGATTGGTATTAGCCCTGAAGGTGGGCGTGAGAGAACGAATGTGTTCCAGTAATGCAACCCCACCGCCAATTGCTCCGATAGTGCCAATCGCTGCCAACCCTGCTAGCGCTGTCCGCCGGGAAATTTTTGGTGGCGGCTGTGACGGTTGGGCAGGGATTGCTCCCGGACTCGCTGAGGAATCCTGTGGAGGGAGGGTGACGGCTTCTTGGGGTGGTTGCAGGATAGCAGATTGTACCGGCTGATAGGATGGTGTATGCAGCCCCGTGAGTGATGATGGCTTATCTGAGTAGATTTCTGCTTCTGTGGAGAGGGCTGGTGACTCTTTCTGAACTGCCATGAAGGAGGACTCGTTGGACGCAGAAAGAAAGAGACGAGATTGAGACGGTTGGGAGGCTTGTTCCAGGGCGTTGGCAAAGGCACGAACATTGGCAAATCGTTGCTTCGGGTCTTTGGCAAGAGCCGTCATCACGACTTGTTCAATTTCAGAAGTAATGGTAGGGTTTTTTCCTCGTAAGGACGGTGGCGGTACAAAGAGGTGCTGGCTCGCTATCTCCACAAATGTGCCCTTGAAAGGATGTACGCCACAGAGCCATTCGTAGATGACGACGCCAAGGGCGTATTGATCGCTGGCAGGGCGTGGCTTACCCTGAAATTGCTCTGGGGCCATGTATACCGCGGTGCCTGCTACCCCCTTCACGCTCTGACTGAACGAACTTTGTGCCAGTACTGCGATACCGAAATCACTGAGCAGTATCTCGTTGGAGCGTCCAAGGAGCATGTTCTCCGGTTTGATGTCCCGGTGAATCAGCCTCTGCTCGTGAGCATACTGTAAGGCGCCAGCAGCCTGCCTGGTGTAGTTGACGATGGTCATAAGAGGAAGGGGAATCCCCGCGGGATGAAGCTGGCGCAAAGATCCATGAGGGGCATAGTCCAGGACGAGAAAGGGGGTTTCTCCTTCTACTCCGAAGTCTAGCACGCGCACGATGTGAGGATGAATCAGGTTCACCAGGTAGCGTGCTTCTTCAAGGAAGTGTGCCTTATTCATCTCACTCAATTGTGTGTTTAACAGTTTGATGGCAGCCTTGCTACCCAGGTAGATATGCTCGCCTAGGTATACCTCGGCAAACCCTCCCTGGCCCAAGAGGGAGATTAAATGATAGTTTCCAACCCGTCTTCCTACACGGTCGGTCATAAGTTGTCTCTTTGAGTTTAGCTTGACAATATAAAGTTCACTAACTCAACATGCAGGATATGCGCCTTCAGTCTGATGGACTCGTTCTTCCGGGTTCATACTGCTACTATACACGGCTTCAGACTCTCTGGCAAGTCTCAAGGAGACCTGTTTCTGTGTCTAGATTCCTTGGGCCATTATAGCAACCGCATGGTGTATAATGACTGGAACATCTACGGCTTCGTGCAATTTCTTGGCTATAAATGTTTGCGCTTTGGGAAAGAACTCTATATAATTGACGAGCATGATACGACGAAGCTGTGCAGCTCTTGCAAGCGGAAGCAAGACATGCCACTGTGGCAGCGGGCGTATCGCTGTGAGAACTGCGCGGTCAACATCTACCAGCGGTTCGTGGCCCGGCCGGGCCACCCACTCTTTGAGAGTGCGGCGTGCGGATGTTTTCACCGCAATCAGATGTGTAAACACATTTCGAAAGGCAGAAGTAATCATGCCCAACACAACGTACGAAATTGCTATGTCCCGGCAACTAAATCGATCGACTTCTATAGCCTACAAGGTGGTGGAGGACCTGGAACGCTTCCCCGAATTTATGCCCAATGTCAATTCGCTCACCCTTTTGGAGGAGGAAGGCAACCGCAAGGTAGCCGCCTGGGATATTACTATTGATGACGCGCCGCTCAGTTGGATTGAGGAGGGCATTTATGATAAACAGAACATGCTCGTACAATTTCGCTCGCTTGAAGGGGTGTTCGATCGCTTTGATGGCTATTGGCAGGTGGTATCTGAAGGCACGGGTAGCCTGGTCACTTTTGAGCTGACCTACGAAATCGGCCTGCCTGAGATAGAAGATATTGTTGGGCCGATCCTGCGCGAGCGTATGATCGAGAACGCCGAGAGTATGCTGGAGGCCATTGAGAAATGGGTTGAGGAGGTAGCATGAGTAGTGGTGCCTTGAGCCAGAGTAACGATTTTGCGCTGCTTGGTCACCCGGCGAGCTATGAGCACCTGGGCGATATCTTTGTGCATTCTCGCCCCGATTTTAACCGCGAGAAGATGACAAAGTATAAAGCCACGCTGGAGAAGATATTCGAATGGACGCCAAGCTATGCCGCCAAAGATCCCCTGTTGATCAACCTGGTCGATGGTCGGCAGGTATCAGGGCGGCTGGTCTACTGCACGTTTTTACCCGAAACGATCCATACGCCGCGCAAGATGCTGGCTACCTATCAGAAAATCCGCGATGGCTGCCGCGTGGCAAAGGAGCTGGGTGCAAAGATCATAGGACTGGGAGGCTTTACTTCTATCGTAGGTGGGACGCAGGGGGAGAAGGAGGCACAAGAACTCGAGGTCGCTGTGACATCGGGTAATTCGCTGACAGCAGCCCTGGCGATTGCTCAACTCGATATGCTGCTGAAGCGGCTGGATTGGGAATTGAACGATAGGACGGTAGCGGTGCTGGGGGCCAGCGGTGATATCGGACGCGCCTGCGCATTGGAACTGGCTACTCGTGCCAGGCGCATCCTGCTCATCGCTCGCAATAAGGCCAAGCTGGAGGAACTGCGCGACGAAATGCCTGCAAGCATTGAGGTATACAGCAGCACGGATGTACAGGATGCCACCCAGGCCAGTGTGATCATCGCGGCCACCAGCGCTGCCCAGCCGATTCTGGCCGAGGTAGATCTGCAGCCAGGCACAGTGGCATGCGATGTTGGCTATCCAAAAAACCTGTCGTACGCACCCAACCCACGCCCAGACGTGCTGGCTATCTCGGGCGGTCTCGCCCAGATGCCATATGAGCTGGAGATCACTTACTATACACGTCTGCCAGCCGCCAATATCATGTATGGCTGCTTCAGCGAGGCTATGATCCTGGCGATAGCCGGCCGCTACGAGAGCTACTCCACTGGGCAGGGCCGCATCACGCAGGAGAAAATGGACAACATCCTCGCCCTGGCGCATGCCCATGGCTTTCGACCCGCGCCGCTCTACCGGGGGAAAAACCTGGTTACCGACGAAACATTGTCCACTTTCCTGGAACATAGCAAGGGCACGCTGTATCGTGCCCATCCTGTTAGCTATCGATCGAAAGAGGTTCAATGATGACCACCCCCACCGAACAAAAACTACAGGCCATCGTCGCCCCGAGACTTAAGCTACTTCCCGAGCAGGTGGCTCTGGATCAATCGCTGGTTGAAGACTTGAGCCTGGATTCGTTTGATGTCATGGAGGTTATTTTAGAGATCGAGGAGACTTTCGCCCCGGTCTCCATTGCCGACAAGTCGGCTGAGGAGCTGATGACGCTGCGCGATGTGGCACATTATATCGACAGCGAACTTGGCCGGGCATAATGAAGAAGCATGCATATAACTCTTGTAACACTGGGATCGCTGGGTGATGTATACCCCTTTGTCGCTCTTGGCCTGGGATTGAAGGCAGCAGGGCACGAAGTTCTGGTAGTGACACATACCCCTTTTGAGCAGATTGTGCGCGAGCGGGGGCTATGCTTCGCGCCTGTGGATATTGATCCGCGCACCCTGTTGGAAAACGAGGAGGGACAGAGCTGGCTGAACAGCGGCGGTAACGCGCTCCTCTTCTTCCGCCGGTTTTCCCGTATCGCGGAGTTATTGATCCGGCAGGCTCTGGTCGATTGCTGGTATGCCTGCCAGGGCACTGAAGCGATTGTATTCTCAACAATCGGGTTCTGCATTGCGCACCCAATTGCTGAGAAGCTGGGCGTGCCATCCTTTATGGCCGCTCCATATCCGATAACGCCCTCTCGTGCTTTTGCCAGCCCGTACTTCCCGGCGGCACCAACCTGGCTCCCTTTCGGTAGAAGCTATTATAACCGGCAAACCCATGTGCTGGCGATGTTTGCCTTCTGGCAGCTCGTGCGGTCGGCGGTGAATAGGGCACTGTGCAAGGAGCTGGAAATGCTGCCACTTCCTCCGGGGTGGCTCCTCAGCCAGGTGCGGCAGGGACGCATTACCGTTCTGTATGCTTACAGCCCCAGCGTCGTTCCGCGACCTCCCGATTGGGGTGACTGGAATCACCTCAGCGGTTACTGGTTCCTGGATCATCAACCGCACTGGCAACCTCCCACTGACCTGGTGGACTTCCTGGCCTCGGGTCCACCGCCGGTATACATCGGTTTTGGCAGTATGAACAGCCGCAAGCCACAAGAGATGACGGAGATAGTATTGAAAGCGCTGGCGCATTCCAGACAGCGCGGCATCCTGCTGACGGGCTGGGGAGGTTTGAGCAAGGCCGATTTGCCCGACGATGTATTCAAGATCGAAGCCGTACCTCATGATTGGCTGTTTCCGCAGGTGGCAGCGGTCGTCCATCACGGCGGCTCCGGCACAACAGGAGCAGGACTGCGCGCAGGCATTCCTACCGTGATTATCCCTTTTTTTGGCGATCAACCGTTCTGGGGACACCGCGTTTACGAACTGGGTGTTGGACCCAGGCCTATCCCGCGCAAACGGATTTCGGTGGAACGGCTGGCAGATGCTATCTCTACGGCCGTTAGCGATGCAAGCATGCGCACACGAGCAGTGGCCCTTGGCGAGTATATCAGGACAGAGGATGGCGTGGCACGGGCGGTTGAGATTCTGGAACAGTATCTGAGAGTTAGGGTATGAAAATTGAGTTAGCTCTCCATCCTTGCCAAAACCTTCGCTGTATGCTCGGCCCTGGATCACCTTCATCTACTGAAAGAGGTTCATAACATACCCCATCACTTCATACCCACGCCCCAGCTTGTTCTTCTCCGGTAAATCGGTCAGCCAATCCCAGTGGGCCTCCTCGATTACTGTAAAATTTTCTCGCACGAGGTCAGGGAGGGTACGAGGCACGATGGGGATCGTACGGCGGTGCTCAGCGTCGTGATCGGTGCCATAGACATTGAAGACGAAGCCGCGTACGTCGCTGAGTAATACAACGACGCTCCCTATGTCGAGCAGTTCACGCAGCAGGTGCAGGTGCGCCGAGATGATGCGGATGCGAAATGCCTGCGCCGCTTCCTGGTAGCGTCGATGGTGCTCCTGCTCGCCAAGGTAGTTGGGGGCAATATGCTGCACATGGTCCAGCATATCGAGCAGGGGATAGCTGAAGAGCTGCGAGAGAAGCAGCGAGCTGATAACGACGCCACATCCGCCTGCATCCAGGCCTTCTACCCGCGGCGGATCGGGTACTGGACACTGCTCCAGGCAGTGAGCGGCGGCATCAAAAATGGCCTGGGGACCCTGTGGAACAAGCGATGTCCATGGCTGGCGCTCAACGAGGCGGTTCAAGCTGGTGCTGACGCCCCCGCTGATGTCACACTGCAACAAACGTACTCGTTTACGCAGCGCGGACGAAGCAAGTTCGTCGCGCCCCTGCCGGATGGCCGCGAGGTCAAAATCAGCAAGTACAGTCTCGTCAGAAGCGCGAACGAGATCGTCCAGGGGAACTTCAGTACAGGCACCCGCGCCCAAAACGAGGATGCTCTGTGATGCAGATAGTTGGCGCAATCTGAGTGCCTGCAGCATGAGCGTTGCACATTGCTCCAGGTGCTGTGGCGAGTGCTGGTGTAACCATGCTCGTTGCTGCGCGCCCTGTGTCTGGACATTATTGTACGTCAGAGTGTCGATACGCACCTAACTTATTTTCCAGAAAATTGCGCGGCCCGCTTTTCGAGGAACGCAGTCACGCCCTCGCGATGATCCGCTGTCTCGAAGGCCTCATCCTGCAGTTCGCCTTCAAGTTTGAGCGTTGTCTCCAGGTCGCTATCCACCGAGGTATAGATCAGTTGTTTAATGAGGGCATAGGTGCGCGTAGGACCTCTGGCCAGTCTGTAGGCCAGAGCCTTCGTAGTTGCTTCAAATTCTGCCAGGGGCACGCATTTATTCACGAGGCCGATACGCTCAGCCTCGGGCCCGCTCACTTCCTCAGCCAGCATTGACATTTCCAGGGCTTTGCCCATGCCTACCAGACGCGGCAGGAAGAAGCCGCCACCACCATCAGGAACGAGCCCGATGCGTGCAAATGCCTCGAGGAAGCGGGCATTGTCGGCCGCGATGCGCAGATCACATGCCAGGGCGATATTGCATGATATCCCTGCCGCGACTCCCTGAACCGCCGCTATCACGGGTTTGGGCATGGCACGAAGGGCAAGCACCAGGCGATGATATTTCGTCAGATGCTCACTCACCTTGAGTGCGTCGCCGGTATTACTCCTCTGCGCAAAGCTCGTGAGGTCCTGCCCTGAACCGAACGCCCTACCGGCACCGGTGATGACGACGCAGCGTATGGTGTCATCCTGCGCTACCGCTTCAACGACTTCTGTCATTTCTTGCAGCACGACGTCGTTAAAGGCATTGAGCTTTTCAGGGCGATTCATGGTGATGGTGAGTACTGCACCATCTTGCTCTACGAGCAGGTGCTGGAAATCGGTTCGCATCGGGGTCTCCTTACTTGATCACTGGCATATCCAGCATTAGCACTTCTAAAGCCACGCGTGCATTGACGTTCTGCTCGAGGGCTTCCATAGTACTCAGGATTGCGCGCACCATATGCTCCGCCTCGGCTGGGCCAACCTGCGCGGCCTGTTTTGCCATGGTGCTCCGCATGTCAACGTTCACGACCAAATCAAGGCTGTTGTGCGCTGCCAGTACTATATCACGCCACCAGAGCAGCCACAACTCTAGTATAGCATGTAACTTGCCGGCGTTCTCACTGAGACGCTGTGCCGCCGCAAAGCGTTCTACCCTATTTGCCGACAGCAATTGTGTCAACGTGTCTAGTTGTTCCTTACGCTCGGCCAGCAGGTTCTCATCTTCTACAGCCTGTACCGCCCAGCCTATACGCCCGGCTGCCAGGGCAGCTATCACATCCGCCTCACCGGGTTTCACTTCCCAGCGCTGCTCGAGGGCTCCTCTAATCTGTGCCGGGGTCAACAGGTGCATAGAGACCTGCTGTACACGCGAGAGGATGGTGGGCAGCAGCAGACCTGGATCGGGGACAGTCAGTAGCAACACAACATCGGGTTCCGGCTCTTCCAGGGTTTTCAGCAGGCAGTTCGCCGCCTGAGTATTCATTTCGTGCATACCCTGGATGATAAAGATGTTGCGTCGCCCTTCCAATGTCCTGCGTGCAGAGTCGCTTTGTAAGGCGCGAACCTGTTCGATAAGGATAAACTGCTTATCGAGCGCCCTGGAGATAAAATGCACATCGGGGTGATTACCATGCATGACTTTGCGACAGGCAAGACAAGTGCCGCAGGGGTTTAACGGAGCAATACGCAGGTCTGGCCCTCCGGTGCAGAGGAGGGTCTGGGCAAAACGCTGGGCGAGGAGGGACTTTCCAATATGTTCCGGGCCGGTAAACAGATAGGCATGGCGTACGCGCTGTGCTGCCAGGGCACGACGCAACAGGTCAATAGCGTGATCATGGCCGACGATACCCCATTTATGGGGCTTTGCCTGCAAGAGTGCTTCATTCATGAGGACATGGTAGCAGAAACGCCGGGGAAAGACAAGGTGGGGAGACCGAGCCGAGTCACCTATGAAATTGGACAGAGCGTGATATACTTACTTAGGGAATGAGGATGTTGGGTACAATCATCTATGTGGGAAATATTCCCTATGGTGTATGGTAGATCACAGCTTGCATTCCACAAATGTGTTATGCTAAAAAAGAATGGAAATAGTTAAAAGTCATTACCTCTACTATATAAGGTTGATGTAACCAATGGATACCTCTATCCGTCTCTACAATACGAATAGCGGTTCGCAGTCTATAATGAATGCTGAATGGAGAGGTCATCCGACGGCTCCATTGCCAGCAGAGAGAGACGGCAGCATAGAAGCACTGATCGATGGGGATGACGCAGGACCCGATGCGCTCGACTCAGAGGTTATAGCTGCCCCGACGCAGGTAGATGTGGCTAACTTTGAGGTGATTTTTCTGCGCTACCAGACGCCTCTCACGAACTTCATTTATCACCTGATCGGCAACCGCGAACAGGCTTATGATCTTACACAAGATGTCTTTGTTAAGGCATATAAAGCACTGTTATCAGGAACAGTGGTACAACCTGGCGCGCTCTCTGCGTGGCTCTATCGCATAGCTGCCAATACGACGACCGATACACTGCGGCGGCGGCGCTTGATTTCCTGGTTGCCACTTTCGTTGTTTCACGAAGATCGGGGCATCGGCGCAGGTGTTACTTCTGATGCAGGAGGTAATGCATCAGATGGCTTTAGCACTAATGGCGAGGATGGTGCAGATGGGCGGATAAGCTCGATTAGTACGGTGTATGAACGCGGTGGTTACGATGGCGGGCGTTTCGAGAATAGAGTAGCAGATCAAGAGATTGTCAAACGGGTATTTGAGCAGTTGCCGCAGAAGTATGCCAGTTGTCTCTGGCTATACGAAGCAGAAGGATTTTCTTGTGCGGAGATTGCTGGCGTGCTCAATATCAGTGCTTCAGCCGTGAAGATGCGTTTAATGCGGGCGCGCGAGCGCTTTATTACCCTGTATAAGCAAGAGGTGGGTGAAGAGTGAACTGTATCCAGGCGCAGGCAATGCTTGCAGCATATCGTGAATTGAGGGATAGCAAGGCGGACACAACCGAACTGGAAGTGCACCTGGAACACTGTGCTTCCTGCAGGCAGGTACTGGCTAACTACAACCTGATCGGCGAACAGATTCGTTCGCTACCTGCCATTGCCCCTCTTCCTGATGCGCATGCCAAACTTATGAATGCACTTGCCGCCGAGCATATACGCTATATGCAGCAGACCACCCCTGGTACACAGCGCACACCGGAATTTCTCAAGCCCTACGTGGAAGAACAAGTACAGCACAAGCGCGCAACAGATCCCCTCGTGGCGTTCTCTACAGCGAAAACCGGTCCACTCGCTCCCGTTCATACATCGCACAAACGCCAGCGCCGTCGCTATGTGGGTCAGTTTGCCGTGATCGGCATGGCAGCGGCATTTTTGATGGTAGTGATGATGAGCGGTATAACGACGTTGCTCGTATTATCGCACGGTAACCCCCGGGGGGCAGTGAGCGGCAACAATAGCAGCAGTATCAACCAGCCAGCTGGTGTCCAAGGAATACCCTATAAAACGATTACACCTTATCAACATATAATCAGCGCGGTGGCTGATCGCACTGATATCTACTACACGGCGTACGGAGATAAAACCAATGATGGGTGGATGCTGGAGCAGCTAGACCGCAAGACCAGGATGAGCACGCCATTGCTTGCTACAGCCAGCACAAGCCCATTAATTTTACTGGGCAGTTCCGATGATTGGCTGGTATGGCTGCAATTCGATCCTCCCAAACCAGGGAATAACCGCAGGAGTCTAACCAATCACGAGCCGCTGCTCCTTACACGAACGTGGAGCCTGCGCTATCTCTCACTGCTCACGCCGGGGAAGCCGCTAACGCTTACGTCTGGCACGTTTAATCAGGGCACGAGTCCCAGTTGGGCTTATACACCTGTACAGGGTACCTGGTTCATGCAAAATACACTGCTGGTGGCGACAATCGATGAAAACGGCATTTCGCACCTCTCATCCTACCAGTTGGATACTCCAGGTCGCGCCACTCCAACAGAGATCGCAGCTGCAAGTCTTGATCACGTGTTTACATCACCGACGGCTACCAGCGACGGTACAGAGATATACTGGTCGGACGAGTGGCGTTCCGATGATGGTATACTGCACAGCAATATCTGGACCCAGCAGGTATCCCAGGTTCCGAATCCAAACCACGGCCCCTGGTCAGCATCCACACATACAGTTACGGTAAAGCAAATTTTCCTCTCGGATGGAGCGTCATTCCATCCACAAGTAGTTGATGACAGGCTATTCCTGCTGAGAACCGCACCTTACCCACGGGCTACAACGCTGGGAACGCCTGAAGCGTCTCCTGCAAGCACACCGACGGCTACCGTTGCGCCAACGTCCACACCCAATACCCCTACGACCTCGTGGGCAGATTCTACTATCTACGCTGTACCTTCCGATGCACCGGTACGAGGTATGTTGTTCATGGTGCCGCTGGATGATCCCAATAATCCCCTACCAACACAGGTGAATACGACCGGTCAAGCCTGGGAGCCACAAGCAGGCACAGACTTTGTGCTCTGGCAAAGCGATAATGGCTACGAGATGTACGATGTACATACTGGGACAGTCCAAGTCGGGCATGTCCTGGACGGAGCGCGTTTCCTGGCGGTCAACGAGTCTACCACGGTATGGACGATAGACAATCCTACTACAGGTGCAACCAATAGTGCCAGCTTAACAGCGACACTGCTGGTGTTTAACTGGCCACGTTAATGAATGCGCCATCATGATCGTTTCGTTACATCCATATGTCGTTAGCAACCAGCAACACCAGCCCGAAAAACGAGAACCACGGGGCTACAGCAGCTTTATCTTGCATGAAAAGGCTCTGAACTACTCCTGGAAGGGAGGAAAGCGATGGAAACCAAAGAGGCTTTGTCACCCGAACTGGTGCGAGAGTTCGTGTATTACGCTCACAGTAATCTGAAACGTGTTAAGGAACTACTAGATCAGGGACCCCGGCTCACCAACGCCGCATGGGACTGGGGCGGAGGTGATTGGGAAACGGGACTCGGAGCGGCGGCGCACATGGGCAGGAGAGATATTGCACTCTACCTTCTTGAGAAAGGCGCCAGGATGGATGTTTTTGCAGCAGCTATGCTTGGGCAACTGGAGATCGTCCAGGCCATCCTGAAGGGTTTTCCTGGCACTCGTGAGCTTCAAGGCCCACATGGTATTCCGCTGCTGGATCATGCTAAGGCTGGCGGCGAGGAAGCAGCCGCGGTAGCAGCGTTCCTGCAAGCACCTGACCTTGCATGAGAAGAAGACGGGGGATCTATCCAATACAAGTCATCGTTACATCCACATTATTGGCAGGTCCCGAGAAGGTGACAGTGTATTTGGAACAGCCTACGGTAATTGCCACCCGCACCGATTGTCCCGGGGAAAGCTTTCCACTAGATGGACTAACGGAAGCTCCGTTGCTGGATGCCGACCATTTCAGAGAGACTTTGCCAGTGTTGGTCAGCTTTGTGTAGCATGTCCAACCACCTCCGGTGGGGCTGGCCAGACAGTCTTTGGGTACGGAGAAGCTGGTTGGGTTGGCAGACAGCCTGGGCGTTGGAGTGGGCGTCGGGCTGGGAGTGGGCGTCGGCCTGATGACTGGTTTTGGCGTGGGGGTTGGGCTTGGTGTGGCTGTGGGGGCCGGGGTTGGTAAGGCAGTCACTACGAGCGTAACCCCTACCGGGATATTCTCGCTACCCGCAGTGATAGCCAGTGTGGCGGAGTAGTTCCCTGGCGACAGGCCGCTCGTATCGGCTATTACCTGGATCGCCTGGGAGGCGCCAGGCTGCAGCGTCCCGCTATTTGTGTCCAGTGACACCCAATTCGAGGTCCCGGTACCGGCCGTCCAGTTCAGGGGTTGTTTGCCAGCGTTACTGAGTGTCAGACCCTGGGTTGCTTTACTTCCCTGCTGCAACATACCAAAGTCCAATGCAGGAGGGGCCACTACAAGCTTTGCTGGTCCGGACACAACTTTGAATGCCAGCTCTGCACTGCGCATACCAATGCCAGCGATGCTTTCAGCGGCACGAATGGTATGCGATCCAGGAGACCAGCCCGGGTCCACTACAATTGCCACATCAAAAGCTCCGCTCAGGTTGATGTTGACGGTTTTGCCCGACGCGTTCGATTGCCCGGGAGCCAGGGCCTGGAGCACTGCTGCAGAGCCTGGACCTCCGCTGTAGCGAGGAACGGCAATCACGGGGAGGCCGCGATCGACAAAGAGAAGCGGCACGTGACCATCAAGCGTAAAGGTGACACCCCCGCCGGGGAAGAAGCCTCCGCCGTGGAGATGAAGGATATCTCCCGTGGATACAACGTGGCTTCCGCTCAAGGTAATGGCCGGTGAGGACAAAAAGATGAGTCCACTGATTATGCTGGCGATGACGATAAGAGACGCGAACGTGATCAGCATCCACCTTGAAACACAGCCTCCAGTACGCGGATGAGAATGAGGTGATGGAGTAGTATGATGCGTCGGTGGATGAAGCGGGTGAGTGGGTGATGACCATGAATCGCTATGTACAGGTGGTGTAGCTGGCGCGGCAGGCGGGAAAAGAGGACTGCCTGGCGGCAGATATGGCGAAGGCGCAGGTCCCATCGCACCCTGTGAGATCGCATGGCCCGAGCCCATTGCGCCCTGGGAGATGTCTCCGCCTGAGCCCGCTGCTCCTCCCGAGATAGATTGGCTTGATGCTGCCCCTTGCGAGGCTTCGCCTGAGCCTGCTGCTCCTTGCTGAATAGCCTGGCCTGACGTTGCAGCACCCTGTGACATGCTGTGCCCAGATCCCACCGCATCCTGCGACATAGCCTGGCCGGATGCAGTAGCGCCCTGTGACATGCTGTGTCCAGATCCCGCCGCACCCTGCGAGGCAGATTCACCTGATGTCACCGCTGGCTGTGCCATGTGACCCGGTGTTATCGATGGGGTACCCCCTACGCTCGGAACTGCACCTGCCTGGGGCATGCCATGTACCACCGGGACATTTGCTGCCGGAACCTGACTCCCAGCTGCCAGTGCACCAAGCCATGGCTGGTCCAGTACGACGGGGCCCTCTCGTTCATCTTCTCCAGCGCCCGGTGGTACAGTTTGCTGCCACTGCCCCGCTGCCCGATCGGGTCTGAGGGTGCTTTTCCTGATAGGTGGCTGGACGGCATGAGACAGTTCGCTGGGAGCGGGAGGGGCACCTGAAGACGACAGGCTGCCCGTGGGCAACTCGCTAATACTCGCCGGCGCATGTGTATCTATAGTATCAGCGACGACATGTCCACAATGCCCACAAAAGCGGGCATCGGCGGGTATCTCGAGTCCACAAGACGTACAACGCTGCATATTAACCTTACTGTTTGACTTGACTATGTGGAGATAGAATAGCATAAACCTCATCAAATGTCTATGTATTGTTTAGCTATTTTTATCCTACCGGAATACATGCAAGAGACTGCCAGGTTACGTTGATGTCACTCGATCCACCAGAGAAGGTAAGGGTAGCTGTTTGACCACACGGAACCTTAGCATTCGTTTGTGTGATTGTTACCTGTACCGATTGGCCCGGCTCCAACACGCCGCTGGCAGAGCTGAAAGTGAAATTCACAGGATAGCCCGAAGTGGTTGTGCTGGGAGCGTTCACTGTCCAGCTTAATTGGCCCTGTGCGTTTGGGTCTTCAGTAAGCGTCACAGTACATGGATAACTAGAATTGCAGTTAGTGACAGTCGTCACATCACTTGTCCAATTGGGAGCGCTACAGCTCCAGGGGAGGGTAATGTCCTTTGGCAATCCCGAGACGGTGATGGTTGCACTCGCTGGGCAGACTGTGTCTGGTATGGAGACGGCAGCAGTTGTTGACTGGCCGGCGGAGAGCGAGCCATTCGCTGGATTGATGCTTATGCCGTTTACCCCGCTGGCGGTGGCGCTCCAGGACCAATCGACCTGATTGTTCGCGTCTGCATTGAGTGTTAGAGGACAGCTCCAGCCAGTACGAGCGGCGTAGGAGCAGGTTCCAAGGCTGGCGCTGCCCCGAGGTGGCTGTGGCGGCGCAGTAATCGTGATGGTGATCGAGACGGTCTGCGAGCTGTTTGCGACGGGATTCCCGCTGGCCGGATCGGTAGCATTGATGACCAGGTTGGATGTAATTGTTTCGGTCCTGGGGACTCCAGGAGCATTGATGGTCACTTTAAGAGTCGTATGTGCACCGCCCGCCAGGCTTCCAGAGGTCGTGGAAAGAGTGATGGTGACGTCGCTCGATGAAGTTGAGGTCAGCGCAGCGGTCCAGTTTAACGGGGACTCGCCGGTATTGGCAATGGTGACTGTCCTTGAATCTGACGCGGCCACATCGGTGAAGCTATAGCTAAGCGACGAAGGGTTCACCTGGAGCTTCGCGGGCGAAGCGGGCGGCGGCAAGAACGAGGTTACCACCAGTGAGACCTTTATGGTCTGTTTTCCACCATTGGAGTTGATGTGAAGTGTGGCCGAATATGTGCCTGCAGGGAGGTTCGTTGCATCAGCAGTAACGTTGATCACCTGCGGATTGCCGCCCGCCTGGATCGTGCCGGAAGCCGTATCCAGATTGAGCCAGCTCACATTGCCCTGGTCTGCTGACCAGTTCAAATCTCGCGTACCAAGGTTGCTGATGGTTACTGTCTGCTTCGCCTGACTGCCGGCCGGGAGTTGACCGAAATCAAGACTGGCTGGTTTAACGTCGAGTTTGGGAGCGGGCACCGGAGCCGGTCTGATCACCTCGAGTTGCACGGGTACCTGGGCATTCCCGCCATTGGAACTGATAGCGATGGTGGCGGTGGAGACACCAACGGGAAGGTGTGCGGTGTCCGCAATTACCTGGATGGTCTGGGAAGTTCCTGGCTGGAGCGTTCCTATGCCTGAATCCAGTGTTAACCAGTATGCAGCTCCCGTATCTGCCGACCAGTTGAGCGGCTGCTGACCAGTGTTGCTGATCATCACCTCCACACTGGCCTTACTACCTTTGTTCACCTGGTTAAAGTCGAGGTGTGCAGGAGTGACAGTAAGCTTAGCCGCCCTGGCAACGATGTCGAATGTCAGATCAGCGCCGCGCGAATTGCCACTTTCTGTAGCACGGACGGTATGTGGACCCAAAGACCAGCCCGGGTCCGCTACAAGCGCCAGGTCGAAGGTTCCAACCAGGCTGGCCTTGACGTTACCAGGCGAGGATAGCCCAGCTTGCTGCACCGCTAATGCCTGCAGCAGCGCGGCGGAAACAGGTTCCCCTGGATAATGGGCCACGCCATTACGATCAATAAAGAACAGCAGCGGGTGACCATCGAGTGTCAATGTCACGCTACTGCCGGGGAAAAAGCCTCCTCCGTGGAGGTGCAGCGTTTCGCCAGAAGCTACATCGTGACTGCCGCTCAACGAAAGGGAAGGGGGAAGCAGGAAAATGAGCCCGCTTATAATGCTGGCGATAATGACAAAGGCGGTGAAGGCAATGAGTAACCAATTGGTAAGGCAGCCTCGCGGGCGCGGAGGCGAAGGATGTGCCGACGGCGCATGGTGAGGTGGCGAATGCAGCGGGTGGGTGGGTGATGAGTGTAAATGATGGCTGGGCAATGCTGGTGAACTGACAGGGGCCGGAGTACGCGGTCCATTGGCGCCAGCCAGGGTAGAAGGCCAAGGGGTAGTTGGTGCCGCGCCGCCAGAGAGACCGTGCCCACCTCCCATTGCACCGCCAGCAATGCCTTGACTGCCCGGTATAGAAGGGGTACCCTGTACTGCTGGAACTCCGCCTAGCTGTGGCGTCCCCTGCACTGCTGGAACGGTGGTTCCGGGGACCTGCCCTTCAACTGCGAACGCGCCCAGCAGAGGCACTCCCAGCACAGCGGCACGGCGGCGCCGCTCCTGCTCGTCTTCGTCGTCATTATAGACGGGTGTAATGCCTCTATCTCTCTTCTGCTGAGACCAGTCGTACCAGAGGGTGCTGGCGAGTTGTTCCTGGTCTACACCACTGGTCAAACGAGGACGAGATGGGTCGCTAATGGCAGTGGGAGCGTTAGAAGACAGCATATTTCTGGTGAGTGACTCACCTATAGTAGCGTTGGCTACCTGCCCGCAGTTTCCACAAAAGCGGGCATCGCTGGGCAGTTCCCAGCCACAAGATGCGCAATGTTGCATAATAGGCCTCCCACTCGGAGAATACGCTGCTTAGTTCTTTTTTTGGGTTATTAACTGGTTTTAGATTAGAGATATTTGTATTAGAAAGCACTACCATATCTTTAACACTTATTGTAAGACGCATGGGCATAATTTCAAAAGTGTTTAGATAAGAGAAACTCTGCTCTACAACACAGTTTATCGCATTATCCTGGTTTTTACAGTCAAGAAGCTTACTGTAGGGGTGTGAAGGAATTCACAAAAATGCTTGCATGGGGGCTATGTGTTATATAGAAGGCCGTCCAGTAAGTATTACCTTGCAGATATATTGCATGATGCATATAAAAAAATGGCAAGCACATTATTTCCAGCTCCTGCTGAGTTATCTTCGCTTTGGTGGTGGAGGTTCGATGGTGTGAGGGTATATTTATCATTGTGAACGATTTTTCTGCGAGGCGAGAGGAATGGTGGACTGCGAGGTAGATGGTCCTACATTACCAGTATAGGTGTTGCAGCCAATGGCTATAGGAAGACTCTGCCCATCTTGACAAGAGGCAAATACGTGTATATACTCTGTTTTATGGAGAAAAAAACTTCACCCATCACGAAAATTGTCCTGGAGGAGATAGAACGGGATTGCCTGTGTTTGCAGGTACGCAAGACGGCGCGTATGGTGACTCAGTGGTATGATGCGTGCCTGCAACCCAGCGGCCTGCGCTCGACACAGTTCAACTTGCTGGTAGCTATCGGGCTGGCTCAAACTGTACCACTCACACGCCTGGCGGATGTCCTGGTGCTGGATCGTACCACGCTCGCCCGCAATCTGAAGCCGCTGGAAAGCCAGGGGCTGGTGGTAGTTGAACCCGGGGAAGATAAACGGGTACGCCTGATCAGTTTGACAGATCGTGGGTACCAGCTCCTGGAGCAGTCGCTGCCCTACTGGCGAAAGGCTCAAGGACAGGTGATGGCTCGCCTGGGACAATCCCAATGGGATGCACTGCATGCTGATCTGCGCATCCTGGGAGCGCAGGTTCCCTGAGGCGGATCGTGATGTTGTTTTTTTACTCAATTAGGAGTATATACACCTTTATGGCGAGGAAAAGATGGTCTTCACCTTCCCTCGCCGGAACAGAAAGGATGGAGTTCTATGGCACTCCTCATGCCTCGCGCAAGCAGAACAAACGTCGTCCTTATCGCCTATGTCGTGCTCATCTGGTTCATCCTCGCTCTGAGTGGATCGATCCTGGGCACCTTTGTCCAGAAGCAGGGAAACCCTCCTCTGGTGTTTGGCCTGACGGTTGGTGGGCCAGTGATCCTTTTCGTGGCTGCGTATCTCCTCTCCAGTGCCTTTCGGCGCTTTGTGCGGACCCTCATTGGTGATCCCTGGGGCATTACAGCGCTTCAGGCCTATCGAGTGATTGGAGTCGTGTTCGTGGTACTTGCCAGCAGAAATGTATTGCCAGCAGTTTTCGCGCTGCCTGCTGGCTGGGGTGACATCTTCATCGGGGTAACAGCTCCTCTGGTCGCACTGGCCTGGTCATCTGGAACCAGGATTGGGAAAGCCGTTTTTGTGCTCTGGAATGTATTGGGGATGCTCGATCTGATCACGGCCGTGAGCCTGGGCACGCTGGCAGGGTTCATCCAGCCTGGAACGATCACGACGGCATCCCTGCTCATTTTCCCGTTAAGCCTCATTCCGACATTCGCGGTGCCGCTTTCCTTTATCCTGCATTTTGCCGGTTTAGGCCAGTTCTGGCACCTGTCGAGGAAATAATGAGAAAACCAGCGACGAGCCAGGCCAGCGCAGCCATGATGGCGAGGATTCCATTTACTGTGGCATCGGGAGCAGGAAAAATATACAAGGAGACGTTGAGACTACAGTGGAAGAGGACCATCAACAGGATGCTGCCTCGTGTCCGATTGAAGACCCAGGTGAGGATGATCGAGAGAGCGACGATAAACACCGCAAAGATGAGGTAGAAGAGCGGCCTCTGATAGTAGACCGGGAAATGAAAGAGACTCCAGATCGCACCGAGGCGTACCGCAGCGGTGACTGCATTGAACCGGGCCTGGAGCTGTGGGAGGGCAAAGCCTCGCCAGCCGATTTCTTCGCCCAGATTAATCACAAAGACCGCCGGAAGCAGCGTGAGGGCCCCAGGCTGTATGGAACGGTGAAAGCCGAAGAGGGCAAAGACAGCGATGCTGCAGAGCCATAAGCCGCATAGGAGCAAGAGTGCCAGCAGGTACCACCCGAATCCGACTCGCCAGGTGAGTAGGCGCCGCCGCAGCGCGGCGCTCTCGTCTCTGTTCCGTAGAAGCGTGAGGGTGATGACCGCCGCCAGCGTCACACCATAACTGATCAGCAGCGTGAACAGGGCAAACCCACGGTAGTTGAGGTGAAGTCTAGCGCCCAACTCACTCCAAAAAGGATCCACTCAATTGCAAACGCCAGCAAAAAGAAGATGAGCAGAGGATGGTGTTGGAAAAATCCCAGATAGCGCTGCCGGGAGAGTGAGTGCTCTTGTCCCTCCTGGGAACTGGAGGCCTGAGGAGGGATGAATGATGAGTCTGACATTGTTTACTCCTTTTCTTGATGTGGCGAAAAGCCGGGCAGCGCGACTCTCTATAAGCGTGTCTGATGCTCAGAGCCTTCGCCCTCTCTCGCCGGGGGCTCGCGCGGCAAAGCCGCGCAAATGATGTATTTTGTTTTGTGGGAAATGCGCTTCGCGCATTTCCCACAAAACAAAATACATCAGGCGAGTGCCGCGGGCGCGAGCAAGCGATCGTGATGGAAGTCAGACAGGCTCTATGTGATCGTGTGATATGCCTGGAAGACGATCATGTCGGTTGTACCGTTTCCAGGCCCACTTTTCATGTCAAGCGGAAACGTGACACAAGACCTGCTCAACCACGGTACAGCATGTTGCAACCCCGTCTTCCTGCAAGATCTGAGCCCGGATCTCTCGCACGCGCTCCTGGTAGACTGGCTTCCATAAGAGCGCGTTCAAGGCGCGCTCTGCTCGCCTCGGCGTGTACCGCTTGCGTGGAATCCACACGCCTGCCTGACGCTGCACGACCTGGGCCGCGTTGAAAGGTTGATCCAGGCCTCCTGGCACGATCAGGGAAGGGACCCCGGCCCGCAGGCATTGCGCGATGGTCCCGATTCCTCCATGATGAATCACCGCGGCGCAAGCGGGAAACACTTCGGAAAAAGGCACGAAGGGGATGTGGAGCACCTCGTCGCGCCGCTCGGGCAAGACGGTGGTTTCGGGAGCATTGATGACAAGCGCTCGCGCGCCACAGGCAAGGATACTTTCGATACTGGTTTGATAATACGAAGCAAATAAGGCCCGCGCTTCGGGCGCGACACTGCCAGCCGTCACCGCGACGACCGGTGTGTCCGCGTGAAGAAAGGCCTTGAGGGTCTCTGGAAACTGCCAGTTTGCCGGACGGTCCCAGAAGCAGAATCCCGTCATCTTGATCGACTCTGGCCAATCGTCAGGACGGGGCAGAAAGGCAGTAGAGACGGCCAGGATGGTGAGCTGAGGAGAAAGATTGCCGGTCCACATGAGATTGGAACGAGGTGGGACCTGAAACGCGCGCCGCACGCCATTGACCGGTTGATCGACGATCCGGCGGAGAAACAGGCCTCCGACAAACCAGGAGAAGCGGTTGCTCAAGCGTTGCAGCGGTGCCGGCAACTGCACAGGCAGGGGCTGGGCTGCTAGCTGTACGGAAGGAAGTGTTGAAGGGGTCAGGATGACGGAAACCCAGGGGATGTGCAACAGCTCGGCAACGATGGAGGCGGCAAACTGCGGTGCGACCGAGATGAGCAGATCTACTTGCTGGCAGATTGCTTGCAATTCCGCCACTTTCGCCGGGAGTGCCGGAAGGATGTAATGGTCCACTAAGAGTTGTAACGAGGTCAGCGGCTGGTCAGTGTTAAAAATCCGGTGACGGAAAGGAGCTAAAGCCTGCTCCTGGTCTCCGGGTAACAAGCGCACGGGAAATCCCAGGAGCCGGAGCTGGGGCTCAAAATTGGCTTCCACCGCGAAAACAACGTCGTGTCCACGTGAACGCAACGCTGCTCCGAGCGCAATGAAGGGATTGAGATCACCCGTTGAGCCAAAGGTGGTCACGACAATACGAGCCATAACCGTTTTCCTTTCGTACAATGCTGAGTATCCAGCTTTCTCCCCGGTCAAGATCAGGCTATCACCGCCTTCGTTCCGGTACTCCTGGCGGAACGGCCTTGTTGTTGACCGGGGAACAATGGGATGGATCTGCCAGATGAGCGCACTACTCCTGGAACGGCGTTAGTGGGGTCCCGACGTTTTTACCCCCCAAAATCCCCGCTAAGGATCCGTGGGGCTGATGTTCCTCCAGAAGCTCCCCGCTAGGCGTTGACCATGTCTCCGTTCACTACGTATTTATAGAAGGTGTTTCTGCTTTTGAATCCGGTCATGTGCATGATTTCGGCAATGGTGTTTTGCCTGGCTGCATAGAGTTCTTTGGCGCGTGTCAGGTTGCGTGGTTCTATTTTCTGGATTGCCTTTGGTCTGCCGCCTCGTCTGCCACGTGCGCGTGCTGCTTCTAACCCTGCCTGGGTCCGTTCACTGATCACATCCCGCTCAAACTCCGCCATTGCCCCGATAATATGAAACATCAGTTTGCCTGTCGAGGTCGTGGTGTCAATGTTCTCCTTGAGACTGCGTAACTCAATGCCCCGTTCCCCCAACATGGTTACGGTTTCTATGAGTTGCTTGAGTGATCGGCCTAAGCGATCAAGCCTCCAGACTACAATCACGTCCCCTGTACGCGCCACATCGAGCATTTTGAGGAACTCCGGTCGATCAAACCGTTTGCCACTCATTTTGTCGGTAAAGGCTCGTTCACACTGTTCACTCTTCATGGCATCTTCCTGTAACGCCGTCGTTTGTTTGTCTCTTGATACCCTGATGTACCCGATTTTCATTTGGAGGTCTCCAATCAGTCTGTATTTGATGAGATAATTGTACAATAACTCATCTCATAAAGCAAGTTTTGAGACGTTGATTTAGAGACGGCAATATGAACACTGATTTCGCCTTTCAGAAAGGACTGAGGGGCTTGAATGGAAGAGTACAACAAACGGACGTTTGTTGTACTCTTCAAATATCAGAACAAACGCTCCTTTGTGATCCGAGGCAGTGCCTTTTTCGACAGGGGATGAGGAGCATGGCGTTCCCTGGGAGGTCCACTGAACCCGACTTGGGCCCAGGTGATCTCGCCAGGAGGAAGCTCGCTTCCCCAGGGAGTGTTCCCCCGGTAGCTTCGCACTGGCGGAAACCGTCCCTCTGAATGAACCAGACTGGCAGCAGCCCTGGCACAACACATCAACACGAGTGATACGCTCCGCTAGACATCTTGTAATGCCTCAGTAATGGCCTGCTCCTCCGTCATCACCTGCCCCGCAGCCCATCCGGCCTCGAATGTCGCTGCATCGAGATTCGCACGAGCCCCAGCGACACGTTTGTTCACGTCCTCGCGGTACACGCTGCCGGACGGGAGCAAACTATCGGCCACCCCAAACAGTCGTCCCGCTCGCTCTGCTTGCCCCTGGGCCGCTGCCACCTCGGCCAATCCAGCCAGCGCCTTGACAATGCCGATTCCCTGCTCCACACGTTGCAGATCCCGCCAGAGGCTCAGGCCCTCCCTGTAGAGCGTCTTCGCCTGTTGCTCGTCTCCCAAACGATGGAGCCACATATCCCCCATGGTGATCAGGAACAGCACGAGCGTCCTCCGATTCCTGACCTGCTGCATGAGCGGCTGGAGCTGCTGATCCAGGAAGCGCGCCATCTCCTCGTCGCCCTGGGTTGAGACCATGACCTGTAGCGCACTCAACACCAATGCAGCGTACAGCGCGTCTCCTTGCTCTTGGAAGAGCCGCAAACTTTCCTCGTAGAACGCGCGCGCCGCAGCGGGATCGCCTGAGCTATAGGCGACACTGCCCAGCTGGTAGAGCGTGAATGCTTCGTTCCAGACATCCCCCACATCCTTGAACAGGGTGCGGCTCTCTTCGAGCAGGGGACGCGCCGCCACGGTGTTCCCCTGGCCCATCCGGACAAATCCTAACAGCGCTTCCGCCCAGGCGGTCAATCGCTTGTCTTGTGCCTCGCGCACAATGGACAAGGCCTCCTCTGCACGAGGGGAGGCGGCTTCGTAGTCGCCTTCGGCCCAGGCCAGCAGCCCCGCACCAAGGAGGGTCCGCCCTCGTGCAACGCTGCGCTCGCTGCTCCCGCTCCGCGCCAGCATGCCTTCCAACCACATTCGCCCCTCGCGCAGCGAGCCGAGCAGGAACCAGTAATAGTAGAGCGCCCCGGTCAGGCGCAGCCCGATCTCAACTGCGTCCTTATTGGCTTTGCACCAGGCCAGGGCAGCGCGCAGGTTGGCATCCTCGCGCTCCAGCCGCTCCAGCCAGATATCCCCCTCCGGGTTGGACCAGTGGGGCTCCACCTCTTCGGCCAGGCGCAGGAAGTAATGCGCATGCCGCTCTTGCATGATGGCCTCCTCTCCGCTGACCGCCAGTTGCTCTGTGGCATACTCGTGGATCGTCTCCAGCAGCATGAAGCGCGGCTCTCCGCCTGTCTCCTGCTGCGTTTGCACCAGGCTCTTGTCCAGCAGTTGGCCCAGCTGCTCCAGCACCGCTCCATCGTCCGCCTGTGCCGGGGACGAGATCCCGAAAGCCTCGAAAACGCAGACCCCCTCCACTGCTTCTAGCGTGAAACCACCGGCGAAGACCGAGAGACGCCGGAACAGCTGCTGTTCGCTCTCCTCCAAGAGGTCGTAGCTCCAGGCAATCGTGTTACGCAGCGTCTGTTGGCGCTCGGGCAGGTCCCGCGCCCCCCGGCTGGGCAGCGGCAGGCGGCGCTCTAGTCGAGCCAGCAAGGCAGCAGGGGAGAGCAGCGAGAGGACCGCCGCGGCCAACTCCAGCGCCAGTGGCAGCCCGTCCAGGCGCTGGCAGGTCTCGACGATGGGAGCTGCATTCTCGCTTGTTAGAGTGAAATCGGGCCTGGCCTCGCGCGCACGCGCGACGAACAGGGCCACTGCTGGGATCTGCACGAGGTGCTCAAGGTCGGGTATGTGCCCGGGGTCTGGCAGCGTGAGCGGTGGCACCGGCACAATCTGCTCGTCACGCACTCTCAGGGACTCGCGGCTCGTCACGAGCAGCTTGAGTCGTGGGGCCAGCTCCAGCGTCTGGGCTGCCAGCGGAGCCGCCGCAACCAGTTGCTCGAAGTTGTCGAGCACGAGTAACACGTCTCGAGGCTGCAGGTACGCCAGCAGCCGCTCGTCCAGCGAGTCGTCCCCCGTCTGGGACACCCCAAGCCCTCGGGCCACGGTCGGCACCACGAGCGTGGGGTCTTTGAGCGCGGCCAGCGAGATGAACGCGACGCCGTCTGTGAACCGGGGAGCCAGGTCAGCCGCCACCTGCATGGCCAGTCGCGTTTTGCCAACGCCTCCTGGCCCGGTGAGTGTCACCAGCCCCACATCCTCCCGCTGCAGCAGGGCCTGAGCCTGTGCGCGCTCCTGTTCGCGATCGATGAGGGCGCTGCGCGGTACGGGCAGGGGGGCAAGCCGGGCGGAAACTGGTGTCTCTGATGGGCTGCTGAAGCGCTCAGTCAAGAGCTGCGCCAGGTCGTTGGCGATCCGCTCGCGCAACTCCTCGGGCGTGGCGAACTTCTGGTAGGAAACGGCATCCTCGCTGCGGATGCGGTCGAGCAGCGCCTGCAAGCGTGGCTCACGCTCCGGTGCAGGGATCTTAACGTAGATGAGCTTCGGTTTAGCACCCGCCAACTGGTATTCGTCTTCCAGGCCAGACACCTGCATCATGGGGGCGACCCAGCCATAACGCTGCCAGTAGAGGCCGATGAAGATATCGCTCTGCGCCAGGTAGGCCCGGTAGAGTTCACGCGGCGGGTAGGGACGCGCACCCGACTCGAAGAGGACGGGCGTGAGGCGGAGTTGTGTGATAGCCTCACGCGCCGCTGCTCGCTCGGGAGCCAGCTCATCTAACGTCGAGCTGACAAACACCCGCACACGCTGGTCAGGCGTGCGGATCACATAAGTAGTGCTGGGAGCCTCTATCGGTCGGCTTTCAGCATCCAGCGGATGATCTGTCTCCATCGTGAATCAAGCCCTTTTCAAGAACTACACTTTTTTCGCTACGTTTTTTGACGAAGCACAATCACGAAGTTTGATGGCTCAATCGTTTTGCTCACCGCTGGAGGCAGGGAGGTCTGCATGACCGGCGTCGAGGTGGCGCGAGTGGGAGCGGATGAACCTAGATGAGCTGCTGTCTGAGAGCAAAAAGGGTCGCGGCATGGCGCGAGGTGATGTTCAGCTTGCTGTAGATAGAGCGCAGGTGGGCATTGACGGTACGCGGGCTGATGACCAGGGTGTCAGCCACCTGGGCATCGCTCAGTCCCTGCGCCACCAGCCGCAGCACCTCCAGCTCACGCTCGCTTAGATCGTGTGGAGAGGAGGGGGAAAGAAGCTGTTGATGGGCCACCTCGGTGGAAGCGTTCGGGCGGCTGGAGAGCAGTGGGTGTCCTTGTGCTGCCAAGGCTTGTGCTGGCGCCATCGCTCGCCCTTCAGCCAAAGCCTGGGTAAAGGCCTGATCCCCAAGTCGAGTACGTACAGCGGCTCTCATCTGCTCGTAGTCAGCGCGCTCGTCAAGCATGCTAAATAAGTTGAAGAGATCAGCAGGACCGCCAGTTTCACGGAGCACCTCCGCTGCCCCACACAGCTGCCCTGCCCAGGTGGCTTCTCCTTGTTGTGCGACCACTAGTGCCCATCCTTCTAAACAGGCGGCGACGCTCCGCTGGTCATCCATCTCCTGGAACAGTGCCAGGCTCTCCTTAGAGAAGGCATGGGCCCTCGGGAGGTCACCCTGCAGAGCCGTGGCCTTCCCCATTAAATACAGCAGATGGGCGATGTACTGCCGCTGCCCCAACGCTTTGAACAGTGCCAGGCTCTCCTCGAACAGGGGGTTGGCTGTGGGAGCATCTCCCCGTTGGAAGTGCCACAGACCCAGACAATAGAGCGACCATGCTTTCCCTTCCTGGTTGTGCTCCTCCCCGAAGAACGTCAGGCTCTCCTCGAGGAGCGAGCGAACCCGCGGATAGTCGCTTTGATCGGCGTGCTTGAGGGTCGTGAGCGCCAGGACCCAGAGTGAGTACGCGAGGACGACCTTGTCGCCTCCTTCTCTGGAAAGTGCCATGCTTTCCTCGAGCAGGGAGATGGCCCCGGGAGAGTCGCCGCACGTCGAGGCGAGCAGCCCCAGCCGATAGAGCGCTAAGGCCATCCCGCGCAGATCGTGGAGCTCCCGATACAGCTGCAGGCTCTCCTCACACAGTACTTTTGCTCGTCCATACTCCCCCTGCCACAGGGCTAACCACCCGGCACCATTGAGTGCTTTCGCCCGCACGGATGCGGCGACCCCCCCACTTCTTTCCAGCACTTTCTCTACAAATTGTTGCCCTTCACGGACATAGCCGTACACGACCCAGAACCACTGGAGCGCTCCTACCAACCGCCAGGCGATGTCCCTGCGCTGCCCGTCTTCCCCACGTTCCACGGACCAGCGCAGAGCCGCTTGCAGGTTGTCATGCCCCCGTTCCAACTGATCAAACCACCGCTGCTGCCTGTGAATAAACATGTGGACTTCAGCCTCCTCTGACAGCGCCAGATAATACCGTGCATGGGCCAGGCGCATTGCCTCCAGCTCCCCACTGGAAGCAAGCGCCTCCAATCCATACTCCCGCAGGGTCTCCAGCATCAGCAGGCGTGGAGCGTTCGTGTCCTGTTCAGCCTGGGAGAGCAAGTGTTTGTCCAACAGTGAAGCCACTCTATCCAGGATTGGGACGCGCTTCCCAGTCAGTGCTCCATACACCTGCTCCACCGCCTCCAGGGTACAACCTCCCACAAAGACGGAGAGCAGGCGGAAGAGGCGCTGTTCCTCTGCTGAGAGGAGGTCATAGCTCCAGGCGATGGTGTTGCGCACCGTCCGCTGACGCGCAGGCAGATCGCGCGGCCCACCGGTCAAAAGCTGGAGGCGGTGCTCCAGCTGCTCCAAGAGCGCCGGTAGGGGGAGCAACTTCAGCCAGGCAGCGGCCAGTTCGATCGCCAGGGGTAAGCCATCGAGTCGTTGGCAGATCCTGGCGATGAGAGCGACATTCTCGGGAGTTCTCTGTACGTTTGGGTGAACCTCCCGCGCCCGGTCGAGGAAGAGCGCAATCGCGCCATAGCGCAGCAGTGTCTCGTCGTCAGGCAGGTAGTTGAGATCAGGGACGGCCAAAGGCTCCACAGTAAAGAGGTGTTCACCGCGGACGTGCAGGACCTCCCGGCTGGTCACCAGCAGCTTCACATGCGAGCAGGCGACCAGCAGGTCCAGCAGGAACGGCGCTGCTGTCACCACTTGCTCGAAGTTGTCCAGTACGAGCAGCAGATGCTGCTCCCGTAGCGCCGCTTGCAGCAGTTCCAGTGGCGGTCGCGTGCGACCTTCCTGCACGCCGAGGGCCTGCGCGATGGTGGGCAGGACCAGGTCGGCATCCTGAAGAGGGGCGAGCGAGACGAAGCAGACCCCATCGGAAAAACCATCCCGCATCTCGGTCGCGATGGCCAGCGCCAGGCGCGTCTTGCCTACCCCTCCCGTGCCGGTCAGGGTGAGCAAACGGATCTCAGGACGTGCGAGCAAGGTCGAGGCAGCAGCGACTTCCCGTTCCCGCCCAATGAGCGCAGTGAGTGGCACCGGGAGCGGTGAGACACGCCTGTTTCCCTGCTCCGAGAGTCGTTCGGACACGATGGGTTGATCGGAGGTGAGGAGCATCTCTCGATGGGGGTGTGGAACACGGCCATCCGCGCGTTCTGCTCCGGAACTCACCTCCTCCGCGTCCTGTCCGAACAGCTGCCTTGCCACGGCGTCCAGTCGCTCCAGGGTCAGCTCCTCCGCCTTGCCCACATAGACCCGCTGGAGCTTGCCGCCGCGTTTACGATAGGCTCGCCAGTACCAGTCACCGCGCTGATTGCCCGCCTGCTCGCGACGCATCGTAAAGATTCCGAATGGACTGCGCACGCGGAAGATCGCGGCCGTTTGCAGCCAGGCAGACCAGGCGGAGGTTCCCACACGCAGTTGATAGTGCTCTCCGTCTCGTTGGTAGGTCAAGGTCTCCCCTGCCAGGGTCGCCGTGGTTTGGTTCTCGTTGCTCATGCTCCTCACCTGATGGGTCTGACACGCCAGTTCCAGAACAGTATACCATATGTTCGGAACCTTCTCAGGACAACATGCGTCCTCTGAGCACCCTACACGAGTTCATCCTGCGCTTGCTCCCAGACCTGGCGCGGCTCGGCAAAGCGAGCTCTCGCCTGCGCGGTGTCGACCTCTCTCAAATGCATCTCCACCAGGCGGAAGGTCTCCTCGATGAGGTCGTGAAGCTGGTAGACCGAGGCCCGCGCATCAATGCTGACAATATCGAAGACTTGTTTGAAACGTGAAACAAGGTGAAGAGGGGCAATGGGCATCTGCTCCATCAGCCGATCCACCCGGCGAAACCCCGGATAGTACAGGCGATTGAGTCCCAGCAGCACCAGGAGGAGGTGCTTCTCGACGAGACACAAGGAGTCGTAGAGGAGGAGCCATTCGTTGCGCTCCGCCAGCCTTTCCTGCTCCCAGCGCGGAGGGAACTTGAGGTGTGTTCGCACCATGGCCACGCCCAGTTCGTGTGGATAGACCAGCGCTTGCTGCTGCCACTGGGTGAGGACGGATGAGCCAGAGAGGAGGAGAGCAGAGAGGAGCGTGGCCAGGTGCTGTTGTTTAGCAAGCGAGGGATCAGCACGCTCCAGCACATCGGCCAGGATGCGTTCGGTGGCTTCGACCGTCATGTGCCGCACGTCGATGGCGACCCCTCCCACCTCGAACTCCTCCGACCACCCGCCTGCATTTCCGTGAAAGGGAAAACGTGACCTTCCTCCCTTCCCGGCTCGTTTGATGATGTCCCGGCGTTCTTTGCCCGTGGGGGGTTCAGCCCAGAAGACAGAGAGATCGATGTCGGAGGAGCGATCGGCATACCCCAGGGCGACAGACCCTGCGAGGGCAACCGCTCGCACCTTGGGGTTGGCGTGGTAGTGTGGCGCGATCTGCTGCGCCAGGGTAGATCGCCAACGACTCGCTTCATTCATGACAAACCCTCCTCTTCGGTCTCTTCATTTCACGTTTCTTCCCACAGAATCTAGCGCATTGACCACACCAGCGCATCGGCAAAGCAACCTATTGTTTTGACTCCTCCAAAGAGCGAGGGATGCCCCATAGGAAAGAGCGCCGACGCCCCTGCCTAGGTAACGCGAGAGCTGGAGGCATGTTCACGTTCCCCCTCGTCTCGAGAATAGGCAACGGCAATACGTTGCTTTGCCGATGTGTTCTCAGACCTCGCACGCTAGACTCTCAAGTAGGAGTGGGGGGTGAGCTCTCTTTGGAGCGCCGAATTCAGCGTGGCAATTGCACGGTCCCTGGCATTTGCTCTTGTACGTGGTCTTCTTCGGCTCAGCCGTTGTGGCCCTGTTCGGAGCTTCCCAGCGTATCCTGGGCGTGGCATTCGCGCTGATCTGTATCCTCAACTCTGTGCTGATAACGGTATGGGCACAATAAAAGAAATGAAAGAAGGACATGATGAAAGAGAAAAGCGTTGTAAAAACGAGAGATAGTCGCTGGATTGTCGTCTCTGGGCTGGTGTTCGTCGCCGCATGGGTCGTTGGCCTCGTCATCGCCTCTCCTCCGGCGGCCACGGCCCCGACTGCTACGGTGATCGCCTACTATCAGGCGAACAGGGAGATGGCCATGTTGCAAACGTACCTGATCAATGGGCTTACTGGCGCCGCCCTCATCGTATTCGCCGCAGCGCTGCGTAGTGTACTGCGCCGGTTCGAGGGAGAGAGTTCAACGCTATCGAGCATCCTCTTCGGAGCAGGAATGGTGGTGGCCAGTCTCTCCTTCTTAGAGGCCCTCTTCGCGCAGGTTCTGGCCAATCACATTGCGGCCACGAGAGATGTCGCGGTTGTTCGAACCCTCTTAGAACTCAACGTGGAGATAGACACCTTCAAGCTCTTAACACTTGGTCTCATGATTGGAGCGGTCTGCTGGCTGGCCTTGCGCTCGGGTGCGTTGCCGCGCTGGCTCATCTGGGTGGGTGCAGTCGAGTCCCTGCTGCTCGTCATCGCCAGTGGGAGCTCCCCGCTCAATAGTGATGCCCTCACCATCGTGGTGTATATCTCTGGCATCGGCTTGCTCCTGTGGGTGGCTTCGGTGAGCGTCATCATGGGCGTGCTCAGGCGTGCTGCACGAAGCCCGAGCGTGGGCCGAGGCTAAAGAAGAGGGGAGAGCCACATCCAAACCGTAGCGTGCAGTTTTCAGGTTTGGATGCGGCTCTCCCCATTGATGGAGGAGAAAAATATGAAGTTTACCAATAGGATCATCATTCACCGATCCACCATTGCGCTCTTTGAATACCTCGCCAATCTTGAGAACGTGCCGCGATGGAACTATGCCATCCAGGAGACGCGCAAGATCTCGTCGGGGCCGGTCGGGGTAGGGAGCACCTACCGGCAGTTTCGCACGCTGCCCAAACCCATGGAGGAGGAACTCGAAATAACGATCTACGAACCGGGCCATCGTCTGGTCGTGAGCGGAGGCTTCGCCTATTTTCAGGGCGTTACCTCCTACATGTTGGACTCGCTGGTAAATGCCACTAAGCTGACAAACGAGATCGAACTGCATGCTTCGGGAGCGTTCGGCCCACTTGCTGCTTTGACCACCCCTGGCATAAAGAGTGCGGTTGCGCAGAACCTGACCGTTCTAAAAGCATTGCTTGAAAGTACGGACCAGTAGGATCTCCTGATCCATTCCTATGCGATTGTCATCACCTCTCAAAGCGGTTAGAGACAAAGGTCGGGAGAGAGGCGTTTCGTGACCGATCAGGTAGTTACGAAACGCTCTCTAGCTCAATATAGCTCAGTCCAAATAACGGTCGTTTGCTGGACGAATTCCTCTCTCTTTTTAGATGCTCTCTTCTCCCTCCTGTAGGCGCAAAGGGCGCAGATTTTCCAGGGAACGCCCGGACTGTGGGGCAAAATGATAGTCGCCGATCAAGCGAATGTGCTCCCATCCCAGTGGCGCAATATGGGCCACGGTGGCTTCTGGGATATCTTCCCCTCGTTTGCGCAGTGTCGCAATCGCTTTCGTGAGATAGACCGTATTCCAGGCAGCAATGGCAGCCATGAGTAAATGTAAACAACTGGCGCGATGCATCTGATCTTCAAATGCCCGGTCGCGCAATTCGCCGAGCCTCCCAAAGAACAGTTGACGCGCAAGGGCATGGAGCGCTTCACCTTTGTTCAAGCCGATCAGCACACGCCGCCTGAGTGCCTCGTCGCGGAAATACTCTAAAAGGAACGCCGTTCGCTCCAGCTTTCCCATCTCGGTGAGCGCTCTGGCCACCTGGTTCTGACGAGGGTAAGCCGCGAGTTTACGCATGAGCAAGCTCGCCGAGACCGTTCCATGACAGATCGATGAGGCCACACGCCGCATCTGGGGTCCCCAACTGTCTCCCACGTGCACCGCCGCGTAGGTCAGTCCCCCCAGAATGATAGTGAGCGCGACGGAGTTCGTGAGTTTCAGGTAGCGCGGCAGCAGAATGCTATAGATGAAGATCATGATGGGCAGCACCGTGCCAAAGAAGTAAAGCACAAAGGTCAGCCCTACGCCAAACACCAGTTGCGTGCCAGAAAGCGAGAAGATGGCGCTGCTTAACGTGGTCAGTTCGATGATGGACTCCGCAATGAGCACGACCACGATCAGCAGAATGTCTGCCCGCAGGTTGTTCGAGCGCAGATTCAATTGCTCGCGGGTATAGCCGCGCCGCCAGCGGAAATACGCGAAGGGCAGCACCGCGTACGCCACGAAGTTATAGCTGGCCCAGACGATGGCCTCCCGGGGCGTGTACGGCCCGCTCAAGCCAAAAATTGTCCCAGGCATATGCAGGCTGATGGCGTAGTGGCCAACAACATGCCCAAGCAGAGCGCCTCCAATCTGGGCCACAATGCCATACCCGACCAGCCCCAGGGTCTCGGCACGCGCCACCGCAATGGCTGGCGCACGTGCCGCCATATCGGGCACAGCACGCCGGGCGGTGACCAGATAGATCAAGCCTATCATGGCGAGCGCAACGAGCAGCGTACTTTCTGAGCCAATGATGGGTCCAAGATACGGTGTTCCTTTGGCCTGGTAGAGCGGCAGATGAAAGGGAAGCGCTCCCTGGCTGAGCAGGAAAATGGCGAGCGTGACGAGTGCCCAGAGACCGATAGTGACGAGGATGCTGCGCGGCAGGCAGCGCTGCCTGGTCGGTGTCGCGTTGGGTGTGGATGTGGTCATGATGTTTTCCTCCTATTAGGGGTATAGAGCATAAACTCTAACATATCAAGCTTTTGCTAGCTGAACCTGAATGTACTCTACTGGACTTGTTACACCTTGTTGAGATGGACACGCCGCAGACCAAAAGCCATTAATCGCGCTGGAAGCGTTCGCAGACCAGGGATGCGAAGCAGAAATCCAAGAAGCGGCGGAAAGGTCACTTCTTGTTGTTGCATCATCCTATGCTCCTGCTTCTTGCCCTTTCTCAGAGCTTTCCGTGGCGACCCGGTGGACTCCCAGCAGCGGCAATCCCAGGTCGCGTATTTTCGCCAGCACCCCGTGGAGCGCGGCTTGATCGGGCAGCGGACCGTCTAGCAGCGCCTCTCCCTGCTCGACATTGGTGATGGTGAGCCCACCAAACCAGCTTTGCCACTGCTCGCCCAGATGTCCTTTGACGCGGATCAGATACCATTGTTGAGCCATCATACTGTCATCTTTCTTCTTCCTTATGGCGTGAGAGCACCCGCATGGATGAAAGGCGGAAAGTTGATTTTGTAAAACATGCGCTTGAGCAGGGGACGCATCACAATACCCTGGAAAAACGGCAAGGTCATTTCTGCGGAAATGGTGAAGTATGACTGTCCGTTGAAAGCTGACTCGACGGTCCAGAGTGATTTGGCCGTGGGATTGTTGGCGTAGCGGCGCGAGAATTGCAGCAGCGGCCTGGGCGCGAAGGTGTCAGTAAACCGTACCTTAGGTCCAATCAAGGTCTTGCGTTCAGCCTCCACTTCCGCTGTCTGATCATCGCGGTGAATAACCCTGGCCGAGACCACATTTGGGTTTGATTGCGGATAGGCCGGATAATTGGTTAAGACCTCAAAAAGGTGTTCGGGGGAAGCGGCGACTAATTCTGTGTGACGCAGTTTGATTAACATTGCATAGCTCCTTTTCAGTTACATGAGTATCTTGTCTGCTCAGAGCATACCGCAATGCAGAGGTGACGTCATGCGACGAAGATTGCATTGAGAGGAGTATTGCCAGAGGAATACACCACTACGACTTTTGGTGGAGGCAAGGCTGATTCCGGGGTCCCGGCATTTTTACCTTCTACTCCTTTACAGGAACCGGCGACGAGGAGCAGCGCTCCTCGTCGCCCGCATTTCGCTATGGATCAGGCAGCTACAGGAACAACGGCCTCTTCGTGTTCCTCGGCAGCGATGGGGCGTTTGAGGACGTACAGCGCGCCTGCCGTTACCACGACCCCGGCGAGGATCGCTAGAAACAGGTCTGCTTGATGTCAGGCAAAAGCGGGAATGGTGCAGGGGAAACATGTTGTGCCCCAGTTTGAGCTGCTTGTCCTCAAAAAGCCAGGGAAGCAAGATACTGATACAGCAACCAGGGGAAGAGCAAGTGAGCCAACGTATTCAACGCTCTTTCCCTGGTTCATTACGCCTGTTGGACGACCAGGGACAACTCTGCTTCGATTTCGACCGGCACTCCCCATGGCAGTCCTGCCACCCCAATGGCCAGACGCGCATGGCGGCCTCTCGCCTCTCCGAACAGCTCTGTGAGCAAGCGCGAGGCTGCATTCATAACCCGTGGATACTCCACAAAAGTCGGCGCGGTGTTCACATACCCCCCCACACGGAGCCAGGCTCCAATGCGGTCCAGATCTCCTAGCTGCTCTTTGAGCGAGGCCAGGATCGCTAAGAGGGCTCGACGGGCTGCTTCCTGAGCCTGTTCCAGGGACACCTCCGCACCAACTCTGCCAAAGGGGCCAGTCACCTGACCCTGGCTATCCAGCGGCACGTGCCCTCCCACGAAGACACGTTCTCCCTGGACTCGCACGAGGGTCGATCCAATCAAGGTGCCGCCTGGAAGGCTCCAGGGGGCCGGGAGGCTGAGCCCCAGTTCCTGAAGGCGCTGTTCAATCTTGCCAGTCATTGTCTTATTTTCTCCCCTTTCTTCTCTTTCTCTTCACGTTTCATCGAGCGTCTTCAATTGAGGATACCATGAGAATAGTTCATGCTACATCGAAATGTCGGTGCTGTATACTAGGGGCAGGATGCTTTGCCTGGAGGAGGGGAGAGCCTGCGAGCTTCTTGTCAGCGGGCATCTTAGGAGCTGCGTTGGCACGGTGCTTCTTTGATCTTGGCTGGGTGAGGCGTCTGCCGACCAACCGGGCCGTGCGCATGACGCAGGAGGGAGAGCAGGCATTCCTCAAGGGGCTGGGACTGCACCTGGTCGATGGCAAAGAGCCCATCAACATCTGAGGTTGTACTACAGAGCGGATCTCACGCGAAATAAAGCTGAAAGGTCAGGGCAGATGGATTCGGCGGTCGTCTACGCGCCTGGCCTTCAATTCAAAGCGTGGGAGGGTGCCTAATTCGACGACCTCGACGGGGATGCGCAGATTGAAGGCGATATGTAGTTCTTCCTGGAGGCGAGGGACTATCTGCGCGGGACATTCTACCTGCAAGGCAATCTCATCCATTGAGCCTGCCCGCGTTACGATTACCCTGTACTCGGCCACTTCGGGGAAACGGTGTAGTACATCGGCCAGCGCGGATGGATAGACGTTGACGCCGCGCACGATTAACATATCGTCTACGCGTCCCAGGACGCCGCCAGGTAGGGCAAGGAAGGTACGGCCACAGGCACAGTTGTAGCCGCCATGGCGCACGAGGTCGCCGGTGCGATAACGGATGGCAGGCCCGCCCCAGCGACCCAGGTTGGTCAGCACCAATTCGCCTGCCTGGCCTTCCTCGACGGGCTGGCCGCTACGCGGATCGAGTATCTCCGCGATGAATTCGCCTTCGTTGACATGTATGCCCTGCTGCTGCGAGCACATGAAGCCGTAGGCGCCCATCTCTGTCATGCCCGCGTGATCGTAGGTCTTTGCACCCCAGGCATGCTCAATACGCTGGCGGGTGGCCGGGATTGAGGCTCCCGGTTCGCCTGCATGGATAGTCACGCGCACGTGTGACTCGCGCATATCCATACCATGCTCCTGCGCTACTTCCGCCAGGCGCAGCGCATAGCTGGGCGTGCAGACCAGTACCGTGGCTCCGACTTCCTGTATGGCGCGCAGTCGCTGCAGGGAGTCCATGCCGCCGCCAGGAACGGTGAGCGCACCAACACGTTTGGCTCCTTCGTAAGCGGACCAGAAGCCGATAAAGGGTCCGAAACCAAAGGCCAGGAAAACAACGTCTTCGTGACCGACTCCGGCCGCGCGATAGACTGCTGTCCAGCAAGCGGCCCACCAGTCCCAGCTCTCCTGGGTATCCAGTATCTTCAAGGGCTGCCCGGTAGTGCCGGAGGTTTGATGGAGACGGATGTAATCCTTCAAAGGGTAGGTGAGGTTGCTGCCATATAAGGGATGCGCCTGCTGGTCGGCAACGAGTTCTTGTTTCGTGGTGAAGGGCAGGCGTGCGAGGTCATCCAGGTTATTGACAATGAGAGGTTGGTCCATTGTTGACAGGGCGGGGGCAAGGTCCAGGGCGGAGGCGAGGTCCAGGGCGGAGGCAAGCTCCGCCCCTACATTTAGTTTTTGGTGATAGAAGCGGTTGGATGGGAGGAGGCGCGCCAGGCCTGCCTGCAGGCGGGCCAACTGGTGCGCTGCGATGACAGAGCGGGAAGCGGTTTCCAGATCAAGCATGGAATGCGAGTCCTTTCGAGTGTTCACAGGGCGGGGGCAAGCCCCATAGACGTTCACTGAAGCCCAGAAGGACCTGTGTTCAAGTGCTGAAGGTCACGCCTCTTGGGGCGCTTCGCCTGCCATCTGTCATCCCTTCGCTTCTCTCAGGGCAGGCTCTGAGTAGAGCGAAGGATCTTTGCTCTGCCCAGCGTAGATCCTTCGCTGCGCTCAGGATGACAGCAGTGCTCCAGTGAACGCCTATGGGGCGAGCCCCGCCCGTACATCTAGCTTTTGATAAAGTGATCGAGCGCCCGGCGGATATAAATGGGTGTAACCTGTTTGCGATAGTTGATGGTCAGGTCGGCGTTATCCAGCGGCTTGGCACGTCTGGCCGCGACGTTAGCGACGGTAGAAGCCAGGTCTGGCGTGAGACGCTGGCCGATCAATAAGGCGGCTGCATCGCTCGCCTCGATGGGATGGGACGCGACGGCTCCAAGCGTGATGCGGACACCGGCTACGGTGCCATCTGCGGCGGTGCGCAGGGCGACGGCCACGCCCAGGATAGGAAAGTCGAACGAGCCGCGGCGGCGCAGCTTCAAGTAGACGCTCTGCCAGCCAGCATTGGGCGGCAGGATGATCTCGCTGAGTATCTCATCCGCGGCCCTGGTGTAGGGGTCCATGCCATCGTCGCGAAAGAGATCCTGTACTGGTATCACACGCTCGCCGCGCACACCGACAAGGCGCACAGACGCGCCAAGGCTGACCAGGACGGGGGCGGTATCCGCCGAAGAGATGGCCCAGCAGCGCGGGCTGCCGGGCGCAACCAGACAGATATCGCCGTCTTTTTTCATGCAGTAGCCGATGGAGTGACGCCAGAACTCGGTTTGATTGTAGTAGTTGCAGCGCGTATCCAGGAGCAGGTTGCCGCCGATGGTGCCGGCGTTGCGCAACTGTGGCGTCGAAACGGAGCCAGCAGCGGTTGCGAGAGCGCTATAATGCTGCTGTAACGCCGGGTGCTCCGCTATTGTAGCGAGGGTAACGCCAGCGCCCAGGCGAAAGCCCTGGTCGGGGGAACCGCTAATGTTCTTCAGGGCTTTGATGCCGCGCAGGCCGATCAAGGCCTGGGGAGTAAACTGGCGGCGTTTCATATTGGGGAAAAGGTCAGTGCCACCGGCAACGAGCATGGCTGCATCGCCTTCCTGTGCGAGCATGTGCGCGGCCTCTTCGAGACTACGGGGAGCCAGGTAGCGAAAGGGTGGAAGGCGCAGCATCAGGACACGCTTCCTTTCGGGGGGATAGGATCGGGTGTGCCATTCTCGCGGTTAGGGTACGGCGGGCATACCTGTCCTCCAGACAGGGTCCCATAAAGGCCCTCCCCTCCACTCCTCTCCGCACTCGCCCCTACGGAACTTTCCTGGGAACGAGTGGAGACCTCGCCATTGGTGTGTCCCTCCATAAAGCCAGGTTGCCATTTGATGAGACGGCCCGGCCAGGGAGAAGGAGCCTGTGTTGGTGTTACGCCAATGCCACGGTTGGGACCTTTTTCCTGCGCCGCCTTCAGGGCGCGCAGTACCTTGTCGGGCGTGATGGGCGTTTCATCGACACGCACACCCACGGCATCATAGATAGCGTTTGCGATGGCCGGGATGACCGGGTTAAGTGGCCCCTGGCCGGCTTCCTTGGCGCCGAACGGCCCTTCGCGGTCGGGAACCTCCACCAGGATGGTTTCGATTTCAGGCGTATCCAGCGTCGTCGCGAGCTTATAGTCCAGCAGGGATGGTATCTTGTGCCGCCCCTTACGGAAGACCTGCTGCTCCATCAGCGCTTCGCCATAGCCCATGTAGGCGCTGCCCTCGACCTGGCCCGCCACGAGCAAGGGGTTGATGGACTGGCCGATATCGTGCGCCAGCCAGAGCTTTTCAACCACCACCTCGCCAGTCTCCACATCGACCGCCACCTGCGCCACACAGGCCGAGTAGGAGTAGGCGGGCGAAGGGCCGACTCCGGCTCCTTTATAGTCGCCGTGGATATCCGCGGGCGGCGCGTAGGAACCGGCAGATACCAGGGCACCGAAGCGTGCCTCGGCCAATTGCACGGCTTTGACGAAGGGGAGCGAGACGCCGGGGTCATCCTCGTCGTAGAAGACGCCTGAACCAGCTTGCAAACGCTCAGCAGGGACATGCAGGCGCTCGGATGCAGCTTCCAGCAACTGCTGCTTCAGCTTGCGCGCGGCAGCGATAGCGGCGTTGCCCGCCATGAAGGTAACGCGGCTGGAATAGGAGCCGAGGTCGACAGGAGTGAGCGTCGTGTCGGCGGTCTCCAGGTGAATCTGCTCCGGTTCGATACCCAGTTCTTCGGCGACGACGTAAGCCAGCACGGACGTGGAGCCCTGGCCGATATCGGTGCTGCCACAGTAGACGGTGACGCCGCCTCCACGGTCCAGGCGAATCTGTACGGCCGAATGAGGCATGTCGTTCCAGTAAATAGGCTTGCCAGCGCCACAGATGTACGACGAGGCAGCCAGCCCCAGGCCGCGTTTGAGCGGGGGGACGGAGGACGATAAAGAATTTTCCCACCCGAAACTGATCCTGTCATGCTGAGCGGAGCGAAGCATCTCTGTGCCCATCGCGAGAGACCCTTCGCTGCGCTCAGGGTGACAATGCTGTACCGATGGTGGTGGTGAAAATTCATTATCGGCGGTGCCCACGATGAAGCGGGACTTGTGCCAGCCGGAGCGCGCGGTGACGTGGTCCAGGCATTCATCCAGCGCGCAACTGGTGATACGCAGGCCGTTGACGGTGCGGGAGTAGGGTTCGACCAGGTTGCGGCGGCGAAACTCCGCGGGGTCGAGACCGAGGTCATGAGCGAGCTTGTCCACGTGCACTTCGACGGCACAGCGGGGCTGCGTTGTGCCGTGGCCGCGTTTCGGGCCGCACGGCGGCTTGTTGGTGAAGAGACGCATACCTTCAAATTTATAGCAGGGCAGCTTATACGTCACCGTCTGGAGCACGCCCGTGTAGTAGGTCGTTGCTACGCCATACGAGCCGTAAGCCCCGCCATCGAGGAAGGAACGGAAATGCATGGCGGTGAGCGTGCCATCTTGCTTGACGCCGGTCCTGATCCACATTTTGACGGGGTGACGCCCACGGTGGATGAGGAAGACTTCCTCGCGCGTGCAGGTGAATTTGACCGGGCGGCCGGTGCGGCGCGAGAGCTCGCAGGCGCAAATCTCGTGCGAGAACGGGTCGGTTTTCCCGCCAAAGCCGCCGCCCACGTTGGGGGCGATGACGCGCACGTGGGACTGCGGGAGTTCCAGCACCTTGCTGACTTCACGGTGAACGTAGTGCGGCGTCTGGGTAGAGGTCCAGAGGGTGAGCTTGCCGCCGACGGGATCGCTGGGGTTTGGTTCCCAGTTTGCGACGCAGGCATGCGCTTCCAGGGGCGCGTGGTTGTTGCCCTCGTAGTAGAACCAGTCCTCGCGGATATAGTCGGCCTGGGCAAAGCCTGCTTCCATATCACCAAACTCATAGTTGACGGCTTTGTGGATGTTGCCGGTACGGGCCTCGTCGTTGATCTTCACCTCGGGATGCGCCAGGGCCTCGTCGATGCTCATGAGGGCCGGGAGCACTTCGTATTCGACCTCGATCAGTTTCAGAGCTTCGTCGAGGATATCGGGGTCGAGCGTGGCAACGGCGGCAACGGGATCGCCGACGTAGCGCACTTTGTCGATGGCCAGCGCGTATTCGTCCTGGCTGGAAGGGAGGATGCCAAATTTCTGCGGCAGGTCCTCGCCGGTGAGTATGGCTACGACGCCAGGCAGTTCCAGGGCACGGCGGATGTCAATGGAGAGGATGCGCGCGTGCGCGTGCGGCGAGCGCAGCAGCCGGCCGTGGAGCATACGCGGCAGCATGATGTCGTCGGCGTAGAGGGCGCGGCCGGTCACTTTGGCGTAAGCATCGACTTTGGGGCGCGGCGTGCCGATGACGTGGTAGGGACGAGCCTGTTCGCGCCCGTTTTGCCGGGTTGTCATGAGGCACCTCCGTTGGGCAGGGCATCACCGATGATGCGTTGGGAGGCGGCTTCGACGGCCTCGTAGATTTTGGTGTAGCCGGTGCAGCGGCAGAGATTTCCGGCGAGGGCTTCTTTTACCTGGTCGCGAGTGGGCCGGGGGTGGGCTTCGAGAAGGGCGGCACCCGAGAGGAGCATGCCGGGGGTGCAGTAGCCGCACTGGGCCGCGCCGAGCTCTGCAAAGGTTTCCTGGAGGGGATGCAATTTGCCATTGTTCTCCAGGCCCTCGATGGTGGTGATTTCGCTGTCCTGTACCTCTATAGGTAGGGTGAGGCAGGAGAGCACAGGGGCCCCGTCTATGAGGACGGTGCAGGCGCCACATTCTCCCAGTTCGCAGCCGTGCTTGGTGCCGATGAGTCCCATATCTTCACGCAGGACTTCGAGCAGGGTCCGGTGTGATAACACTGCCAGCTCGTGACGTTCTCCATTGACGTGTAAGGTGATTAGCTCGCGCATCACGGCCTCCTTTCGCGCTGCTTTGCCAGGTGGCGGGAATTAGCAGATATTCTGCTGCGTTTCTGACATGATATCTCCATATGGATATATCAAAATTGTATGTTGGGAGAAAGGAAATGTCAATGCTATTTTTAAACGGGTGCGTGTCTTTTTTGCTTCGAGCGCAGATGATGGGCAGGGCTGGGGCTAGGGAACAGGGCATAATGGGGGTGAGGGGCATAACGAGGGTAAGAGGTTGGCGATACCCGTATTGGGGAGTGGGACGGTAGGGCGGCATAATGGGGTGAGGGCATAACGAGGGTAAGAGGGCATGACAGGGGCATGAGGGCATGACAGGGGCATGAGGGCATGACAGGGGCATGAGGGCATGACAGGGGCAAGCCCTGTCACTACTATAGACGGTTAGAGGTCGTTCCGTGCTCTTACTGGTATAATTTTCGCAGGGTTGGCCGGAAGTCTTCGACGGTTCGCAGGTCGGTACTGTCGCTGAATTGATCGATGCTGCCGATGAGCGGGCGGGAGGCAACGCGCTTGACTGCCGGGTCGGTGATCTGCGCGACGAGGGCCTGAGTGAACGAGCCGCCATCAATGACCTTGAATGGACGGCTAAAGAACTGCGAGACGGTTTCTGACAGATGCGGGGTCACCTTGAGAGCATTGTGGGCGCATGCAAGAAACTCATAGGCTTCACATAATGCCCCTTCGCGCTCCTGCCAGGTGGGAGCCTGCCGCGCATGCCAGAGTACAGGCCAGAGCTGGTCAGCACATTTGAGTTGTTTGAATGCCGTGCCAAACCATTTCGGGTAGGGCGCATACTGCTTTTCCAGTAAGAAACACAGGTTCATGACATCGTGTACAAGGCGGGAACCAATGAGGGCTGAACCCAGTTCGTCGCCTACGAAGCCGGCGCGAGGCATCAGGTGCTCCTCCTGTCCGATGCGCTGCCAGCCTGATGCCAGCAGGTACAACCAGACATCGTGGGGATACCAGGCCAGGTCTGCGCGGAGCTTCGTTAGTTCACCGGTGCCATCATGGTGCACTGCTCCTGCTGCGACTTCACGCAGTGCCTGTGATGGGAAGGTCAACCATTCTGCCACATCTGGAGGGTGGTTTATGTCATAGACTAGCTGCGTGAGAATGAATGTTCGCAACGTCACCGGGAACACACGATGATTGACAGGGCCGTCTTCGATCATGTTCATGGCATCAGTGCCTGGTTCGAGAGGCGACTCGTCGAAGTTCACTGGGTAGCCGTAGAACGTATGGGGGAGGTGGTAACTAAGCATCTCGCGGATGCTCTCTCCAAGATGGGCATCCTGGTCTCCGAGGAAGATGAGGACCGATGGCCCCCAGTCATGATCGGTCGACATCCCGGTATCAAAGCCAAGAACATCACTGCCTTTTCCGAGATGGGCGGCGGCATGTGGCAGGCCGGGAAAGTACACATCGAGCAAAGGACGCACTGCTTCCTCGTAGAAACGGCGGCTGAGTTCACGTCCAGGAAGGAATGCTGTCATGAAAGGTAGCTCCTTTCTACTAGCTCTTTTCGTTGGGACCGATGATCCTGCGGTGTTGGAGTAGCCTCCCACCGCTCCCAGGGCGACCGCAAGGGTCGCTCCTACTCGGTACGGAGGTGTACCGGGCCTTCCAACCGCCCAGGGTCGCCTCTACATTTCTGCCTATTACACCAAGGTTGACAGAGCCGGGAACCCATTTTAATATTATATTGTTTCTTGCGTTCATACTATTGTATGTTATTAGAGGATTTATCTTCTATTCCTCCGCTTTGCGGCTTCGCAAGGGGATTTCTTTGAGGAAGCAGACGATAATGAAGGTAAAGATCATCAAGCCCAGGCTGAGTAGGATTGCATCGTGGATGCTCTCCGTCAGGCCGAGCTTCACGGCGCCCAGCACTGCGTTGAAGGCTGCATGACCCTGCGCTCCATAGTGTTCAAAGCCTGCACGAATGGGAGTCATGGCATCTGGCGAGAGAAGCACCAGCGGGTTCTCGAAGATCTTGAGGAGCTGAGGCGGCATGGCCTGCCTGAGCCCTGACGGCAGAGCTTTGTAGAATGCCGGGACGTAGGAGGTGGTCACGACGGCCCCGATGGCAGCCAGGCCGATGCTCTGACCGAGCTGGCGGAAGAAGACCACCGCCGAGGTAGCCTGCCCAATCCTACCCGGCATGGCGTTCTGGACGGTGATGGTGTAGAGCGACAGCCCAGAGCCGACGCCTACTCCTAAAACCAGCAGCGCGATCACTACATCCAGACTGGTAGTGTGAATGTCCAGGCGCAGCAGCAGCAAAATGCCCGCAATCATGATGGAGGCTCCGGTCAGCGCAATCCATTTGTAGCGCCCCATCGCGGTGATTAACTGGCCTCCGAGCACAGCGCCCGCGATAGAGGCCAGGGCTAGAGGCATCAGCGCCAGGCCGCTGTTGGTGGCCGAGACGCCAGTTACGCTCTGCAAGAAGACCGGCAGGAAGTAGACACTGCCAAGCAGGACAATACTGATGAGCATCGATGCCAACAGTGAGACGCTGAAGACGCGCACATCTTTGAACATACCCGGCTCCACAACCGGTTCACGTCCCAGACGCTCCTGGCGGGCGCTGTAGATGACAAGCAGGACGAACAGTAGAAGGGAACTACCGAACAGGCCGAGACTCTGCCATGAAAGCCAGGCGAATTTGTCACCTGCCCAGGAGAAGCCGAGCAGCAGGGGCAGCGTTGCCAGCACGACCAGCAGTGAGCCAATGTAGTCGATGACGACGCGCTTGTTGGGTGTGCGCAGCGAGGGCATTAAAAAGGCCAGGACGAACAGCGCGATGAAGCCGAGGGGCAGGTTAATGTAGAAGACCCAACGCCAGGAGATGGCGTCGGTGAGCAGGCGGCCTGCCAGAGGGCCGACGATCGACGCAAGCGCATACGAACTGCTGGTGATGCCTACCCACCTGCCACGCTCACGCGGTGGGAACAGGTCACCAACGACCGCTGTAGCGATGGGTTGGAGCCCACCCGCGCCGATGCCCTGGAGCGCTCGGAAGATGACGAGTTGTGTCATGCTATGGGCAGCGCCACTCAGCGCGGAACCGGTCAGGAAGATGACGATCCCGACCAGGAAGATCGGTTTGCGACCAAGCAGATCCGAGAGCTTGCCATAACGAATGTGAGCGAAGGAATAATGTATTGACAATTATAGCAGAGAATGGATGAAGCAGAAAGATAGCTAGAGCGTTGGTTTGATGTTCTGGTTGAAGGGGAAGACGTTGGCCGGGTCGTAGCGGTTCTTGAGGGCGACCAACCGCGCATAGTTGACGCCGTAGGAAGCTCGCACCTCCTCTTCTCCCTCGTCACCCAGAAAGTTGGAATAGACTCCCTTGACGGTAAAAGGTTGTAGCGCTTCCTGGAATGTGCGAACCCATGCGATATGCTTCTCTGCTTCAAAGGCTTCACTTGCATTCCATGCCGCCACCATGTTCATGACATAAGGTACATGGCGCAGGGCAAAGGCTGTGGCTGCCGGGTTCACTCGACTGGCCGTTCCGTGCACGTGCTGAATCAGTATCTCTGAGAAGGGTGATGTACGAGCCGAGGCATAGCTGGCCACGAGGTCAATCACGTTGTCACCGATTTCGGGCAGGGAGAAGGCTTGCTGGTAGTAGTGACGCCCATCCGGTTCGCCAAGGTTGGTTGAGATGGTGTTGAGGTAGGGCCTGGGATGAATCAGATCGACTATGGGTGCACCAAGCTTCCTGAGGGGCTCGACGAGGCGCTCTCCCTGTTCCAGAGGGCCATTGTAGCACAGGCTGATGGCGATGACTGGAAGACCGGCCGACGTGGTCTTCACCGACGCGTAGGCGGTTAGCTCATCAGGGGCATTAGAGGTAAACTCACGATAGAAGCGCAGGACTTCTCTGGCTTTGGCGAGCGGGAAGACGATCTTGCCTGCCAGGACTGGACCAGCGGGTGTAGTTGGAACTCAAATGAGGTGACGACTCCGAAGTTGCCTCCACCCCCACGCAGGCCCCAGAAGAGATCCGGGTGTTCAACAGCGCTGGCGGTCAGCACCTGGCCGCCGGCAGTGACGAGATCGACTGAGAGCAGGTTGTCGATGGTCAAGCCGTATGTGCCCATCAACCAACCAATGCCCCCACCCAGGGTGAGTCCCCCGATGCCAGTTCCCGCGACGGTTCCCGTGGTGGTTGCGAGTCCAAAGGCCTGAAGGGCACGCACGAATTCGCCCAGGGTGATCCCCGCTTGCGCATGCGTTATGCGCCTGACAGGATCGACCCATATACCTTGCATGTGTGAGAGGTCGATGACGAGGCCACCGTCACAGACGGAGTGACCGACCATACTGTGACCCCCACTGCGTACGGCCACGGCCAGGTCTTCTCGCCGGGCGAACTCGAGGGAAGCGAGGACATCGGTGAGATCAGCGCAGCGAACGATCAAGGCGGGGTACCTATCAATGCGCCCGTTCCAGACACGCCGAGCAGGGTCGTAGTGTTCATCACGCGGGCAGATTACTTCGCCTCGCAAACGAGCCTGCAAATGCGGAAAGGATATATTTTTGATTGTTTTCTGCATTTTTTTCTCCGCTTCTTATTAACTCATTAATAGTATATTAGAAGTGTACTCTGGGATCGTTCCGAGAGCGTCACGAAAAACGTTACGAACTGGGAATTGCTTTAAGTGTAGTGGATAAAGCGCTTCTGAAAGGCTTCTAGAGCGTTTCGTGATGGTGGAAGACTATTTTGCGTGAGTTCAGCAGGTCGAACATGGCGAGTTCCTCTTCGGAGAGCTGCTCGGCGATGTGGCGCTGCTCCTCTGCAGGTAAGATTCACCAATCTCATGAAATTGATGGAACTTATGCAGCAGATTGAGCCGCTGGCTCTTGCCTACGGGTCGTCCTCGCTCTGCAGCACGTCCTGCGGCGTTTTGCCGCGTCCCACGGCCCAGGCTGTGGCGAAGGTGCGCTCCCCGAGGCGGGCATGCACTTCTGCTACTGCTCGCTGGTAAGGTGGATGCTCAACTGGTGGCAGGGGAGCGCCGATAGACTCGCGCAGCGCCTCTGCCGTGCCCCAGAGCTGCGCTGCCCAGGTGAATTTGCCCTGGCTCGCCGCCACGCTTGCCAGGCCTTCCAGGCCGGAGGCAATATTTAGCTTGTCGTCTACCTTGATCGCCAGTGCAATGCTCTCCTGGTAGAGGGCGTGGGCCGTTGTGTAGTCACCTTGAGCAGCAATCACCTTCGCCAACCAGGAAGTTGATAAGGTCGTACCATGTCCCTGTTTCATCTCCTGGAAGAGCGCCACGGCCTGCTCAATATGTGAGCGCGCCCGTGTGGTATCCCCGCCTGCGAGGTCTAGCAATCCCGAGAGGCAGAGGCAGTAGGCGATACTCTCTCTGTCGCCCAATGTTTGATGGAGTGCGAAACTCTCATCGAGAAGCGCACGTGCCAGCGAACTATCACCTTGCGAGAAAAAGTACACCCTGGCCAGGTTGAAAAGTGAATCTGCCGTACCGCTCGCGTCCTCGAATTCCCTGTTTATCACCAGGCTCTCCTCGAGCAGCTCGCGCGCCTGAGTATATGCACCCTGATCGGCGGCCAGCACTCCCAGGTGGAGCAGTAAACCGGATATCGCCTCCTTGTCGCCTAGCTGCCTGAGCAGTGCAAGGGACTCTTCCGCACGTGAGCGCGCCATGGTGAGGTTTCCTCTTCTCCAGGCTATGTCCGCTTGAAGATGAAGGGTATAAGCGATGCTTGCTGTGTCGCCAAGCGCCTGGTATAGAGCCAGGCTTTCCGCGATGAGGGGTTCCGCGCGATCGGTATTGCCCAGGGCCTCATGCAGCCTGCCAGCAGCGTAAAGAGCTCCCGCCCGCACGGCAGCATCTGTGCCATCACTCCCTAGCAGTGCCCGCTCCAGAAACTCCAGTCCCTCGCTGAAGTGCCCACGCATGTACCAGAAGGAGCGCAGCGCCCCACCCAGGCGCAGAGCGAACTCCTTTCGCTCCTTCCGCTCTAGTGACCACTGCATCGCCGCTCGTAAATTGTCGTGCTCCTGAGTCAGGCGGTCCAGCCACATAGCCTGCTGTGGGCCATCCAGCTGCTTGTCCATTCTCTGTGCCAGTGCAAGAAAGTAGGCTGCATGAGCTTTGCGTATTGACTCCATCTCCCCGCTTGTAGCGAGAGACGCCAATCCGTATTCGCGGATTGTTTCTAACATTATGAAGCGAGGCTCCGCTCCCTGCTCCTTTCGCTGCAGCAGGCTCTTGTCGAGGAGCGAAGTCAAGATATCCAGGATCGTTCCCTCCTCATCGCCGGGGATGACACAGACAACCTCTACCGCCTCCAGTGCACAGCCACTAACAAAGACGGAGAGCCGCCGGAAGAGCTGCTGCTCGTGGGCGTCTAACAGGTGATAGCTCCATTCGATAGTATTGCGCAGGGTCTGCTGGCGAGCAGCTACATCTCGCGCTCCACCTGTCAATATCTGCAGCCGTTGACTTAGCCGCGCAAGCAGCCCTTCCGGCGAGAGCAGCTTCATGCGAGCGGCTGCCAGTTCAATCGCCAGTGGTAGTCCATCCAGGCAAGCGACAATTTGCACGATGACGGGCGCATTCGCAGCCGTTAACTGGAAGTCAGGTTTGACTGACTGCGTTCGCTGGATGAACAGCGCTACCGCTTCGTACTGTGAGAGCGCTGGAAGGCCAGGCAGCTGTTTGGTACCAGGAAGTGACAGAGGAGGCACAGCAAACTCGTGTTCGGCTCGTATACGCAGCACCGCTCGACTCGTCACCAGCATCTTGAGCAGTGGGCAAGCCACGAGAAGATCCGCTGCCTGGATCGCAGCATCTATCACCTGCTCGAAGTTGTCGAGCAGCAGCAGCACCTGCTTCTGCCGCAGTTCTTCCTCGAGACGCTCCAGAGATGAGCGGCCTTCTTCCTCCTTCAGATCGAGGGCCTGGGCGATGGTGGGAATAACCAGTGTGGGATCGTTCAGAGGAGCGAGGTCCACAAAATAGATGCCATGGGCAAACAGATCACTCATCTCTGCCGCCACCTGCAGGGCCAGCCGGGTTTTCCCAATACCGCCTGGACCCGTCAAGGTCACGAGGCGGACATCCTGGCGGCGCAAAAGCTGCCCGAGAGAGGCTACTTCCTTCTCCCTTCCAACGAGCGGGGTGAGCTGAACAGGCAGGTTATTAGGATAGGTACTGAGCGTTTTGAGTGGTGGGAAAGCGGCAGGTAAGCCTGAGATGACCAGTTGGAAGAGATGGCCGGGGCGTTGTAAGTCCTTGAGGCGATGCACACCCAGATCGCGCAGGCTCACGCCAGCGGGCAGATGATCTTCTACGAGGTTACGAGTCGCCTGGGAAAGCAGCACCTGCCCCCCGTGCCCTGCGCTCATGATGCGAGCAGCAAGGTGCACGTCCATTCCTACGTAGCCCTCGGAAGACAGGGACGGCTCACCCGTGTGCAGCCCCATGCGCACACGTACGGTTGCTCCACCGGGCCAGGAGTGACTGGCCAGCGCTTGTTGTGCTGCCACTGCTGCCGCTACAGCGCCGGTGGCGCGAGTAAAAGCTACGAAGAACGCATCCCCCTGTGTATCGACCTCGATACCGTCCCATTGTTGGAATGCCGCGCGCAGCAGGCCCCGGCACTCGGCGAGGATGGAGGCATAGCGATGGCCCGACTGCCGGAGAAGTTGTGTTGATCCCTCAATGTCGGTGAAAAGCAATGTGACTGTTCCTGCAGGCAATGGACCCATTGAGGACCTCTCTGTTCGCTGTTCTACGGCTTGTTTCCTACAAAGAAGATATCAGCTGGTGTACCGCTTCGATTCTTCATTATACCGTAATATGTGGCAGGCAAGCTGTACGTGAAAAATGCCCGGCGTAAGGCCAATAAAGAGTACCAAGTTTTTTACATTGGACGCCTTCAAACGTTCTGAATAAATAGAAAGATAGCGGAAGGCGGGATATGCGTCAATTGCTGTTATTTGTCAAAAGCTGGCTCAATGGCTTATATCTTGTGGCCTTTGTTTTTATTGGAGCCGGCGTCGTTCTGGTTCTACTGCCAGAGCTAAAAGGCCAGATATGGCAAATAATTGAAGGAGCACTGCTTGGCGCTGGCTTCACCATCCTTGTGACAACCATATCTGCCCGGCAATCTATTCTTGAACAATACAAAAAGGACGCTAATCTGCAGCGGAAGAGAGAGGTGTATGGTCCCCTTCATGCAGAGTTGAGAGAGTTAAGAGAAATTCTTGATGATGCCCGGGCTGGTAGGCGACCGTTTCCACAGTGGATTGAAATCATGGGAGATGAGTTTCGGCCTTCTTTGTACCACACAGCTTACGCTCCACCCACGTTTTCCTACTGGCCTATGTTCAAGAAAAATTACCACGGTGATGACGATTTCACCCAAAGGACTCAGAAGCTTCTGGAGGATGTGCAAAGCTGCATAAAAGCCTACAATGAGGCAATTGAGGCTGCTGGCAAAGTGACACAAGAAAAATTGAGGCAACGAATAGAAAGCATTATTGTGAAAGAAGAGCGGAGCCAGGCATATCGAGAATGGCAGCAAAAGCGCGATCAGCCCACATCATCTATAACAAATACGTGGTTTGAATTCATTGAAATACTGAGGACATCCGCTTCAGGTAGACCTCTCGGTGATGTTGAATCGAGAATATTGACGGCAAGTCTTGGATGGATTCTTACTCTCAGAGTAGATCAGGCGGCCAAAGAAGTTTATGAGAATGATATTGAAAGCTTAAGAGCTGATGGACTTCTGCCGCTCTCCTGGTTTGAAGATTTGTTTCGAGATACATTAATTGAACTGAAGAAGGACCCGGTATATCAGTACGCGATGGATGCCCAGGAGAGACTATTTAAGCGGTTACTGGATGCAGAGAGTAAGCTAAAAGGCGTGATAAATTATATCAGAGATCGCTACCAGGGGGGACCTCCTCCTGTATAAAATGGCGCTCGGAAGGGGGTCGATATGTCAGAAGGGAACCAACCGTTGCAGTATCCCGAATGGCAGGACACCTATTTAGAAACAGCATATGTAATACAATGTTAGGTACATTATGCTTATTTGTTATGACAATGTTATTGCGTAACAGTTCTATTCGTCTGTAAAGATTTCTCCATATCATTTCACAATTCTCCACCACTTGTTAACCCGTTCATCACCATTTCTCCCTTCCTGCTGGTCCACCACTCAGCTACACTCGCCAGTGGTCATGCTATTTTTGTGCGTGCTTCCTGCATTGAAGCATGTACCTGTTTCATTCCATCTGGTATCTTTCCGCGCGTTCTCTGGCTGACTGACCGGTATTTTTATGGTCGTTTTCTCATGGCACCCAGGTGTGCCAGAAAGCAGGTGTCGTATGGTTGCTGCTGGCTCCTCTCCTGACTCTCGCGCTCTTCCCGATCGACCCCATGTGCGGCCGCCCCGAAGGCCCTCTCCGCGTTTGAGCCGCCGCCAGCTGCTCACTTCGCTCATCTTGAGCCTGTGGCTGCTCGCCGACCTGCTGGGCGGCTGGATCTTTCTGATCCCGCAGGCCTATGCCGCCAAGCGTCCCAGCGACCCCCCTGCCAGGACCACCTTCCACACGTTTCTCAAGGACAAGCGCCACGACCATGTCTCTCGCGGCCGCTTCGTCTTCCCCAGCAAAGCGCCTGCCGTGCCCCGTGGGCCTCATGACCACGCCACCACCATGTCCCAGCTTCCTCCCAGCGGCGAACTGCCCACCATGCAGCCTCTCAACCAGGTGCTCCCCAGTTCGCTCCTGACCACTGGTCCCACCAGCAGCACGCCCCTGAACCTCAAAGGCAGCGATGGGCGTCTCGAACTGCTCATCCAGCCCAACTCGCTCGACCTCTCGCAGGCTGTCACTGTCTCCGCCCAGGGCACCCCGGGCGGCGCTCCCAGTAGCCCGCTCACCTTGCAAGTCACCCAGCAGTCCGGCCACTACGCCGCTACCGTGAACTTGCTGGGCACCTACCGTCTCCAGGTCGTCGACAGCCAGGGACGCGCCGTCTCGGGCATCCGCCTGAGCAGCTCCATGAGCATCATCTACCACTACCAGCCGGGTGACTTCGACTCCCTTGACCTGGACCCCGGGAATCTGCTCATGAGCTGGCCCACCCTGCTGGTGGCTGCTCGCGCCGCCAAACAGCCCACCACCGGACTCGTCACCCCGGTGGTCAATGACGCCACGGCCCGGACTCTGACTGGCCAGAGCAGTGTCCTGGGACCTGGCCCCTTGAGCGTTGGTGGCGACCCGTCCGACCAGAGCCCACCCGTGCCGCTCGTGGCAGGCGAGCAGGGCAACTCCGGCCAGCTCGGCCTGAGCTACCCGCTGCTGGTCCCGCCCAACGCGCGCAACTTCGTGCCCCAGCTCATCCTGTCCTACTCCAGCGGCAACACCAACCAGCGCACCAGTCCCACCTCCCCTGGCGGCGCCGCCGGCGATGGCTGGTCGCTCACCGTTGGCGCCATCACCGCCCAGAAGTATCCCAGCGGCAGCGCCAGCACCAACACCTGGTACTTTCTCAGCGGCGTAGGTAACATCAGCGACCGCCTGGTGCCCGATACCCAGGCCAATTTCTACTTGACCGAACATATGTCCCACCTGCGCATCCACCAGGTCACCGGCGATAACAGCCAGCCCTGCTTCAACGTCTACGCTACAGATGGCACCTTCTACGAGTTTGGCTGCAACAGCGATGCCTTGCAGTACTGGACCGACTCGGGCGGCAGTCGCCACAACTACCGCTGGGACCTCGACAAGATCATCTCGCCCAACGAGGGGCCGACCGCCCAGCGCGAATACATCTACTTCACCTACCTGCAAGACAGCACCTCTTCCAATGGGCATACCAGCATCCGCGACTCGGCCATCAAGCAGATCACCTATGGCCAGCACCTGCCTGACAAATCGCAGGAGACCGTGGCCGGCACGATCGATTTTGCCTACCGCGCCCCCTTCAGCAACCCACCCTGGACCACCAGCTACGGCACCAACTACAACTGCTACCAGACGCCCCCAACCAGCACCACCAAGCGCTGCGACAACCCGGTCGACCGGGGCAGCGTCAACGCGCCCATGGTGATGAGCACCTTCTCCCTGCAATCGCTGACCGCCTACGTCGGCGATGACAGCACGAGCAGCCACAAGGCGTACCGCTACAACTTCACCTACCAGGATTACCCCTTCTACAGTTGCCAGGACCCCTACACCGAGGCCGACGAGTACTGCGCGGGCAAGCACCTGTTAACCAGCATCACCCCCAGCGTCTACCAGAACAGCGTGCAACACACCCTCAAGCCCGTGACGATGAGCTACACGCGCCAGGATGATCACTACTACGACAGCGAGCACACCACCCAGGATGGCGCCGACCAGTATGGCGTCTCGACCACCTGGCACTACCTGACCGACTACCAGGACACCAACACCGGCGTCGGCGAGCACGTCACCTACATGGAAGCCTTCGCCAATACCCATGGCACGCCCTACATCACCGATGGGGGTGGCAATATCATCGATGACCGGCACGACCCGCTCTACTGCAGCCTGCATGCCAGCGACTGCAACGGCCACTACGACAACCCCGACGACCACGCCTGGAGTGTGCAGGTCGTCACGTCGATTACCTCCTGGGGCAAAGATAGCAGCGCCAGTACCCTCGCCCCTGCCACCACGACCTACCACTACCGGTTGGAGGCCAAAGGGACCTATGATGGCAACTCCGACGGCTACTGCTACCCGGCGCCAGGTTCCCCGCCGCCTGCCGGGCAGTCGGACTGCACCTTCGACACCTGGATTCCCGGCAATGCAGGGACCCAGGACAACGACTGGTAGGACTACTACCACGGGGAGTTTCGCGGCTTCCAGGTGGTCTACACCAGCAGTCCAGCGGGCGATCTGACCGCCGACAGCTACTACAGCAGCGAGAACTGGGCCTCCCCCGAGTCCAACAGCGGCAACTACAACGCCGGCAGCCTGTTTCAAGAGGACGTCTACAGCGGCAACAGTACCAGTGGGCCGGAACTGCGCAAGACGTTCAACCAGTACACCGGCACCAACGGCTACACCAACTCGTGCGAAGCGGGGCTCTCCAACACCTACACACCCTGCGAAGTGCTGGTCGTGCAGAGCACCACCACCGACTACGAGGGCAGCGGTTCGAGCAATGCCCCGTGGGTGCAGACCACCAACACCTACGATGACTACGACGCCAGCGGGGGCTACCACCCCAGCACCGGATACCACAACCTGCTCCAGCAGCAGATCAGCAGTTCTAATGCCCCCACGCTCACCAGGAAGTGGAGCTACACCCCCGATGATCAGACGGTGAGCGGCACCGTCTACTACACCGTGGACAAAGTGACCCACAGCGAAGTGGACGATGCCGGGGGCCACGTGTGGGCGTGCCAGGACACCACCTACGACGAAGGGGTGGCTTCGGGCGTGCCGACCCCCGACGCGGGCTGGCCGACCACCGTCAAAGCCTACAGCACCTGTGGCAACTCCAGCACCGCCATCACCAATTACCTGGGCTACGACGCCTACGGCAACGGGGTAGAGAGCGTCGACGGCGTGGGCACTGCCAACAGCAGCCTCTACACGAGTGCGGGCTGTACACTGTCCACCGCCCCGGTCTACAAGAGCAGTGGCTGGACCAAGACGCGCTACACCGGCTGCAGCGTCTATGACAGCTACCACGCCCAACCCTCCAGCATGACCAATGCGCTGGGGCAGACGGGCAGCATCGTCTACGACTACACACAAGGGTCGCTGCCGGTCAGCGCCACTGATGCCAACAGCCAGGTCACCACTACCTCCTACAGCTACGATGGGAGCGGCAATCGCACCGTGAGCGCTAAAGCGCCGCTGGAGAGCGGCAGCTACACCGGCCAATCGAGCACCCTTTCCACTTGTACCAGCAGCAGTACCCTACCCTGTTTCGAGATCGATAGTAAAGCGATCCTCTATCCCAATGCCATCGCGCGCACCTTCTACGACAGCCTGGGGCGGGCCGTGGAGACCCGTACAACAGGACCGGATGCCGGGCACGACACCGTCGTGTTCACTGCCTACAACGACGCGCAGCACACCGTCTTTAGCAGTGTGCCCTTCGAGGTGAATAGCGGCAGCAGCTGGGTCGATCCCAACACTGCCAGAGACTATAACAACGTCGCCCCCGGTGGCAGCGTCACCTATCTCGATGCCCTGGGCCGGCCCATCGCCAGCGACGATCCGCTGCTGGGTTCCTCGCAGGAGCCGGGCATCACCTGCCCTTCGACCGGCGGCCATCATACCGCCTGTGCCGTCTACGGCCTGGGCAGCGCCAACGGCGACAGCGCGACGTATGCTTACGGGGAGAGCCTGGACTCCAACAATCACGCCAGTGTCAGCTTTGTGGATGCCCTGGGGCGCACACGCTACACGCAGGAGTACAGCGGGCTGGGACTCTCGTCGCTGAGTGCTAACATCGTGCAGCAGAAGAGCATCCAGTACAATGCGCTGGACGAGCCGATCTCAGTCGTCACCACTGACCTGGCACCACAATCCGGGCAGAGCACGACCAGCGTCATCGCCAGCGCCACCTACGATGATCTGGGGCGCGTGACGGGCACCGGCGACCCCGACCAGGGCACCCACAGCTACACCTATGATGCTGATGGGCACCTGCTCAGCGATGTCTCAAGCACGCGCACCACTGGCATCAACTACGACCTGTTGGGCCGCACCGGCTGCGTGCAGGATGCCGCCCCCGTCGTCAACGCCACCGGCGCCTGCACCAGTGGCACCCACCCTTATGTGCAGAACACCTACGATACCACCTTCCTGGGCACCCAGGGCACCACGGACTTCCCGGTGGGGCGATTAACCAGGAGTATCGCCACCACCTATTATCCCGACAGCACCTCGGCCACCGTGACCGAGCAGTTGCAACATGACCAGCGCGGCCGTCCCATCAGCGGCACGATGCAGCTCACCTGGCCGGGCAACTGGGGTGTCACCACGCCGCTGCCGACCTACCAGGTGACCACCAGCTACAACGATGCCGACCAGCCCACCACGACCACCACCAGTACGAGTCCGGCGGGGCAGGGCTACACCACCACCAACGTGTATGACAGTACCACCGGGGCACTGATTGGCCTCTCCAACACAGGCAGCGCCAATGCCAACGTGGCCACCCTCACCTTCACGCCGCGTGCCCTGATCAACACCATCACCTACCTCACCACCGCCAGCACCGGTCTCTCATCGGAGCAGTTCAGTTACGACGCCAACCTGCGCGTGACCGGAGCTACTGCCACCTGGCTCAGTGGCAGCGGAACCAGTGGCACGATTCTCTCCCAGAGCCGCAGTTATGACCCGGCCAGCGATGTGACCAGTCTTTCAACCACGCTGGCAGCCGTGCCGGGAGCCAGTGGCTCCGGGGGCAGCGAGACGCAGAACTTCTGCTACGACGAGCAGAACCGCCTGGTGTGGGCAGGCAACAGTGGTACCCAACCCGGTTCAGGCAACGGCACCTGTGGCAGCGGCACCCTCACCAACAGCCTCACGGGAGCAGGCTACAACGCCAGCTATGTTTACACCCACCTGGGGCAGGTGTGGCAGGCCCCGCAGGGCACCAGCAGCACGAATTCGCAATACCTCTACTGTGACAGCAGCCACCCGCACCAGTTGACGGGCCTCTACAGCCTGGGGGCAACGTGCAGCAATAAGACGGGACAGACCTACACGAGCAGCTATGATGCCTGGGGCAACGTCACCGGCCGCACCGTGAATAGCACCAGCGGCACCCTTTCCTACGATGGACTCGACCACCTGACCAAGTGGGATGCGGGCAGTAGCGGGCAGGAACAATACATCTACGACGCGGGAGGCAGCCGCGTGCTGCGGCGCTCGACGAGTGCAAGCAGCACGACCATGACCGTCTACGCCTTTGGGCTCGAAGAGCACCGCTACAGCGGCTCGGGTGTCAATCAGGGCAACACCTACTACTACAGCCTGGGTGGCATGCTCATTGGCGAGTCCACCGGCAGCGGCACCAACATGTTCCTCACCGATGCCCTGGGCAGCGTGATTGAGACCATCAGCGCCACCGCTAACAGCGCAACGGTGCAGGGCAACCAGGTGTACGGCCCCTATGGTTCCTCGCGCTACCAGCAAGGGAGTATGGGCACCGCGAAGGGGTTCACCGGGCAGTACAACGATAGTGTCTCCGGATTAGACTACTATGGTTCGCGCTACTACGACCCGGTGGTGGGCCGCTTCCTGTCGGCCGATGCGCTGGACTGGCGGGTATCGACCCCTATGCCTACGTGGGTGGCAATCCCGAGACCTTCAATGACCCCAGCGGGCAGCGTTATGCGCCACCGCCTGGGGGAGGCGGTGGAGGAGGAAGCGGGGATAAGTCCAGGCCGCCAGCAGATAATCCTGCTGTCGATTTTCCCCTGAAGCATCACATACCTCTTGGCAACGTAGATTCGTCGGGAAATCAGTCTCCCTGTTATGCCGCATCGACCGCTCAAAGCTCAATGACCGACTGCACTAAACAAAATGCACAAAT
>WNGD01001559.1_pt1 | contig 88537 bp, 88 predicted proteins | sample 5400671 | NCBI WGS metagenome assembly WNGD01 (sample SAMN13153369, study PRJNA577476) | soil metagenome | isolation source: 40 cm soil or saprolite under grassland replicate 2 | place: USA:California | collected 2016-06-15
GGTGCTCGACATCACCAACTCGCCGTTCGCCGTCGGGCTGACGCAAGCGCTCCGCTCCCTGGGCGTGCTGCTGTTCACGCTGTACGCGGGTGTCGTCGTGGATCGCGTGGACAAGCGTCGCCTCATCGTGTGGACGCAGGCTCTGCAGATGCTCGAGGCGCTGGCGCTGGCCGTGCTCGTGTGGACCGGCAGGATCACGACGTGGCAGGTCATGGTGCTGGCGGTGTTCTTCGGGGTCGTCAACGCGTTCGACATTCCCGCGCGCCAGGCGTTCATCGTGGAGCTGGTCGGCAAGGAGGACCTCATGAACGCGATCGCGCTCAACTCGTCCATGTTCAACGCCGCCCGGATCGTCGGCCCGGCGGTTGCAGGAGTGTTGATCGGCGTCGCCGGCGTCGGTATGTGCTTCTTTCTGAACGGCGTGAGCTACGTCGCCGTGATCGCCTGCCTCCTCGCCATGCGGCTCCCGCCGTTCGTGACGCGCCCCATGCCATCCTCGGCCTGGGAGGGCGTCCGTCAGGCCGTGGCGTTCATCCAGGGCGACGCCCGGGTGTGGGCGCTGGTGGCGTTGGTGGCGGTGTTCAGCGTGCTGGGGTTCCCGTTCATCGTGCTGATGCCGGTGATCGCTCGGGACGTACTGCACACCGACGCGCGCGGCTACGGCCTGCTGATGGCGGCGGTGGGCATCGGGGCCATGCTCGGGGCCCTGGGACTCGCCGTCCAAGGGCCGCGGGTTCGTAAGGGTGTGGTCCTGCTGGCGGGCGGCGCGGCGTTCGGGTTGCTCCTGGTGCTGTTCGCGGCCGTGCGCACCATCGGCGTGGCGCTCGCGCTCCAGGCGCTGGCCGGCTGCGCGATGATCGTCACCACCGCGCTCGCCAACACCATGCTGCAGACGCTCGTGCCCGACGAGCTGCGGGGTCGGGTGATGGCGTTCTACGCCTTCGTGTTCGTGGGGATGGCGCCGCTGGGCGCCTTTCAGGCGGGCCTCATCGCGGAGCATACGGGTGCGCCCAGCGCGATCGCTCTGGGCGGAGCGGGATGTCTCATCGCCGTGGGGTTGGCGGCGTGGCAGGTGCCGGCGCTACGCCGTACGGCCTAGCGGAGGATCGTGAAGGATGGTGGAGGATGGTGGAGGATGGTGGAGGGTGATCCGGGTTTCACCTCCACCATCTTCCACAACCTCCACCAACCTCCACCAACCTGCTTTCAGAGCAGCCGTCTCAACTTGACTGCCACCCGGATCGTGTCCGCGTCGCGTCGCAGCACGAGCCGGCGCACCGTGCCCTCGACGCGCAGGGCCTTGCGAGCGTCGCTCAGGTCCCCCTCGGCGACGCCGCGTCCGTCGATGAGCAGCAGCTCGTCGCCGACGGCGATCCCCGCCTCCGCGCTCGGGCTGCGCGGGACCACGTAGTCGACCATGATGTGCGCGAGTCCCGGTCCCCGGGCGGCGAGTCGCAGCCCACTCATGTCGAAATCGCAGGGCGAGTTGTCACCCGGTCGTGGCTCGACGACGGCGCGGCGGCCGACATAGTCGACGATCAGCCGCGACCCCTCGAATACCGAATTGCCGATGACGCCGTCGATGTCCGTTCGCGCCAGGAAGCCCTTGTACTCGCCGCCCAGTCCGGTGGTCGGCGATGGGACCTTCACGCCGCCGAGCCGGAGCTGTTGCAGGCGAACGATGGTCCCGTGGAGCTCGCCGACCAGGCCCGTCCCGATGGGCGCCTCGATGGCCGGCGCCACGCGGCCCAGACCGTGCTGCTCCGCGAACGGGGTCGTGAGAATCAGGCACAGGCCCGACGCACCCGTATCGAGCAGCAGCCGGGCCGGGATGGCACGGCGGCCCCGGACCTTCACCTGCGCGCGCAGCAACGGGAGATCCGCGTCCGGCGTGAATCGCACCGTGGTGCCTGCGCCCTTGTAGCGGTACCGCGCCGCGTCGAACAACCGCACGCGCCGCTCGCGGTAGTCGATCTCCACGGTGTAGTGCTCCAGCACATCGTGCCCCACGAGGCCCACCTGCAGCCGCCCGCTCGCTTCGCTCAGGCCGTGGAGGGAGTACAGCGCGACGCGGTGCTTCAGGAGCGTGAGCGCTCCGAGGCGGATCGTGTCCACGACGGCGGTCGACGCCGCCGGCGCGACCGGCCCGGCGGGAGCCCCGCCCTCAGGCGCGGGCATGGGATCGATCCCGGCGGTCCGGGCCCAGTCCCGGTCGAGCCCCGTGCGAGAGAGGCCCGTGTCGAGCATCAGCCAGGCGGAGTCGCCGTTGATCACGGCGGGCACGTAGATCGCCCCCCCGTAGGCGTCCAACGGGAGCACGGCCACCGGCAAGAGCGGTGCGGGCGTCGGACCGTGCCAGCAGGCCAGCGACAGACACGCCGCGAGCGCCGCCGACCGGGGGGGAGCCGCGGTCCTCAACGCCATTTCCTCCGGCGCGCTTCCGCGACGACCAGCGCGGCCGCCCCGTCGATGCCCAGCTTCTCCGTGTTCACGACCAGGTCGTAGTTCACCATGTCCTGGCGGTGCCGCCCGTAGTAGGTCCTCACGTATTGGTCGCGCCGCCGATCGGTTTCGTCCACGACGTGCTCCACCTCCGCCGGGTTCACCCCCAGGCGCTCGACCGCGAGCCGCAGGCGCCACGGCTTCCCGGCGGCGACGTACACGTGCAACGCGTCGGGTCGCTGCGCGAGCACCGCCTGAGCGCCCCGGCCCACCAGGACGATCCGGCCGTGCGCGGCCGCCTCGGCGATCACGCGCTCGGTCAACCGGACGATCGCCGTTTCGTCCGGCTCGACGCGCGGGACGCCGGCGGTCGCGATGAACAGTTCCGGGGACCCCGCCGCGAGCGTGCGCGCGAGGCGCTCCAGCAATCCCGGCGCTCGCTCGTCGCGCTGGGCCACCTCGTCGGGGGCGAGGCCCGCCCGGCGCGCGACTTCGTCCACGAACTCGTTGTCGATCACGTCCCATCGGAGCTCCGCCGCCGCGAGGCGCGCCACCTCCGAGCCGCCGGAGGCATACTGCCGAGTGATCGTGATGACCGGCGGCGCCATCTCAGGGCTTCAGGTTCTTGCGCAGGTCGCCGATGTTGAGCAGCGGCAACCCGCCCTCGGTGGGGACGAAGATGATCAAGTTGCTCGAGCCCTTCATGTCATGCAGCACTTCGATCCACTGTTTGGTGAGCGCTTCGGGCGACAGCGTCTGATTGAGGAGCCGCTGCTGCTCGGTCTGGAGGCGGGCGACCTCGACGCGGTGGCGCTCCGTCTCGATCTGCTGCTCCTGGGCGATCTTGTTGTTGATCGCCTGCACCACCTGGGGCGGGGGCTGCAGGTCACGGAGGAAGAAGGCCGTCACCGTCGCGATCCGGAAGTTCCCGCCGCCGGCGCGGGGCCTCGTCACCAGGGCGGAGTCGACCAGCCCCTCCATCGTGTTCGCGATTTGGGTGCGCTTGGAGATGTCGTTGATGGAGTACTGCACCATGCCGTCGCGCACGCCCTTGCGAATGGCGTTGAGCACGGCGCCGCGGATCTGGTCCTCGTTGCCGATCTCGGTGAAGATCTTGGGGGACTGCATCGGGTCGATCTGCCAGCGGATCGACACCTCGACGTGCATCCCCATCTGCTCGCTCGAAAGGGCCTCGATGGCTTCGATCTGCTCTCCGTGTGTCGGCCACTGCTCTTCGCGCGTCGAGTACCGCTCGATGACGGACCACGGCACCACCAGGCGGATCCCCGCGAGCAGCGGCGCGGGATCCACGTACCCGAAGGCGTGCCGCACACCGACCTCGCCCGGATCGATCACCACCATGCCGGAGCCGATCGCGAGCAGCAGGGCCACCGCCGCGGCGCCGAGGCCGGCGAGGCGGAGCAGGTTGGCTGTCGGGCCCGGGCGCTGGGAGCGGACGGTAGCCGCGGCGAGCAGGACGGAGAATGCGATGACGAGCAGGACGGCGGCGGCAACGAGCTTGCCCATGGACGCTCCGGAGGAAGGACCGGAGGAAGATACTCCTATTTACTGGAACAGGTTCGGCCCTCCGCCTCCCGTCTTTCCGAACCCCGGCCCCTTCGGCTCCGCGCGCGCGCGCACGTAGCCGAGCTCCTCGTTGCGCGAGATCCGCTTCTCGGCCACCAGCCCTTCGAGCACCAGCTCGCACGCCGCGACCATGGTGCCCGGGTCCTTCTTGGCGGCGAGGCCGACCCGGTCCACCAGGTCGAGCAGGCCGGGTACGACGCTGAAGCCCTTGAGGCAGGTCTCCGAGCGGTCGTCCATGGAGAGCTTGAGCGCCCCGCCTTCGTCGAACCAGTGGACGATGTCGTCCACGTTCGCGCCGCCCACTCGCGACTCGAATGTCTTGCCGGCGGCGCGTCGGATCAGGTCCTTGGCGATCGATTCAGGGCCTTGCAGCTCGCCCTCGTACTCGAGCTCGAGCTTGCCCGTGATCGCAGGCAGCGCGGCGTAGATGTCCGAGATACGGGGGACCACCGTCTTTTCCTTGGTCGTGACGCTGCGTCGCTCGGCGTTGGAGACCACGTTCTCCAGTACGCTGATCGGGAGCCGCTGCGACACGCCCGAGCGGCGGTCCACCCGCTTGTCCTCACGCGCCTCGAAGGCGACGCGCTCGATCAGCTCCGCCACGAAGTCGGGCAGCTTGAGCGGCCGCCCGTCGCGCTCGAGCCAGGCTTCCTGGCCCGTGATCGCGGCGCCCAACTCGACCGTGTAGGGGTAATGGGTGACGATCTCCGATCCGATGCGGTCCTTGAGCGGCGTGATGATCTTGCCGCGGGCCGTGTAGTCTTCGGGGTTGGCGGTGAACACCAGCGCCACGTCCAGGTTCAGGCGCACCGGGTAGCCTTTGACCTGGACGTCTCCCTCCTGCATGATGTTGAACAGGCCCACCTGGATCTTCCCGGCGAGGTCGGGCAGCTCGTTGATCGCGAAGATGCCACGGTTTGCCCGGGGCAAGAGCCCGAAGTGCATCGTCAGCTCGTCGGACAGCAGGTGACCGCCGCGCGCGGCCTTGATGGGGTCCACGTCGCCGATGATGTCGGCGATCGTGACGTCGGGCGTCGCGAGCTTCTCCACGAAGCGCGACTCGCGCGGCAGCCAGGCGATCGGCGTCCCCGCGCCCTGCTCGGTCACGAGCTCGCGCCCGAACTTCGAGATCGGCGCGAACGGGTTGTCGTTCACCTCGCTCCCCGCGAGAATCGGAATCTCCTCGTCGAGCAGCGTGACCAGCTGGCGCAGGATGCGGCTCTTCGCCTGCCCGCGCAGGCCCAGGAGGATGAAGTTGTGGCGGGAGAGGACGGCGTTCACGAGCTGCGGGATGACGGAGTCCTCGTAGCCCACGATCCCCGGGAACAGGGGCGAGCCGTTCTCGAGCAGGCAGATCAGATTCTCGCGCAGCTCGTCCTTGACGGTGCGGCGGATCCGGGCGGGACTCGCCCACTCGGTCTGTTTCAGCTCGCCCAGCGTGGTCGGCTTGGTCATAGGGCGATAGTTAATCGTCCCCCTCCCGCGATGTAAAGATACGGGGCGCGCATGGGCTAACGGGCCCCGCCGGTGCGGGTTGCGCGGGCGTGGGGCGGGCGCTGTGCCCCGGACTGTGCCCCGGCGGCGGGGAGGGTCGCGGCGAGCTTCGCGAGGCCCGCGCGGAGGTCGGCTTCGTTCACGATGTCGTAGCGGTCGAACACCGTCCGCGTCTTGTGGCCGGTGAGGAGCATCGCCGTCTTCTCGGGGACGCCCGCGCGCACGAGGTTGCGGACGGCGGTGCGGCGCAAGTCGTGCACGATCCGGTCGAGCAGCGCCGGGCGCACGAGCTGGCGGACGGGTCCCGACCCGCGATGGGCCGCCCGGCTGCAGGCGGAGCGCCAGGTGCGCCGGAAGTCTCGGATCGGCGCGCCGTCGCGGTGCCAGAACACCCACGGGATCAGCCGCCCGGTGCGGCGCTCGAGCGCCGCCGTCGCGGCGCGCTGCGCGTCGAAGAGCGCTTGGAGCGGCGGGAGGACGCTGAACGGGCAGGTGCGGCCGGCGCCCGACTTCGTGCTGCCGACGTCGAGCCGGACGACGCCGGCCGCCAGGTCCACGCGGTTCCACGTGAGCCCCAGCACCTCAGAGATCCGCCAGCCGCCGTAGTAGGCGAACGTGAGCGGCGGGCGCAGGTAGTCCGGGAGCTCGCGCAGCACGGCCTCGAAGTCCTCGCGCTCGAAGAACCCCTGCCGGACGACCGCGCCTTCGAGCTCGGGAAACTCCGGCACGCTGCCGACGCGGCGCAGCTTGCGGGCGAGCCGGAAGCCGCGCGCGAGCGCCCGGAGTTCCAGGTCGACGGTCGCCGGGGCGGCGCCGGCGGTGAGGCGGTCATCGCGGTAGGTGACGAGCCGCTCCGCGGTGATCGCCCCCGCGCGCATCCCGGTGAAGGCGGCCGCGAGGTGCCGGTAGAGCTGCTCGAGCCGGGCGAGCGAGCGGTAGCCTTGCGCGCGGTAGTCGGCCGCGACGAGCGCGTGCAGGTCCTCGAAGGTCGTCCGGCGCGCGGCGACCGCGAGGTAGTCCCCGCGCGTGAGCTCGGCGGCGCGCTTGCCGAGCAGCTGCTCGGCCTGGCGGCGGGACGTCGAGCCGCTGGACTCGCGGTACTCCGTGCCGTCGACGCGGATGCGGAGCCACCACACGGCGCCCCGCTGGTAGAGGTGGCCGAAGGCTCGGCTCTGGTCACGGTGCATGTCGCCTCCCTGGGTCAAGGTCCGCGGGCCGCCGGCCCCCGGGGCCGCGCCGCCCGCGTACCCGGGGCGGTAGCCCTCCGCGGCGCGGAGCGCTAGAGCGGCGCCGTTTTCCAGGCGGATTTTCACGCCCGCCGCGCCACCCAGAGCGCGAGCGCCGCCGCGTCGACCCGGACCACGCCCGGGCTGAGCCGGCGCAGGAACGGGAGCCGCGGGTGTCGGTAGAGCCACTTCGGGGCGACGCCGAGCCGGCGGCTCGCCTCGCGGACGGTGAGCAGCTCGCCCGCGGGCGCGGCCGACGCGGGATCCGGCGCGTCGCTCGCGCCGTCGAGCGCCTGCAGCTCGCCGAGGATCGCGCGGAGCACCGCGGCGACAGGCGCGGTCGCCTGCATCTGCTCCGCCTCCACCGCGCGCCGCTCGAGCTGCGCGACGAGCGCGGCGATCGCAGAACTGCCCGGAGAGGCGGGCGTGGCATCGCCCGTTACCCGCCCGGCGCGAACCTCTTGGCGCGCTGAGGGCGACCTCCCCGGCAACTCCGCGCCGCGCCTCACGGGCCGATCACGGCGTCTTGTTCGCGTACGACTTGCCCGCGTGCGACAGGCTCACGGCGGTCGTCCCCGTGCCGCCGGTCACGACGAGCGTCGTCGCGCGGTGGGCGCCGAGGTACGTCGTGATCGCCGCCTGGCTCGCAAACTCCTTCGCGTCGCGGGGATGCTCGGTGAACTCGAGGTCCGTCCCGGCGGGCGTCTCGCGCAGGTAGCTGCGGACGCCGGCGGAGTCACAGACGGCTGCGAATCCCATCAGGCCCTCCTTCCGCCCGCTCCCGCGGGCGCGTTCAGGGTGAACCTCGGGGCGCGCGGCCTCACGCGCCTTGCGCCCCGGCCGGGAGGAACCGGCGCGAGGACCCCGAGGTCCGTCACGGCGGCAATCCCGCCTCGGCGACGAGCAGGGCCAACGCGCGGCTCAGCTCACGCCCCGCCGTCGCCGGGAGCGTGAGCGCCGGCGCCGCGGGCCGCGCACCGGCCGCCTCGACGAACAGCGCGATCCAGCGCTGGCCCGTGGCGTCCTCGGTGAACGCGAGCCGCAGCGCGACGTCGGGCTCGAGCGGGACGAAGCGCTCGGCCACGACGAGCGGCGCGCCGGCGCGGGTCACGGCGCGTCTCCCGGCTCCAGCATCAGCTGCAACACGGACACCGGCGCCTCGTCGTCGCCGGGCTCCCGCACCGGCGCGAGCGTGACGGCGCCCGCGTCCAGCGGCCGGTCCACGCTGTGCCGCGCGCGATCGTGCGTCACCCCGAACCGCGTGCACGCCGCCCACCCGCCCGCGACGGCCTCGGCCCGCCGCTCCGGCACGGCCCCGCACACCGGACACGCGAGGCTCACCGGGTCCGGCATCGGCACCGCGTAGCGGAGCAGCGCCGCGCGCGGCCGGCCGGCGGCGACCCAGCCGATGAGGCCGACGAGCTGCCAGAGGTCCGCGGCGAGGCCCCCCGCCCGCTCGAACAGCTCGCCCCACAGCGCCCGCCGGTCCGGCGGGAGCGTCGCCTCGACGTGCGTCACGATCCACGTGCCGGCCGCCTCCCGGGTCGCGAACGGGCCGCCGAGCGCGTGCGACGGGCGCGCCCGCGCCCCGTCCGCCAGGACGTAGAGCCGGCCGTCGCGCAAGCGCTGGATCACGACGCCCGTCACGGCCGGGCCTCCGCGGGCGCCGCCAGCCCGTACTTCACCGCCATCGGGTGCGGCTTGTCCGTGCGGTAGTCGGGGCAGAACTCGGCGAGCCGCTCCACCGTCTCGCGGTCCCGAAACAACTGCTCGATGCCGGCGAACCGCGGCCGGTCCTCCCACGGATCGCGCTTCGCCCCGTCCACCGCGTACAGCAGCTCGCTCACGTCGTCGCGCTCCCGGAGCCGCTGCAGGAGCCGGCGCTTGCGCTTGTCGTCGAAGACGGTCTTGGGGTGCGCCCACTTGGCGGCCCAGTAGGCGAACGCCAACTTCGCCTTCACGTCCCGGGTCACCTGCCGGTCGGTTTCGGTGGAGAGCGTCGCCTGGAGCTCGGCAATCAGCACGTGCCCCGTCAGGGGCACGAGAGTAGTTGTCGTCTTTGACTTGGCAGTAGCAGTTGCAGAGGCAACTGCAACTGCAGATGCAGGGGACCCCCGGCCGTTCCCTCCTTCGGGGGGTCCTCCATGGACGTCCTGATGGGCGTCCTTCGGCTTGGGGACGTTCGGGTGCTCCAAGCTCCGACGTCCGCCCGCCGCCCGGGCTTGCCGCACGTGCTCGTCGCGCACCATGCGCCGGCTGTAGATCACGCCCGTCGCCGTGCGGCTGAACACGCCGGCGCGTTCCAGCTCGCGCAGGAGCGCGTGGAGGCGGGCGCGCGGGACGCCGACCATCTGGGCAAGCTGCCCCTCGGGGATACCCTTGGAGGTATCCTTCCCGACCGCGAGGTGCCCGTAGGGCGTGCCGTCGTGCATGTAGCAGAGCAGGTCGAGCCAGAGGCCGCGCGCGGCGATCGAGCAGCTGCGCAACGCCGCGTCGCGCAGGTGGTCGCCGGGGTAGAACTGGAACGCCGGCGCCTTCCGCGGCGGCTCACGCATCGCTAGTCCACCACGAAGAACTGCAGCGCCCGCTGCCCCATCGCCGCGAGCTCCTGATCCACGCGCGCGGCCGCGTGCCGGTCCGCGAGCGCGCGGGCGAGCGCCGGCAGTTCCACGTCGCGGGCGAGCGCGAGGTACGTCCGCGTGCGCCGGGCGGCGTCGGCCTCCGGGCTCCGGCCCGCGCGCTCGACGACGAACAGCAGCGCGCCGAGCGTCGCGCCGGGATCGCTCGCCGGATCGGCGCCGCGCGCCAGCGAGCGCACCACCGGCGTGAGGTGCCGCAGGAAGGCGCGCGCCGCCGGCGTCGCCGGCTCGCGGAGCGTCTGCGCGACCAGCGACTGGAGGCGCGCGATGCGCTCCACCCCGTCGATGTGCGGCAGGACGTCCAGCAGGCCCTGGAGCGCCACGCGCCCGAGGCCGTCGAGCGCCGGCACGTCCGCGTCGGCCTCGGCGATCGCCGCCTGCCGGCGGTCCTCCGCGTCGAGCGCCGCCTCGGCCGCCGCCACCGCCGGCGCGAGCGCGCGCCGCAGCTCGCCGCGGACCCCGTCGGCCTGGCGGGCGAGGAGCCAGCGGGCGCCCGCGGCGCCCGGGCTGAAGTCGTTGGACGCCTCCACCTGCCGCTGCTGCTCGAGGATCGGCCCGAGCCGCGCGACCGCCGGCGCGATCGCGGCCGCGAGCTGCTGCGGGATCGCCCGCTGCAGCGGCTGCACGTGATGGCGAGCGAGCGCGCTCGCCTGCGCTTCGAGCTCGTCGAGCCGAGCCTGCAGCGCGGGGGCGAGCGCGCCGACCGGCGGATGGGGCATCGGCATGTCGCCGAGCCGCGCGAACGCGTCGTACCGGTCGAGCGGATCGACGGGCGGGGCCGGCTCGACGGCGGCGGGGGCGGTCATCGCGCACCTCCGGCCGCCGTGGCAGCCGGCGCCGGCGCGCGGGCGGCGCGCTGCTCACGGAGCCGTTCGAGGTCCCCGCGGTGGAACTCGATCGGCCCGCCGGCCGTCCGGCGCGTGCGCACTTCGCCGAGCGCGGCGAGGCGGTAGAGCACGTTCTGGGTCAGGCGACCGACCTGGCACGCCTCGGTCAACCGCAGCCACTCCGTTCGCGGCATCCTGCACCTCCCCGGTGAGGGCCAAACGCAAAAAACCCGTGGAACGCGCTCGACTGCTGCGCATTCCACGGGCGAGATCCCATGGTTCGTGCCGCCCCGATGGGCGGTCGGTCGCCGGACGCGGCGGTCGCCGTTCTGCGGCGAGAGGTTGCTCCGCGTCCCCGACCTGAACCCGACGACTGCGGTAGTCGCCTCAGGCGACCGTGGACGCGAGACCTGTCCTCACGTCCCCGCACGCGGCGGGCCGTGTGATCGGCGACGAGTCGGGCCCGACCTCAAGCCGTCCCTCGTCGCCCTAACCGCCGCGTAGCCGTACGGTACGCGCGTCTCTCCCCCTCCGTCAAGAGGCGCGCTCTCCGACGTCGAGCGCTTCACCGTGCGAGTGCGCGCGATCCGCGCCGGCCGCGCAAAAGCCCGCGGTGCACGCGGCGCGGATGGCGCCTAAGCCGGCCTAATCGGCGCGCGGCGCCCTCGTCGGACCGCCCGGGCCCGCGCCCTGGGGTACCGGCCGGCGACGCGTCCTAGGGGCTGGGAGCGGCCGCGGCGCGCGCGCCGTCCCCGCCGTGCGCTCGCCTACTGACCGAGGCGCAGCTCGCGCGTGCCCTCGACCTCCTCCGTGAACACGAGGAGCTTCTGCTTGGCGACGCCCGCCGCCTCCCAGACGACGTGCTCCACCTGCACGACCCGGAGCACCTTCATGGGCGACTGCGAGCCCTCCCACACCCCGGGGTTCACGATGTCGCCCCGGGCGATCGCCGGGAACGGCGTGTCGGAGTCGAACGAGACCCACGGCGTGTCCGTACCACCGGGCCCGTAGACCTCAAGGCCGTATCGCTTGTTCACGGTCAACCCCCCTCCCGTTGTGGAACGCCAGGGCTGCTGCGGCGGCGGGTAGAGCGCGCCATCATGGGGCAGGCGCGTCAGCCTGACTAGGCTGTTTTTGCGGCACCGACGGTCAGGACGCGACACGGCGGCCGCGCCGCCCGCCGCGCCTAGAGGTCGAACCGGAAGCCGCCGGGCAACAAGTCCGCCCGCGCGCGATCGGCCGCCGCCAACAACGCGCCGCACGCCGCGTTCGCGCAGTCGTCGTTGCCGTGCGGCCCGTGGTCGATCACGTCGCGCCCCGTCCCGCGGCCGACCCGCCGCTCGAGCGCGACGAGCTGCCGCTGCAAGCGCCCGTGCTCCAACAACTCGACCCGCCGCGCGGTGAACAGCGCCAACGCGTCCCGGTAGACGTCGGACTTCACGCGCTCGGCCGCCCGGTACTCGATGCCGGCCCGGCGGAACGCCTCCGGCACCCACCCGCCCGCCCACCGGTCGCCGGTGACGGTGCCGAGGCGGTAGCTCCGCAGCAGCGCGCTGATCTCCTCCACGGCGTCCGTCGGGCTGAACGGCGGCCGCCGCTCGCGCAAGGCGTCGAGGATCACGCGCTCGCCTTCAGGGTGCGCGACGGCGCACGTGAAGCTGTCGCCGCCGGTGCCACCCGCGGCGTCGACGAACCCGACGTACACGGGCGGCGGCACCGCCCGCGGATCGCGGTCGCGCGCCGGCCCCGGGAGGACGGGCGGGAGCTCGAAGCGGCCCGGCACGGTCACGGCCTGCACGACCTCGAGCGGGAGGAACGCCTCGACGTCCGTCCGGAACGCCACCCGCCCCTCCTGCCCGTACTCGGAGGCGGCGCTGGCGGCATCGTCGACGAAGGCGGCGCGGACGAGCGCCGGGTCGATCCCCGGGTTCATCGACGCGACGTCGGCGTTCCACACGAGCACGTCGGCGTCGTCGCGCCCGAAGTGCCGCTCGAACGCCTTCCAGACCGCGCCGGCCCTCGAGTACGGCGTCGAGCCGGCCAAGAGCAACCCGTCGGCGATCGTGCTCAACGTCGGCCTCAAGGCCAGCAACACCTCTGCGTCCGGCGACGCGGCGCCGTCGTCCGACGACCAGAACGCGGTCTCGTCCCCGATCACGACGGGGCAGGTGATGCCGCGGACGCTCCGGTAGCTGCACGTGTGCACGGTGACCGTGGCGCCGGTCCGGAGCTCGACCTCCTCGGACAGCACCTTGCGGACGAACGGCGCGAACGCCGGCAGCTCGAAGAGGCCCCGGAGGTAGTGCAACGCCACCGTCGACTGCGTCCGGTCTGCGGCGATCAACGGGATCGTCGCCCGCTCCCCGCGGGCGAGCACCGTGCGCCAGTCCCGCCGGATCCCCGTCCACGCCGCCCGGGCCGCCATCATCCGGCTCTTGCCCGAGCGCCGGCCGCACACGAGCCACGCCTCGCGCACCGGCGCCGCCGGCGGCCGGGTCCGCCCCGTGTGCCGCGTGAACACCGCGAGCTCCGCCGGCGTGAGCGGGACCGCGTCGACCGCCTTCCAGAACGTCGCCCACGTCACCCAGGTCGGGCCGGCGAGCTCCGCGTCGGCGAGGAAGTCCAAGAACGTGCCGGCGTAGGGTCGCGGCCCATGCGGCCGTCCGGGGCTGGGCTGCTCGAGCCCCTGCACCCGCGCGTCGAGCGCCGCGAGCCGCCGCCCCCGCGCCCCGCTCACGCCGCCCGCCCCCGGCCCACGACCGCGGCGACGCCCTTCGAGCGGCACGCCGGCCGCGCGGACGGCACGGAGTGACCCGGCGCCCGCGCGAGCCACCGGCGCACGTCGCCGGCCGAGAGCCCCAACGCCCCGGGGTCCGCCAAGGGCGTCACGGCGCCGCAGCCCCCGCAGCCGATCGCGACCCCGCGCCGGGGCACCTCGACGACGCCCACGAACGCCCGCCCGCCGCACGCCGGACAGGCCGTCCAGCACCCCGCGCTCCACGAGGCCACGCTCACGGGGCCGCCCGGCCGGCCGCCGCCCGCGCCGCGGCCAGCTCGCCCTCAAGCTCCTTGATCCGCCGCTCGAGCCGCGCGAGCGCGTGCAGATCGACCTGCAGCTCCCAGAGGGCCCGCCACTCGCGCATCAGGCTCGCGACGCCGTTCGCAATGCTGCCCGGGATCACGCCCGCCAGGGCCCAGCGAGACGCCTGCTCCGCCCAGCGCCGGGCATCGGCGGGCGACTCGAGCGCGCCGAGCGCCGCCTCGACGTCGGCGAGGCTCAGCTTCCGCCGCGCCTCCCCGCTCCGCTTGCCCAGGGCCCGCGCCTCTTCCGGCGTCACGTTCCCGCCGCGTTCATCGCGCGTTCCCCTCGGGGGCACGACGGGGGCACAGGCCCGCGAAAGCCCGCGCGGCGTCTCGCGTTTCGGGCGCGCCCCGGCCTCCTGAGCCGCCGCGCGCCTCGCGCGCAGAGCGAGACCGAGCGCGTGCGGCTCACGTGTCCTCCGGGTCAGGGTCGGTCGCGTCGAAGGGCGCGTCCCACGCGTCGCGGGCGGCCTGGTCGCTGAACTGGGGGTACGGGCTGGTGCGGCGCACCTTGTCTACGGCGTCGGCCGCCGCCAGCATGGCGCCGACGATCTGCTTCAGCTCGTCCTCGTCGAGCAGTTCGGCGTCGTCAACCAACTCCTCCACCTGCCCAACCAAGTGCGACGCCGTGGCGAGGATGTACTGCCCGCGGTTCGAGCGCGGCTCGGCGGGCTCGGGCGGCTCCGTCAGGCGGATCAGCGTGCGGGTTGGGGGCGACGGCGGCTCCATGCGCACCTTGGCGAACACCCGCACCGGCTCAGGCTCCCGCACGGGCGAGTCCGGCTCAGGCTTCGGCGCCGCCAAGAGCGCGAGCGCCTCACGCAGCGACGTTGAATCCGCAACGCGTTGCGGATTGGTCCGCGCGAACTCGGGCCACCGACGCGCGACGCGCTGGTACCCTTCGGCCGTGCGCTGCGAGAACTCACAGTGCTCCTCGATCCAACGCCCCCACGCGCCGTGTCCGACGGCGCGCTTGGCTTTGAGCAGCAGCAGGCCGGCCCGGACCGCGTGCTGGAGGCCGACGGCGGCGGCCGCGACCGTGCGCTGGTGCTCCTGGTTGATCTGCTTCGCGAGCGGCACGAGGGCCGATGACTGGCGGGACTGCTTGCGGCGACGCACGGACTCCTCCCGGGGTTGACGTGACCCACAAAACGCCGGCACGGCACCCAACCCCCGGAGGAAGCCGGGAGCGGGTGCCGTGCCATGATCACGCCAAGCCGTGCGCAGGGTCGTCGGGGCGTTACCGGCGGCCGCCCGGAATGTACGCCGCCGCCGGCGAGACGGGCACCCTGTGCCCCCGTTGTGCCCCGGACCGCCGGGTAATGAAGGCCCCGGGCGGCCCCGGGTCCGGGGCGGCGGCCCACGCAAGTGCGCGCGGGCGTGGACGTTGCTGGACGGGAGGGGCCGGGGGTCTACGCGCCGGGCGGCGTAAAGAGTCGTAGCGCCGCGGCGCCCCACGCGGGAAGCTCGATCGTGACATGACCGTCCGGTGCGACAGGGACGCGGTCTCCGTTCATCTCGACGAAGTTCGTGCGCCGGGCGCCGCCGAAGCGGTACGCGCCCGGCCAGACGGCCACGGCGCGCGCCACACCGGCCACGTCGATGAGCTTCACCACCGCGCCCGCGCCGTCGTCCGCCGGCTTCACGCCCACGACCGTGACGCCCGGATCCGCGATGAACAACCCTGAGTCCTTGCGGGGGAGCGGGCTCGAGCCGGCGCTCGCGTACGGCGCGCTCACGTACAGCGGGTCGCAGGCGGCCCAGCCGCGTCGGGCCGGCTCGGCGTGGTCGCCTCCCCGCGGCAGCGCCGAAATGCGGTAGCGGAACGAGAGCTCCCCCCCCTGGCTCGCGGCGAAGTTGCTGGGCCAGTAGTTGTGCAGCACGTACGCGAACAGCGTGCCGTCGGGCTCGATCCGCCGGCGCCACTGGCCGCGGAAGATGTCGTTCAGCGTGAAGAGCGGCGTGTCCGGTCCGCTCCAGAGGATTCCGCCCGCCGCATCGTGTAGCCATACCCAGTGGGCGTGGCAGTACCAGTCCCGGCAGCTGCCGGGTTGCTGATCGCGCTCCACCGTCATCCGCCCGAGGGGGATCTCGACTTCGACCGTGGGCTTCGTGAGCGCGAACGGGAACGCGACGTACAGCGCTTCCTTGTCGAGCGTGGCAGGCTTCGTGATCCGGTTCACGATGTCCAACCACGGCAGCTCGTCGTACAGCGTCACGACGGTCGTGACGCTGCTGCACCCCTGGAGCATGCGCTCGACCACGAGCCGGGCGCCGATTCCCGGGAGCCGCTCGCGGCGCGCCGACGTGAGCGCCGCCTGGCTCACCGTCAGGTCGGGAGCGGCGCGCAGCTCGTCGCGCGCGCGACCCGTCCAGAGGGCGCTGTGTGCGCCCCCCTGCACGTACACCAGCTGGTTCAGCCCCGACCACGCCGCGGGCCGGACGCGCTCCGCGCCGTCGCCGGTCGTCAACGAGCGGATCGCGCCGCTGGCGGGATCGAGCACGACGTGGAGCCCGCCGGCCTGCACCTCGAGCGCCGCGCCGTCGTCCCGCGGCGGGTTGGTCGCGCGCTCACTTTCCGCGAGTGCCAGGTAGCCCAGCGCGGGGACGTCTCGCGCCACGACCAGCGCCGCGCCGTCAGGGAGATCCACGGCCGGCCACTCCTGGCCGTCGTGCGCGAGCCGCCGCCCCGCGCCGTTGGGCACGCGCACCACGTCGCTCCGCGCCCAACTCGCGGCGTTGAACACCACGCGGCCGGCGCCCCCCCCCTCGCTCCCGCCGGTGCTGAGGCCGATCCGGAGCAGCGCGGCCGCGACCTGGGCGTCGGCCGCGGCGGCGGCGCGGTCCAGGAACCGCCGCTTGTACTGCCACTGCGCCACGGTCTCCGCTCCGCCGGGGTCCGATCCGCCGGACGACGCGCCCCAGGTGTGCTCGCCGAACAGCAGGAGATCGCGCCACATCCGCCGGCGCGCCGCGGCTCGTTGCTCGATCCGGTCGGTCGCCCCGCCGCCCGGCGGCTCGGTCTTCTGGTCCCACAGCGCGAGCAGCTCCGCGGCCCGGGCGGCCAGTTGGGCCGCGCGGTAGCGCCCCAGCTCCGCCGCGGTGGACGCGGCGCCGTCCTCGCGATAACACCCGGTGTCGCCGCGCCGGATGGGCAGCTTCGTGCCCCAGCGCCGCTCCACCTCCCGGAAGAAGTCCTCCGGTCGCGCCGCCACGAGTCGAGGGTAGGCGAATCGGCGGGAAAACTCCTCGACGTTCGCGACGACCCGCTCGTCCAGGAGGCCGTTGTCGCCCGTGGCGCCAGACAGCAGCGCGACGTCGTAGGGATAGCCGGGAGACAAGAACACCGGGTGGGTCAGCAGCCAGTCGGACAGGCGTCGACCCATCTCGGCCGGGCCCACGTCGAACCCGAAGCGCGGGCCATCGGCGTACTGGTCGGCCCGCCAGTGCAGCACGCGGCTCCCATCCGGTCCCTCCCACCAGTACAGTTGCGGGTACGTGGTCCACTCGCTCCCCCCGAGCTGGGCGCGCGCGGCATCGGCGGGAGAGAGCAGCGGAGCGGCCCGCTCCGGGTTGACGCCGCTCGCGAGATAGCGCACACCGCTCGCGGCGAGCAGGGTAGGGAGGGTGAGCACTTGCCCCGGCACGTCGGTCAGCTGCGCCGCTTGGTAGCCCAGTCCATGCTCGCGTGCGAACAGGCCCGCGGGCCAGAGGACGCGCGCGAAGGTCTCGTGGTCGAGGATCCCCGTCAGCGGCTGTGCGAACACGGCGGAGACGCCGACCTTGCCGTCGCGGATCGCCCGCGCCAGCGCCTCACCGGCGGCGGGGGCGCGGGTCTCGACATATGAGACCAGCTGGAGCGCGCACTCCGCGGTCCAGCGGAAGTCGGGATGCGCGGGCAGGCGGGCAAGGGCCGCATCGAGGTTGCGGCGGTGCACCTCGAGACATTCTTCCTGTCGCTCGGTGAGGCCGACCTCGGTATGGCTCGACGCGATCCAATACAACGTCCAGCGCTTGGGCGGGGCGAGGCGCACGCGCCGACGCCCGACGCGCTGCTTGCCCACCTCGACGTCGATCTGGAAGTCGGCTCCGACCGCCCGCGACAGGGGTACCCAGAGCTCGCCCGCGAGGGCCGCGCCGGTCGGCAACAGCCCCGCGGTCCCGACGAGCGTACCGCGGCGGTCGGTCACCCGAGCGCGCGCCGCGGGGGCGTCGAGGCCCGTCACGGCAACCCGCACGAGGTTGTTGCGGCCATCGGGCTGCTGGTAGAGCGCCGTCGGGGTCGCCTCGATGACAATCGGGGGGGAGCCCAGCGGGCGGTGCCTGCCGCCGAGCGGCAGGGTGCCGAGCCACGCGACGAAGCTGCGGCGGTCGGTCATATCGGGCTGATACACCAGGCACCGCGCCGCGGCCTTGACTCCGGGAGGCCCGCCGCTAGGTTTTCCCCGGCCGAACCCCGCACCGCTACTCTTTTCTCTAGAGGAGCTCGCATGAAGCGTCTCGCAATGGTCCTCGCCCTGGTGGCGATGGGCGCGTGTCAGAAAGCCGAGCAGCAGACGACCCACACTCCGGCGGCCGACACGTCCAAGATGATGATGTCCGACACGTCCCACATGATGATGGCCGACACGTCCCACAAGATGATGGCCGATACGGCGAAGAAGATGGCCCCGGCCGCCAAACCGGCCGCCAAGCCCACCGCCAAGAAAAAGCGCCGGGCGTAGCCAGGAGCCGGACAGGACAGAGACGATGCCCGGGACTAGCGCCCGGGCTTTTCGTTTGCGAGAAACCAGGCGACGGTGCGCCCGATCGCCTCTCGGGCCTGGGTCGGCGGCCGCCAGCCGAGCTCGGCGCGGATGCGCTCGTCGCTGTACGGATTCTCACCCGACACGAAGGACACCGCGGCGCGCGCCAGTCGGCGGGCGGTGAACAGGCCGAGCGCGAAGCCGGCGAGCGGCGTGGGAATCGGAATCGACCAGGGACGCCGGCCGAGCGCGGCCCCAAACGCGGCGAAGAACTCGCGCTGCGACAGCGCGGGCGGCGCGTCGCTCGTCACGTTGTATGCGCGGAACCCCTGAAGCGGCGCGTCCAGCGCGGCGACGGCGGCGGCCGCCACGTTGCCCGCGTACACGCACGACAGGCGGTTCGTGCCGGGACCGATCTGGGGCACGAACCGGAGCCGCGCCGCGCGGATCACGCGTGGCGTGAACAAACGGTCCCGCTCCCCGTAGACGACGTTCGGGCGCAGCGACGCGATATCGAGCTCGCGATGCGTCGCCGCTTCACACACCACGTCCTCGGCCATTCGCTTGCTACGCGCGTAGAAATCGAGCGCCGCGATCGGCTGGAACGGGAAATCTTCATCCCGCCGCTCGGGTGTCGCGGGATATGCCGCTGAGCCGGCGTACACCGCCACCGATGAGATGTGGATCAGCCGCGCGCCCGCCACTCGGGCGGCGGCGACGGCGTGTCGCGTGCCGTCGACGTTGACCGCGACGTACTGCTCCCAGGAGGCCCGGCGCTGCACGATGGCGGCGGCGTGCACGATGGCGCGGACGCCGGGCGCCGCGGCCTGCCACGCGGCCGGGTCGGTCACGTCGCCCGCGACCGCCTCCGCCCCGAGCTGCAGGACGGCGGCGCGACTCGCGGGCCGCACCAGCGCGCGCACCGGCTCGCCGCGGGCGGCGAGGGCCTCGACTACGTGACTGCCGACGAGGCCGCTCGCGCCCGTGACGAGCACGGTCATGCCGGCGCGGCGACCGGGAAGGCGAAGGGGAGGTCGACCACCCGCGCGTCGCGGCCGGCGGCGCGCACCACCGAGCCCGGCTCCACCTCCCGCCGGATCAGCGCGAGGCCGATCCAGCGCCCTGCGCCGGCCACGCCGGTCTCGGGCACGAACGCGAGGCTCGTCACCCGGCCGACGTCGCGATCGACGTAGGTCACCACGCTCCAGCCGTCGGCGGGGGCGGCCGGCGGCTCCGGATCGAACAGCAAGCCGCGCACCAGACGGTTCACGTGGCCGCGGAAGTGCAGCCGCGCGACCGTCTCCTGGCCGGTATAGCAGCCCTTCGTGTACGACACGCCGCCGATCTCGTCGAGGCGCGCTTCCTGGGGGATGGTCTTATCGTCCAGCTCGGCGCCGAGACGCGGCCAACCAGCGAGGATCCGGGAGAGCTCGAGTGTGGCCGCGCCGGCCGCCACCGCGCCGGCGGCCTCCAGGCGCGCGCCGAGCAGGGCGGCCGCCGCCTCGGGGGCTGTCACCTGGAGGACGAACGGGGCTGCTTCGGTGGCCCGCGCGATCTCCGTGCCGTCGGGCCGCACCAGCACCCGGCCGGCGACGGGCGGCACGTCGAGGCCCGCCGCCCCGGCCACCGCGAGCGCGCCCGGACCCGCCAGGCGATAGACCGCTACATCGACGGTGCGGTCGCTCACGCGGGCGAGACGCGGAGGCACCGAGCGCGTGAAGATCGCGAGCGCGCGCTCGCGTCCCCCGCCGTCCGCGGGCACCGTATAGCTCACCGTGGCGCCCAGCCGAGCCGCCCAGCCGTCCACGACGATCATCCCCTTGGGCGTGAGGAGCGCGCCGTAGACGAATGCACCATCGCCGGGAAGCTCGACGTCGTTGGTCAGCAGGCCCTGGAAGGACGTGACCGCACCGGGGCCCGTCAGCGCCACCACCCCCGCCTCGACGCGCGACACCACCGCGCCGGTGTACAGCGCGGTGACGAGCGTCGAGGTGACCTCACCAGGCTCGACCCGCGCGACCTGCGGCAGCCCTTCCGTCATCCCTCAAGCATAATAGCCCGCCGCCCGGTACGACTCGTCGAGCAGCTCGACTGGATGACGCACCGTGGCGGGGACGCCCGCGGCGGCGAGCCCGGCTCCGAGCTGCATGAGACACCCTGGGTTGCCGGTCGCCACGACTTGTGGCCGGGCTTCGGCGAGGGACGCGAGCTTCGGCGCGAGCACCGCGCGCGACATCGCGGGCTCGACCAGCGTGAACAGTCCCGCGCTGCCGCAGCATTGTGCGGCGTCGGGCATCGAGATCACGCGCAGCACCGGGATCGCGCCGAGCATCCGCTCCGGCGGCCCGGAGATCCGCTGGGCGTGCAGCAGGTGGCACGGAGGATCGTAGGCGACGGTCACATCGAGGGGCGCGCCGGGCCGGGGGCCGCGCTCGACCAGCAGCTCACTCACGTCCCGCACGCGCGCGGCGAAGCGCTCCCCATCCGCTGGGACCTCGACCAGGTGGCCGTACTCTTTCAGCATCGCCCCGCACCCCGCGCTGTTGACGACGATGGGCGTAGCGTCGTCGCCGAACGCGGCGACGTTCGTGCGGGCGAGCCGCCGCGCCTCGTCGCGCAGACCGGCGTGCGCATGCAGGGCGCCACAGCACACCTGCGCCGGGGCTTCCCGCACCGCGTAGCCGTTTACCTCGAGCGTGCGGATGGTGGCGTCGTGCACGTGCGAGAAGAGGCCGTCCATGACGCAGCCGCGAAACAGCAGGACGGTGGAGGATGTGGAGGTTGGTGGAGGTTGGTGGAGGTTGGGGGAGGTACCTCCACCCACCTTCACCGACTTCCACCGACCTCCACCGACCTTCCGCGCCGGCGCGGTAGCGCCCAGCATCCCCATGGCGAACCGCAACCTGCCCCAGCCCGCCAGGCTCCTGGGTATTCCCGTCGCGCGCGCGAATCGCGCCAGCGCGTACACGGCGCGCGTTCCTCCCCCTGCCGCGCCGGTGAGTGCTCCGAGGGCAGCGCGCACCAGGGGCGGCACGCCGCGGCGCTCGGTCAGCAGCGCGCGTGCCGCCTCGAGGGCGCGGCCGTAGCTCACGCCCGACGGACAGACGGGCTCGCACCCACGGCAGCCGAGACAGCGGTCGAGGTGCAAGGCGACACCCGGATCGGCGGGAGCGAGCTCGCCCGCCTCGAGCGCTCGCATCAGCTCGATGCGGCCGCGCGGGCTGTCGGATTCGTCACCGGTGGCGAGGAAGGTGGGGCACGCCTGGAGACAGAAGCCGCAATGAACGCAGGAGTCCAACCCTTCGAAGCCGCCCCGATCCGTCATTCCGTGCCTTCGACGGCCACCACGAACGCCTCGCCCGGGTCGAACGTGCGCCGCAGCCCGGCGACGAGCGGGCCCACGCCTTCGCGGTAAGCGCCGAAGTGACCGACGGCGACCCGCACGGGCCACGGGGCCCGCTCGAGGGTGAGCGGTACTTCGAGCCCGGCCAGCGTGCGGCGCAGCCGCCGCAGGCGGTCCACGGTGGTCTCGCCACCCCACCGGATCGCGCCGACGCCGGGGCTGGCCGAGATCCACTCGTCTCCCACCTGATGCTGCAGCAGGTCCAGGAGCTCGTCGCCCGAGTCGGGCAGTCCGCCGACCCGGAACGTCACGGGTCGTGTGGCGAAGCTCTCTGCGGCGCGCATCCACAGGGCGTGGGCCTCGTCCGCGCGCAGCGCGCTGAAGCGTCCCCCGGTGGCGGCGCGCAGCGCCGCCTCTTCGGCGGACACGAGCGCCGCCGAGCCGGCGAAGCGGACCGCCAGCATCCAGCGCTCGCGCCGCGCGAGCGCCGGTGACATGAGCTCGTGTGCGGCGGGCTGCACGGCCGCCGCGGCGATGTCATCGGCCACCTGGGTCAAGTCCTCGCGCGACCCTTCGAGCACGAGCGTCTGATCGGCGCGCGGGAGGGCGCGGAGCCGCAGGTGCACCAGCACGATCACGCCGAACGCCCCAAAACCGCCCGCCGCGAGCTTCGTGAGATCGTAACCCGCGACGTTTTTCATCACGCGCCCGCCGCTCTGCACCAGGCGGCCGTCGCCGGTGACGAAGGTGACGCCGAGCAGGTGATCGCGCACGGCCCCGAACCCCTGCCGCAACGGTCCCGCCGTCGCCGTCGCCACCACTGAGCCGAGCGTGCGGCCGGCCAGCCCCGGCGGGTCGAGCGCGAGCCACGTGCCGCGGTCGGCGAGCTGCTGGCGCAGCAGGTCGCAGCCGATCCCGGCCTCGGCGGTCGCGGAGAGATCCTGCGGCTCGATCGCCGGGACTTTGTCGAGCCGACGCGTGGTGAGCGCCAGGTCGGCGGGGGCGTCGGCCGGCAGCCAGGTGCCCGCACCTTCGACCCGGACGCGCCATCCCTCCTCGCGCGCGGTGCCAAACAACAGCGCCACGGCGTCGGGCGATCCGGGAGCGACGCGCGGCACGCCGTCGGGCGTCGCCGCGACGTCCACGGCGTCGTCGCCGAGCAGGGCGCGCACGCGGTCGACTAAGCTCATCGCGCGCCTCGCGGCGCAATCCGCAATCCGCTCCATTCCCGACACGCGTGCACCGGCACCACCTTCCCCGGGTTCACCCGCTCGAGCGGATCGAATACCCGCCGCACGGCCCGCATCGCGGCCAGCGCATCGCCGTCGAAGATCAGCGGCATGTGAGGCCCGGTACGCGCCCGTCGAACGAGATATTGGGGTGCAGGTTGCCGTCCCCCGCGTGGAACACGTTGCTGACGGTGAGCCCGTAGGCGGCGGCGATCCGGCCGATGGCTTCCAACACGTCCGGAAGTGAGGAGCGAGGGACCACCGCGTCCTGTACGACGAGGTCACGCGACAGGCGGCCCATGGCGCCGAACGCTTTCTTGCGGCCCTGCCACAGCCGCTCCCGCTGCTTCGCGTCCGCGGCGCTGAGCACACTGCGCGCGCCGTGCGCCCGCAGGATGCCGGCGATCGTGTCCGCGTCCGCGGCCACGGCTTCCTCGCGACCGCCGTCGAGCTCCACCAGCAGCACCGCCGCGGCATCGCGCGGATAGCCCGCCGCGTACACCGAGTCTTCCACGGCATTGATGCATGACTGGTCCATCATTTCCAGGGCGGCGGGCACGATGCCGCTGGCGATCACGGCGGACACGGCCTCGCCCGCCGTCCGCAGCGCACTGAAATCCGCGAGTAGGGTTCGGATGGCGCGCGGCACGGGCAGCAGGCGCACCCGGATTCGCGTCGCGATCCCGAAGTTGCCCTCCGAGCCCACGAACAGGCCCACGAGATCCGGCCCCCACGCTTCACCGCCGGGGCTGCCGAGCTCGACGACCTGCCCGTCGGCGAGCACGACCTCCAGTCCGAGCACGTGGGTCGCGGTCACGCCGTACTTGAGGCAGTGCGGCCCACCGGCGTTTTCGGCCACGTTGCCACCGATGGTGCAGGCGGTCTGACTCGACGGGTCGGGGCTGTAGTACAGGCCGTGGGGCGCCGCTGCGGCGGAGAGGCGCACGTTCACGACGCCGGGCTCGACCACCGCGAGTCGATTCTTCGGGTCGATCGCCAGGATGCGGTTCAGCCGCGTGAGCACCAACAGCACCGCGTCGTCGGCCGCGAGCGCGCCGCCCGACAGGCCGGTGCCGGCGCCCCGCGGCACGAACGGCACGCCGAGCGCGGCGAGCAGCCGCACGATCGCGACCACCTCGTCCCGGCTCCCAGGGAGCACGACCACGCCGGGTACGCGCCGATGGGTCGGCAGCCCGTCGCGCGCGTAGGTGATCCGCTCGGGGAGCGCGGTGCGCACGTGTCGCGCGCCGACGATCTCGGCGAGCGCCGCGGCCAGGGATCCCCCCCGGTCCACTGCCGCTCCGCCGCCGGTCACGTGGCGCGCTCGATCTCGGGGTGCCGGCCGCCACGCCCGTTCCCCCGCGCCCCTCGACGCACCGCCGCCCGGCGCTCGGCGTCGGCCGCGACGGGGCCCAGCACGGTCGCGAGCTGGCGCAACCGGGCGCTGGTGCTCCGGAGCGCTTGGAGCGCCCGCTTCGCCGGCGCGTCGAGCTCGAGCGACGCCGCGACCTGGAACGAGAGGAGCTGGGGATCGCTCGCCAGCTCGACCTCCTCGTCCTCCCGCTCGGTGAGCACGCCGAGCGCCCGCGCGAGGCGCCCGAATCCTTCCCGCACATCCGCGGCGAGGGTCGTCACCTCGGCGGCATCGGTCGGGTCGTCGTCGAATTCCTCGATCTCGGCGACGCGGTACGGGTGCGTGCTCGAGATCCAGCCCCGCAGCACGAAGCGGCGCTCACCGACCGTCAGGATATTGGAGCGCCCGTCGGGGAGCGCCTGATTCGACCGGATGAGAGCCACGCAGCCCACCTCGCCCGCAGCCGGCACGGGATCGGCGTCGGGCGCGGGATCGGGCGCCACGTAGGCGATGCCGAAGCGCCGGTCGGCCGCGAGACAGTCCTGGAGCAGCTGCCGATAGCGAGGCTCGAAGATGTGCAATGGCTGGGGAGCCCCGGGAAACAGGACAATCGGTAGCGGAAAAATCGGGAGTTCCCGAGCCATGCCTAATAGTATGTAGACGGTGAGGCAGACGCCTAGATGCCGAGACGCCGAGTGGATATGAGCGAAAAGTGGCCAGGGAGAGCTATTCCTGACCACTCGCATCTCACATCCACTCGGCGTCTTGGCGCCTGGGCGTCTACCTCGCCGTCTACGCCGCTCTCCAGAACCCCTTCAACGCTCGTCCATCCGGAGACTCTCTGAGTTTCTCAAACGCCCGTTCCCTGATCTGCCTGATCCTCTCCCGCGTGACTCCCATCAGCGCCCCGATCTTCTCGAGCGTCATGGCTTCGCTGCCTTCTTCGAGGCCGTAGTAGAGATAGAGGATCTTGCGCTCACGCGGCGTCAGGTACTTGTGGAAGATGCGATCGATGAACTCGCGCATCAGCTTACCGTCGGTCTTCTCCTCGATCTCCCCGCCCTCCTGGCCCGCGAAGCGCTCACCCAGGGTCGCCGCGTCCTTGTCGCTTCGATCCACCGGCGCGTCCAGTGACAGCTCGGCCGCCGTCATGCGGCGCGCGGTGCGCACGTTCTCGACCGTGTCCTCGAGCGCCATCGCGATCTCATCATCGGTTGGCTCCCGGCCGAGCTCCTGCGACAAGTACGTCTCGGTCCGGCTCATCCGGATGAGCTGCGAGTTCTGATTCAGCGGGATGCGCACGCTGCGGGTCTGCTCCGCGAGCGCCTTCAGGACGGCTTGACGGACCCACCACACGGCATATGAGATGAACTTCACGCCTTGATCGGGATCGAACTTCTTCACCGCCTTGAGCAGCCCTTCGTTCCCGATGGCGACCAGCTCAGAGAGGTCGAGGCCATGCCCTTGATACTTTTTGACGTAGGAGATGACGAAGCGGAGGTTGGCGGTGACGAGGCGCTCGGCGGCCTTTTCATCGCCCCGCTGCACGCGTCGCGCCAAGCGGCGTTCCTCAGCGGGATCCTTAATCAGCGGGAGTTTTTGGATGTCTTGCAGGTACTGGTCGAAGGCTCCGGAAGGATTGGCTCGAAAGAACGCCTTCGCTTTGCCTCCGTTCGACCGTGCCATAGCTAGGGCTCCAACATGGACGGGTGAGGGCTGTGGGGAAAATCCCCGAACGGCGCCCAATATAGGAATCGCCCGGCAATGGTGCAAATCTATTCATTTTTCCACATCACAAATAGTGGGAGTGCCGCACAGGTGCGCAGTTTATCCACTATCCACATTGCATGTGGAGAAATAGATGTTGATCCGAGGTTGATTCTTTCCGCCTCCCGATGTGGAGACGTGCACACCTGTGTGGGAAGTTGTTGACGGATATGTGATTATGTCAGGAAGTGATGGGCGACCTAGCCCAGCGCTGAATCCGCTCCCTATCGTGGCCCTTCCCCGTCCCCTCGGAGGGCGCATGAGCAGCGTCATCATCGGGCTCGTTTTCATCGCGGGCGGCCTGTCCGGCCAGCTCGCGCTGGTCGGCACGAATAGCGGAACCGCGCTCGCAGTGGTCGGCGTACTGATCCTGGGCCGAGGGATTTACCGCCTTCGGAAACGGCGCGCGCGGCAGCAGGTACAATAGGGCACGCGGGACGCCACCGGTTCGACGTAGGGGCGCAATTATTCGATGTAGGGGCGCAGCATGCTGCGCCCCTACGCGTTTATGCCCGCCCCGACGGTCCCCCCAGCACCTTCCGCACCACGCTCTCGGGCGCCGCGACGGTCCAGCTCTTCCCGTCCGCGTACATGCGCCCGATCGCCTGGGGCAGCGCGAACCGCAGCGTGCCCTCGCGCGCTTTCTTGTCGAGCTGCATGGCGGCGACCAGCGCGTCCTCGGTGGCAGAGTCGGGTAGGTCGAGCGGCAGGTTGTAGCGCTCCAGCAGCCCCACGACCCGGTCCGCGGTGCCCGGCTCCGCGATTCCGAGCGCTTCCGCGAGGCGTGCTTCGTACGCCATGCCGATCGCGACCGCCTCGCCGTGCAGCGTGGCGAACTGCGCGGTCGTCTCGATCGCGTGTGCGATCGTATGTCCGAAGTTCAGGATCGCCCGGCGCCCCGCCTCTCGTTCATCCGCCGCCACGACGTCCGCCTTGATCTCAACGGAGCGCCGCACCACCCGCTCGAGCGCTCCCGCCTCCCTGGCGGTCACGGCTCCGTGCTCCCGCTCGAGGGCGTCGAAGTATTGCCGGTCGGCGATGACGCCGTGTTTCACCGCCTCGGCCATGCCGGCGGCGAGCTGCGGCGGAGCGAGCGAGCCGAGGACGTCCAGGTCGGCCACGACGAGACGCGGCTGGTGGAATGCGCCGAGCAGGTTCTTCCCGGCGGGGACGTCCACGCCCGTCTTGCCGCCGATCGAGGAGTCGATCATGGCCAGCAGTGTCGTGGGGAGCTGGATGTAGGGGACGCCGCGCAGGTACGTCGCCGCGACGAACCCGGCGACGTCGCCCACCACACCGCCCCCCAGGGCGATGACCCCGCAGTCGCGACCGAACTGACGCGACAGCATCCGATCCGAAAGGGAAGCCCACGTTTCCCGCGTCTTGTTCCATTCTCCTGCGGGAAACTCGAACAACTCCACGTGCAGCGCGGCGTCGCGGCATCGTGCCACGAGCGTCTCGCCGTACAGCTTCGCCACGTGCGCGTCGGTGATCATGGCGTAGCGGCTGGCGGGGCAGGCGGCCTTCGCCAAGGCCGGCAGATCGGCGAGCAGCCCGCGGCCGATCAGGATGTCGTAGGAGGCGTCGCGCGGCCCGGCCAGTACGACGCGGATCGTCACCACTTGACGTCGGGGCGTCCCGCGTGCGCGTTGGCGGCGCGCGCCAGGACGAACAGCAGATCCGAGAGGCGGTTCAGGTAGCGGAGGATGGCGGGGCTGATCGGTTCGTGCCGCGACAGGGCGACGACGGCGCGCTCGGCTCGACGACACACGGTGCGCGCCAGGTGCAGCGTCGCCGCCTTGGGCGCCCCGCCCGGCAAGATGAAGCTCTTGAGCGGCTCGAGCCGCGCCTCGTGACTGTCGATGGCGTCCTCGAGCGCGGCGATATCCGATTCCCCGATGGCGCCGCCGCTGCGGGAGAGTGCTTTGTGCAGCTTGTCGGGATGCGGAGTGGCGAGCTCGGCCCCGACGGTGAAGAGGTCGCGCTGGATAGTCTGGAGCAGCGGATCGGCGAACTCCGGGGGATCGAGCGCGCGGGCCACGCCGAGCGCCGCGTTCAACTCGTCCACCTCGCCGTACGCCGCGACGCGGAGACTGTCCTTGGGGATCCGGCCGCCGCCAAACAGGCCCGTCTCCCCGCCGTCCCCCGTCTTGGTGTAGATCTTCAACCGCTCCCCTCTCCCTTCTCCCCGGAGGTTCCGTTACGATTGAAGCCCATGCAGGACGTCAAAGATATCACGATTATCGGTGCCGGCCCGACGGGGTTGTTCGGCGCTTTTTACGCGGGGATGCGCGGCGCCTCCTGTCGTCTGATCGACAACCTCGATCAGGTAGGCGGCCAGCTCACCGCGCTGTACCCGGAGAAGTACATCTTCGACGTGGCGGGCTTCCCTAAGGTGCTCGCCAAGGACCTCGTGAAGGGGATGGCCGAGCAAGCGTTCCAGTTCAAGCAGCCCGTCCACCTTGGGGAAAAGGTGATGGACCTGAAGCACGACTCGCAGGACGGCCAGCCGCGCTTCACACTCGTCACGGAGCGGGACCAGTACCCGTCGCGTACCGTGCTCATCGCGGGCGGGATCGGCGCCTTCACGCCCCGGAAACTGCCGCTCAAGGACGCAGATCGCTGGTACGGGAAGGGCCTCCACGACCGCATCCTCGACCCGAAAGTGTTCGCCGGGAAGCGCGTGCTGTTGGTGGGCGGCGGCGATTCGGCCTTCGACTGGGCCGTGAACCTCCAGGGGATCGCCCGGTTCATCGTCATGATCCATCGGCGCGACGGCTTCCGGGCTCACGCGGCGACGGTGCGGCAGGTCCACGAGTTGTGCGCGGCGGGCAAAATGGAGCTCCGCACCTTCTGGGAGCTGAAGCTGATCCACGGCGGCGACGTGATCGAGGCCGTGACCATCGTCAACAACAAGACGAAGGAAGAGGAGCGTGTCGCCGTCGACTGCGTGATTCCACAGCTCGGGTTCATCTCCTCGCTCGGGGCGATCGCCCAATGGGGCCTCGATATCGAGCAGGGCGAGATCAAGGTGTCGCAGACGATGGAGACGAACATCCCCGGGGTGTTCGCGGCAGGCGACATCACGACCTACGCGGGCAAGCTCAAGCTGATCGCCACGGGCGCCGCCGAGGCGGCGGTCGCGGTCAACCACGCGGTGCACTTCATTAACCCCGCTGCGAAAGTCGAGCCGGGACACTCGTCGAACATGGCTCTGTTTGGCCAGACGGAAGACTAGGGCCGCCCGATCTGTACCACGACCGAATCGATCTGGTTGAGCATCTGCTGATACGGCACCGCGTGCCCGTTCGCCTGGACGCTGAATGTGATCGTCCGGCCCCCCCCGTTGGCGCGCTCGATGTAGCCTGACAGACTGTTGACGCGGTCGATGCTCCCCGTCTTGGCGATCACGCGGCCTTCGAGCGGTGTGCCGACGAAGCGTTTGAGGAGCGAGCCGGGCTGACCGGCGTGCGGCAGGCCCGCCACGAACGGCCCGCCGTTCGGGTGGCGATGCATGTAGGCGAGGAGTTTCGCGAACGCTTGCGGGGTGACGAGGTTGCCCGCCGCGAGCCCCGACCCGTCCTCGAGCGCGAACGCGGTCGAGTCGACCTTGACGGAATCAGTCAGGAAGCCGCGCTCGACGGCGAGTCCCGCCTGCCACGAGCCCTCCCCCTTCAGCTCCCGGCCCAGGACCTTGAGCAGCATCTCCGCGAACCAGTTCTGGCTGGAGTTGAGAATCGGGAAGATGATGTCCGGGAGCGGCCGGCCCCGGAACTCGACGAGCGGCGCGGCGCAGCAGCGCACCGTGCGGTAGGCCAGCGAATCGGTCGTGCCCACCGCTCCTCCTTCCACGGCCACACCACGGCGGGCGAGCGACGCCGCGAGCGCCCGCGCGGCGTACACATTCGGGTCCGGGAGCGCCACGCTCTCCACCCGCGTCTTCCTCCCGAGCGCGACCGTCCCCTCCGCCCGGATGCTCCAGCCGCCCGCCGTCCGAAAGAAGTTGTCGCCGATCGTGGAGGTCGAGTCGGCCGCGACGGTGCGGGCGCGGTTCTCGAACGTGATCAGCCCGAGGTCCGGGGACCAGGTGATCACCGGCGGCGCGTCGACGGCTGGACCGGGGTCGATTCGAAAGTCGACGCTGTTGTCGTGGAACCCGAGCCCCGACACCGGCGCCGCGTACCACCAGGTGAGGTCCCAGGCGTTCCACCCGTAATGAATCAGGGTGGGCTCGAAATAGGAGCCGTCGCCCACGAGCTTTCCGGTGATCCGTCGGATGCCCTTGACTCGGACCGAGTCGGCGATCGCGTCGATCGCCGTGAAGCTCGAATCGCACACGCCCGAGGCGAGGGTGTCCACGGCGTAGCAGCGCGCCGACCAGGTGGGATCGCCTCGCCCATACAAGATCAGGTCTCCCTGCAGCACCCCGGCGTCGACCCGGCCGTTCACGTACAGGCTGGTGATCACGCGATAATCCGCCGGGAGTAGCACGGCCGCTGCCGCCGTGACGACCAGCTTCGTGTTGCTGGCGGGCACCGAGAAGCGATCCGCGTTGCGCTGATACAGCACTCGACCGCGGTCGTCCACGACGTAGATCCCCCAGGTGGCCCGGTTGAAGGGGGGCGCGTCGATCAGCTGGGCGAGCCGGTGCTCGAGCGATCCTCTGAGCGGCGCGGTGCGCGGTCGCGCAGCCGTCGTCTGGGCCGCCACCGAGGAGCTAATCGTAAGCGATGCGAGGATCAGCTTTCGCATAGACCACGTCCGTCACGAGGTTCACGAGCAGAAACACCAGGGACATGAAGAGGATGCTCCCTTGGATCGCGGGGAGATCCCGCTTCTCGATCGCGCTCAGCACGTAGCGGCCGAGGCCCGGCCAGCCGAAGATCGTCTCGGTGAGGATGCTGCCGGTGAGATAGCTCCCGGTGTCGAGTCCGATCACGGTGATCACCGGGATCAGCGCGTTGCGGAACCCGTGACGCAGGATCACGGCCGCTTCGCTCAACCCCTTGGCCCGCGCGGTGCGGACGAAGTCGCTGGACAGCACGTCCAGCATGGCGGCGCGGGTCATGCGCGCGAGGAACGCGATGGAGCGCATGCCGAGGGTCAGCGCCGGCAGCACGAGATACGCGAGCCCGCCGGACCCCGAGGGCGGGAGCCAGCGCAGCGTCACCGCGAACAACAGGATGAGGAGCAGCCCCACCCAGTACACCGGGAAGGAGACGCCAAGATACGACACGAGCATGGCGACACGGTCGACGGTCTCGCCCGGCCGGATGGCCGAGAGCACGCCCAGCGTGATCCCGCACAGCGCGGCGAGCGCCATGGCAGCGAGCGCGAGCTGGACCGTCTTGGGGAAGCGCGCGGCCAGGTCCTGCGCGATCGACCGCTGGGTGATATAGGAGCGCCCGAGATCGCCGTGCAACACCGCCCACAGATAGCGTCCGAACTGGGTGGGGAGCGGGTCGTCGAGATGCAGCTCGGCCCGGAGTCGCGCGATCGTGGCGGCGTCGGCGCGCTCCCCCACCATCGCCGCCACCGGATCCCCCGGCGCGACGTTCAGCAACAGGAATGCGACGACCAGCACGCCGAACAGCGTCGGCACCGTCATCAGCAGCCGGCGTCCGACGAGTCGCATCACCGCGGGGCGACCCGCGCGCCCAGCCAGCGCTGTCCGTTGAAGATCACCGGCAGATCCCAGCCCACGAGCTCCGGCCGCCGCGCCCACAGGTCCGTGGGAAACCAGAGGTACAGCCAGGGCGCGGCGCGATACACTCGCTCGTCGATGCGGCGGTACAGCGCCGTACGCGCGGTGTCGTCCGTGGTGCGACGGGCGCGCAGGATCAACGAGTCCGTCCCCGGGTCCGCGTAAAACGCATAGTTGCCTCCCGGGCCGAAGCTCCCTGAGTAAAAGAGGGGGTAGAGAAAGTTGTCGGCGTCGGGGTAGTCGGCCCACCAGTCGAGGATGACCATGTCGGCCTCACCGTTGCGCGCCGCCTCGCGCTGACTCGACGCGTCGCGCTCCACCAGCTCCACTCGCACGCCCACACCGGCGAGCTGGGCCTGGATTGCCTGCGCCACCCGCGACAACTCCACATTCGTCCCCGTGCGCCACAGCCGCGCGTCGATCCCGCCCGCATACCCCGCCTGCACCAGCAGCACTCGCGCCGCTGCGGGGTCGTAGCCGTACCCCCGCCGCGTGGTATCGCTCCCGGCGAGCGCCGGCGGGATGGCGCCGTGCGCGAGGACGCCGCGACCGCCGTACACCGTCGCGAGGATCTCCGGCACGTTCACGGCGTGGTTGATCGCCTGCCGCACGCGGGGGTCGCGCAGCGGGCCGCGTCGGTTATTCAGGGCCACGTACACCACACGTAGCGCAGGCTTCTCGACCAGCTGATCGGGCCGCTCCCGGCGCCAGCGCGCCGTCTCCCCGAACGGAACTTCGATCACGCTCAGCCGACCCGCCTCGAACTCGGCCGCGCGTGTGAGCGGCTCGGGGACGATGCGCACCGCGATCGTGTCGCCTGCCGGGGCGCCGCCCCAGTAACTCGGGTTCCGCGCGAACACGAGATAGTCGTCGTGCTGCCACGCCACGAAGCGCCACGGTCCCGTGCCCACCGGGCGCTCCGCCAGGTCGCGCGGGGGCGGCGCCGGCACGATGCTCGCCACCGGCATCGCGAGGAACTTGGGAAAGATGGCGAGCGGCTCGGTGAGCGTGAACGCTAGCCCCGAGTCCCCTTCGACCGTAATGCCGCTCACGTCGCCCGCGCGCCCGGCGGCGTACGCTTCAGCTCCGGCGATAGGGTAGAGCGGCCAGGGTCGGCCGCCCTTGGTCGTGGGAGACAAGACACGCAGCATGCTGGCACGCACCGCGGCCGCCGTGAGCGGCGTCCCGTCGTGGAACTTGACGCCCGACCGCAGGTGAAAGGCGTACCTCCGGCCGTCAGGCGTCGTCCAGCGATCGGCGAGCGCTGGAAGCAGGCGCCCATCCGCGTCGAATCGTGTGAGTCCGTCGAACGCGAGCGTCACCATCTCACCGGTCGGCACGTCGGTCGAGAGGGCGGGATCGAGGGAGCGTGGGTCGTAGGATTCGTAGTAGGTGAGGTCTCGTCCCCCGGCGCGCGCGCTCTTCCCACCGCAGGCCGTGGCTGCTGTGAGGGCGGCGAGGGCAAGACCGAGGAGTACGCGCATGGGGTCAGGTGTCGAAAAGGTTGACAGTGAGGGGGGAGCGAGCCAACATAGGGAAGCAGCCCGACTGCGTCAATTGCGCGCGCTCCGTTTGACCCTGCTCGTCGCCGTATTCGCGGCGGCTCCCCTCGCCGCGCAGCAAGAGCAGCAGCGGGTGGTCCGCGGGCTTTCCTTCGAGGGTAATCACGCGATCGACGACTACACACTGAGTACCGCGATCGCGACCACCAATTCGAGCACGTTCGCGACGAGCCCTTTCCTCCGCTGGCTGGGCCTGGGCGAGAAGCGGTCCTTCAATGAGCTCGAGTTCCGTCGCGACGTCGTGCGCCTGTTGTTGTTGTACCGCCAGAGCGGCTATATGAACGCCGTGGTGGACACGCTGGTGCGCCGTGAGGGCCGGGACGTGTACCTCAAGTTCCGGATCTACGAGGGCGATCCGGTGCGGCTCGCCGCGCTCGACGTGTTGGGCCTCGACTCGATCCTCGACGTGCGGCGGCTGAAGCGCGACCTGCCCCTCCAGGTCGGGGATCCGTTCAATCGGGTGCTGTTCCAGACGTCCGCCGACACCATCGTCAGCCGGCTCAAGAACCTCGGGTATCCCTACGCCGACATCCTGCGGAACTTCGATGTGGACGTGGCGGCGCTCCGGGCCGTGGCGACAGTGGAAGCGATTCCCGGCCCGCGCATGCGCGTGGGACAGGTGGTGATCAGCGGCGCCGACCAGGTGGACACCGGCACGGTGCGCCGCATGCTTTCGGTCAAGCCCGGGGATTGGTTTCGCCAGGATCAGCTGTACGTGACGCAGCGCGACCTGTACGGGCTGGGAATGTTCCGCTCGGTCAACGTGGTGCTCGCGGATACGACCCCGCCGACGGGCGATTCGACGGTGCGGGTGCTGGTGCGCGTGTCCGAGGCACCGCGGCACCGTCTCCGGGTCGGGGCGGGGTACGGCTCGCTCGACTGCTTCCGCGTGCAGAGCGGGTGGACGGCCTACGACTTCCTGGGAGGCGCCCGCTCGCTCGATCTCACCGGGCAGCTCTCCAAGCTCGGCGTCGGCGTCCCCGCGAATGCCGGGTTCAAGCAGAACGTGTGTCACCCGCTGCAAGACGACCCGACGTCCGATACCGCCAATTACAACGCCACACTGACGCTCCGCCAGCCGGCGTTCCTGTCGCCGCGCCACTGGGCAAGCTTCGCCGTCTTCGCGGAGCGGCGCTCCGAGTTCAAGGCGTATACGCGCCAGGCCGTGGGTGCGAATGTGGCGGTGACCTTCAACGCGCGGCGCGACGTGCCTGTCACGGTGGGGTACAGCTATTCGGTGGGCCGCACGACCGCGGACCCGGTTGTGTTATGCGTGCGCTACCTCCTGTGCAACGAGTCCGACCAGGCCTTCCTCGTCAATCGGCGACCGTTCGGCGCGATCACGATCTCGGGGGCCCGGGCTCGGGTGAACTCGGTACTCGATCCTTCGGCGGGGAGCGTGACGCAGGTGACCCTCGTCCACGCGTCGCGCTATGTGCTCTCGGATACTTTGTACGAGTTCAACCGTGGGGAGCTCGAGGTCTCGAAATACTATCCGCTGTCGCGCCGCAGCGTACTCGCCTGGCGGATCCGCGGTGGCACGATCCTGCCGCAGCGCATCAGCCTGCTGGGCCAGAGTGTCAAATTCGTCCCCCCGGACCAGCGGTTCTACGCCGGCGGCCCGAATTCCGTGCGGGGGTACGCCCGCAATGAGCTGGGGCCTCGCGTGTACGTCACGGACAGCATTGGGGTGCAAGGGACCGACACGACCTATAGAAACCTCCGCGCATCACCGACCGGCGGTAACACGGTAGTCACCGCTAACCTGGAGCTGCGCGTTCCGAGTCCGATCTTTCCGGACCGCGTGCGCCTGGGCCTGTTCGTCGACGTGGGGCAGGTGTGGGAACGTGGAGACACGCTGACTGCGGTCAGCGGCTTGCGGGTCACGCCGGGCCTGGGGCTGCGGTTCGTCACGCCGCTTGGCCCGGTGCGGCTCGACGCCGCCTACAGCGGCTATCCGCAGGAACCCGGTCCGCTGTACCTCCTGAACACCACGAACAAGAGCCTCACCGCAGTGCTCGACCCGGCTGGGAAACAGGTGTCGCTCCGTCCGCGATTGCCGGGCTTCTGGCGGCGGGTGGTGGTGCAGTTCGCCGTGGGGCAGGCGTTCTGATGATACGCCGCTCGCTCGGGGCCGCGCTGTGGACGCTGGTGGGGCTGCTTGCCGGTTTTCTGGGAGCCCTCTCGTCGCTGGTGGGCACGGGAGCCGGGCGGGCGCTGCTGGCGCGTGTCAGCGAGGGGGCGTTGCGGCAGGTCTTCACCGGGAGGGCCGAGATCGGCGACGTGCGGGGGTCGCTCCTCACCGGCCTGACGCTCACTGAGGTTCGGCTGTTCGATGCGGACACGACGCTCGTCGCCTGGCTGCCGCAGGCCAACCTGAGCTACAACCCGTTCGACTTCGCGGCCGGCCGGGTCGTGCTCTTCGAGTTCGACCTGCGCCGGCCGGTGATCAATATCGTGCAGCACCCGAGCGGCCGGCTCAACATCGAGGAGCTGTTGCGACTCGGGGGTCCGGACAAGGGCCCGCATGGACCGGCCACGCTCATCCTGTTCCGGAACGTTCGCATTACGGACGGGACGGTGACGCTGCGACTGCAGGCGAAGCGGCCCGAGCCGGGCGACTCGAGCCTCGAGATCGCGAGCGACGACCCCAACGGACGGCTCCGCGTCCGCCGCTTCGAGCACCTCGACGCTCGGCTCTCGGCCTTGCAGGTGTCCTCCCCGCGCGATCGGGGCATCCGCATCGATATCTCCCGGCTGGCCATGGAGAGCTCGGACCCCGCGGTGCGACTGGTGGACGTGGCGGGACGGCTGCGGGTGATTGGTGACTCGATGGACGTGCAGCTGGCGCGCGTGCGGTTGCCGCGTTCCGCGCTGCGCGACGCGCGCGGCACGCTGCGCTGGCCGCATGGCCCGCTGCTGTTCGATCTGCGGCTGCGCGCGGACTCGGCGACGCTCGAGGATTTCCCGTTCATCGACCGGCGCTTCGCAGGCGTTCCTGGTGCCGGCGTAGTGTCGGGCGACGTGCGGCTGCGCTCGCACGGCGAACGCGTGCTGGAGGTCGGGCTCGACCCGCTGCGCGTGGCGTACGGCGGCGGAGCGGTCACGGGCCGGCTCACCGCGTTCAGCGCCGCGGACTCGGGGCTCGTGGCGCTGCGCGACGCCGAGCTGGACGCCCGCGACTTCGACCTCGAGTTCGCCCGGCCCTTCCTCGACACCCTGCCGTTCGCGGGACGGCTCACCGGGCACACCGTCGCCACGGGGCCGGTCGCGGCCCTCGCCCTCGAGACCGACTGGTCGTTCCGCGACTCGCTCGTTCCCGGATGGCCGGAAACCCGCATCCGCGGGAAGGGCGAAGTGAACCTCAAGGCCGCCGATGGCATGCGATTTCAACCGTTTGCGGTGGAGGCGTCGAGCATCGATCTGGCCACGGTTCAGCGGCTCGCCCCGGCGGTGCGACTGCACGGGACCCTCTCCGCCGCGGGGACGCTCACCGGGCCGTTGCGCGACGCCCAATTCACGGGGACGCTCGAGCACCGGGATGGGGAGCGACCCCCGAGCGCGCTGACGGGGAGCGTGCGTCTCGACACCCGCGGTGACGCGCTCGGCATCTACGCCGACGTTACGGCGGACTCGCTGTCGTTCGACGGGCTGCGGGGCAGCTTCCCGACGCTGCCCCTCCAGGGCGCCGTCACGGGGCCCGTGAGACTCGCCGGGCCGCTCGGCGCGCTCGAGACGCACGTCGATCTGCATTCCCGCGGCGGTGATGTGCGCGGCGACGGGACGGTGGTCCTCGACCTGCCGCACTACGGCGCGCAGGACCTGCAGGTGACGGCCCGCGACCTGGACCTCGCGCACTGGCTCGGCCGCGTGGCTCCGCCATCACGCCTGAACTTCACGGTGCGGGGTGATTTCGTGGGCGACAGCGCGGTGTCGCCGCTCGGGACGGTGCGGGCGACCCTCGAGCCATCGCAGCTGGCCGGCGCCGGCGTGGACTCGGGCGCCGTGCACCTGCGGTTTGCCGACCGCCGGCTGTACGTGGACTCGTTGCGCGTCGCGCAGTCGGGTCTCGTCACCACGGGGTGGGGTTCCTTGGGGTGGACTCGCGGGACGCGAGGGCAGTTGGCGCTCGACTTCGACGCCGACAGTCTCAACGCGCTCGACCCGCTCGTCAGGTGGCTCGCCGGCGGTGCTCCCGACGCGCTCAGCGACGCCGGCGGGGAGCTCGCGGGGAACGCGCCGCTGGCCGGCGCGGCGCGCGTGCTCCTCAGGCTCGAGGGCTCGCTCGACTCGCTCGGCCTCGACGCGCGCGCCAGCGTCGAGCGACTCGCGTGGCGCGCCTGGCGTGTCCCTGCCGGCCGGGGCCGCGTCACCTGGCAACCGGGTCCCGTCCCGAGGTTCGCGCTGGAGGCGACCCTGGACTCGATCGCCCACGGCAGCTTCGGATTCTCCAGCGCGTTCGCGGCGGCGCGCGGGACGCGCGACTCGCTCAGGTGGCTGGCGCGCTCGCGCATCGGGGAGGGCGGCGCGTTTCTCGCCGGGGGCCGGTTCGCCCGCCGAGCCGCGCAAACGGGAGGGGGCGAGCTGGCGGTCGGCGTGGACTCGCTGGCCGTCCAGCTCCCGGGCGATGTGTGGGTGCTCGAGCGGCCCACGGAGCTGACCGTGACCGACTCCGCGGCTACGGTGACCGGGCTGGTGCTCCAGAGCTCGTACGGATCGGGCAAGCTGGGCCTCGAGGGCGCCCTGCCGACGCGCGGTCGGGCGGACGCCCACCTCCAGCTGGAGGGGTTCCCGCTCGTGGGGCTGTACGCGCTGCTCCAGCAGGACACGGCGGGCGTGGGCGGGATGGTCACGGCCACCGCCGGGCTGTCGGGCACGCGGGCCAGCCCCGTCTCGAGCGGGTCATTCGCGCTCTCGAACGGCGCATTCGGCGAGTTCCGTGCGCCGTTTGTGGACGGGACCTTCGACTACCACGACCGCCGCCTCCGCGGAGCGCTCCACCTGTGGCGCTCCGGCCAGCAGATTCTCGACGTCCAGGCGTACCTGCCGCTGGACCTCGCCCTCGAGCCCGTGTCGCGCCGCCAGCTCCCCGACACCCTGTCGGTGGGAGCGAGGGCGGACAGCGTGGACCTCTCCGTCCTGGAGGCCCTGACGCCATCCCTGCAGCGCGTGACCGGGGTGTTCTCGGCGGACCTGGGGATCGCGGGGACGTGGGACGCGCCGCGCCTGCGGGGCGAGCTGCAGATCGCCAACGCGGCCGCCACCATCCCGACCCTGAGCGTGCGCTACGAGGACGTCGACGGGCGCCTCACCTTCTCGGGCGACACGATCGCCATCCAGTCGCTGTCGGCCGCCAGCGAGCGCGGCCGGGCCGACTTCACCGGCATCGTGCGGCTCGAGCAGCTGACGCACCCCGTGCTCGACCTGCAGATCGCCGCGGACCAGTTCAAGGCGCTGGACTTGAAGAACAACGTGGCGCTCACCGCCAGTGGTAGGCTGTCGCTCAAGGGACCGGTCTTCGGCGCCAGGCTCACCGGTCACGCTAAGGTGACGTCGGGCGTCCTGTACTTCGCCGACCTGGTGCAGAAGCGCATCGTGAACCTGGACGAGCTCGCGGACACCTCGCTCGCCGCGCTGATTCAGCAGCAGCGGCTCGGCCCTGAGTTCGAAAACGTGTTTCTCGACAGCCTGCGGATCGAGGACCTCGAGCTCGAAATGGGCAGCGACGTGTGGCTCCGCTCCGACGAGGCGAACATCCAGCTCGCCGGCTCCGCGCGGCTCACCAAGCAGCGCGACCAGTACCTCGTGAGCGGCACGCTGCAGGCGGTGCGGGGGACCTACCGCCTCAAGGTGGGGCCGGTATCGCGCGAGTTCGTCGTCACGAAGCGGAGAAGTACGACCTGTCGCAGACCGAGATCATCTCGCTGACGCTGTTCGGCAAGAGGATCGTGGAATTGGGGGGCGAGCAGGGAATCGCGGATCAGCGAGCCGTGGTGCAGAGCGCCCTCGCGATCCTGTCGGGAGAAATCGAGCAGACCATCGTGTCGGGCGGCGTGCCGGTGGACTACGTCGAGATCCGCCCGGGCGGCGGCGGGCAGGGAGTCGCGGTGGTCCCCTGGAACGTCGCCGTAGGGCGCCAGCTCGGCCCCAAGACGTTCCTCGTCGTGAACGCGGGGTTCTGCGCGGGAGGCCAGGTGTCGGTGCAGAACATGCTCGGCCTGTCGCTGCAGTTCCGGATCAGTCCCGAGTGGCGCACGGAAGCGAGCTTCGCGCCGGTGCAAACGTGCATTAACGATGCGAACGCCATAGGGGGGAACACGGTGCCGCGGCAGGTCGGTCTCGACTTGTTCTGGGAGCGGCGCTACTAAACCATGACGCGGGCCCTCCTGATCGCCAACCCCGCGGCGGCACGCACCGACGCGCGCGCGGTGACGACGGTCCGGGACACGCTGCGGCGCGGCGGCTGGACCGTCGAGGTCCTCGCCACGGCGCGCGCGGGCGACGCGCGGCGCTTCGCCGACGAGGCGCGCGCCCAGGGGTTCGACGCGCTCGTCTCCTACGGAGGGGACGGCACGGCCATGGAGATCGCCGCCGGCGCCGTGAAGAGCGGTATCCCGCTGGGGTTGGTCCCGGGCGGCACGGGGAATCTGCTCGCCGGAAATCTGCGGTTGCCGCGCCACCCGGCGGCGGCGGCGCGCGTGATCCTAGGCGGCCGGGTGGCGTCCATAGACCTGGGCGCCGTGGAGCGCGCCGACGGCACGCACTGCTTCGCGGTGTGCGGCGGTACGGGGTTCGACGCTCAGCTGATGGCGGGCACGGCGGCGGCCGAGAAGCGCCGCTGGAAGATGGCGGCGTATGTGATGAAGGCGTTCGCCGCGCTCCCTGGCGTCACCAGCCCGCTCCACCGTGTGACGGTGGACGGCGTCGCGCGTGAGCTCCCGGCGGCCATGGTGCTGGTCGCGAACTGCGGCGAGCTCGTGCCGCCCTTCCTGCGGTTGCGGCACGACATCGCGCCGGACGACGGCTGGCTGGACGTGGTCGTGTTACGCGCCGAAGGCCTGTGGCAGAGCCTGAGCGCGTTCCTGGAGCTCGCGCGCCGACCGATGAACGGCGCACGGCGACTGTGGTTTGGGCGCGGCCGCACGGTGCGCGTCGAAGTGCTCGAGGGCCCCCCGCGGCCGATGCAGCTCGACGGCGAGCCGCGGGGTGACGCGCCGTTCGAAGCACGCATCCTCCCGGCCGCCCTGTCGGTCATCGTCGATCCCACCACCGCGCCGCTCGGCGCCTCGCGCCGTGGGTGACAGCATCCTCCTGATCGACGACGACGCCGACGTGCTGCGCGCCGTGGGGGACTACTTCGACAAGATCGGCTTCGAGGTGGGGCGCGCCGATGCCGCCGAGGCGGGGTTCGAGGCGTTCGATCGCATGCGTCCCGATGTCGTGATCCTCGACCTGCACCTCCCCGACGTCGGGGGGCTGGAGGTGCTCGAGCGGCTCCGGTCCCTGGGCGGGTCAGTCATTCTGCTCACGGGACAGGGTGACATCGAGACGGCGGTGCGTGCCATGCAGCTCGGCGCCGAGCACTTCCTCACCAAGCCCGTCGATCTGGGCCACCTCGCCGCCGCCACGGCGCGCGTGTGCGACAAGATCCATCTGGCGCGCGAGAACGCGCTGCTGCGCGCGCGCGGGAGGGAGCCGGAAGGGCTCGAATCGCTCGGCGTGTCACCGGCGATCCGCGAGCTCGGGCGGCAGGTCGAGCTCTTGTCCGCGAGCGAGCGCTCGACGGTGCTGCTCACGGGCGAGAGCGGCACCGGGAAGGGCTGGGTGGCCCGTGTGATCCACCACCTCTCACCCCGCGCCAACGGGCCCTTCGTCGAGGTGAACTGCGGTGGACTCTCGGCCACGTTCCTCGAGTCGGAGCTGTTCGGGCACGAGAAGGGCGCCTTCACCGACGCGAAGGAGCGGCGGAAGGGCCTGTTCGAGCTGGCCGACCGTGGCACCATTTTCCTCGACGAGATCGGCGATCTGGCACCCGAGCTTCAGCCCAAACTGCTCAAGGTGCTCGAGACCAAGACGTTTCGGCGGCTGGGCGGCACGCGCGAGATGACGGTGGACGTCCGCCTCGTCGCTGCGACCAACCGGGATCTCGTCGCCGAGGTGCGCACCGGGCGGTTTCGCGAGGATCTGTACTATCGTCTGAGCGTGATGCCGCTGCGGCTGCCGGCGGTGCGCGACCGCTCGCGAGACGACCGGCTCGCGCTCCTCACCCGCATCCTGTCGGACCTGGCCCCTCAGATGCCGGGTTGCCCCAGCGCCACGAGCGCCGAGGCGCTGGACCGTCTCTTGTCCGCGCCCTGGCCCGGCAACGTGCGGGAGATGCGCAACGTCATCGAGCGGGCCATGATCCTCGCCCGCGGGGCTGGCCAGATCGGCGTCGAGCACCTTCCGGCCGATCTGCGGAAGGGCGGCGGGGAGCGGCGTCACCAGCCGCAGGCCCTCGCCGAGGTGGAGCGGGTGCATATCGAGAAGACGCTCAAGTTCCACGGCGGCAATCGCACGCGGGCGGCCCAGGAGCTCGGCATTTCGCGCGCGACGCTGATCAATAAGATTAAGGTGTACGGGCTCGACATCTGAGGCGGACCATGACCGACAAGCCGAAACTGAAGGAACACGACGGGATGGTGTGCCGCTCCTGCGGCAATGAGGAGCGCGCCTCCGAAGGCTATCCCTGCGCCGACTGCGGCACGTTCATCTGTTTGATCTGCTCCTTCCGAGGTGTTACGCGGTGCAAGGCATGTGAGGAGAAGGCCAAGGCCTCACAGAAAGCCTAGCCCCCCGCCCCCCGCCCCCCCCGCCGCTTCCGGATCTCGCGCGTCACGTCGTCGGGTGAGGTGCCGAGCTCCTTCGCCAGCTTCTCGACCGCGTCGCTCGCCCCCGGCCAGTCTCCCGCCGCCGCGAGCGCCGCCAGCGCGATGTCCTCGACCACGGTCGTGCGCTCCTCCAGGTCGCGGGTGCGCACCGCGACCTCGCGTGCGAGCCACTGCTCGAGCTCGCGGCGGTCGATCTCGAGCTGCCGCTGCCGCAGCCCGCTCTGTAGCGACATCTCCAGCTCGTCCAGGTCGACCGGCTTGATGAGATAGTCGTAGGCGCCGAGCTTGAGACACTCGATGGCCGTGCGGGGCTCGTCGATCGCCGTGAGCATAATGATGGAGAGGTCCGAGTCGGCGGCGAGTGCCTTGGGGACGAGCTCCACCCCGGTCATGTTGGGCATGCGGATATCGGAGAGCATGACCTGCGGCTGCTCCGCCGCTTGGCGGTCGAGCGCCTCCGCGCCGCTCGCGGCTTGCAACACGCGGTAGCCGAGCCGCGTGAGAAACCGATCGAGGGCCTGGCGAATGCCGTCCTCGTCGTCGACCACCAGCACCGTGGTCGGGGGCGGGGAGCTCTGTGGGTCGGGGTTGGGCATGGCGCTAACCTAGGTGCCCTCCACAACGCGAGCAAGCCGAGGTATGCTTCGCGCTCCCATGGCGCCTTCTCCTCCCGCCTCGCTCACCGCCGTTCGAGGCGTTTCCGTAGGGCACTGGACCGATCTCGACCGGGCGACTGGATGCAGCGTGGTGCTCGGGCCGGAGGGTGGGATGCGCGCCGCCTGCGCGGTCCGCGGCCGGGCAACGGGAACCCGCGAGCTCGACGCCCTGAACCCCCGCCACTTGGTCGACCGCATCGACGCGCTCCTCCTCACCGGCGGATCGGCCTACGGCCTGGGCGCGGCGGACGGTGTGATGCGCTGGCTGCGGGAGCGTGGGCGCGGCCTTTCCGTGGGGTCCGCCGGCATCGTGCCGATCGTGCCGACCGCGGTGATCTTCGATTTCGACCTCGCCCCCGGAGGCAAGGCGGATCGCTGGCCGACGGCGGACGACGCGTACCGGGCGTGCGCCGCGGCGTCGGGGGAAGGCGACCTGGCCGAGGGGTCGGTCGGCGCGGGCACGGGAGCGACGGTCGGCAAGGCGCTGGGCCCGCGCGCCGCGATGAAGGGCGGCGTCGGGACCTGGGCCGCGAGCGGCGGCGACATCGTCGTCGGCGCGCTGGTGGTGCTGAACGCGGTAGGGAACATCCTCGATGGTTCGGGGGCGGTCCTCGCGGGCGCGCGCGGCGCGGACGGCAAGTTCGTGGACGCGCTGGCGCATTTCGCCCGGGGGGGCGCGCCATTCGGCACGGTGGGGGGGGCGGGGGGGGCGGGGGGGGCGCGCAACACGACGCTCGCCGTGGTCGCGACGAACGCCACGCTCGACCGCACTGCCCTCGAGAGCCTGGCCCATGCGGCGGGCGACGCGCTGGCGCGGCGCATCGTGCCCTACGGCACGCTGTTCGACGGCGATGTCGTGTTCGCGGTGAGCACCGCGGCCGCGGCGCCCGCGACCCCCCTGCAGGCCGAGGCCCTCGCGGCACTCGCGGTGCCGACGGCGGTGGAGCGCGCCGTGCGGCTCGCGCGCGGGCTCGGAGACATCCCGGGTCTCGCTGACCGCGGTGGCCGGTGACCGATCGGCTCGAGCGTGACGTCGCGGACGTAGCGCGCAAGTGGGTGCCCGACCTGCGGCTCGGCGTACTCGAGGTGACGGTCGAGCCCGAGCGTCTGAACGGCTGCACCACCAGCCGCGACGCCCTGGCGGCGCTGCGGCGCATTGCGGCCGACGCCGGCCGTGCCGCGGACGTCCGGCTGCTCCCGGACGCCTCGGTTCGTGACGAGCCGGCGGCCGTGGTCACGGCCGCGGTCGCGCCGCTCTTGCGCGAGCCGCGGATCATGGCCGACCGCGTGAGTGAAGCGCTGCACGGCGAGCCGCTCGCCCTGCTGGAGCGGCGCGACGAGGGAGGGGTGTGGCTCCGGGTGCGCGCGGGCGACGGCTACCACGCCTGGAGCCACGCGGGTTTTGTGGCCGTGGGACCGAGCGACTGGGCGGAGGACTGGAGCACGCGAGCCAGCGGACGCTCGCTCGGTGCCGAGCTCAAGTTCGAGGATCAGCGCCTGCACCTGGCCGTGGGCGCGCGCGTCGCGCTGCGTCGGAACGGGCAGGTCGAGACTGCGGACGGGCGCGTGTGGAACGTGCATTCGGGCATGGTGCGGCCGGAATCGGAGTTGCGGGCCGAGGCGCGTCTCCTCGCGCCGCCGGAGTGGGCGTTGCGCTGGTTCTCCGGCGCTCCCTATCTGTGGGGCGGGCGCACAGAGTGGGGCATCGATTGCTCCGGCCTGGTGCAGGGAACGTACGCGGCCCGGGGCATCGCGCTCCCCCGCGACTCCGACCAGCAGTCGCTCGTGGGACGAGAGGTCGAGATCGACCCTGCGGGATCGGGCTACGAGGCGGGCGACCTACTGTGCTTCGCGGATGGGCGCCGCATTTCCCATGTCGCCCTCTGGGCGGGGGCGGGTCGGATCGTGCACTCCGCACTGTCGCGCGGCGGCGTCGCGTCGGACGACTTGCTTGGCGAGACGCCGGCGGCCAAGCGATTGCGGGATTTTCTGGTCGCAGTACGGCGCGTAAATGTCCGACGGTAGGTCGATTACGGTAGGTCGATTTCGTTTAGTGTAGGGGCGCAGCATGCTGCGCCCCTACCACACCGGTTCAACCCCTCCACTGATCGAACCATCGGTCGATTATGTTTGCGGCATGAAGCTCGTCCTGTTCGACATCGATGGGACGCTCCTCTGGACTGACGGCGCCGGGCGCCGGGCGATCCAACGCGCGCTCGTCGACGAAGCCGGTACCGCAGGGCCCATCGAGAGCTACCGCTTCGACGGAAAGACCGACCCCCAGATCGTACGAGATCTCCTGTCGCTCGCGGGGCATGCGGGAGCGGAGAGCGCGACCGTGATCCAGGCGGTCTGCCGACGTTACGTGGATCATCTCCGCACGGAGCTGGAGCGGCCGACCCAGACGACGCGGCTCATGGTGGGGATCGCCGACTTGCTCGTGGCGCTCGAGCCGCACGAGGCCGATCGCCGGGCGCTCGTCGGCCTCCTCACGGGCAACGTCGCTCCGGGGGCCGCCCTCAAGCTGCGATCGGCCGGACTCGACCCCGCACGCTTTCGCGTCGGAGCGTACGGGTCGGATTCCGCGCGCCGCGCCGAGCTCCCGGCGGTCGCCGCCGCGCGGGCGGCGGCCCTCACGGGCGCAAGCTTCGCGGGAACGGACGTGATCATCGTTGGCGACACGCCGGACGATGTGGCGTGTGGGCGGCCGATCGGCGCGCGCAGCGTCGCGGTCGCCACCGGCTCCTACGACGTCGCGGCCCTCCGCGCGACCGGTGCGACGTACGTGTTCGAGACCCTGGCCGACACGGCCGCCGTGCTCGACGCCATCTTCGCATGACCCACCCCACGGCCCCTCCGGCGGACGAGCTCGAAGTCAAGGCGCGCGTCGACGATCCCGACGGGCTGCGGGCCGCGCTGGTGCGCGCCGGGGCGACGCTCGACTTTCGTGGCGACATGATCGACCGACGGTTCGACCGTGGCCGCACGCTGGCGGAGCGCGACGAGGTGCTGCGGCTGCGAGAGTTTCGACCGGCCGACGGCACGCCGGTCTACGGGGTGCTGGGGTGGAAGGGCCCCCCCTCGCAACGCGGGCGGTACCGCCACCGCGCCGAAACGGAGGCGCGTGTTGCGGCGCCCGACTCGGTGGTGACGATCTTCGAGCAGCTGGGGTTCGCGGTGTCGCTGCGCATCGACCGTCGCGTCGAGGTGTATCGGCTGGGCCAGGCCGTGCTGCGTCTCGAGTGGTATCCGGCGATGGACGTGTTGCTCGAGGTCGAAGGCGAGCCGTCCGAGATCGAGCACGCGATCGCCGCCACGGGCCTCGCTCGGGACCGCTTTCTGCCCGAGTCGCTGCCGTACTTTGTCGCGCAGTACGAGGCCCGAACGGGCCGGGCCGCCCTCCTCGCCCGATGAGCGCGTCGGTGAAGATCCCCATGCCGCTACGCGTCCCCGAGCTCGCGCCGCCGCTCGGCCGGGTGCTCGTGCCCCGCCGCCTGGAAGAGCCGTGGGTACCGCTCGACGACATCCGCGAGGAGCTCGCGACGCGCGTCATGGAGCTGGGCGGTGAAGCGCGGGCCGCCGCCGCGCGCGACGATCGCGACCGGGTGCTCGATGCGGTGAGCCGGCGGGCTTGGCTCGCCGCGTGGGAAGGCGCGGTGCGCCGGGCGGGCGAGCGCGTGACTGCCGCGCTCGACGCGGAGATCGAGCGGGCCGCGCGCCGGGTGCGGATGCCGCGGCGGCGGCGCCGCCGTCGTCTGCTGGCCGGGTCCGAGAAGCGAGCGATCGCCGCCCGGTTGGCCGCGGGCGGCGAAACGCTCGTCGCGGCCCTCGATGCACTCGACGCGGTCGCCGCGCGCGTGCGCGAGGCCAACGTCCTCGACAAGGCGGCGCACGCCGAGTGGCAGGAGGCGCTGCGCACCGCGGCGCGCCGGCTCGAGGCGGCGTGGCTCGCGCTCGAGACGCAGGTCGCCGACGAGCAGCGCCGCTGGGCCGACGAAATCGACGCGGTTGCCGGCTGGCGGCCGTCGCTCTGGCCGCTGGTGGCGCTGTGGACGCCGCTCGCCGTGGGGCTGGTGTGGCTCGGGCTGGTGCTGGGCGGCTACCTCCCTGCTCCCGCATGGCTCGCGGCGCTCCTCGGCTTCTGAGCGGCGGGCCGTGACCGCGATCGGGGTCGGCGTCGATCTGGTAGAAGTGTCCCGCGTTGCCGCCATCATCGCCGACAAGGGATCGCGCGTCTTCGAGCGCCTACTCACGCCGAACGAGCGTGCCTACTGCGAGAGTCGCCCGGACCCCGCCACCCACGTGGCGGTACGGCTTGCCGCCAAGGAGGCGGTCTACAAGGCGCTGCAGGGAAGCGAGGTGGCCCGGGGAATCGGCTGGCGGGAGATCGAGGTCATCCGCGCGCCCGACGGCCGCCCCGATGTCCACCTCAGCGGTTTTGCGGCGGCCCGGGCCAAGGTGCTGGGAGTGGAGCGCGTCCTCCTGTCTCTCTCGCATACCCACCTCGCGGCCGTTGCTGTCGCAGTGCTCGAGCGGGGGTGATCCCGGCGGCTTGAATTCCCGACTATTTTACTCTAGTATTTGAACTCCTCTTATTGAGAATCATTCCCATCTACTGTAAACCCCTCTTTGGCTTGCTGTTGAGCGCCTGCGTGGCAGTCCGCGCGGCAGGCCAGGCGACCGATTCGTTGTCGGTTTCCCGGCGCCTCGTGGCGGCCGCCTCGCTCGCCGCTAAGGAGTACGCGATCGGCGTGGCACCGCGCGGCGGCCGGGTTACGGTCCCCGAAGAGGTCTCGGAGGCGAGACAGTTCCTGGAGCAGGCGCGCTTGGACGTGGGGTCCCTTCCCACCGCCGTTCGGGCCGTGGCGGACTCCGACCTCGCGGCCCTGGAGGCGTTGATCGATCGCGTGGCTCCGCCCGACTCTGTGTCCCAGCGGGCGGGAACGCTGATCCAGCGGATCGCCGCTGCCGTGGGGGGCGCGCTCGATCCGTATCCGCTGCGCCCGCCGTCGCTGGTCCGGGGCGCGGCGGTGTTTCGGGAGCAGTGCGTGCAGTGTCACGGCACGACGGGCCAGGGCGACGGGCCCAAGGCGCGCGGGCTCGAGGGACCGGCGCCCGCGAGCCTCGCCGACCGCGGGGCCATGAGCACCGTGTCCCCCTTGGACGTCTACCGGAAGCTCACGATCGGCGTCGCCGGTACGGCCATGCCGCAGTTCGAGGAGACGCTCTCCCCCGAGGACCGGTGGGCGGTGGCGAGCTATGTCGCGACGCTGCGCGCCGACGACGCGCTGGTGCGCCAAGGCGAGGGGCTGTACGCCGCGCAATGCGCGTCGTGCCATGGTGCCACCGGGGGAGGCGATGGTCCGCTCGCGAAGGCCCTTTCCGTGCCGCCGCCGGCGCTCGCCGATCTCGCCGTGCTCGGCCGCTTCACCGACCAGGAGCTCACCCGGCTCATCACGCAGGGCCGGCCGGGGACGCCGATGCCGGCGTTTGCCCGCCTGCTCGATCCGGGACAGGGCGCGAGCCTCGTCGCGTTCCTCCGCGTCATGCCAACCGCCGAGCGCCAGCGCCACGAGGCCTCGCCCGCCGCCGCAACGTTCTCAACGGTGCGGCGCCAGTTGGACTCGGCAGTGGCGCTCCGCTCCGACAAGGTCGCGTTCGATGCGTACCTAACCTTCGAGCGGGTCGAGACGGATGTCCGCGCCAGGAATGCCGCGCTCGCGAGCGAGCTCGAGGACGCGTTCGTGAGCCTGCGGGTCCGGGCCGGAGCCGGTGCGGGACCGGACGAGCTCGATGCGATTCACGCCCGGCTGCTGGCGGGACTGGAGCGCGCCGAGCGGTTGGTCGCCGACCGCAGCTCGGGTGCGAACCTCCTGATGCAGTCGTTCGTGCTGCTCCTGCGCGAGGGGTTCGAGGCGATCCTGATCGTCGCGGCGCTGATGGCGTTCCTCGCCAAGGCCGGCGCGGTCGAGCGCAGGCGTCACGTGGCGCAGGGCGCCTGGGCTGCCGTGGGCGCGAGCGTCGTCACTGCCGCCGTGGTCGAGCTGCTGTTCGAGATCACGCCCGGTCAGCGCGAAGCGCTCGAAGGTGTCACCATGCTGCTCGCCACCGCGGTGCTCTTCTCGGTGAGCTACTGGCTGCTGTCGAAGATCGAAGTGGCGAAGTGGAACGCGTTCGTAAAGGGTCGGATGGAAGACGCGCTCTCGACCGGCTCGGGGTTCGCGCTCGCCTCGGTGGCGTTCCTCGCCGTGTATCGCGAGGGCTTCGAAACGATCCTGTTCTACAAGGCGCTGTTGACGTCGGCGGGATCGGCCGGCGGCGGCGGCGGCTCGGCGGCCGGGCCGGTCACCGCGGGCATTCTCCTCGGGGCGGTGGCGCTCGTGATCGTTTACATCGGTATCAACCGTTTCGGGATGAAGGTGCCGCTCAAGCCGTTTTTCGCGGTGACGAGCGCGATGCTCTACTACATGGCCTTTGTCTTCGCGGGGAAGGGGATCGCCGACCTCCAGGAGTCGGGGGTGTTGGGGACGAGCGTGGTCGAGTGGGCGCCGCGCATCCCGGTGCTCGGGATCTATCCCACCGTGCAGTCGCTGGCGCTCCAGTTCCTCCTGATCGTGCTGCTGCTCGTCGCGGTGGTATGGCTCCAGCGCAACCGGTTCAGTGGCGCCGAGCCAGATCGTCGGCGGCCGTCGTTCCCGTGAGCGCGGCCGGCGCGACCGGGGCGGCCTCGGGTGCGCGCAGCCGCGCGATCACCACCACACCCGCGATGATCACGAGAGCGCTCGTCAGCTGCGCCAGCGTGAACGGTCCCAGCACCCGGTCGTCCTTCGCGCGCACGAATTCCACCAGCAATCGCTCGGTGCCCGCCAGCACGAGATAGACGCCGAACCGCCAGCCGACGGCGTGCGGGCGGTCGCGCAGGCGCCACAGCCACGCGAACGCGAGCATCATCAGCGCCGTCTCGTAGATCTGCGTGGGGTGGACGGCGACCAGCTGCGCGGGATCCGCCCCAGGGGGGAATCGCACGTGCATCTGCGTCAGGTTCGCCACCGTGGTGGGCGGCAGCCCCTCAGGAAACTTCACGGCCCAGGGAAGCGTGGACGGGATGCCGTAGTCGTCGTTCACGAGGAAGCAGCCGACACGCCCGAGCGCGTAGCCGAGCGCCAACGGGGCGGCGGTGAGCTCCATCGCCCAGCGCCCGGGCACGCGCCGCCACCAGCCGAGCCCGAGCACCGCGGCCACGCCCCCGAGAAACCCGCCGTACCACACGAAGCCGCCGCGCCGAAACAGGGCGTCCCACTCCCCGGTGAGCAGCACGTACCAGATTTTCGCCCCGACGATCCCCCCGACCACGGCCGCGAACACGATATCGGCGGCGTAGTCCTCGTTCATACCGCGGCGCCGCAGCTCGACCTGGATCGCCCAGCCGGCCATGAGGAAAGCGACCATCATCATGAGGCCGTACCCGGTGATGGTGAGTGGGCCGAGCTGGAAGGTGAGGGGGTAGATGGTCATCGGGATTGCGGATTGCGGATTGTGGAGTGCGGATTCTCCGCGGGCTCGAGTCCCGGGAGCGCAAGGTCGGCCTGAGCATCCAACGTCCAGTCGCTGCGCTCGCCCAGGCCAAGGCGGTACCACCCGGCGCGCGCGATCATGGCGGCGTTATCGGCGTTCAGGCGTGGGCTCGCGACCGCCACGCGCGCCAGCCCCGACAGCCGCTGCGCCGCGAGCTCCGCGAGTGTGCGGTTGCACGCCACGCCGCCACCCAGCACGGCCGTGCGATAGCCGGTGGCCCGGACCGCGCGCTCCAGTTTGGTCACGAGCACGTCGAGCACGGCGTCCTGGAAGGCGCGAGCGAGATGCGGCCGGTCGCGTTCGAGATCGTCGCTCGCCCGCACGGCGCGCAGCACCGCGGTCTTCAGGCCGGAGAACGAGAACTCGTAGCCCTCGTCCCGCATCGGGCGGGGAAACGAGAATCGACGGGGATCGCCCTGGGGCGCGAGCCGCTCGATCGCAGGACCGCCGGGATAGCTCAGGCCGAGCAGCGCGGCCACCTTGTCGAACGCCTCGCCGGCGGCATCGTCGCGGGTCGTGCCGAGCAGGCGGTAGCGGCCCCAGGCGGGGACATCGAGCAACAGTGTGTGTCCGCCCGACACGAGCAGCGCCACGAAGGGCGGCGCGAGCTCCGGATCCTCCAGTGCAGGCGCGAACAGGTGGCCCTCCATGTGATGCACGCCGATCAGCTCGCGGCCCCCCGCGTAGGCCAGGGCCTTGGCATACACCACACCCACCAGCAGTGCGCCGACGAGGCCCGGCCCCTGCGTCACCGCCACCGCGTCCACCGCGCTCCAGGCGAGGCCCGCCTCGGCGAGCGCGCGGTCCACCACCGCCGGCAGGGCGGACAGGTGTGCCCGGCTGGCGAGCTCCGGCACCACACCGCCGAACACCTGATGCACGTCCTGCGAGAGGATGACGAGACCGGCAAGCTCCGGGCGCCGGCGCTCGCCCACGAGGACGGCGGCCGATGTCTCGTCGCAGGAGGTCTCGATACCCAGAACGACGTCAGCCACGTCCGGTCTTCCGCTTGAGAGCCACGGAATCGGGCACGGCGCGCGCGACGAGGCCCGGCGGCCCGCTGACGGTGAGCCTGGCGTAGCCACCCGGCCCCCCCTTGCCGACCAGGTGCGCCACGACGCGCACGCTGTCTCGTGTGAGCGTGTTCACCCGGGACGCCGGGCCGCGCACGGTCACCGACACTCGTTCGGGGACAAGCAGGAACCCGGTGAAGCCCGAGGCCGCCGTCGTAATGGGGACACCGCCGATCGAGCGCTCGATGATCGCCGTCACTTCGCCCGCCATCCGCACCGCCTTGGGTGAGATCCGCACGACGCCCAGGGAGGTGGTGTCGATCGGGACGGTCTGGAAGAACGGACCGCTCACACTGGAAATCACCGTCGGCAGCGTCGTCACGGAGTCGAGCTTGGCGAGGCTCTTTTCCGGTCCCACCACGCGGGCCAGGCTGGGCGTGATCGACAGCCCGCGAAGGACATAACCCGACTCGGCTTCGACCTTCACCCGCGGCACGATCCGGACGTCCTTGTGCGACACGGAGTCGAGCAGGATCTCGACATCGCGCGGCCGGATATCGGCGACCTGCACATCGATCCCCTTCGGCAGCTCCACGTCGGCGGCTTGGAGCTGGATCCGCCACAGCGAGGCGGAGAATGTGTCGGGAATGACCTTGCGAATCACCCGCGGGAAGGAGCGCAGCTTGAGGATTTCGCTGCCCTTCCCGGCGATCACTACCGCCACGCCCGCGGGTTGCTGCCGAACCGTCCGGCCGGGCGGGATACCCACGGCGAGTCGCATGGCGAAGGTCTGCGACAGGGGCTGCTGGGCCGCGACCGCCACGTACAGCATGATGGCGAAGAACACCGCAGCCAGCTTGATCGGCCAGTTGCGAACGAACAGCTGCCCCAGGCTAGCGCGGACGGTCATCGAGCAGCCGTCGGATCAGGGTTTCGTTCACGGGACCGTCCCACTCCGAGGCGCCGATCACTTTCTTGACGATCACCCCGTCGCGATTGATCACCCAGCTTTCAGGCACGCCGGTCGCCTGGTAGGTCTGCTTGATGGCCCCGGTCTGGTCGTGCAGGATGTCGAAGCTGAGCCCCAGCTCACGCGTGTACGCCCCGACCACGGAATCGCTCTCCTCGTCGATGCTCACCGCCACGACCCGGAAGTCGCCGCCCCTCCCGTCCCCGAGGCGGCGGTAGAGCCGTTCCATGGACGGCATCTCGACGCGGCATGGCTGGCACCAGGTCGCCCACACGTTGAGCAGCACGACCTTGCCGCGATAGTCGGCGAGGGTGGTGGCGTGCCCGGTCCGCAGGTCTGTCGCGTGAAACCCGGGCGCGTCGGAGCCCACGCCCAGCAGATCGATCTGCGGCCGGATCTTGATGACCAGTGCGGTGCCGAACACCAGCGCCATCACCACGCCGATCGCGACCGTCCATTGCCGCGGTGGCGTCATACGGTCACCAGGCAGCGTTGCCGGAGGTCTCGCACTTCACGGGCGGGGTCGCCGCTCGTGAAGATCGCGTTTCCCGCCACGAACGTGTCCGCCCCCGCCGCGTGGGCCGTCGCGATGGTGTGGGAAGTGATCCCGCCATCCACCTCGAGGAACGCGCGTGAGCCATGCGCCGTGAGCAGGTCGCGCGCCCGGCGGATCTTGTCGTTCGAGGCGGGAAGGTACGTTTGCCCGCCGAACCCGGGGTTCACGGTCATGATGAGCAGCAGGTCCAAGTCGGCGACGACTTCTTCCGCGAGCTCGAGCGGGGACCCGGGGTTTAGCGCGAGCCCCGCGAGCATGCCCTGGCCTCGCGCCGCGGCGAGCAGTCGCTGCACGTGTACCGTCGCTTCCGGGTGGAATGTGAAGACGGACGCGCCGGCGGCCGCGAACGACTCGAGGTAGCGCTCCGGCTCGACCACCATGAGGTGCGCATCGATCGGCTTGTCGGTGAGTGCCCGCAGGGCGGTGATCATGTTCGCTCCGAACGTGAGGTTCGGTACGAAACGCCCGTCCATCACGTCCACGTGCAGCCAGTCGGCGCCCCCGGCCAGCACCTGCTTGACCTGCTCGGCGAGCCGGGTCAGGTCCGCCGACAGGACGCTGGGCGCGATGCGAGTCCCTCCCCCCTCCCCGTTGGTCATCATGGGCTCCGGGCCACGACGATGTCCACCACTGTACCGGGTGCGGCCAGGGTGCCCGCCGCCGGCTTCTGCCCAACGACCGTCCCGGGGTTCGCGTCGCTCGTCCGGCGTCGGGTCACGGTGCCCAGGTCGAGCCCGTCGAGCTCGAGCCGGGTGCGCGCGTCCGCCTGGGACATCCCGAGCAGGTCGGGGACGGCGATGGTCGGGGCGCCCCGGCTCACCACCACGGTCACGGGTGCCCCGGGGCTGAGCACCGACGTAGCGGCGGGGCGGGTGAGCATCACGACGCCCGGGGCCGCGGCGGCCTGTACCGACTCCACCTGCGCCACGGTGAGGCCCGCCGCCGCGATCAGCCGGCCCGCCAGCTCACCGTTCAGCCCCGTCACATCCGGTACCGGAATCTTGGGCGGCCCCTCGCTCGACACCAGGGTGACTCGCAGCCCTGCCGGCGCGCTCACGCCGGGCGGCGGGTCCTGCCACACGACCGTGCCCTGGGGCGCGGTGGGGTGCGGCTCGCCGCCGCCATCTTGCACTTGCAGACCCGCCTTGCGGAGCAGGTCCGACGCCTCCTGGAGCGACAGCCCCAATACGCGGGGCACCACGCCATGTCCGTGCAGGAGCGGCGCGGGGAACAGGAGCAGGTACGCCGTCAGGTAGCCGCCGAGCAAGGCGCCGAGCAGCGCGAGCCCCCAGCGGCGTGCGCTGAGCCGGTCGAGGGTCGGGAGCCTCCATTCCCGGACCGGCGGGATGTGCCGGCGGAACCGCATCAGCGCACTCGGGCGAGGCGCGCCGCGTACGCGCCGTCCATCCCGTGGCGTTGCGGCAGCGACTGGAAGTCGCCGGCGGGCGTGAGCAGCGCGGCGGAGACCGCGCCCGTTGCCGGCACACGGGTGAACTGGGGGTGGTGCGCCAGGAAGTCGATCACGATGTCGCTGTTCTCCTCCGGCTCGAGTGAGCACGTTGCATAGACGAGCAATCCGCCCGATCGCACCAGCGTCGCCGCGGCGGCGAGCAACGAGCGCTGGCGCTGCGCGGCGCGCGCGATGGTCCGGGGTGCCACGCGCCACCGGGCATCCGGGTGCCGGGCCATCGTGCCGGTGGCGGAGCAGGGGGCGTCCACGAGCACCGCCGCGAGTGCCTCCGACCGGAACGGTGCCGCCAGAAGATCGGCGACCGCGACCCGAATCGCCACTCCCGCGCGCCGCGCCGTCTCGACGAGCCGGCCGACGCGCTCGCGCCGCGCGTCGCCGGCCAAGACGCGCGCGCCCCCGCGCTCCAGCGCGACCGCCTTGCCCCCGGGAGCGGCGCAGGCGTCGTACACGACTGTGCCGGGCGGGATCGCGGCGAAGCGGCACACCAGGGCGTGGGCGGGATCTTGCACGACAAAACCCCCTTCCGCATATCCCGGTAACTGCGCGGGAGGCGGGATGCGGGATGCGGGATGCGTTGCCCCCGTTTCGACGACTACCCCCGCGCCGAACGGCGCTTCTCGTACCCCGAAACCAGCCTCCGTGAGCCGGGTCCGGAGCGTCGCAGCATCCCAGCGAGCGGCCTGCAGGGTAAGCGGTGCCCGAGAGTCGTTCCAGGCCATCAAGCGCTCGGTTTCGGCGTGGCCAAATCGGCGCCGCCACCGCTCGATGAGCCACCGCGGATGCGTCTCTCCCGCATCCCGCATCCCGCATCCCGCATCCCGACTCAATTGCCGCAGCATCCGGTTTACGTAGCCCGCGGCCCGTTCGCCCGCGAGCTCCCGCGCCAGCTCCACGCTGGTCGACACCGCGGCGTACGGCGGTACGCGCGCCAGCGCGCGCAGCTGGTAGGCCCCGAGCCGGAGGACGTCGTGGAGGCGAGGATCGACGGTTGCGAGCTCGAGCAGCCGATCGAGCTGGGCGCGGCGCCGCAGCACGCCGGCCGCCAGCTCGTAGGCGAGGCGGCGGTCGCGCTCGATCAGGTTCGCGAGCGGTCCATCGCGGGCGCCCTGGAGGGTCGCACCCGCCCGCACTGCGTCGAGCATCTGCAGTGCGGCGCGCCGGGCGGCCGTGGCGTCCTTAATCCAGCATCCCTTCCAGCGGCGAGGACGGCACCGCCACCTCGCGCTTGGGCATGCGGCCGGCGAGATACGCCGTGCGCCCGGCCTCGACTGCCAGTCGCATGGCGCGCGCCATCGCCACGGGATCCCGGGCCGCGGCGATCGCCGTGTTCATCAAGATTCCGTCGACGCCCTGCTCCATGGTGAGACACGCGTCCGATGCGGTACCGACGCCGGCGTCGACCACCACGGGCACCTTGAGCCGTCGCTTGATCGTGCGCACGCCGACCGGGTTCAAGAGACCGAGCCCGCTCCCGATGGGCGAGGCGAGGGGCATAACGGCGGCGCAGCCCGCGTCTTCCAGACGCAGGGCGGTCACCAGATCCTCGTTGGTGTAGGCGAGGACCTTGAAGCCCTCCGCGACCAGCGCGCGTGCCGCGACCAGCAGGCCCTGGACATCCGGGAGCAGCGTCTCCTGGTCGCCGATCACCTCGAGCTTGATGAACTCGTTGAACCCCGCCTCCCGGGCGAGGCGTGCATAGCGGACGGCGTCCTCGGCGGTGTAGCACCCCGCGGTGTTCGCGAGCAGGAAGTATCGCTTCGCGTCGAGGTGATACAGGACACCTTCCTCTTTCGTGCGGTCCAGATCCACGCGCCGGACCGCCACGGTGACGATCTCGGCCCCGGACGCGTCGATCGCCTGGGCCATCGTGTCGTTGTCAGGGTACTTCCCCGTGCCCACCATGAGACGCGAGTGGAACGAGCGCCCGCCGATGGTGAAAGGAATGTCCAGCATCACCCTCCTCCGACGAAATGCACCAGCTCGATCGCGTCGCCCGGCGCGACCGTCACTGCCCCGAGCGCCGGGCGCCGCACGATCGTGCGGTTGTGCTCCACGACGACGACGCGCGGGTCGAGCGCGAGCGATTCGAGCAGCTCGAGCAGCGTGGCGCCCCGCGCCACCGCGCGGGGCTCGCCGTTCACCGTGACGGCCACCATGTCGTTCATCTGTTCAGCTCCTCGAGCAGCCGCCGCGCGGCGTCCGCCGGATCGGCCGCGTCCCAGAGCGCCCTGATCGCGGCCACGCCGTGGATCGCGGCCACGGCCCGGAGCTCTGGAATCCGAGCGGGCGTCACCCCGCCGATGGCGATGACCGGCAACCCGACGCCGACGATCTGCTTCAGCCGGGCCGAACCGAGCGGCGCTCGGTCGGCGTGGGTGGCGGTCGGAAACACGGGCCCTACCAAAAGATAGTCGGCGCCGCCCGCGTGCGCGGCCTCCGCCTCGCGCAAGTCGTGCACCGACTTGCCGATCCACCAGGCGGGATTCAAGCGACGCGCATCCTCGGGGGCGAGGCTCCCGTGTCCCAGCTGGACGCCCGCCGCGCCCACCGCGAGGGCGACGTCGAGGCGGTCGTTCACGAACAGGCGGGCCGGCGGACAGGCGGACAGTCGGACGGCCAGCTCGTAATGCTCGAGTCCCGACAGGGCTCGGCCCCGAGCGTGCAAGGCCAGCTCGGAGCCGGCACCCGCGACGAGCTGGCGCGTGATCTCCCCCAGGTCCGGCCGGCGGGCGATCCGCTCGTCGGTGATGGCGTGCAGCCGCGGCAGGCTCGGGAGCGACTTCACCCGAAGCGTTGGCCCGCCTGCGCGCCGCGCCCGCGCACCCACTCTGCGGCCGCCATGCGCGCCTTGCCCGCGGGCTGGACTTCGTCGACCGCCACCGCCCCCCGCCCGGTGGTTATCCGTAATCCGTCGTCCGTCGTCCGCACTTCTCCGGGCGCTCCCTGGCCTTCGACAACCCGGGCACCGAACAGTTTCACCTCACGGCCGTCGAGCTCGGTCCATGCGCCGGGTCGTGGGTCGAGGGCGCGGATTAGTCGCGCGATCTGCTCTGCCGGGTCGGCCCAACGGATGTGCGCCGTCTCGCGCGTCAGCTTGGGGGCGTAGGTCGCGCGCGCCTGCTCTTGGGGGTGTGGCTCGAGGCCGCTGGTTCCGAACAGCGCCAGCGCTTCGACCAGCGCCTGGGCGCCCATCTCGGACAGATGCTCCGACAGCTCGCCACCCGTCACTTCAAGGTCGATGTCCTGCGGGATCTGCAGCAGAATTGGACCCGAGTCCAGTCCCTCGTCCATCTGCATGATCGTGACGCCCGTCTGCTTGAGTCCGTTCAGGATCGCCCACTCCACCGGCGCGGCGCCGCGCAGCTCGGGGAGGAGCGACGGATGGAGGTTGATCATGCCGTGGCGCGGGAGCGCGAGCAGGTCGGGCTTGAGGATGTGGCCGTACGCCACCACCACGCCGACGTCGGGCGCGAGCGCGCGGAGGCGCTCGACGAATGCGGGATCGCTGGGCCGAGCGGGTTGCATCACCGGTACATCCTCGGCTTCGGCTGCCGTCTTCACCGGAGGCGGGACCGCGGTCGATCGGGAGCGTCCCTGAGGTTTGTCCGGCTGCGTGACAACCGCGACGACGTCGAACCCTTCGCCGAGCAATGCTTCGAGGGAGGGGACCGCGAACTCCGGCGTTCCAAAGAAGACTACGCGCACTCAGAGCTCGCCCGCCGGCTCCGGCGTCACGTCTTTCACGTACCCGGACTGTCCCTTGCGCGCCTTCTTCCACTTGGCGAGGAGCAGTCCCCGTTTCACCGCGCTCAAGTGGTCGAGGAAGAGCACCCCGTCCAGGTGGTCGATCTCGTGTTGCGCCGCCCGCGCCTTGAACCCGGAGAGCTCGACCATGTACGGGTGGCCCTCGCGATCGAGCGCCTCGAGCTTCACGTCGAGGTGACGCTCCACATCGCCGTAGACCTCGGGGATCGAGAGACACCCTTCTTCCGCGGTTTCCAGCGCTTCGCTCACCTGCACGATGCGCGGATTGATCAGCACCAGCGGCGGCGGGGCGTCCTCGCCCACGTCGACGACGGCCACGCGCCGGGGGACGCCGACCTGGTTCGCCGCGAGCCCCACACCCTTGGCGGCGCGCATCGTTTCGAACAGGTCGTCCACCAGTCGGCGCACGGCGTCGTCCACCGCGCCGACCGGGGTGGAGCGCTGCCGCAACACGGGCGAGCCGAGCAGGTGGAGCTGGCGGACGGTCACTGCGGCTTGGCGGCCTCGACCGGGCGATTCAGGATGTTCGCAATGTTGGTGCGTTGGACGATCAAGCGTGACTCCCCGCTCTTCACCGTGACCTCGTCGTCCTTCAGGTGCACGACCTCGCCGATGATGCCGCCCGAGGTGACGATACGGTCGCCGCGTTGCAGCGAGGCGAGGAGCTCGCGGTGCCGCTCCTGCTGCCGGCGCTGGGGGCGGATCAACATGAAATAGAAGATCGCGATCAGGGCCCCGATCTGGATCAAGAAGATGGGAAGCCCCCCGCCGGCACTCTGGCCGGAAGGAGCGAACAGCAGAGCGAACAGTCCGTGCGCGGTCATGCGGATCCCGAGTGCAGGTAGCGACGGCGCCACTCCGCGGCCCAAGGGCCGAAGGCGTTCCGCCGGATCGCGGCTCGCATCGCTGCGGCGAGCCGGATCAAGTAGCGAACGTTGTGCAACGACAGCAGCCGCAGCCCCAGCAGCTCCTCGGCCATGAACAGATGGCGGAGATAACCTCGCGAGAACGTGGTGCAGGTCTCGCAGTCGCAGGTCGCGTCGAGCGGCCGCGGATCTTCGCGGTGCTCGGCGTTGCGGATGTTCACCGGGCCGTCGGGCGTGAAGGCCGAGCCGTTCCGGCCGTTGCGCGTCGGCGCGACGCAGTCGAACAAGTCCACCCCCCGCTCCACCGCCGCGACCAGGTCGTCCGGGAACCCCACGCCCATAAGATAACGCGGGAGGGCAGGGAGCTTCGGCTCGAGCCGCTCGAGCATCTCGTACATGACCGCCTTGGGTTCGCCGACGGAGAGGCCGCCGATGGCGAGGCCGGTCCAGGGGCGCATGTCGCAGATCCGGCGCAGCCCTTCCTCGCGGAGCGCGAGGTGAGTCCCGCCCTGGAGGATGGGCCATAACGTCTGGTTGCACGACGCCACGACGCTACGTTGCAGGTGGTCGTCGGGCGCGCTCATATGGCGTGGCGTCGTAGCGTCGCATGACGCCTTGAGCTCCGCATGCCGCTTGGCACAGCGCTCTAACCAGCGAAGCGTCCGCTCCATGGCGTCCCGTGCGGTGGCGAGATCCGCGCCCCCCGGCACCACGTGATCGAAGGCCATCGCGATGTCGGCGCCGAGTACCCACTGGATCTCCGTGGCGCGCTCGGGAGTGAGGGTGCGGCGGCTGCCGTCCACGTGACTCTGAAACTCCACACCGTCTTCGTCTACCCGGCGGGACCCCTCCAGCGAAAACACCTGAAAGCCGCCCGAATCCGTCAGCAGGGGACGATCCCAGCCCATGAAACGGTGTAATGCCCCGAGCTTCTCGACGACCTGCTCGCCAGGTCGCACGTGCAGGTGGTACGTATTCGCGAGCACCAGCGTCGCGCCGGCGCTGCGCAGATCGTTGGGGGACAGCGTCCGGACGGTCCCTTGAGTACCGACCGGCATGAACACCGGTGTTTCGACGGTGCCGTGGGGCAGGGTGAGGGTGCCGGCGCGGGCGGGGCCGCTCGTGGCGTCGATGACGAATTCGAACATGGATGCTATTGCGGATTGCGGATTTCGGATTACGGATTCGAAGGTCGGGCGTCCAATCCGCAATCCACAATCCACAATCCGCAATCAAAGGATGACCATGGCATCGCCATAGGAGTAGAACCTGTATTTCTCCCGCACCGCTTCCCCATACGCCGCCATGACCCGCTCATAGCCCCCAAACGCGCACACCAACATTAGCAGCGTCGAGCGCGGTAGGTGAAAGTTCGTGAGCAGCCGGTCCACCGCGCGGCAGGTGTACGGGGGATGAATGAAGAGGCTCGTGTCACCCGCCCCGGGGCGGACGCCACGGTCTCGAGCGTGCGCACCACGGTGGTCCCGACCGCCCACACGCGCCCGCCCGCCTGCCGTCTCCCGTTGATGATCCCCGCCGTCGCTTCGCTGACGCGGTAGCCTTCGGCGTGCATCGGATGCTCTGCGAGGTTATCCACCTCCACCGGTTTGAACGTGCCGGGGCCGATTTGCAGGTCGAGGGGTGCGAGCGCCGTGCCCCGCTGCTTCAGGTGCTCGAGAAGCTCCGGCGTGAAATGCAGGCCCGCGGTCGGCGCCGCGACGCTGCCGTCGTGCGCCGCGTACACGGTCTGGTAGCGCTCGCGGTCCTCGGGTCGTGGGGGCCGTCGGATGTAGGGTGGGAGCGGCACCTCACCGTACTTGGCGAGCGTCGCGGCGGCGTCCAACGAGCCGGCGAATTTCACGCGCCGTAGCCCGCCCCCCAGTACATCGACGATCTCGGCGGCGCTGTCATCGCCGAACCGCACCGTCCGCCCCGGCTTGAGCTTGCCGCCGGGATGCCCCATCGCCAGCCAGGTTCCGTCGGGTAACTCCCGGACGAGCAGGATCTCTGCCTTGCCGCCTGACCCGCGCATCCCGCTTCCCGCATCCCGCATCCCGCGGAGTCTCGCGGGTATGACGCGCGACACGTTGATGACGAGCACATCCTCCGGCGCCACTAGCGCGACAAGATCCGGGAAGCGCGTGTGCCGGATACTGCCGCTCGCCCGGTCCAACACCAGCAGCCGGCTCGCGGCGCGGTCGGGGAGCGGTTCCTGGGCGATGAGCTCGGGAGGGAGACCGTAATCGAAATCTGAGGTGCGGTGCATGTGATTGCGGATTTCGGATTTCGGATTGCGGATTGGAAGCGCGATCGTCGAATCCGCAATCCGCAATCCGCAATCCACAATCCGCAATTGATCAGCCGTCGAACATCGTCGGCTGTTCAGCGCTCCGGGGTGGAGTGAACCCGAAATGCCGGTACGCGCCCGCCGTGGCGCAGCGGCCGCGCGGCGTGCGGGCGAGGAAGCCCTGCTGCATGAGGAACGGCTCGTACACCTCCTCGAGCGTGCCCGGGTCCTCGCCCACGGCGGCGGCGATGGTCGTGAGGCCGACCGGCCCGCCCTCGAACTGCTCGATGATGGTCTTCAAGATCCGGCCGTCCATGTCGTCGAGCCCGAACTCGTCCACGTCGAGCCGCTTCAACGCCTCGGCGGCGACTTGGGCCGTGATCTTGCCCCCGGCGCGCACCTGCGCGTAGTCGCGCACCCGTTTCAAGAGGCGGTTCGCGACGCGCGGCGTGCCGCGGCTGCGGCGGGCGATCTCGGCGATGCCCGCGGCATCGGTCGGGACGTCGAGGATGCCGGCCGAGCGCCCGATGATCTGGGCGAGGTCGTCGGGTGGATAGTAGGCGAGCCGCTCGACCAGGCCGAAGCGCGCGCGCATGGGCGGCGTGAGCAGCCCGAACCGGGTCGTCGCGCCGATCAGCGTGAACCGCTCCAGCGCCATGGGGATCGTTTGGGCGTGCTGCCCGTCGGCGATCCGGACGTCCACCCGGTAGTCCTCCATTGCCGGATAGAGGAATTCCTCGAGCACGGGCCGCAGCCGGTGCACCTCGTCGATGAACAGGATGTCGCCCGCGCCGAGCGAGGTGAGCATGCCGACCAGATCGCCGGGGCGCTCGAGCACCGGGCCCGACGTCGTGCGGATGTTGACGCCCAGCTCTTTCGCCATGAGGAGAGCGAGGGTGGTCTTGCCCAGCCCGGGCGGCCCGAAGAACAGGGTATGGTCCAGCGGCTCGCGCCGCTGCTTCGCCGCGTCGATCGCGATCTGCAGGGATTCCTTCACCTTGGCCTGGCCGACGAATTCGTCCAGCCGCGAGGGGCGGAGGGCGGCATCGGTCAGCCGCTCGTCGGGGAGGGCGTCGGGTGTCGTGACTTGCGCGCGGGCGCGATCGCTCATGCTGCTCTCTTCCCGAGCGGCCGCGCCCGCCACCGCACCGGGCGCGCGTCCCGCTCGAGCGCATGGCGGGTATGGCAACTGACGCACTCGTCGGTCGCCTCGGTCGCAGTGTCGGGCACCAGCCTGCGGTTGGTCGAGCCGCAGCGCGTACAGATCCATTCAGCGGTCGCAGGCATCGTCATCCGTGGGTGAGAAGTTGCAGGGCCCGGCGCACCAGCGTTTCGGCGTCGCCTCCCCCGTCCGCCGAGAGCACCTGGCGCAGCGCCTGGTCCGCCTCGGCGGTGGCGTAGCCGAGCCCCTCGAGTGCGTGCAACGCGGCCTCGGTCGCTCCTCCGCTCGCGGTCGCGCTCGCCTTGGCGACCTCCTCAAACTCGCCGAGCTTGTCGGCCAGTTCAAGCGCCAACCGCTCCGCCGTCTTCTTCCCTATCCCGGAGACCGATGCGAGCAGCGCGATGTTTCGCTCTTTCACCGCCCGCGCGCCGCGCTCCACTCCCAGGGCCGACATCAAGGCGATGGCGATTTTCGGCCCCACGCCGCTCACGCCGGTCAGCCGCTGGAAGAAGCGCCGCCCGGCTTCGTCGTGAAAGCCGTACAGCGACCAGCCGTCGTCCCGCACCACGAGCTCGGTCGCGAGGCTCACCGTGTCGCCTACCGCCGGCAGCCGCTCCATCACCCCCAACGGGACGACGATCTCGTAGCCCACGCCGCCCGGGGTCTCGATCATCACGCGATCGGCCTGTTTCGCGGCGAGCCGGCCCGACACTTGCGCGATCACGACCGGAGGATGTGCGCGAGCGCCACGGCCACGCCGTCCGCCGCGTCCGCGGGTTGGGGCGCGTCCTTGAGCCGCAGCAGCCGGGCGACCACGCGGCCGACCTGGGCCTTGGGGGCGCCGCCGGCGCCGACGACCGTTTTCTTGATGGTCGCCGGGGCATACTCGGCAATCGCGAGGCCTGCCTGCTCGGCGGCGAGGAGCACCACGCCTCGGGCGTGTCCGAGCACGAGCGTGGTGTGCACGTTCTTATGGTAGAAGGCGTTTTCCAGGGCGAGGACGCCGGGGTGATGGCGCGTGATCAGCTCGGTGATGTGCGCGTGCAGCGCGTGCAGACGTCGCGGCAACGGACTCCGGCCGGCCAACCGGATCACGCCGCACTCGACCAGCCGCCCCATCCCGGAGGTGCCGTTCCCGGTTTCGATCACGCCGTAGCCGGTGACCGACGTCCCGGGGTCGACGCCCAGCACCTTCACGCTAGGCAGTCGCCGCTGCCAGCGCCTCGGCGTCGATGTCGAAGTTCGAGGAGACCTTCGCGACGTCGTCCATCTCTTCCAGGGCTTCGATCAGCGCGAGCAGGTGCTTCGCGTCCTTCCCGTCCACTCGCACCGTACTCTTGGGGATCAGGGCGATCTCGGCCGTCTGGACCGCGATCTTCTTGGCTTTCAGTCGCTCGGTGATCTGATGCAGCTGGCCCGCGGGTCCGGTGACCAGAAAGATGTCGCCGTCGCGCGTCAGGTCGTCCGCTCCGGCGTCGAGCGCCGCCTCCATGACTGCGTCCTCGTCGGCGCGGGTGGCGTCCACGGCGATCTGGGCCTTGCGGTCGAACATCCACGCCACGGAGTTCGCCGCGCCGAGGTTGCCGCCGTGGCGCTGGAAGGCGTTGCGAATCTCCGCGACGGTGCGATTGGCGTTGTCGGTCGTGGCTTCGATGAGCAGGGCCGCGCCGCCGGGCCCGTACGCCTCGTAGGTGACCTCTTCGTACGTCACGCCCTCCAGCTCGCCCGTTCCCTTCTTGACGGCGCGCTCGATGTTGTCGAGCGGCATGTTCTCGGCCTTGGCGGCGTCGATGGCGGTGCGGAGCCGGGCGTTGCCGCCGGGGTCGCCGCCGCCCTGCTTGGCGGCGATGGTGATCTCACGGATCAGCTTGGTGAAGAGCGCCCCGCGCCGCTGGTCGGTGACGGCCTTCTTCCGCTTGATCTGTTTCCACTTGCTGTGGCCAGCCATGGCTCTAACCTACCGCTTTCACCGGTCAGGGTCGAGCATGTCCTCGAACCGCATCCAGCGCCGGTAGAAGTACAGATCCACGAACCCCGTCGGCCCGTTGCGGTTCTTCAGGACGATCAGCTCGGTCGCCCCGTCCACTCCGTGCCCTGGGTTGTACATCTCTTCCCGGTAGATCCCGAGCACCACGTCGGCGTGTTGCTTGACGGCGCCCAGGTGCCCGAAGTCGTCGAGCGCGGGCCGCGCGTTGGGGCGCTTGGCGTCGAACCGCGGCAGCTGCGACACCACCACCAGCGCCACCCGGCGCTCGAGCGCCAGCGCCTTGAGGCGTTGCAACACCAGGGCCAGATCTTCGTCCTGCGTCGAGCGCGCGACGCCCCCTGGCGACGGGACGAGCTGGAGGTAATCGACCACCACGAGCCCGAGCTGCCGGAGGGGATCGAGCCGCTCCGCGGCGCTCTCGAAGTCCGCGGCCGCCAGGGGCAGCATGGTGAAGGGGAGGTCGCGCAGCCGCACGGCCGCCCCGCCGATGCCGGCGCGTGTCTGATCGTTGAGTTTCGCGCTGCGCAGCTCGTCCACCGTCGCGCGCCCCTCGATCGCGAGCGCGCGCTCCATCAGGCGTTCCTCGTCCATCTCGCCGGAGAAGAGGGCAACGCCCGTCCCTTGCTGCGCCGTGCGCAGGGCCAGCCCCAGCGCGAGTGCGGACTTGCCGGACCCGATATCGCCGCCCAGCACCACCAGGTCCCGGCGTCGCAGGCCGCCACCCAAGATGCGATCGATCGAGGGGAACCCGGTCGGTACGGTGTCCCCCGGCACGTCGCCCGGGCGCTGCTGGTCCACGCGGTCGACAAGTGACTCGGGCGATGGCGAGGGACGTTTCGGGAAACGACGGCTCGTCATGAGCGACTCTCCTGTGCGTCTACGCGCCTGTGCGTCTGCGCGTCTAGCCTACTATAAATGGAGACGAGCGGAGCGGGCGGCAACGGCCACGGCGTCTCCCGCCTCGGGGCCGAGCACTTCGCGCGCCGGCGCGACGAGCTGCGACAGCACCTGCGCCGCTGCGGTGGGTGTGGCGGGATCGAGGTGCTGACGCGCGGCGGCGAGGGCGCGCTTCAGGGGGCCGGGGAGAGCAAGGCTCGCGAGCCGGGCGTCGAGCGCCTGCAGGCGACGCCGGTGGTTTTTGCCCGACACGGGCCGCGGCGGCAACAGCGCTTCGGCCGAGCGCACGACGAGCCACAGGGCGAACAGCCCCTCGCGCTTGGGTCCCCGCACCGCCCCGGCGACCAGCCCGATCAAGCGCTCCTCCGCGAGGGTGGTGGCGCGGTTCACGCGACCAGGCGCTCCACCGCGGCCGCCACCTCCTCGGGCGTGATATCGGTGAGGCAGCGATGGTGGCCGAGCGGGCAGGCCGCGGTGCCCGTTGCCGAGCACGGGCGGCAGTCGAGCGCGCGCTCCAACACGGCGGCCGGCGCGCGATAGGGAAAGAAGCCGAACTGCGCGACAGTGGGTCCGAACAACGCGACGACGGGCGCGCCGACGCCGGTGGCCATGTGCATCACGCCGGTGTCACCCGACACCACGACGCGCGCTCGCGCCAGCAGCGCGCCGGTCTCCTGGAGCGAAAACTCGCCGGCGGCGCTCGCGACCGCGCTTCCTCCTTCGGCGACGAGCTGCTGTGCGAGCCCGCGGTCTTCGGGTCCTCCGACGACGACCGGCCGGTACCCTGCGGTCCCCAGCCGCTCGGCGAGGGCGCTCCAGTGCGCGATGGGCCAGCGTTTGGTGGCGTGCGCGGCGCCCGGCGCGAGCGCCACCAGCCGCCCCCCCCCGAGTCCGCGCTCCGCGAGCCACTGCGCCACCCGGTCGGTGGCGCCCGGACCGAGGCAGAACTCGGGCGGCCCGCCGTCGGGCCGGGTGTCGAGGCGGCGGGCGGCCTCGAAGTAGCGCTCGGCGACCGCGGCGGGCGCGCGCCGGCGGTAGGCGTCCAGCTTGGCGGCGATGAGCAGCGCGCGGGCCAGTTTGCGCTTGCGGTACCCCGACCAGCGGCAGCGGACGAGCAATCGGAGGCCCGCACTGCGCACGCTGCCGTGCAGGTCGAGGCCGTGCGTCGGCGCGAGGGTGCGTAACCGGCGGGCGAGGTGACGGATCGGCTCGCCGGGCTCGAGCGTCACGACGTCGGTGAGGTGTGGATTGTCGGCCACGAGCGGCGCCATGGCACGCTTCGTCACGTACACGAGCTTCGCCTCCGGGTGGCGGCGGGCGAGCGCGCGCACGAGCGGCGTCGTCAGCAGGATGTCACCGATGGAGCTGAAGCGAACCAAGAGGACGCACAGCACGTTGCGAAATAAGTCCTGCGTTGCCCGGCTTCGCCAGTCGCCATTAGCTTTGGCCTATGGTGCGCCCGAAGACCATCCTCTGGGTGGATGACGAAGTCGAGGGTCTCTCCGCGCACCGGCGTTTCCTCGAGGACCAAGGGTTCACGGTGGCCGCCGCGGCCCACGGCGACGACGCGCTCGCGTTGCTGCGGCGCCAGCCCTACAGCATCGTGCTGCTGGACGAGCAAATGCCCGGGCGGCGCGGGCTGGAGTTGATCGGCGAGATCCGGGCCCTCGATCCCGCCATGCCCGTCGTCATGGTCACGCAGAGCGAGGATGAAGGCACGCTGCGCGAGGCGATCGGGATCGAGGTGGACGACTACCTCGTGAAGCCGGTCCAGCCGCGTCAGATCCTCTCGGTGATCACGCGGCTGCTCGAGGGCGACCGCATCCGCCAGCAGCGTCTGGCGCGGGATTTCGTCACCCGGTTCCGCGAGCTGGAGGGCCGCCGGGGCGCAGCCCTCGCGTGGCGCGAGTGGATCGAGTTCGTCGTGGAGCTGGCGCGCTGGGAGGTTCGGCTGGCCGCGTCCAACGAGCCCGGGCTCTCGGAGGCCCTCCGCAGTCTCCAGCGCTCGCTGCGCAAGGACTTCGCCGAGTACGTCGCCCGGCAATATCCGCGCTGGCTTGCCGGTCCCGAAGGTGATCGGCCGCCGCTCTCCGTCGACGTGGGCGCCGAATTCCTCGTCCCCGTGCTGCGATCCACCGGGCGCGTGCTGTTCGTGGTCATCGACTGCCTCCGGCTCGACCAGTGGGAGGTGCTGCGCGACCTCGTGACCCCGCTGTTCGACGTGGAAGAATCGCACTACTACAGCATTCTGCCGACCGCGACGCCGTTCGCGCGCAACGCGATCTTTTCGGGGCTCTTCCCCATGGAGATCGCGGCGCGGCATCCCACCTGGTGGGGGCAGGCCTCCGATGAGGAGAGCCTCAACGCCCATGAGGGCGAGCTCCTGACGGAGCAGCTGCAGGAGCTGGTCGGCCGGCCCGTCCCCGTGCGCTACGAGAAAGTGTTCAGCTCGGGCGAGGGAGACCTGGTCCGGCGGCTGCCGGCCCACCTCGCCCAGGACGGCGTCACGGCGCTGGTGTTCAACTTCGTGGATCAGCTCACGCACGGGCGCTCGGAGAGCGCCATCCTGTACGAGGTGGCGCGGGACGAGGCGGCGCTCCGCAGCCTCACCCGCACGTGGTTCGAGCGCTCGCCGGTGCTCGCGGCGCTCCAGGAGGCCGAGCGCCGCGGCGTGACGGTGTTGCTCACCACGGACCACGGCTCCATCCACTGCGAGACGCCGGCGACGGTCTACGCCAAACGCGACGCCACCGCGAACCTGCGCTACAAGTTCGGCGAGGACCTGAAGAGCGAGGACCCGGAGGCCGCGATTCTGGTCGAGGACCTGAAGAGCTTCGGCCTCCCGGGCATGGGGCTCGGCGTCCGGCTGCTGCTCGCGACCTCGGACCGGTTCTTCGTCTATCCCACCAAGCTGCGCGAATATCAGGCCCGCTATCGCGGCTCGTTCCTGCACGGCGGCGTCACGCCGGAAGAGGTGATCCTCCCCGTCGCCCTGCTCACGCCCAGGCGCGCAGGCACCACGCCGGCGGGGAAGGGGGGGGCGCGCTGAATGGGTCGTAGCGGCCGGCTCTTCCTGCTGCTCCGTCCCTACGCCTTCCTCTTCGTCGCCAATCTCGTGGCCACGTTCGTGGCCTCCGTGATGGACGGCGCCACGTTCGTGCTGTTGATCCCATTCTTGCGGACCCTGTTCGGGCGCGATCCCCTGCCGGTCGCCGGCGGGTCGGCCGTCGAGCGACTGCTGGCGGTGGCCGTCGGCCCGCTGTTCGCGGCCGGGTCGCCCGGTGCGGCACTGCGCAACGTGGTGCTGGTGTTGGTCGCCGCGATGGTGGTCAAGAACGTGCTCGCGTATCTGGCGGCGGTCTCGAGCGTGGCGATCCAGGAGAACGTGGTGCGTGACCTGCGCGTGCGACTGTTCGGGCACCTGCAGACGCTGCCGCTCGACTTCTTCCAGCGGACGCGCGGGGGCCAGCTCTTGTCGCGGGTCATCAACGACACCGACGCGGTGAAGACCGTGGTCACCGCCGCGCTCGCGTCCCTGATGCAGAACCTCAGCCTCATCGCGGTCTACGTGGCGATCCTCGTGGGCCTGTCGTGGCGGTTGACGCTCGTCGCGATCGTGTGCGCGCCGTTGCTGCTGCTCATCGTGCGTCCGGTCGTCGGCCGAGTGCGCCGGCGCTCGCGTGAGCAGGCGGACCAGCGCGGGGAGCTCACCAGCCTGGTGAGCGAGCTGGTCGGATCGATCAAGCTGGTGCGCGCGTATGTGGCGGAAACATTCGAGGTCGATCGTTTCCGCAAGCTCGCCAACCGCTACCGCAAGGGCGTCCTCCGGGCGCAGCGCTACGCGCTGCTGACGAGCCCGGTGAGCGAGGTGTTCGCCGGCGGGGTCATCGTCCTGATCTTCGCGGTCGGCACGCGCCTGGCCCTCGGACAGACGGCCGCGCTGTCGCCCGAGGTGCTGATCGCGTTCATCGCCGTGGCGCTCCGGCTGATGTCGCCGGTGAAGTCCGTCGCCAACTACCCCACGGCGATGGCCGGGGCGCTCGCGGCGGCGGACCGGGTGTTCGACGTGCTCGATCTCCCCTCCGAAGAAGGGGACCGCCCGGGCGAAGGGCCCGCACGGTTCGAGCAGCGGATCGAGTACCGAGGCGTGTCGTTCTCGTACAACGGCCAGGCGCCCGTGCTCGAGAGCGTAGACTTCGAGGTGCGACGCGGGCAGGTGGTGGCCGTGGTGGGCCCGTCCGGAGCGGGCAAGACGACGCTGGTCGACCTGCTGCCGCGGTTTTACGAGCCGACGCGCGGCGCCATCCTCATGGACGGTGCTCCCATCGCCCGGTTCACCCGCACCAGCCTGCGCGGGCTGATGGGCATCGTGTCGCAGGAGACCATCCTGCTGAACGACACCGTGCTCGCGAACATCTCCTACGGGCGGAGCGACTTCACGCTGGAGCAGGTGCAGGCCGCCGCGCGCGCCGCCAACGCCCACGACTTCGTCTCGCAGCTCCCCGAGGGCTATTACACGCTCCTGGGCGAGCGCGGCACCCGGCTCTCGGGCGGCGAGCGCCAGCGGATCGCGATCGCGCGCGCGCTGCTGCGCGATCCGCCCATCCTGATCCTCGACGAGGCGACGAGCGCGCTCGACATGGAGTCCGAGCGACTGGTGCAGGAAGCCATCGACCGCCTGATGAAACACCGCACCACGTTCGTCATCGCGCACCGCCTCGCCACCGTCCAGCACGCCGATCTGATTGTGGTGCTCGCCGAGGGGCGGGTCGTGGAGCGGGGCACCCACACGACGCTGTACGCCGCGGGCGGGCTGTATCGCCGGCTGCACGACATGCAATTCCGCACCTGACGTGATCTCGGGGTTCACCATCGTCCGGAACGCGGTCACGCTCGACTACCCGATCGTTCCGGCCATTCAGTCGATTCTCGCGCTGTGCGACGAAGTCGTCGTCAACGTCGGCAAGTCGGATGACGACACGCGCGACGTCGTCGCCGGGCTGGGCGACCCCAGAGTCCGCATCCTCGACAGCGTGTGGGATTTCTCGCGCGGCAGCAGGGTGCTCGCGGACGAGACGAACCGCGCCATGGCCGCCTGCCGGGGCGCGTGGGGCGTCTACATCCAAGCGGACGAAGTACTGCACGAGGCGGGCGCCGCGGCGCTGCGCGAGCGGGTACGGGAGTGGGACGGGGACGCGCGCGTCGAGGGCCTGCTGGTCGACTATCATCATTTTTATGGCGACTTCGACACGGTCGCCACGGACCGGCATTGGTACCGACGCGAGGTCCGCGCGGTGCGGTTGGGCCAGGGAGTGCGCTCGTACCAGGACGCCCAGGGATTTCGAGTCGGTGGCGAGGAGCGGCGCGTGCGCGCGCGGGCGACGGGGGCGCGCATGTTCCACTACGGCTGGGCGCGCCCGCCGCAGTCCATGCGCCAGAAGCTCGTGGCGTCGCAGGAAGTCTTCCTCGAGCAAGGTGAGCGGATCGCGGCGCGCGCCGCTCGGGAGGAGGCGCTGTACTGGACGCCGCTGCTGCACCGCTTCACGGGGGCCCACCCGCGGGCGGCCGTGGCGTGGATCGCGGCGCGACGCGCGGCCGCGGCCGGGCCTGCGGTGGGCCCGCGGCGCCTCAAGCTCACACACCTCCGGCTCTATCTGTCCGACTGGATCGAGCGGCTGACCGGCGCGCGCCTGTTCGAATACCGCAACTACGTTGAGGTATGACGACGCCCGCCTTCACGGGTCTGCGCGTCGTGCTGGTCGCGGCGTTCAACCGGCGCTATCACCGCAGCGGCCTGGCCCTCGCCGCCGCGCTCGAGGGGCTGGGATGTGAGGTGCGCCGCTGCGAGGAGCGGCGCCGAGGGTGGAACGCCCTGTTGGGACGCTCCCTCGCCACCCGGCTGGCGGCGTGCCTGCGTGCAGGGCCCGTCGATGTCGTGCTGGTCTTCAAAGGGGCGGGCCTCGCGCCGGCCGACGTCCGAGATCTGAGGCGTCGCTTCGGCGGCCGCTGGGTCAACTGGTTCCCCGACGACCCCCACCAGCTGGAGCTGTCCATGCAGCTCGCGCCGGCCTACGATGGCTACTTCACCCACGACAGCTCGAGTCTCGCGCGCCACCGCGCGGCTGGTACCCGGGCTTACTACCTCGCCTTCGGGTGCGACCCCGAGTACCTGCGGCCGCCCCCGCTGCCTTCGACGGACGCGCGCTGGACGGCGCCGCTCGTGTTCGTGGGGTCCCGTGACGCCGTGCGCGAGCCCGTCCTGCGCGCGCTCGCCGCTGACGGGTTGGTGGCCTGGGGGCCGGGTTGGCCGCTCGGGCCCTTGTACGGCGAGGACTTTGTGCGGGCGCTCGCGGGGGCGAAGGTGGGCGTCAACGTCCACCAGCAGTTCGGAGAACGCGGCGACCCCGCGCGCTACGGAACGGGCGCGAACATGCGGGTGTTCGAGCTCGCCGCCGTGGGCACCCCGCAACTCTCGGACGCGAAGGCCGACATCGCGCGCCACTTCACGCCGGACCGCGAGATCGTGTTGTACCGCAGTGTGGCCGAGCTGGCGGATCGTGCCCACGCCATGCTGGCGGATGACACGCCGCGGCACCATCTCGGCGCCGCGGCGCGAGAGCGAGCGGTGCGGGAGCACACGTGGCGCCACCGGTTGGAGGAGCTGCTGACCGTCACGCTGCGATAGTCGCGCTCGTCAGGCCGTCGGCCGGCCCGGCGGCAGCGTGCCTGTCTCGATCACCGACCGGTACATCCGGATGTACTCGTCCGTCATGACGAGGTGCGAGAAGCTCCGCTCGGCTCGGGCGCGGCAGGCGTGCGGGTCCCACTCGGCCAAGCGGCCCCGCAGTGCGACCAGCTCCTCCAAGCTCGTACCCAGCCCCCCCGTATCGGGAGAGATCAGCTCGGGCAGCGAGCCGCGGGGCGATCCGATGATGGGGGTGCCGCTGGCGAGCGCCTCGAGGATGTTGATAGGACACGGATCCTCCCAGCGAACCGGCATCCACAGGCAGCGCGCGCCCGCGAGCAGCTCGCGCTTTTGCGCGCCGCCGACCTGACCGACGAACCTGACGTAGCGCGAAAAACTGGGCCGCCACCCACCCGCCAGCGTGAGCCGCACGCGACACCGTTTCGCGGCGGCGATGGCCACTTGCCATCCCTTGACGCTGTGCAACCGCGCGAGGAACAAGTCGTAGTCGCCCTTCACGGCGCGGAATTCGTACTCATCCAGCCGGGCGCTGTTGCGCACGAAGGTGTGGGTGCCATGGCGACGCGCGTGGTCCTGGCTCACACAGATTGTTCGGGCATCGGCGCGTCGTCCGCCGCCCATGTTGCCCTGGAGCGTCCACACGCTCGGGACGCCGGGTGGTGGGTAACGGAGCGGGCCGCAATGAAAGTGCATGATGTCGACCGGGTCGTTCACGTAGCGGCGCAAGTCGAATCCCGGGGACAGCACTTCTTCCGGCGAAACCTCCACCACCCGGACGCCCGCGATGCGACTGCCTTTGGGCGCGAGCAGCGTGACTTGATGACCTCGCTCGACCAGACCCTGGCACAACCACACCACGATGCGCTCCGCGCCGCCGTACTTGAAAACCGGCAGGCGCACGTGGTGGAATTGCACGATGTGCATAGGTGCGCCGTCCGTTAGCGGGTCGCGGGCGTCCGGCTGCGCGTCATGTCCCGGCCTGCCCGAGCGGGAGGGCGCCCGTGGCGAGCACGTGCGCGTACATCCGCGCGTACCCCTCCGCCATCACCAGGTGGGTGAAGTGACGCTCGGCACGCGCCCGGCATGCCGCGGGATTGCGTGTATGGATCGACTCTGCCGCCGCGATCATGTCGTCTACGGTATCGCACATGGTACCCACTTCGGGGGTAATCAGCTCCGGCAGCGCGCCGCGGTGGGTCCCGAGCACGGGGGTGCCGGAGAGAAACGCTTCGATGGTCACCAGGCCGAACGGCTCGTCCCACGCGGCCGGGTTCCACAAGCACCGGGCGCGTGCGAGCAGCGCCGCTTTCGTGGCGCCGTCCACTTCACCCACGAACTTGATCGATCCCGTGAAGCTCGGCCGCCAGCCGCCGGCGACGATCAGTCGGTGACCGGTGTGCTTCGCGGCTTCCACGGCCCAGTGATAGCCCTTGGTGCTGTGCAGTTTCCCGAGGAACAGGTCGTACTGCGACTCGCGCTTCGGGAAACGACGGAAGACGTAGTCCGCGGGATCGAGCCCGTTGTAGACGAAGACCTCGCTGTTGTGACGGCGCGCATGGTCTCGTGAGAGAAAGATGCTGTTGGGATAGGGCGGCGTCCCCGCCTTCAAGTTGCGGTGGATCGTCTGGACGAATGGGAGCGAGCCGGGGGCGAAGCGCAGGGGGAAGTGTGTGTGTACGATCGCGACGTCGCGCGGCACGTAGGGTGCGAGCGTTGCGGGATCGGCCAGCTGGCGGGGGGGCACGACGACCACAGTCGCTTCGGGCAACCGCGTGCCCGGTGGTGCGAGCAGCGTGATCCGGTGGCCGAGCGCTGCCAGCCCCCGCACCAGCGCCGCGACGACGCGTTGCGGGCCGCCGTAACCCTTCGCGGGGAGCGGCTGGTGGCACGCGACGGCGATGTGCATGGCCGATATAGTATAACTAGCTCAGGATCGGGCCAGCGGTTCTTGCGCGGCTCGGCCGGGTTAACACGCGCCGCGGCGGACGAAGCATATCACAGGGTGCCCGATGCTACCTCATGCCTGGCTGGCGATCAAGCGAGAGTTGACCGTCTCCACCTGTCGCGAATCCGCCCTAACCGTACCGTCAGAAGCGCTTCATATTGGTTGGCGTTCCCAGCCGGCTCAACGTTTGTGCGGAGGGCTTCTATGAAACGTCTCTTTGCCGCTGCGGTACTCCCCATCACCTGCCTCAGCTTGCTCCTGCCGGGCCTGTCGGGCTGCGGCCTGATGTTCGGCGGATCGCACCAGACCATTTCGGTTCAGTCGTCGCCGGACGCAGCCAAAGTGACCACGACCCCGCCAACAGGCGAGTTCACCACACCGACCAACCTCAGGCTTGAACGAAAGAGCGATTACTCGCTCACGTTTGAAAAAGCGGGCTACAGCGCCGGGCATTTCCAAATCCAGCATCACATGCGAGGAGGGATTCTGGCGTTGGACATCCTCTTCACGGGACTCCTCGGCATTATCCCTGATGCCGCGACGGGCGCGTGGAACGCGCTCAGTCCGGAGACCGCCACGGTCGTGCTGACGAAGGTGGCGATGATTGACGGACCCGATGAGATTCGCGTCGGGGTGCGTATCGGTAAAGGCTCGGGTGGCAACGCCGCGGCAATTGACGCTTCCGCGCCTGGGGTGACGGTTCGCGTGGACACCGTTCATATGCGATAAAGCGGTGCCGCTTTGCCAGCGTACGGGCCGCGGTCCATCCGACGCGGCCCTTTTCTTAGTATCCCCTCGTACGTACGGTTGCCGCATGTGGCGCGACCTCTGGGCATACGTGCAAGCGTGGCGAAGACACTTTGTCGGCCTCGCGACCGGGGCCCGGCGCAGTTTCGGCCGGGCCCATTTACATACGAAGCGCGGTCCTATCGAAGCCAGTACGCGAGCACCAACGCGACGCCGCCAACCGCCCACTCCCGTGGGGCAGCGGGATAGTCGCCGAGGAGGATCGCGAGGGAGGCGGCCAACCTGCACGGTCGTCGCGGCTCCGACCGTGATCCAAGTCAACATCAACGTGGCAAGGGATGGCCCCGAGTTACTGTGAGAATGCTGTGAAAAACCAGCGGGGACTCAGGAGGTGTCGGAGGGGGTCTAAGGGCTGTTCTTGTGCTCCGGAGGGTCCGTGAGTCCCCCGGCGTCCCCCAGCAGGCACGGGGTATAACTAGCTTCGTGGCATGCCGGAGCAGCCGCCCTCCCTCACAATCTTGCAGGTCACGCACCAGGGCCAGGGCCAGGGATCGACCCAGTCCATCTTCGGGCTGAGCCGTGCCCTCGCCGGCCGCGGCCACCGCGTGCTGGTGGGCTGTCGACCTGACACGGTGCTCGCCGCGTTGGCGGCCGAGGCCGGATTGCCGGTCGTCCCGTTCGATTTCCGTCGGCTGAGGAGCCTGGCGAGCGCGCTGGCCGACTCCGTCGCCGCCGAGCGCGTCGACGTAGTGAACAGTCACGGTACGCGGGACCGCCGCGCCCTCACCTGGCTGCGGTGGCGCGGTCGTCTGCCGCAGGCGTTCGTCGTGACCCGGCGCACGATGCCGCTCACCTCGCCTGTCGAGCTGGTGGCGGTCGGTCTGTCGGCCGACCGGACGATCGCGGTGAGCGATGCGGTCGCGCGCGCCTTGCAGCGTCGCTGGCATCCGGCCGGACGTTTGCGCGTCGTCGCCAACGGGATCGATGTCGCTCGGGTGGACGCGGGCGTCGCGCGCGAGGATGAGGCGGCCGCACGCGCGGCTTTGGGCGCGGTCGACGGGCGACCCGTCGTCGTCGTGGTGGCACGGCTCAAGGACCAACACGTACTCCTGCGCGCCCTCCGCGCGCTCGAGCGGCCCACGGTCCTCGCGTTGGTCGGCATCGAGCCGACCGAGACGCTGCAGGCGCTCGCCCGCCTCGTTCCGGAGCGGCACCGAGTCGTGTTCGTGCCGTTCACCCATCGCCCGCTCGCCTTCTATCGGCTCGCCACGCTCGCGGCGCTTCCGTCCCGAATCGAAGGTCTGTCCCAGGCGTTGCTCGAGGCGATGGCGCTGGGGCTGCCCGTTGCCGCGTCCGCGGCCGGGGGCAACACCGACCTGATCCGTAACGGGGAAACGGGCTTGCTCGTCCCGCCACTCGATCCGTCGGCGTGGGGAGAGGCGCTGCAGCGACTGCTGCAGGAGCCCGCGCTCGCGGCGCGCCTTGCGGCCGCCGGCCGCGCGCGTGTGCGCCGGGACTTCGCGCTGGAGCGGACCGCGGCGCGCACGGCAGACGTATATCGCGAAGCCCTCGCGCGGCGCCGATTGCTCCGCGGGGACGCCCCGCGTTAGCATTCGTCACGCCCATGCGGAAGCGCCTCCTGGGATCCTCGCAATGACCACGCTGCTCTTGGCGCAGGATTTCCCCCCGATGGGCGGCGGCATCGCCCGCTTGCACGGCGAGCTCGCCCGGCGCTTTCCCAAGGGCGAGTTGATCGTTTCGACGCCCAGCGACCCCGACGGGGCCGAAGTGGACGCCGAGCTGCCGGCGATCATCGACCGCCTCCCCATCGGCGCGTCCCGTACCAAGTCGCTGCCGGGAGTGCTCTTCTGGTCGCGGCGCGCCGCGAGTCTGGCGCGCCAGCACCGGGTGCGGTTCGTCCACTGCGGCAACGTGAAGCCGGCCGGGTACCCGGCTCGTTGGGTGTACGAGCGGTTGCGCGTGCCGTACAGCCTGTTTCTGTACGGCGCGGACCTGCTGAGCGAGCAGCACAAGATGCGGCACTCCGCCATCAAGCGCCGCATGACCCGCGCGATCTTCGGCGGCGCCGCCACGCTCATCGCGATCAGCAATTGGACGCGGGACCTCGGACTCGCCGTGCTCGGTGAGCTCGGCCTCGACGGCCACGGGCAGCGGTTGCGCGTCGTGCACCTCGGCACCGACCCGACATCCTTCCGCCCGGGCATCGATTCCCGCGCGGTCCGGGATCGGTTCGCCTTGCCCGACGCGGGCACGCGCTGGCTCGTGACGGTGGCGCGGTTGCAGCGCCACAAGGGGATGGACACCGTCATCGCGGCGCTGCCGGCGATCCTGGCCCGCGCGCCGGACGTACGGTACGCGGTCGCCGGAGCGGGCCCCGATCGCGAGCGACTGGAAAAGCTGACACACAAGCTCGGCCTGGCGGACCGCGTGCGCTTCCTCGGCGGCGTCACCGACCAGGATCTGCCGGCGCTGTACAACCTCGCATCGGTGTACGTGGGCGCGTCGCGCCGGAGCGAGCGGCTCGGCGTGGAAGGGTTCGGCATCTCGCTCGTCGAGGCCTCGGCGTGCGGCCTGCCGGTCGTCGCCGGCAACTCGGGAGGTGTCCCGGATGCCGTGCAAGACGGCGAGACCGGCTTCCTCGTGCCGCCGGAGGACCCGGCGGCCTTGGCCGACGCGATCTGTCGGCTGCTCGGCGACGCGACGCTCGCGACGCGGCTCGGCGAGAATGGGCGGCGCGCCGTGGAAACGCACTTCAATTGGGACCGCGTCGTGCGCGACCTCCGGGAGATCGAGTCTCAAGTCGTCGCTGGCCCTTGACCCACCCTGCGTCCCCCGTCACGCTCCTTCTCGCCTTCAACTTTCCGCCGCTAGGCGGCGGCATCGCCCGCTGGATGGGCGAGCTGGCGCTGCGCTACCCCGCGGGCTCCCTCGTCGTGTCGACCGGCCGCCACGCGGACAGCACGGCGAGCGATGCGCGGTTTCCCCAGCCGATCGACCACGCGCCGATCCGGGCCACGCGCCTGCGCACGATCAATGGGCTCGCGCTGTGGACGGCACGGGCGAGCGGGTTGGTCCGGCGCACCAGGCCCGGGTTCGCATGGTGCGGCGAGCTCAAGCCCGCCGGGTACCCGGCGCGCTGGTTGCGCGCCCGCTACGGGCTCCCCTACGGCGTGATCGTTCACGGGACTGAGCTCCTGCTGCTCGAGGCGAAGATGGACCGGTCTCGCCTCCGGCGCTGGACGGCGCGCAAGCTGCTGGGCGACGCCGCGGTGGTGGTAGCGAACAGCCGGTGGACGGCGGACCTGGCTCGCACGGTGCTCGGGGTACTCGACCGGCCCGGCCTCGCGGCCGACGTGCGGGTCGTCCCGCTCGGCACCGAGCCGGCGCGCTTCCGGCCTGGGATCGATCCGCGCCCGGTCCGCGAGCGGTTCGGGTTGGACGGCGGGCCGTGGCTGCTCACGGTCTCGCGGCTCGAGTGGCACAAGGGGATCGACACGGTGATGCGGGCGCTGCCCGCGGTACGCGCGGCGTTCCCCGCAGCGCCGCCCCGCTACGCGGTCGCGGGGACCGGGCCGCAGCGCCCCCGCTTCGAGCGACTCGCCGCGGACCTCGGCTTGGGAGACGCCGTGCGGTTCCTCGGCTTCGTGGCCGACGACCAGCTCCCGGCCCTGTACAATGCGGTCGACCTCTACGTCGGCGCATCGCGGCGCGTCGAGCGCTTGGCCGAAGGGTTCGGGATCTCGCTCGTCGAAGCGTCGGCGTGCGGACTCGCGGTGGTGGGCGGGCGCTCGGGCGGGGTGCCGGACGCGGTGCGCGAGGGGGAAACGGGGATCCTGGTGGAGTCGGGCGATCCGGCCGCGGTGGCCGCGGGAATCACCCGGTTGCTCGGCGACCGCGAGCTGCGCGGGCGGATGGGCGCGGCGGGCCGGCGCGCGGTGGAGACGTACTACAACTGGGACCGTGTGGCGCGCGAGCTGCGGGGGATCGACCGAGAGTTTCGCCGCTCGACATGGTGATCGTGCGGCTGATGGGCGGGCTCGGCAACCAGATGTTCCAGTATGCCGCCGCCCGGCGACTGGCTCTGGCTCACGCTGTCCCGCTCAAGCTGGACGTCTCCTGGTTTGCGCACTCTGCGGATCGGACCTACGCGCTGCATGCCTTGAATATCCAGGAAGCCTTCGTCACCCCGGAGGAGCTCGTGGAGGTACGAGGTCCCTCCAGGCGGGGAATCCCGCGGGTCGTCTTTCGGCTGCGCCGGCGGTTCAAGATCGGATACCGCTGGACCTGGATCCATGAGCGTCGCCTGTCGCCCTTCGACCGACGAGCGTTCAATGCGCGCGAGCGCACGTACTTGGACGGCTATTGGCAAAGCGAGAAATACTTCCTCGACGTCGCGGATACGATTCGGCGCGAGTTCACGATCGACTTCCGACCGGACGCGCGAACCCGGGAGATCGTCGATCAGATGGCGACGACCCAATCGGTCAGTGTGCACATCAGGAGGGGCGATTATGTCTCGGATCCCCGAACCAGCCCCGCGCGCAGCGTCTGCACGCCGGAGTACTATCAACGCTGCGTGTCGCATGTCGGCGAGCGGCTGGCCGACCCGCACCTGTTCCTGTTTTCGGATGATCCGGACTGGGTCGCCCGGAACCTGCGATTTGACCACCCGTGGACCCTGGTGAGCGGGCACGCGGCGCGCACGGATCATGAAGACCTGCGGCTCATGAGCGCCTGCCGCCATCACATCATCGCCAACAGCAGCTTCAGCTGGTGGGCGGCCTGGCTCAACCCGCACCGCGACAAACTGGTGCTGGCCCCCCGGCGCTGGATGAATGACCCTCGCGTGGATGACCGGGACGTGGTCCCGTCGGGTTGGATCAGGCTGTAATCCCCGCCTAGGCGACGACCGCCGCGCGTCGCGCCTGGACCTGCTCGTGCACCCAGGGATAGGTGCGGGCGATGCCGTCCGTGAGAGAGTAGCGGGCACGCCAACCGATGGAGTAGATCCGCTCGTTACTGAAGTTTCGCGACTGGACACCGACCGGGCCCTCGACGTATTTGGTGTGGATGGTCTTGGCAGCGACCTGAGCGACGGTGTTCACGAGTTGCGCGACCGAGACGTACTCGGCACTGCCGATATTGGTCGGGCCGGTCAGCGACGAATGGGTCAGGCGATAGATCCCGTCAACCATGTCATCGACGTACGTGTAGGAACGAATGGCCTTGCCGTCACCCCACACCTCGATGGTGCCCCCGTCGCCGGCCTCGGCGACCTTGCGGCAGATCGCGGCGGGCGCCTTTTCCCTCCCACCGGTCCACGTGCCCTCGGGTCCGTAGCAATTCTGGAACCGCGCGATCCGGACCTCCATCCCGTACTTGCGACCGAACGCGAGCGCCACGCGCTCGGCATAGAGCTTTTCCCACCCGTACTCGTTATCGGGGTGCGCCGGATACGCCTCGTCCTCGGTCAGCTCCGGCTCACCGGGTTCCATGTCGCGGTAGACGCAGACGGACGAGGAGAAGAAGTAGCGCCCGATGGACGCGCGCGCGGCGGCGTGGATCATGTTGATGTTGATCAAGGCGTTGTTGCGCAAGATGTCGGACTCGGCCGAGTGGATGAAGCCCATGCCGCCCATGTCCGCCGCCAATTGATAGGCCTCGTCGACGCGACCCGATGCCAGAGAGAGCGCAGCGTCGCACGCACCAGACTCTCGCAAATCGAGCAAGTGGAACTCATCCGCCGTGGTGGGTGAGAATTCGGGAGCCTTGATGTCCACCCCGCGAACCCAATACCCTTCTCGCTTGAGCCGCTTCACCAGGTGCCCTGCGATGAAACCGCCCGCTCCGCACACGAGTGCTCTTTTCACGACGACGCTCCCTCTGGGGTTCGCGCGTGAAGTATAGCACTCTCCAGGAGCTCCTCGACTGGCTGAGACGGAAGAGGCAGCGTGACCCGATTGCGGAGTGGGAACGTCGCGGACGGCCCGTGCCGCCGCCACATGGGGTGAAGCAGCATGTCCTGCGATCCTACGCCGAACGATATCAGTTGAGAATCTTCGTGGAAACGGGAACGTATCGCGGCGACATGGTCGCCGCGATGAACTCCCTGTTCGAGAAGATCTACTCGATCGAACTGAGCGACACGCTGTTCGCGGAAGCACAGCGTCGCTTCAAGCGGGACACGCACGTCGAGCTGATACACGGGGATAGCGGGAAGGAACTCGGACGGATCATGCCACGGATCCATCAACCGGCGCTCTTCTGGTTGGATGGGCACTACTCCGCGGGCGACACGGCGCGGGGAGACAAGGACACGCCCCTACGCGAAGAGCTGGACCAGATACTTCGTGCGCCGGACTTGGGGCATGTGATCGTCATTGATGATGCCCGTTGCCTTGGCAGCGATCCCGCATACCCGACCCTAGAAGCCGTCACAGATTTTGTTCTCTCGCACCGACCTCAGGCCAGGATCACCGTTGAGAACGACAGCATCCGGATAACCCCACGCTAGCCCGCGGCCCCCGCCGCTTTCGGTGCCGCGGCGGGGCGTGCGCTGATGGCGTAGGTGGGGCAGTGCCTGATGAATTCGCCGTCGATGGGCGACCACTCCTGGTCGGGCCGCGTGACGACGGCCTTCCCTTGCGCATCGAGCACGAACATGCCGGGCGGCGCCTGCACCAGGCACGCGCCGCAGCCGATGCAGCGCTCGCGTTGCACCCGTACGGTGACGGGGCGGCGCGGGTAGACGCCGGCGTCGCCGGGCGCGGGCCATTCTTCAGGCCGGTCGAGCGCGGCGACGGTCGCCCGATACCCTTCTTCCACCACCTCGCGCAGGTGCTCGAAATCGAAGGCCGAGATGTGCTCCACGCGCGGGTGGATATAGTAGATCGGCGGCGTGGTCCACTCACGGAACCGCAGCTCGAGGATGGTCTGCATCGCGATTTCCGCCGCCCGTGCGAACACGGAAGCAAAGCCCTCGTCCTGTGTGTCCGCGCGAAACGCGTTCGATGCGGATACGTCCACCGCGATGATCACGTCCGAGCCGAGGATCCGTGCCGTGCCCACCGGCAGGTTGTCCACGGTGGCGCCGTCCATATAGAACCGCCCGCGGATCTCGCGGGGCGGGAGATACCCCGGCAAGGCGCACGAGGCGAACACGGCGTCCTTCACCAAGACCTCGTCGAGCCCCTCGAGTCCCCAGAACACCTGCATCCCGGAGTTCAGATCGACGGTGTTGACGATCAGGGGGTTCTGCAGGTCTTGGAAGGTGATGTTGCCGACGAGGCGGTTGAGCAGGTGGTCGAGCGGCTCGCGGCGGAACAGGGCCGGGGAGCGCATCCGCTTGAACGCCATGTCGGCGTGCGCCACGGCGAAGATGTCCTTGCGGTTCAGGTCGACCGCGATTTCACGCAGCTCCGCGATGCTCTTCCCGGCGGACCAGGCGGCGCCCACCAGCGCGCCCACGCTCGACCCGACGACTTGCGCGGGCACGAGCCCACGCTCGGTCAGTGCCTGCAGCACGCCGACGTGAGCGACACCTTTCATGCCCCCGCCGCCCAGCACGAGGGTGAACTGGGTTTGCTTGTTCACGTGACCCGCCGCTTGCCCGGAAGGTGAGCCTCCGGGTAACGTAGTCGTGGTCCCCAGCCCCGCGCTACTCATGGGTCGTCGCGTCATACGGAACCGTTGGACAGTGGCCGGTCTCACCGTCGTGTCGCTGCTCGGGCTCGCGGCGCTGGCCGCGCCGTGGCTCGCGCCCGGCGATCCGACCCGCGGCGATCTCGCCGCCGCGCTGCGTTCGCCCTCCGCGGCCTACCTGCTCGGCACCGATGCCCAGGGACGGGACGTGCTGAGCCGTGTGCTGTTCGGGGCCCGGCTGTCGCTCGCGGTGGGTCTCGCGAGTCAGGTGATCTCCCTCGCGGCGGGGCTCGCGCTCGGCCTCACCGCCGGCTTCTACGGTCGCTGGGTGGACGCCGTGGTGATGCGCGTGGCCGACGTGACCCTCGCGTTCCCGTCGCTTCTCCTCCTTATCGCGGTCGCCGCCGCCGTCCGGCCGTCGCTACCGATCGTCTGCGTCGTGATCGGGCTGGTGGGCTGGGCGGGGATGGCGCGGCTGGTGCGCGGGCAGGTGCTCGTGGCACGCGGGCTCGACTATGTGCAAGCGGCCCGCGCGCTCGGCGCCTCAGACGCGCGCCTCGTGGCGCGGCACGTGCTCCCCAACGTCCTCGGGCCGGTCATCGTGGCCGCCACCCTCGGGGTCGGTGGCGCGATCATGGCCGAAGCGGCCCTCTCGTTCGTGGGCCTGGGTGCGCAGCCCCCGACGCCGTCCTGGGGCGCGATGATCGCGGACGGGCGGGATCTGCTGCGCGTCGCGCCGTGGGTGTCGCTCTTTCCGGGACTCGCCATCGGCGTCACCGTGCTGGGGGTCAATCTCGTGGGCGACGGCCTGCGCGACGCGCTCGACGTGCGGGCATGACCGACATCGCCTACCATCCAACCCGATTGCGCGCCCTGCGCGATCAATTTCGCGCCCTGCGCGCCGCGGAGTTCCCGTGGACCGCGGACACCGTCTACCTGAACAACGCCTCCATCGGTCCCATCCCCGAGCGCACGCGCCGCGCCCTGGACGAATTCACCGCGAAGCGGACCGCCCCGCACCTGCTCCCGGACCGCGAGCTCCAGGCGGGACTGCAGGCGGCGCGCGTCGCCGTCGCCCGGCTGTTGAACGCCGAGCCCGCCGAGATCGCGCTCGCGACCAATACCAGCCACGGCCTGAACCTCGCGGCCCGCGCGCTCCCCCTGCAGCGCGGCGACGTGGTTCTCGTCTCGGACCGTGAGTTTCCGGCGAACGTGTATCCCTGGATGCTGCGCAAGAAGCAAGGTGTCGACGTCGAGCTCGCGCCCTGCGGCCCCGAGGGCTGGCCCGACGAGGACTATCTGGTCGAGCGGCTGCACGACCCGCGGGTACGGGTGCTCGCGGTGTCCTTCGTCCAGTTCTCCAACGGTTACCGCGCCGATCTCGCCCGGCTCGGCGCCGCCTGCCGCGCCAACGGCAGCTTCCTCGTGGTGGACGGGATCCAGGGAGTGGGGAACTCGGTGCTCGACGTCCGCGAGACGCCGGTCGACATCCTCGCGTGCGGCGGGCAGAAGTGGCTGCTCGCGCCCTGGGGATCCGGGTTCGTCTACGTGCGGCGGGAGCTCATCTCCGCGCTCGAGCCCGCGGTCGCCGGCTGGATGGCATTCGAAGGGACCGACGACTTCTCCCGTCTGACCGAGTACAACCCCACCTTCCGCTCCGACGCCCGCCGCTTCGAGATGGTCACACTCCCCTTCCAGGACTTTTATGGGATGACCGCCTCGGTCGGCATGCTCGCGGAGCTCGGGATCGACGACATCGCGCGATACACCCGCATGCTGCACGAGCCGGTGTTCCGCTGGGCGGACGAGACCGGCGTGCGTGTCGTCTCGCCGCGCGTCGACGGGCACCGCTCGGCGATCGTCTGCCTCGCCCCCGCTCACGCCGTCGAGGCGTACCACGCGCTGAAGCGGGCCCACGTCGTGTGCTCGCTGCGCGAGGGTGCCATCCGGCTCGCCCCCCACTGCTACAACACCGTGGAGGAGCTCGAGCGGGTGCTGGACGTGCTGGACCAATTAGAATAAAAGGCGTTGCACGTTACAGGTGACACGTTGCACGACCTTGGAACGTGCAACGTGCAACGCTTCTTATGGAACGCTTTCCCGGTGCCTATCCCCCCACCCCGCCCAGCCGACGAACAACCACCCTAACGTGATCGCGGAGATCGCGAGCGCGACCCGCGTCGGCGGCGGGGGACTGAAGAGCGAGCCGACGTACGACACGGCGAGCAGCGCGATGAGCGCCCAGAATCCGTAGCTCCCCACGCGGTCGCGGGCGCGCGTGGCGGTCGCGTAGAGCCACACGCCCGCGACGAACATCGCTCCCTCGACGACGACCGTACCGGCGACGGAGTTCCAGAGCCCGAGCCCCAGCCCCAGCCCGGCCCCGCCCGGGTACAGCGGCATGTCGGGCCGATGAGTGACGACGTCGAGCACCCAGTGGCTCACGACCAGGAGTGCCAGGAGGAGCCCGGCGCGCCCGTCGTCGCTGCGCCGGCGGTAGAGGTAGCCGAACAGGGCGCCCCACGCGACCAGCGTGATCAGGCTGTGCGAGATCGGGATCGAGTCGAGCCACAGGGTCATGAACGGGTTCGGTCCCGGAACGATGTGGGCCTGCTCCCACCCCAAGAGCAGAAACACCGGCCACAGCAAGTCTGCGAGGGACACGGCGGCGAACAGCGAGCGCAAGCGCGTAGTGGCCGATGAACATGTCAGTGCTCCCCTCCGCGCTCCACGCGCACCAGGGCGTAGTCCTTCTTTCCCTTGCGTAGTAACAGGTGTTGATCGGCGAGCCAGTCGCCGGCTTCGATGCGCCGTTCCGCTTCCTTGACGCGTTGCTGATTGATGTAGACCCCGCCTTGCTCGATCGCACGGCGAGCTTCGCTCTTGGATTTGGTCAGGCCGCTCCGCAGCAGCGCGTCGATCAGAGTGAGCGTATCGGTGCTCGCAACGGTTGTGGTCGGGATTTCCTTGGCGAGCGTATCGAACACCTGGCCACTCGCGGCGTGAGGATCGAAGTCTCCGAACAGGATCTCGGATGCAACCATCGCGTTTCCCCCGGCGTCGCCATGGACTCGCCGCGTGACCTCGAACGCCAGCTTCTTTTGCGCCTCGCGCCGGCTCGGGTCTTTCTGGTGCGACTTGAGGAGGGCCGTGATCTGGTCCTGCGAGAGCAGGGTGAAGACCTTCAGGTAGCGCTCCACGTCCCGGTCATCCGTGTTGATCCAGAACTGGTAGAACGTGTACGGCGAGGTGAGTGTCGGGTCGAGCCAAATCGCTCCGGCTTCGCTCTTTCCGAACTTGGCTCCCGAGGCCATCGTAACGAGCGGTCCCACGAGCCCGTGCGCTTCGCCTCCCTCGACCCGTCGGATCAGGTCGATGCCGGCCGTGATGTTGCCCCACTGATCGCTGCCGCCCACCTGAATGGTGCACTGCTTACTGCGGAACAGATGGAGGAAGTCGTACGCCTGCAGCAACATGTAGCTGAATTCGGTGTAGGAGATGCCGCTCTCGAGTCGCGCCTGGACCGATTCCTTCTGCAGCATGATGTTGACCGTGAAATGCTTCCCGATGTCGCGCAGGAAGTCCACGAGGCTCTGCTTGGTGAGCCAGTCGGCGTTGTCCAGCACCACGGCCCGCGTCTCAGGGGAGTCGAAGTCGAGCAGCCGGGCCATTTGGTCGCGCTGGCGGTGAACATGCTCGCGCGCTTGTTCCTTGGAGAGCAGGGCGCGCTCGCCGGGCTTGCCGCTCGGGTCGCCGATCAGGCCGGTGCCCCCGCCCATCAGTGCGATCGGCCGGTGACCGGCGAGCTGGAAATGCCGCAGCAGCATGACCGGCATCAGATTGCCGAGCTGCAGGCTCGGCGCGGTGGGGTCGAACCCGCAGTAGACGGTGCGGCGGCCGGCCGCGAGATGCGCGTGCAGGTCGCGTGTGGCGTGGTGCACGAGGCCGCGCCACTCGAGCTCGACAAGGAGGTCCGGCATGGCGCGGAATCGTACGAGAAGCCTCCACCGCTGGCAAGCGCCGAGCCGCCTTACTAGGTTGTAACGCGATGGCGTCCATCCCTGCGCCCCCCCCGCTCACTCTCCCTGGGCCGCTCTCCTGGTGGCAGAAGCCCAAAGTCCGCCGCCGCGTGATCGCGGTCGCGGTGCTACGTGGTGGGCCTCTCCTACGGCGCGTGGACGCGGGTGTGTGCCGGCGAGCACTGCCCCAGTATCTCGCGGCTGTATCCCCAGGGGGCCGGCGGGAAGGTCCAGGTCCAAACGTCGAAGATGTACGCGGCGGACGGGCGCCTCATCAGCGAGCTCGGCGCCGAGCGGCGTACCGTGCTGCCGCTCAGCGAGATCCCCACCCCGGTGCGTCAGGCATTCATCGCCACCGAGGACAAGCGCTTCTACGACCACAACGGGATCGACTACTGGCGCATCCTGGGCGCCATCAAGAACGACGTGCTGACGATGAGCTTCGCGCAGGGGTTTTCGACCATCACGATGCAGCTGGCACGCAACATCTTCCCGGAGGAGATCAGCCGCGAGAAGACGCTCACCCGCAAGCTCAAGGAGGCGCGGGTGGCGGTGGAGATCGAGAGCAATTTCCCCAAGGATACGATCCTCCAGTTGTACCTGAACCAGATCAACCTCGGGGCAGGGGCCCACGGCGTCGAGGCGGCGGCGCAGATCTACTTCGGCAAGCACGCGCAGCAGCTCAACGTGGCGGAAGCGGCGACCCTCGCCGCGCTCCCGAAGCTGCCGGCGTTCTACAACCCGCGCACGCACCCGGAGCGCGCCGTGCGCCGGCGCAACGTAGTGCTGGGCCTGATGCGCGACCAGCGCTTCCTCACATCGGAGGAGGCCGAGTTGTGGCAGGCGTACCCCCTCGTGCTCACCGGGAAGCGCACCAATTACGGCGACGTCGCTCCCTACTTCGTCGAGTGGCTGCGCGTGCAGCTCGACGCGCGCTTCGGGCGGGACCTGTACGAGGGCGGCCTGCGCATCTACACGACGCTGGACCTCGACATGCAGGAGGCGGCCGAGCGGGCGGTGCAGTCGCAGCTCGACGCCATCGAGGCCGGGGTCTATTCGAACGGCAAGTTCCCGGGCAAGACCACCTACCGCGAATACCTCGAGTCGTCCAGGGCGGGAGGCGAGGACCACGGCCAGTTCACCAGCTATCTCCAGGGCGCGCTGGTCTCGCTCGAGGCGAACACCGGGTACGTCCGCGCCATGATCGGCGGGCGAGACTTCGACGATTCCAAGTACAACCGCGCCTGGCAGGCGATGCGCCAGCCGGGCTCGACCTTCAAGCCGTTCGTGTACTCGGCGGCCGTGCGGGCGGGCCATCCGGTAACCGAGATGGTCGACGACTCGCCCCTCAACCCGCCGGTGATCCAGCTCGACTCCACGCTGTGGCAGCCCAAGGATGACGACGATACGACGCTTGGTCTGATTCCCATGCGCGAGGGCCTGTACCTGTCGCGTAACCTCGCCACCATCAAGCTCGGCATGGCGCTGGGCGAGCAGACGGTGATCGGCGAAGCCCGACGCTACGGCATTACGTCGGCACTCCCGCCCTATCCGTCCATCCATATCGGCGCCCGGAGCGTACGCCCGATGGAGATCATCGCGGCCTACACGGCGTTCGCCACGCTCGGGACGCGTGCCGAGCCGGTCGGCATTCTGCGGGTGGAAGATCGGCAGGGAAACATCGTGTGGCAGCCCGCGATTCGCCGTGAGCCGGTCATGGATCCGGAGCATACCTGGCTGATGGTGGATATGATGAAGGACGTGATCCGCCGCGGTACAGCGTTCACCGCCGTCTGGAAGGCCGGGTTCACGCTCCCCGCGGCTGGCAAGACGGGCACCACCGACGATTACACCGACGCCTGGTTCATCGGCTACACCCCCGAGCTCGTCACCGGCATTTGGGTAGGCTACGACATTCCGCAGCGCATCCTCGAGCACAACGCGGGCGGGGGTAAGATCGTCGCGCCCGCCTGGACCGCGTTCATGCGCGATGTCTATGATCGCCGACCCGCTCCGCCCGATTGGGAACGACCCGACTCGCTCATTACGCGCGAGGTGGACTGGTCGAACGGCTATCTCGCCACACCCTTCTGTCCCCAGGAAGTGCGACACTGGGACTGGTTCTACCCGGGCACCGAGCCGACCCAGGCCTGTCCGGTACCGCTTGCCGCTCACCGCTTACCGCACTCCGATGCTACGCGTCCGCGCTCGAACGGTCTTCCCCGTAACGGCGCCACCGATTTCGGACGGCGCCGTTCTCGTTGACGATCGCGGCACCATCGCCGCCGTCGGCCCGCATCCGCGCGTGCCCACGCCGCGGGGAGCCCGGGAGCTCGACTTTCCTCAAGCCAGTCTCGTTCCCGGCCTCGTCAACACACACACG